>LFFM01002827.1_pt1 | contig 11211 bp, 10 predicted proteins | sample 643131 | NCBI WGS metagenome assembly LFFM01 (sample SAMN03777445, study PRJNA286221) | soda lake metagenome | biome: soda lake; feature: Kulunda steppe; material: water; isolation source: sample Tc-Br brine of Tanatar trona crystallizer | place: Russia: Kulunda steppe | collected 2011-07
CGCGGATGGCCGGCGTCCCCCGGAGCCTCGACGAGATCGCCGACGTCTCCCGCGTCGAGAAGGCCGAGATCGCCCGGACGTACCGCTACGTCGTCCGCGAGCTCAAACTCGAGGTCAAGCCCGCCGATCCCGAGCAGTACGTCCCCCGTTTCGCGAGCGACCTCGAGCTCTCCGAGGAGTCCGAGATGCGCGCGAAGAGCCTGTTACGGAACGCGAAGGACAAGGGCGTCCACTCCGGGAAGTCCCCCGTGGGACTCGCGGCCGCCGCCGTCTACGCCGCCGCGCTGCTCACCAACGAGAAGACGACCCAGGCGGCCGTCTCGGAGGTCGCCGACATCTCCGAAGTGACGATTCGAAACCGTTACCACGAGCTGCTCGAGGCCGAGGAAGGCCTCGTCGCCTGAGCCGGACGAACCGTTCCGGTCGCCGTCACGGCACGTCCTCGAATCCCGAACCACCCCCATGGAATCACGCGACCTGTTTCTCGGCCTGTTCCTGATCGTCGGTGCCGGCTGGATCGCGATCTCGACCGGCATCGAGGCGGCGAGCCCCGCGTACCTCGCCGCCGTCGCCGGCTGTGCGCTCGCGGGCGTCACCTACCTCGTCGGCGGGGCCGTGGTCGGCGAGCCCCTCGCGGGACGGGTCCTGACGCGACTTCGCGTTCGGGCGGTCGCACAGGCGTTCATCGGCGTCGCCATCGTCGCGCTCGGCGTCGACGGCTACCTCGATGCCGGCGACCGCTTTTCGGCCGCGGTCGCCGTTGTCGGCGTCCTCGTGTTGCTGATCTCGCTCGCGCTCTGGCGACGCGGCGGGGTCGGCGGCAACGTGGATGGCTGAGGATCGACGGCAACGTGGACGGCTGAGGATCGACGGCAGACGGCGGGTTGCTTTATCACCTCGCCGGGAGAACGACGGCGCATGTTCGACGAGTTCGTGCTCGCGGCCGCCACCGCCGACCTGAACGACGAGCCGGCGGCCCGGGCGGACGCCGACGCCTTGGAGTTTCGGATGGACCTCGCGACGGATCCGCTGGCGGCGCTTGCCGACTACGACGGCGAGCTTCCGCTGATCGTCACCAATCGCGCGGAGTGGGAGGGCGGCGAGGCGGGTGACCTCGGTCGCTTCGGCGACCTCTCGGACGCGGTCGTTCACGACGCGGTGGCGGCCGTAGACGTCGAGTTGGCCGCGCTGCGCGGGAACGCGCCCGAGGGCGAGCGGTCACACGCGACCGCGCTTCGCGAGGAGGCGCGCGAGGAGGGCGTCGCCGTGATCGCTTCCGTCCACGACTTCTCGTCCACGCCCGAGGTCGGAACCCTCGTCGATCTGCTCGCGGACGCGGCCGACGAGGGCGACGTGGGCAAGCTGGCGACGACCGCCGAGGTGCCCGCGGACGCGCTGGCGATGTTGGAGGCGACTCACGAGGCGACGGCGGCCGGCCACGCCGTCGCGACGATGTGCATGGGCGAGCCCGGGAGACACACACGCGCGGTCGCGCCCGTGTACGGCTCGCGGGTCGGCTACGCGCCCGTCGACCCCGCGGACGCGACCGCGCCGGGACAGTACCCGCTTGCGACGCTCCGACGGCTGGTCGACGACCTCCGAAACGGGTAGCCGGGGGGATCGGTCGGCGAACTGGTTCGATCGTTGACTCGTCGTCGAGCCAAACCGCTTTACGAGCGCCGCCGTAAGGGCGGGTAATGGCGACGTGCGACGAGTGCGGGGAGTACGAGAACCTCCCGTACCAGTGTCGGCGGTGCGGAAGGACGTTCTGTGGCGAGCACCGCCTCCCGGAGAACCACGACTGCCCGGGGCTGAGCGAGTGGAACGATCCCGGCGGGGTCTTCGACAGCGGCTTCGACGATTCCGTCGAGGATCCCGCCGGGACCGGCGGCAATCCGGACGGGGTGACCGGTCGGGTTAAACAACGGGTGAAGCGGGAGACGAAGACGGGCGGGCTGGTGAGCTACTTCCGTGGCAACGCGACGTACGTCCTGCTTGCGGCCATGTGGCTCACGTTCGTCGCGCAGTGGGTCGCGCTCGGCGTCGGCGGGCGCCCCCTCCACGACGCGCTGTTCGTCCTTCGCTCGGACGCGTTGGGGAACGTCTGGACGGTCGTCACCTCCGTCTTCTCACACGACCCCGGCCTCCTGTTTCACATCGTCGGCAACAGCATCGTGATCTTCTTTTTCGGCCCCCTCGTCGAGCGGGCGGTCGGATCGAAGCGCTTCGTCGGCTTCTTCATCGTCGCGGGGGCGGCCGCCGGCCTCGGCCACGTCCTGTTCGCGCTTGCCACCGGAGGGCCGACGACCGGCGTGCTCGGCGCGTCGGGTGCAGGCTTCGCCATCCTTGGCGTGCTCACCGTCTGGCGGCCGAACATGGAGATCCTCCTGTTTTTCGTCGTTCCGATGAAGCTCAAGTTCCTCACGTGGGGGATCGCCCTCGTCTCCGCGGCGCTCGTCGTCGGTTCCGGGACCGGCGGCGTCGGCGGGATCGCACACCTCGCGCACCTGATCGGGTTCGGGATCGGCCTCGCGTACGGCAGCATGAACGAGGACCTCGCGAACCGAACCGGCGGCGTCGGTGGCCTCTCGATGGGCGGACGCGGGCCGGGCGGTCCACGTGGCCCGGGCGGTCCGGGCGGACGGTTCTGATCGTGGGGGGCTCTACCGCCACGGACCTCGCACACCCCGAGTTCGTGCCGGATCCGGCCGCCTCTCGGGCGGAGATGGAGGCGCTCCAGCGTGAGATCGCGGCGACGGCGACGTTCGCCGACGACCTCAACCCCGCGCCGGCCGAGGTCGCGATCGGGTCGGCGGTCGACCTGACCTCCGGGCTGCCGCCGACCGCGGCGGAGACGCTGACTCCCGATCCCGACGGGCCCGTCGTCGTCGGGATCGACCAGGCGTTCAGGCCCGACGCGGGGGAGTCCGGGGAGGCGATCTCCGCGGCGGTGGCGCTCCGCAGCGGCAGCGTGGTCGAGTACGCCCACGCGATCACTCCCCTGTCGATCCCCTACGTTCCGGGGCTGCTCGCGTTTCGCGAGGGCGGGCCGATCCTCGCGGCGCTCGACGCGCTCGCGGTCGATCCCGACCTGCTCGTGTTCGACGGCTCGGGACGGATCCACTATCGGGAGGCCGGGATCGCGACGCACGTGGGCGTCGTCCACGACCTGCCGAGCGTCGGCGTCGCGAAGTCCCTGCTCTGTGGCGAGCCGGACGAGGACGTCGACGGCCGACCCGAGGGCTGGCGGACGCCGATACGGGCGGACGGATCGGTCGAGACGACGCCCGGATCCGAGGACGGAACCGGGACGGTCCTCGGCCACGCCTACCAGTCGAGACAGTATCCGAACGACCGACGGGTGAACCCGCTGTACGTGAGCCCCGGCCATCGCGTGTCGCCGTCGACGACGGTCGAACTGGTCGACGCGCTGTGTGCGGGCTACAAGCTCCCCGAACCGACCCGGCTCGCGGACGCGTACGCGGACGCGGTGAAGCGTGGCGAGCACCTCGCGTGAACGACGTGGTGGATGTCGAACGGCACGCGTGAGCAACGTGCTCGCCGCCACGCGCGAGCAGCGTGGCAAGCTCCGCGGGCGACCGACGTGGCGAGCGCCCCTCGGCCGTGAGCGGCGACGGGTCGGCGGTCGTCGACCTCGCCGCGGTCCGACCGTTTTTATACTCCGGCCGGCTAATTTGTACGCATGGCAGACGATGGCACGGACGGACCGATGTCGACGGAGGCGTTCCGCTCGCTGACCGACGGTCTGGTGCGACAGAGCTCCGGCGGCGGGACGACCGTTTATAAGAACGCGGCGGGCGTCGGCTGTCCGAACCCGGACTGTGACGAGGGGACGTTCCAGACGCTGTTCGTCAGCGACCACGGCTGGCAGCGGATCGGCGCGACGCGGGAGGGGATCGATCTCTGTCTCTGCAATACGGACTCGAAGCGGCTCGTCTTCATCCACGACGAGTGAGCACCCCCGCGATCATCGCCGACGAGTGAGCGCCCCCACGACCGTCCGGACGCCCGGGTGAGGACGGGCCGCCCGACCCGCCGATTCAAGAGGCTCGCCGCGAACGATCAGCCATGAGCGACTCACGACCCGGCGGCGGAGCGGCGGCCGGTGGAAGCGACGATGTCGACGAGCGCCGGCAACGGGCCGCGGATCGAAACACGCCCGGCCGGGGGATCACCCCCGAGGAGCGACCCATCGAGCCGGACGCACCCGAGGAGTTCGGGCTCGTGCAGGTCTGGTGGGGCGACGGAAAGGGCAAGACGACGGCCGCGCTCGGCATGGGCGCCCGCGCGGTCGGCCACGGCCACCGCGTCCACATGCTCCAGTTCATGAAGGGTGGCGCCGACTCCGTCGAGGCCGTTCGCGGCGAGTACAACGCCATCGCGGCGCTTCCCGGCTTCTCCTACGAGAACACGGGCCACTACGGCTGGCACGGCATGGCCGACGGCTCCGCGGACGACGACCACGAACGGAACGCGCGGGCCGGACTCGAACGCGCCCGCGACCTCGTCGATGCGGCCGCCGACGCCGACCTTGAGGAGCCGATCCCGCTGGACGCCGAGCCCGAGGCGGGCGTCCACATGCTGATCCTGGACGAGGTTCTGTACGCGGCCGACCGCGGGCTGATCGACCCCGCGGACGTCCGCGACCTGATCGACCGAAAGCCGGAGAACCTCGAACTCGTGTTGACCGGAAGCCACGAGTCGCCCGACTACCTGACCGACGTCGCGGACCTGATCACCGAAGTCGGGAAGGTGAAACACCCGATCGACGCGGGTCAACGCGCCCGACGGGGGACCGAGTACTGATGAGCGACGAGCACCCCGATCCGGACGTTCCCGCGCCCGACGAGGACGACGACTTCGACGCCGCCGCCGAGCTCCATCGACAGCTGCGAGCGACCGAGGAGCGACCCGTCTCCCGGGAGGCGGGCTGGCATCTCGGGGAGGCGCAGGCGCTCGCCGAGCAGATCGCCGACGGCGACCTCGATCCGGCGGTCGTCCGGGAGCGCGCGGAGACGATCCGTGACCTGCTCGGCGAGTTCGATCGGACCGGGGACGCCGAGGCCGACGACCACGTCGACGCGGCCCGGGAACTGGCGTCACGGCTCGCAAAGTGAGCGGGGACGACCGCGCCGACGGGACCGCCCGCACCCTCCTCGTCGCGGGCACCGCCTCACACGTCGGCAAGTCGACGGTCGTCGCCGGCCTCTGTCGGCTCCTCGCGGGCGCGGGCGTCGCCGTGGCGCCGTACAAGGCACAGAACATGTCGAACAACGCCCGGGCCGTCCCGAAGTCGGTCGGGGGCGAGGAGAACGGCAGGAACGGGGACGACGGGAGCGGCGACGGCGAGAGCGACGACGGAAGCGGCGACGGTGGTTTCGGCGAGGTCGGCGTCTCCCAGTACGTCCAGGCCCGTGCGGCGCGGGTGCCGCCGGAGACGGATCACAACCCCGTTCTGCTCAAGCCGCGCGGCGAGGGCGAAAGCCAGCTCGTCGTGAACGGCGAGGCGGTCGCCCACTACGCGGCCGGCGAGTACTACGACGACCACTGGCACGAGGCGCGCGAGGTGGCGACGGCGGCACACCGGCGACTGGCCGCCGGCCACGAGGTCGTCCTCGCGGAGGGCGCCGGCTCGATCGCCGAGATCAACCTCCACGACCGCGACCTCGCCAACGTGGAGACGGCGCGATTCGCGGATGCGGGGATCCTGCTCGTCGCCGACATCGAACGTGGCGGCGTCTTCGCCTCCCTCGTCGGCACCCTGGAGCTGATCCCGGCGGACCTCCGCGAGCGCGTCGTCGGCGCCGTGATCACCAAGTTCCGTGGCGACGCCTCGCTGCTCGATCCGGGTATCGACGCCTTCGAGGAGCGGACGGGGGTGCCGATCCTCGGCGTGATTCCCTACGATGACCCGGGGCTGCCCGAGGAGGACAGCGTCGCGCTGCCCGCGACGGGCAAGCGGGCAGTCCACGGCACCGACGACGGGGTTCCGGAGTCGCTCGCGGTGACGGTCGCCGTGCCGCGCCTGCCGCGGATCTCGAACGCGACGGACGTGGAGCCGCTCGCCGCCGAGCCCGGCGTCCGGGTGGCGTACGTGCCGCTCGACGATGCCCTCGACGACGCCGACGCGGCGGTGCTTCCGGGAACGAAGAACACGGTCGACGACCTGCTCGCCTGCCGGGAGGCCGGGTTCGACCGGATGCTCCGCGAGTTCGACGGGCCGATCGTCGGCCTCTGTGGGGGCTACCAGCTGCTCGGCGAGCGGATCCAAAACGCGGACGTCGAGAGCGCACGGCTCGAGGCCGCGGACGGATCCGAGGGCGGTCGGAGCGTCGAGGCAACGGGGCTGTTGCCGGTGGAGACGACGTTCGACGCCGACAAACGGGTCGTGGCGACCGAGCTTCGACTCGATGCCGGGGCGGTCGAGCTGCTGGAGGGGTCCGCCCCCGGCAGCCCCGCTGATCCGGACGAACTCACGGTGACCGGCTACGAGATCCACATGGGCGAGACGCGAGTGGCCGACGAGAGGACCGGCGGGAGGACCCACGGGAGCCCGGAACGGGGGAGCGGCCGTGACGCGGGCGACCTCGTCGCGCCCCTCGTCGATCCTGCGGATGGCCGGTCCGGCGTCGCACTCGGTGCGGCGTCCGGCCGCGTGTTCGGCACGTATCTCCACGGACTCTTCGAGAACGACGCCGTCCGGGATCGGTTCGTCGCCGCGGTTCGCGAGCACGCCGAGGTCGATCCGGCGGCGGTCGAGGAGGCGGTTGAAGACGGTGAGCACGCCTCGCCGTACGATCGGGCGGCCGGCCTCCTCCGTGACCACGTCGACCTCGAGCCGCTGGATCTGCCGGGGATCTGATGGGTTGGGAATGGATTCCGGTCGACGATCACTCGCCGGGATCGACCGAAAACGGGCTCTCTTCCTCGCGCCAGTCCCAGCCCGGCAGCCGCGTCTGAAAGCCGGCCGCGAGCGCGGCGTCGAGGTCGTCCGCGCCGGCGACTCCCGATCCCGCCGCGGTCGCGTCCTCGTCGACGTGGAGGTCCGCGAAGTGGAACGTCGCCTGCGCGAGCAGCGAGAGGGGCTGGCCGCCGGCGATCGTCGACGCGAGCTCGCGCCCGAGGACCTCGTCGACGACGAATCCGGGATAGTCGCCCTCGACGTCGAGATCGCGGAGGATCCGGACGTAGCCCGCGACGTTGACCGCGACCTCGCCGTTGGTGAAGACGGCGTCGACCTCTCGCAGATACGCGTCCGGATCGACGCGGTCGACGTCGGTCTCGAACAGGTCACCGAGCCGGTTCCGCGTCGCGTTGAGGATCGGCACGACGACCGACGCCCGGTCGCGAATCCATGCGTGCTCGTCGACGACGACGGCCGGAGTGACTCGCATGGCCCGTGGTTCGCGGGGGTGAGGCTTTCTTCTTGCGAAGACTTTTATAACGGCGAGGGATTACGTCCATTCAAGCGGGTTTTCGTCGATCGTTCCCGCACCAGCGGACTACGGACAGATCTTCCACTATGTTACCCGTCACGGTCGGTCGTTCGACGACGAGTTCCGGCTCGGTATCCGATCCGGCGACTCGACGTCGAGGACGGCCCCCACGCCGCAGTGAGATATGAGTCAAGTCGATAAACAACTCGAGAACCTGAAGGAGACGATCGAATCGGAGATACCGAACGACATCACGGTCACCGACGTGAAATACGAGGGGCCGGAGCTCGTCGTGTACACCCGCGACCCCAAGCGGTTCGCAGGCGACGGCGACCTGATCCGCCGGCTCGCCTCGAAGCTCCGGAAGCGAATCACGATCCGGCCGGACCCCGAATCGCTTTCCCCGCCGAAGGAAGCGGAAGCGAAGGTCCGCTCGGTGATCCCCGAGGAGGCCGGCGTGACGTCGCTCGACTTCCACGAGGACACCGGTGAGGTCGTCATCGAGGCCGAAAAGCCCGGCATGGTGATCGGCCGACGCGGCGCGACGCTCCGGGAGATCACCCAAGAGGTCGGCTGGACGCCGGAGGTCGTCCGGACGCCTCCCATCGAGTCCTCGACGGTCTCGAACGTCCGAAACTTCCTCAAAAACGAGCGGGAGGAGCGTCGTGACGTCCTCGAACGCGTCGGCAGGCAGATCCACCGCGAGGAGATGTCCGACGACGAGTGGGTTCGGATCACGACGCTCGGCTGCTGTCGCGAGGTCGGACGGGCCGCGTTCATCCTCTCGACGCCCGAAACGCGGATTCTCATCGACTGCGGCGACAAGCCCGGCGCCGAGGGGGAGGTCCCCTACCTGCATGTGCCGGAGGCGCTCGGTGCGGGCGCGGCGACGATCGACGCGGTCGTCCTCACGCACGCCCACCTCGACCACTCCGCGCTGCTCCCGCTGCTGTTTAAGTACGGCTACGACGGCCCGATCTACACGACGGAGCCGACCCGTGACCTGATGGGACTGCTCACGCTCGATTACCTCGACGTCGCCGCCAAGGAGGGCCGGACGCCGCCGTACGAGTCCGCGCAGGTTCGCGAGGCGATCAAACACACGATCCCGCTGGAGTACGGCGACGTGACCGACGTCGCTCCGGACGTGAAGCTCACCTTCCACAACGCGGGTCACATCCTCGGCAGCGCGGTCACGCACTTCCACATCGGCGACGGGCTCTACAACGTCTGTTTCTCCGGTGACATCCACTACGAGGACACCCGGCTGTTCAACGGCGCCGTCAACGACTTCCCGCGCGTCGAGACGCTCGTGTTGGAGTCCACCTACGGCGGCCGCAACGACTACCAGACCGACCAGGAGGACTCCGAGCGGAAGCTCCAGAAGGTGATAAACGAGACGTACGACCAGGGCGGCAAGGTCGTCATTCCGGCGTTCGCGGTCGGTCGATCCCAGGAGATCATGCTCGTCCTGGAGGAGGCGATGCGCGAAGGCGACATCCCCTCGATGCCCATCCACCTCGACGGGATGATCTGGGAGGCGACGGCGATCCACACGACCTACCCCGAGTACCTCCGCGACGGCCTTCGCGACCGGATCTTCCACGAGGACGAGAACCCGTTCCTCGCGGAGGAGTTCAACCACATCGACGCCGGCGAGGACGAGCGCCAGGAGGTCGCCGACGGCGACCAGTGTATCATCCTCTCGACGTCGGGGATGGTCACGGGCGGCCCGATCATGTCCTGGCTCCGCCACATCGGGCCCGATCCGGATTCGAACCTCGTCTTCGTCGGCTATCAGGCACAGGGGACGCTCGGTCGACGCATCCAGAACGGCTGGGACGAGATCCCCATCTCGTCCGGCTGGGGGAACGGAAACGGCCGCGGCAACACGCTCACGCTCGAGATGGGCGTCGAAACGGTCGACGGGTTCTCGGGACACGCCGACCGGCAGGGGCTGGAGAACTTCGTGAAGACGATGAATCCCCGCCCCGAGAAGGTACTCTGTGTCCACGGCGACGAGCGTTCCGTGCAGGACCTCTCCTCGGCACTGTATCACGACTACAACATGCGGACGTTCGCGCCGAAGAACCTGGAGACGTTCCGATTTAAATAGGAGGCTACCGGCGGTCGGCGCGCGCGAGGAACGCGCGCGAGGGAGCGTTGCCGGGGCGGCGCCGAGCGGTCCGGCGCCGCCTCGGCGAGCGAGGCTGGGGAGGTGTGAGGCTGCGGTACGGGGTTTTCGGGCGGGATTCACGACGGCAATCAGACGGACTCGCACGGCGATGGAAGCACTTGTCAGTTACCCACGACGAAAGTCGTGGGCTCGTGTGCGGTCGGACCAACCCCACAGAGACGATTTAATCGTCGGTGTTCCTCGTCCGCAATTCGAGAGAGGGAGTTCCTCTCTCGCTTTGGAGTCGTCAGTCCCCGACGTAAGCGCCGACTGACCACGGCCCCTTCCATGAAAGAACCCCACATGGCCAGTCGTAGGGCAACGGTGTTGACGCTCTTTTGCCCTCATGAAAGTGTCTACAGTGACGGGAGGACAGACACTTAATTGTGCTGTCGGGCTTCCTCTCACAACTAAAGTCGTGGGCTTCCGCCCTCGGAATCAATGTGAGCGGTTTCGAGCGAAGCCCCTGCCTCAACGACCCGCCGAACGCGGCGAGTAGGCAGGGATAGTTCACAAAACCACTCACAAGCGCGCAACGAGCCACGCGAGTCCGCCTGGCTGTGGCTTTGCAGGCGGTAGAAACCGAGGTGCCTGATCGACCCGCCAACCACCCGGTGATGAATCGATATCGGCCGCGTAAACGTCTCTATTATACTTAGACGCTCGATCACGTCGGCGATCCGTTTTCGGGATCGTTCGGTACGCACACGCCGGCGACCGATCGGAACCGACGACCGACGGGACGCGGGGATCGGCATTCGGTCACCACGTTGACGTCGTCGTGCTCACGGCGGCGGCTTTTCCCACTCCGCCGGCTCGCCGGATGTCTCCCGCGCGGTCGCGGAGACGGTGGCGATGGGTTGTTCATCCGCCGGACCGAGGAACCGGATCTCAACCGAGTCACCCGGATCCATCGGACGGTCGCCCTCGTACAGGACCGGATACCGGTTCTCGACCCTGAAGAACGGCTCGTCGTTTCCGCGGGCAACGTCGTTGAAGTTGGACTCCACGTAACCGAACGGCTCGCTGGTGGTGCTGGTTTCGCCGCCCTGGTCATATCGGTTGTGTGCCATCCGGATCGTCAACTCGTCGCCCGCCCGGAAGGTTCCGGTCGTGAACGCACCGACGTCCTCTCCGTCGTGGTCCTGCTGTTCGGTGTCTTCGCCGAAGCGGTTCGGGTTCAGAAAGCGGACTTGCCCGCCCTCACCGTCGGGTCCCTCCCATCGAACGAGGATCGATCCGACCTCGTCGCCCTCGAAGGGCGGACCGTGTTCATAACGCAGATTGACGGCATCGATGTCGCCGCGGTCGGGCTCTTCAACCCCCGCGTTCCAGCCGCTCCAGCCGCGATGTTCGGCACCCAACACGACCTCCACGTCCGCGAAGACGCGCGGCTCCTGTGGCTCGGTCAGGTCGTCGGTGACGCCAAGGACGGCGACCGCCACGCTCGCGGAGATGACGAGGGTCACGGCCACCAGGAGGACGATCCCGATCACGGGGGTGACGCCACGCTCGTCGCCGCGGAGCGAGGGAAACACGTCGTCACCCGGCACGTTCCGTACTCGCGTCGACGGCCAG
>LFFM01002831.1_pt1 | contig 11206 bp, 14 predicted proteins | sample 643131 | NCBI WGS metagenome assembly LFFM01 (sample SAMN03777445, study PRJNA286221) | soda lake metagenome | biome: soda lake; feature: Kulunda steppe; material: water; isolation source: sample Tc-Br brine of Tanatar trona crystallizer | place: Russia: Kulunda steppe | collected 2011-07
CCGCGCTCGACGTGAGCGTCCAGGCGAAGATCCTCAACCTGCTCGCGGACCTCCAGGAGGAGATCGGCTTGACGTACCTGTTCATCGCACACGACCTCTCCGTGGTCAGACACATCAGCGACCGCGTCGCGGTGATGTATCTCGGCAACGTCGCGGAGATCGGGCCGACGGAACGCGTGTTCGGATCGCCGGAGCACCCGTACACCCACGCGTTGCTGTCCGCGATCCCCGGCGACGCCGGCCCCGACGAGTTCACCGACCGGATCACGCTCCGCGGGACACCACCGAGCCCGGTCGATCCTCCCGCCGGCTGTCCGTTCACCGACCGGTGTCCGATGAAGATCCGCCCCGAAGGGTGGGAGGACCTCGACCCGGCGGTGTGGGAGGCGATAGCCGAGTTCGGGACCGTGCTCGAGGCGCGTGAGGGCGGGATCGAGTCGCGGATCCGCGAACTGAAACGTCGGATCGGGTTCGCGACCGAGCAGGAGACGGCGAGCGCGGTCGCCGACCGGCTCTTCGCGGAGGCGGACGCGCCGACCGCGGTCGGGTCGACGGTCGAGCGGATCGCCGAGCGGTTCGACGCCGGCGACCGGGAGGGTGCCCGCGAGGCGTTCGACGACGCGTTCGCCAGCGTCTGTGACCGGTCGGTTCCCGCGACGACGACACACGCGACGGACCACCGGAGCCACTGTCACCGACACGACGACGCGTACGAGGACACCGGCCGGTTCCGCCGAGAGGTGCTAGAACGATGAGTCGGTCGGAGTCCGGATCGGGGGCGGGACGGGTGGGGACGGAGCCGAAGCCGGAGTCGGAATCGGAATCGAAGCCGGATCCGGAGTCGAACCCCGGTGCGGACCCCGGGTCCCCGTCGTCGCTCGTTGGGGCCGCAGTGGAGGTCGGCGTGTACGCGCTCACGGTCTCGCTGTGGATCACGGCGTCGGCCATCGCGGTCGGGATCGGCAGCGGGACGGGCGTCATCGCGGCGAAGAACGCGCTGTTCGTCCTCGGCTGGCTCGCGTTCGGCGTGGTGGCGATCCAGCTGTTTCCGACGGGGTACGATGGCGGAACCGGCTCCACCCACCGGTCCCGGATCGACGCCGCAGTCGCCCGGTTCCCCCCGCTCCGATGGTACTGGGACGAGCGTCACGACGAACGGGCGACTCCACTCGCTCGACGGTTCGGGGCCGCCGTCGCGGTGCTCGCGTCCTCGGCGGTCATGGAGTTCGGGTTCGGGGTGGGAACGTGAGCGGACGCCGGGCGGCCGGTCCGGATCGGTGTGAGACGAGTGGAGAGACCGACTGAAAATGAACCCGACTAACATGAAACACGACACCGTATGAACGGCTGGCAACGAACCATCGAGGAGCTGTACGCGCTCGAATCGACGCTCCGATCGGAGGGGTGGGAGACGGTCGCGACGCAGGCGGGCGATGCCTCGTTCGTCCCGATCGGAGCCGGCGACGACGACTGGTTCGGACTCTCGCTTATCGTCCCCGGAGACGACGCCGACCGAATCGAGCGGATCGTCGAACACGCCACCCTCGACGAGTACGACGTGTTCCGTCGCGTGACCGACGGTCGGACGTACCTCGTGATCCGGTACGCGGACGGCGACGCCGACGTTGCCGTCCTCGTCGCCGCGACGTACGATCGGCGCGGTACGGCGGCCCGGACGGTCGCCGGCTCCGCCGCCGATCGAGGCACCCTATACACGCGACTCCGGCGGCTCGACGGCACGCCAGTCGCCGAGTTCACACACGAGGACCACGAGCCGTTCTTCCCGGGTGGCAAGTGAGTATTGGCGACCACCCCGCCGGGTCCGATCCCGCAGCGTGTATCCTCCGTCGTCGGTCTCGGCGACGATCTCCCGCTCTGGCTCGTCGAACCCGGGGAAGCGAGTGTCGCCGTCGTCCCCGTTCACTCCGTTCCCGGCCACGGCGGCTCAGTTCGCGAGGCCGAGCAGGTCGAACGGGTATCCGTTGTCGTTGTCGTCCGCGTACTCGTAGACCACACGGGCGGCCGCGACGTCCTGGATCGCGAGCCCGGTCGAGTCGAAGACGCTGACGCCCTCGAACCCGTCTTCGCCGGCCCGCCCGGGCTTGTTGCCCACGACTATCTCGCCGATCTCGCCGTAGATGTCGTCGTCGGTGAGCGTCCCCGCGGCGTAGGGCACGTTGATCTCCCCGGAGTGGGTACACTGCTCGTGGTCGTCGATGACGATCGTCGCGTCGAGGAGCAGGTCGTCCGCGAGCTCGTGTTTGCCTGCCGCGTCCGCGCCCATCGCGTTGACGTGTGTGTGTTCGGCCACGTCGTCGGGGCCGACGATCGGTTCCGTGACGGGCGTCACGGTCGAGAGCACGTCACAGTGGCCGGCCTCGCTGGGCGACCCGGCACGTACGTCGAAATCGTCGTCGAAGGCGTCGATGAAGCGGGCGACGCGCTCCTCCTCGAGATCGCTGACGACGACCTCCTCGATGTCCCGAACTTCGGCGATCGCCTCCAGCTGCGTGTACGACTGGACGCCCGCACCGACGATACCCAGCGAGTCGGCATCGGGGATCGCGAGGTAGTCGGTAGCGACGGCGGCAGCCGCCCCCGTCCGTTTCATCGTCAGCTCGGTCCCGTCCATGATCGCGAGCGGGAAGGCGGTCTCCGGGTCCGAGTAGATCATCGTCCCAATCACCGTTGGGAGGTCGTGGTCGCCAGGATTGTCGGTGTGGACGTTCACCCACTTGATCCCCGCGGCGTCCCAGTCACCCGCGTCCATGTAGGCGGGCATCGAACGAAAGTCGCCGTTGTACTCGGGAAGATCGATGTACGATTTCGGCGGCATCTGGGCGTCGCCGCGCTCGTAGGCGACGAACGCGCCCTCGACCGCGTCGATGACGCGACCGGTTCGCGCGTTCTCGTCGACGTCCTCGCTGTTGAGAAGCAGCGTCTGCATGTCGCAGAATTTGCCGGTCGGGTACTTATGCCCTTCCGAACGTCGATCGCGGAGTCACTACTGTCAGCGACGACGGATCGAGTCAAAAAGCGTGGACACGTCGAGGTGTGTGGTCGCAACGTGGGTCGATGGACTGAAACGGCCGGTGGGGAGTAGTTTCCGCCGAGCGTTACATCGCGCCGCCCATGCCGCCCATGCCGCCCATGCCGCCGCCGGGTGCACCGCCCTCGTCGTCATCGCCGGCAGTCGACAGATCGCCCGCCGCGATGATGTCGTCGATCTTCAGGACCAGGTTCGCGGCCTCCGCGGCGGAGGCGATCGCCTGCTCTTTGGCGTGGGCCGTCTCGACGACGCCCGCCTCGAACGTGTCCTCGACCTCGCCGCTGAACACGTTGAGACCGGCGTTCGCGTCGCCCGCCTCGTGGGCTGCACGGAGATCGACCAGTAGGTCGATCGAGTCGAGTCCGGCGTTCTCGGCGAGCACGCGCGGGATCAGCTCGAGGGAATCGGCGAACGCCTCGACCGCGAGCTGCTCGCGGCCGGAGACGGAATCCGCGTAGTCGCGGAGCCGACGGGCGAGCTCGACCTCGATGGCCCCGCCGCCGGGGAGCGTCCGGCCGTCGGAGACCGTGGTTGCGACGACGTCGATCGCGTCGTTGACGCCGCGTTCGAGCTCGTCGACGACGTGCTCGGTGGACCCGTACAGAAGCAGCGTCGCGCCGTGAGCGTCGGGGCCCTCGACGTAGAACAGCTCCTCCTGATCGTCACGCCGGACCGAGCCGGAAGCGACGTCCTCGCTCGACAGTGAGTCGATGTCGGTGACGATGACCGAGTCGAGAACGTTCTTGAGGAACTTCAGGTCCGACTTCTTCGTCCGCCGAACCGCGAGAATACCCTCCTTCGCCAGATAGTGCTGAGCGAGGTCGTCGATCCCTTTCTGACAGAAGACGACGTCCGCGCCGCTCTCGACGATCCGGTCGACCTTCTCGCGGAGCTGCTCTTCCTCCTGATCGAGGAACTTCTGGAGCTGATCGGGGGAGTCGACGCTCACCGAAGTGTCGACGTCGGCCTCCTCGACCTCGATCGGATCGTTGAGGAGGAGGACGTTCGCGTCCTCGAACTCCGTCGGCATGTCGTCGTGGACCGGGTCCTTGTCGATCACCGCTCCCGGGAGGAGCTCGGACTCGCCCGCCGAGCGACCGGTTCGCGTCTCTATCTTGAGGTTCGCGAGGTCGACGACGTGTGACCCGTCGTCAGCCTCGACGGTGACGCTCTGGATCGCCCGAACGACGAGGTCCGCGAGGACCTCCTTTTCGAGCTCCGCACCCTTGCCGGTCATCGACGTCTCGGCGACGCTTTTGAGCGTTGCCGTGTCGTCGGCGTCGACGTCGTGGGCGATCTCGTCGACCTGCTCACGGGCGTGCTCGCTCGCGAGGTTGAATCCCTTGATCACCGCGGTCGGGTGGATGTCCTGTTCGAGAAGGTCCTCGGCGTTCTTCAACAGCTCGCCCGCGATGGCGACCGCGCTGGTGGTACCGTCACCGGCTTCATCCTCCTGGGTCTCGGCGACCTCGACGATCATCTCGGCCGTCGGGTTGTCGATGTCCATCGTCTGCAGGATGGTGACGCCGTCGTTCGTGATGGTGACATCACCCATCGAGTCGACGAGCATCTTGTCCATCCCTTTCGGCCCGAGCGTCGAACGTACGGCCTCGGCGACGCCGCGTGCTGCGGAGATGTTGTACTCCTGCGCGTCCTTGTCTTTCACGCGCTGGGCGTCGTCTCCCATGATGATCATCGGCTGACCCTGCTGCATTCGCTGACTCATACAACGCTTGATTGATTGTGATTCTATATAAACCTGTTGCTACTGGTCGTCGCGTCCGTCCGTCTCCCTTCGATCAGGATACGGAATAATCACCCGACTGTAGCGATCCGACCGTCGTTTCGTGTTGACTATTCACATGACTCTCTTCCCGAGACATCGGCGTCTCAGGAGATGTTTATATATCCCACTCCCGGCTCCTGCGGACCGGGTTTCTCGCCGAGTGTCGTCGACTGGACGGGACGTCGTCGTAACTCACGTGGCGAGCCTCCCGATGGTCGCGACGTCGGAGGTACGGAGTCGGCGCGAGAACGAGATCGCTTCGGACGGTTCGACTCCGACCGTCACCCGTCGGAGCGGTCGGGGTCAGTGAGGAACTCGCTGTCGATCTCGGTACGTGCCGGTTCCGGTGGCTCGTCGTCGGCCTCGAGCTCGCGCCGGTTGAGGTGGCTCTCCAACTGCCGGCGCTTCCCGCTTCCTTTCCGCTCACGGCCCGATTTCGTGTCTGGCATGACTATCCGTGTTAACAACACCCACACAGATGAAGGTTGCGTCGGACCTCGTGGTCGGGTCACGGTCGTTCCGCTCGTCACTCGCGCCGCTCCTCGGGTACGTTGCGACGATGAAAGCGCCAGGAGAGGGATTTGAACCCCCGATCCCGGAAGGGAACACGCTTTCCAGGCGTGCGCCTTACCACTCGGCCATCCTGGCTCGTTCGGGGGTAGTCCGGTGGGACTGTTAAGTCCTTCTCTTCGGCCGTTCGGCACGTATCCGCCGCTCAGTGAGGTAGGTGATACCGGTGGCCCCGACCGCGACCGCCGCGGCGAAGCCGAACAACCACCCGTACCGGAACGGAAGCTCACCACCGATCAACAGATAGCCCTGTGCGAGCACGAGGAACGCGAACCCACCGACGGCACCCCACAGCACCGCCGACTTGACCCGATTGCGCTTCGTCGCCGGGACGCCCGCCGGCGACCGCCCGGACGACTCCACACCCTCGCCGATCGGGCTCTCGCCGCCCAGCCCCGTCTCGTCGATGTCGTTCTCGTCGGTGTCGCCGTCGGTCGAGTCGCCGCCGGACATCCTACTCGAGGCTTGCGACGGCCTCGATCTCGACGCCAGCCCCCTTCGGGAGCGCGCCGGCCTGTACGGCCGACCGGGCCGGCGGTGACTCGTCGAAGTAGCCGGCGTACACCTCGTTCATTTCCTCGAAGTCGTCGATGTCGGCCAGGAACACCGTCGTCTTAAGGACGTCGTCGGGCCCCGCACCCGCCTCCGCCAGCACCGCGAACAGGTTGTCGAGCGCCCGTTCGGTCTGTTCGGCGATCGACGCGTCATCGAGAAGCTCGCCGTCCGGCGTGAGCGGTATCTGCCCCGCGGTGAACACGAGATCGCCGTTCGTTTTCGCCTGGCTGTACGCGCCGACGGCCTCGGGTGCCGCATCGGTGTGTATCGTGTTCGTCATGCCTCCGTAATTTCGACCCCGAGTCATAAGCGTGATCGGTTCGTGTCGCCCGCTCCGCGTTCGCTCATCCATCCGCGCCGATCAGTCCGCGTCGATCCGACACCCACCCGTGTAATCGATCCCGTCGATCGTCTCGATCCCGTTCTCGCCACACGCGGGGCAGTCCGGGTTCCGCTCGTAGGGGACCGTCTCGAACGTCATCTCCATCGCATCATAAAACAGCAGTCGACCGGCGAGCGGCTCCCCGGCATCGAGAACCAGTTTGACGGTTTCGGTCGCCTGAATACAGCCGAGCGTTCCGGGAAGTACGCCGAGAACGCCCGTCGTGGCACAGTCGGGAACCGTCCCCGGCTCCGGCGCTTCCGGGAAGAGACATCGATAGCAGGGGCCGTCGGGGACCAGCGTCGTCGCCTGGCCCTCGAACTTATAAATCGCACCGTGAGCGACCGGGAGCCCCTCGATCCGGGCCGTGTCGTTGACGACGTACCGCGTCCGGAAGTTGTCCGCACAGTCGACGACGACGTCGTATCCCCCGATCAGATCGCGGGCGTTGTCGACGTCGAGGCGCGTCTCGTGGGGTTCGACGTCGATGTCGGGATTGAGTCGGTCGACGTACCGCGCCGCCGACTCGACTTTCGGTTCGCCGACGTCCTCGTCCCCGTGGATCACCTGCCGCTGGAGGTTCGATCGTTCGACGACGTCGTCGTCGACGATCCCAACGGTCCCCACGCCGGCGGCCGCGAGATACTGGATGACCGGCGAACCGAGCCCGCCCGCACCGATCACGAGGACGCGGCCCTCGAGCAGCCGTTTCTGCCCGTCCGGTCCGACCTCGTCCATGATGACGTGTCTGGAGTATCGGTCGAGCTGTGTGGCGTCGAGAGAGAGGCTCATGCTTCCGGATGGGGGTTGCCCGTGTATAATCACTTCCCCACCAACGAGCCGAGCCGAACCGATCGAGTCGTCGGTCGCAGTCGTATCGAAGGAGTGTGCCGCCGGACCGCTTATTTGCCCTGTCGGTCGTTACCGCTGACCGACGGGCGCGTCTTCTCGGTTCCTTTTCCGCGTTTCCGCTGACCGCGGCCCTTGGTGCCGGCAGAGGTGAGTCCACGGAACGCGCGACCCTTGTGGTCGTCCGAGCAGATCCAGTTGAGCTCCTCGTCGTTCTCGATGGCGGGGTGTGCGGGATCCACGAGGATCACCTCGTGCCACTTCTGGGAGCCGTCCTCGCCGACCCAGTAGGAGTTGAGCACGCGCAGGTTGCGGTACTTCCGGGAGGCGCGCTCCTCGGCGATACGCTGGATCGATTTGCGGCGGGAGAGGCGGTTGACTCCCTGTCGCTTCGAGCGCCGCCCGGCCTTGTGTCGTTGCTTCCGCGACCCGCCCTTCCGGACGCTCACGCGGGCGACGACGATGCCTTGTTTCGCCTTGTAGCCCAGCTCGCGGGCCTTGTCGAGGCGGGTCGGGCGCTCGATCCGTTCGATCGCCCCTTGGTCGCGCCACTCCTGTTTACGCTGCCACTGGAGTTCCGCGAGTTTCCCCTCCTTGGGGGACTGCCATGCGTCCTTGATGTGCGAGTAGAAGCTTCGTGCCATTGTATCGTCCACGGACGCTTGCGATTCAGCCGCGAGGCGGCCACATTTCGTCTCGTCCCGGGTCGTCGGGGGCGGTCCGCGAACGGACTGTTGCCCGCGATCCGGCGGCGAGTGCCCGCTGGACGTCCGTACCAGCGAGTTACTCTCGTTTCCCCGGCGTGGAGTTTAAGCGCTTCGTTCCGGGGTTCCCGCGACAGCCAGTCGCACGGCCACAAGCGACCCGTCACGGTTTAATAATACCCGAAGAATCCTCAAGTATGCCCAAGATAAGCGTGGAGATCCCTGGCGAGCTGCTCGCGGACCTCGACGAGCACGTCGGCGACGACGGGAAGTTCGTCAACCGGAGCGACGCCGTCCGGGCGTCGATCCGCAAGACGTTGGACGTTCTCGACGAGATAGACGAACGGCACGGCCGGCTGACGAACGACAGCGACGAGGCCGACGCCACGGCTGCCGACAGCGACGAGGGGGACGAAGGAGACGAGGCAAGGAATGAGTGATCACTCGTACCCCGGCGATCCACTGGGTCGCGAAGCGATAGCACAGGTCGGGCTCGTCGCGCTGTTCGTCACCGCCCTCGCGACCGCGCAGGTGACGGCGGCGAAGGTGCTTGCGCTCCCGCTCCCGTTCGCGCTTCCGGCGGTCGGGCCGGAGATCCTGTTGCCGGGCGCGGCGCTCGCGTACGCGCTCACGTTCCTCGCTTCCGACTGTTACGCCGAGCTGTACGGCCGTCGAGCGGCGCAGGTCGTCGTCAACGTCGCGTTCGCGATGAACTTCGTCGTGCTCGCGCTCGTCTGGTCGACGCTCGCGGCACCCGGGATCGACCCGGAGGTGTCCGCCGCCTTCGACACGGCGCTCGGGCCGACGACGAACATCGTTCTCGGGAGCCTGCTCGCGTACGTCGTGAGCCAGAACTGGGACGTGGTCGTCTTCCACGAGATCCGCGACCGGACCGGCCCGGGGAAGCTCTGGCTCCGAAACCTCGCGTCGACGGCAACGAGTCAGGTGCTCGACACCGTGATCTTCGTCGGGGTCGCGTTCGTCGTCGCGCCGGCCGTCCTCGGGATCGGCATGCCGCTGTCCCTCGGTGAGGCCGCGGCACTCGTCGTCGGTCAGTACCTTCTCAAGCTGCTGATCGCGGTGATCGACACCCCGTTCGTTTACCTCGTGGTTCGATCGGTTCGCGAGTAGAGGTTCGAGAACTGTGGATCGGAATCGGTGGTACGGGCGCTCACGCGGCGGTCGGTCCCGGACCCGTGTCCTCCCTACGCGAGCGCCAGCGCCCGTGCAGTCGTTCGTGGGAGATCCACGGGAACGCGCTCGAAGGCGTCCCCGCCGTTACTCGTCCGATAGAGGCCGCTGTCGGTGAGCGCCCATATCGATCCGGGCTCCGTTCCCGCAGCGAGCACCGCTCGGAAGGTCCCGTCGCCGGTCGGTATCCCGTGATCGTCGAGTCGCTCCCAACCGCTCTCACCGTCCGAACCGCTCGCGTCGAAGCCCGTCTTTCGGTAGAGGTACGCCTCCCCGCGTCGGTGTGCGGCGCTCGCCCCGCTCGCGGCGCTGACGAGGACTCGATCCGGGTCGCCGGGGTCGACCGCAAGCCCCCAGACGTACCCGTGATCCAGCCCCGCCGTCGGGACCGCGAACGACGCCCCACGGTCGTCGCTCTCCGCGTAGCCGTCACCCGCGGCGACGTACACCCGGTCGGGGGCATCCGGATGCGTCGCGATCGTGTGGGTGTCCCGTCGCGAGCCCTCCGGGCGGTCGATCCACGTCTCCCCACCGTCCGGCGTGACGACGAGCGCACCGGCCTCGATCCCGACGTACCACCGGTCCGCGTCGTCGGGACAGGTCCCGATCCACCTGACGTGGTGGGTGTCCGGGCGGGGCGGGAACGACCACTTGTCGGCCGAGGGCACGCGTTGAAGCCCCTCGATGCGGTCGACGGTTCGAGCACCGTCGGTCGATCGGTAGATGCCTGAGGGTTCGGTGCCGACGAGTACCGTCTCGGGGTCGTCGGGGCTCACCGCGAGGGCGGTGACCGCATCGACCCCGTCGTCCGCTGCCGGATCGAGTGACCCCGTCGCGACCCGATCGAACGTCTCTCCGCCGTCGTCGGAGCGGTACAGTCCGCTCCACGTCCCGGCGAGCACGCGGTCGGGAGCTCGAGGGTCTACCGCGAGACACTCGACCCCCCGGTCGTTCAGCCGGGTGTCGACCCGCCCGTTCGTCCGGTCGACGAGGCGGAGCCCGTCGTCGTACGCTGCGTAGATGGACATGAACCGGAGGTTGGGCGGCCGGGCGCAAGAGACTTAGCCCCTCATCCCGTGGTAATAATACGCATGGATCTTCGCGTACAGGGAGACGTCCCTCCCGATCCCTTTCTCGGCGCTGCCGACCTGTTCGAAACCGAGTTCTCGCTGGACGCGCCCGTACACGTCCGGGTTCGTGCGGACCCGGACGAGCGGACGTGGGCCGCACACTACGACGATCACCACGTGTTGAACGTCTCGCGCCGCGCCGCCACGAGCGCGATGGCCCGCGAGCTCGCCGTCCACGAGCTCTCACACATGGCCCGCTACGAGGAGGGCCACGCGTCACACCTCCAATCCACGGAGGAGGCGTTATACCTCGGCCTCGCGGGCGAGAAGGTGGAGCGTCGAAAACTCGCCCACTGCTACCAGATCGCGAACCACATGAAGGACATCTACGCCGACGACATCACGCTCTCGGTCGCGCCCGCGAACAAACTAGTCGGGTTCCTCGAGTCGACACTCGCGGCCGCGATCGCCGATCGTCCCGATCCACACCGGGCCGGCTCACATCCGGTCACTGCCGGGGCGGATCCGGACATCACCGCAGTGAACGCGGCGTTCGCGCTCGCGCTGGTCGAGCGACACGACCTCGCGGACCCCTCACACAGGCTGTACGACCTCGCCCGTGCCGCCGAGAGCGACGCCGACGACATCGACGTCGACGGGTTCAAACGGCGCTTCCTGGAGCTAGGTCCCGATCCCTCCGAGAGCGCCTACCGCAAATCGCTCGTGTCGGCAGCCCGCGCGTACGCAATTTGAGCTACCCACGGCTGAAGCCGTGGGATTCAGCGTGGACTCCCGTTCTGGCCCGATCAGGGGCAGGAGAATAGCCTCCGTTCACGTTCACCATCCCGCTGTTCAAGCGCACGCCCAAGGGTGCGCCTCCGTCGCCGCCAGTTTGGTTGCGACGGAGATACCGTAAGCCGATGTTCTTCGCGGTCGCCAGACTGCGTCTGGCGGGCAGCCAGAAATCGGAGATTTCTGGCGACGGCATTGTAATCAGCGTGGTTCTCGTACCCGCACTTCAAACACTCGAACTCCTCGCTATCACGGTTA
>LFFM01002832.1_pt1 | contig 11204 bp, 11 predicted proteins | sample 643131 | NCBI WGS metagenome assembly LFFM01 (sample SAMN03777445, study PRJNA286221) | soda lake metagenome | biome: soda lake; feature: Kulunda steppe; material: water; isolation source: sample Tc-Br brine of Tanatar trona crystallizer | place: Russia: Kulunda steppe | collected 2011-07
AGGCGGTCGTTTTCGGGCATAGATCACTTTGAAAACGCACCGCCTCACCTTTCAATCCTTATCTGAACACCGCCACATCGAGGGGACAAAATCTTATGCCCGGTAGCGAGATCGTGACCCCAGACGGTCTGTGGGCACACCGCTTTCCGAGTGGGCTACGGTCGTTCGGCGATGATCGTCTCGCCGGCCCGGACCGCGTCGCCCTCGGCAACAAGAAGATCCTCGCGGTCCACGGCTGTGGGCAACACCACATCCGCACGGGAGCCGAACGAAACGTGCCCGACACGGTCGCCGCGGTCGAGGGTGTCCCCGGCCTCGACGGACGGGTGGATGCGCCGGGCGAACCAGCCAGCGATGATCAGGAGCTCGTACTCCCCGAAGTCGATCGCGACCTGCTCGTTGCGGTCGGACTCCTTGTCGAACGCCGGCCGGTTCGCTCCGGGGCGATGCCGGACCTCCCGGACCTCGCCGGCGATCGGTGCGCGGTTGACGTGCACGTCGGTGACGTTCATAAAGACGCCCACTCGCAGGCGACTCCCCTCCTCGCGGACGACGCTCACGGTCCCGTCAGCGGGAGCGACGACGATCCCGTCGGCGTCCGGCGGCGAGCGGTCCGGGTCGCGGTGGAACCAGAGGATTCCGAGCGCGAGCGCGAGCGATACGGCGCCGACCGGCGGGAGAAGCGGTAGCGTGACGGCGGCGAGGAGGGCAGGGACGAGTGCGAGCCGCCACGCCTCGTCGACGACCGGGAAGGGGAGTAGCCGTGCCAGCGGCGGAGCGCGGCTCACTGTCCGGTCTCCATGGGGTCGCGCAGCGGTGGTCGGAGTTCGGTCCGGCTGGCCGCCCACGACGCCAACAGATGAGTGAGATGAATACGGTCGTCGAGCCCGTCGGTCAGATCGAGGTCGGCCTCCCCGGCGAGGACGTGGAGCCGGGCGAGGTCGTCACCCCCGTACTCCGAGCCCGCGCGGGCGACGCGCAGGACCTCGCGTAACAGCTCACCACCGTCGTACCCCCCGTCGTCGAGGAGGTCGTCGAGAGCGTTTCTGGCGTCTTTCAGATCGCCGGTTCGCGCGTCGGCAAGCGCCCCGCGGATGGTGTCGTCATCGCCGACCTCGCCGAGCGTCTCGTAGGCGGTCGACATCGTGATCTCTCCGCCCTCGACGGCGGTCGCCTGCGCGGAGAGGATCGCCTCGCGGAGGTCGCCGCCGGCCGCGCTGGCGACGAACTCGAGCCCGTCGCCGTCGTAATCGACGTCCTCGCGGTCGCAGATCGTTTCGAGGACATCGATGGTCTCGTCGACCGTCGGCGACCGCATACGGACCGGAAAGCACCGCGAACGGATCGGCGCGATGAGCTTTGACGGCTGCCGGGTGGCGATCACGAACTGCGTCGTCCGGTGGTGCTGTTCCATCACGCGCCGAAGCGCCTGCTGGAAATCCTCGCGGATCGACTCGGCGTTGTCGAGGAGGATTGTTTTGTACGTACCGCTCGTGGGCGTGTACGACGCCGACTCTTTCAGTACGTGGCTAACCATGTCGGCTTTCGACATGTCTTTTTTATACTTATTTCGCTGATCACTCCCGCGACGATACTGTTTTGAGAACTCCGTTTGCCCTTGCAGAAACCCTTCGAAGCGCGGGTCCGTTCGGATCTCTTTTTTCGTGCGGCCGAAGAAGTCGGCGACGTTGATCTCGATCAGGTCCGACTCCGGGTTCTCGTGAGAAACACGCGTCAGCGCCCGCGTCGCGGCGGTCTTCCCGACACCGGGTGGCCCCTGCACCACGAGGTTCATCGGCTCATCAATCGCGCGCTCCAGGCGCTCACGGGCCTCGTCTTGACGGATCTCCTCGAGTGCGGGCGCGTGCGCGTCGATCCACAGCGGTTCCTCCATTACGTGTCAGTGGGGGCGCAGCGCTCAAGAATCGGTCGGTCCGACGCAACGCCCCGTTACTCGACCGATCTCTCCCGGAGACGGAATGATCGAAATCGGCACCGATCGTAAATAAGTGTTAACCGTTAAGTGGACTCCTACACGATTAACAACCGTATATGTCACACGACAAGCGAACAGACGCGGATAGCCGCATCTCCCGCCGCCGGTATGTCGCCGGCGCCGGAGCGCTGGCGACCGTCGCAGTCGCCGGCTGTTCCGATGATCCGGAAGGCGATGCTGGCATCGAAGACGACGGCGCCGACGATGGAGCAACCGACGACGGAACCACCGACGACGGCGGAGAGGCCGAAGCGGGCGAGCTCGAGATCGTTCACTGGTGGACCGCCGGCGGCGAGGAGGACGCGTACAACGCGCTCCTCGACGGCTTCCGCGAGGAACATCCGGACGTGGAGATCGTCGATAACCCGGCGCCCGGCGGCGCCGGTTCGGCGATCGACACGGTGATTCAAAACCGGGTGCTCGACGGGAATCCGCCGAGCACGTTCCAGATCTGGCCCGGTCAGGCACTGACGCCGTACACGGACGAGGGGCTGCTCGAAGACATTGGCGACTCCGTGTGGGACGACGAGATGCGCGAGGCGTACCTCGACGATATCGTCGACCTCTCACAGCCCGGCGGCGACCTCGTCGCCGTCCCGATCAACATCCACCGTCTGAACAACCTGTTTTATAACGTCGAGGTCCTCGAAGAGGCCGACGTCGACGCGACGGACATCGACGATCCCCAGGGCGTGCTGGACGCGCTCGAAGCGGTCGACGAGAACACCGACGCAGTACCGATGGCCCATCAGACGCAGGCGCCGTGGTCGACGCTCCAGCTGTTCGAGGCCGTCTTCCTCGGTCAGCGGGGAACCGACGACTACCTCTCGTTCGTCGAGGGCGACGTCGAGAGCCTCGAAGACGAGGTCCGTGCGGCCCTCGAACTGCTCTCCGAGTACGCAGACTACTACCCGGAAGACGCCGGCTCCATCTCGTGGGATCAGGGGAACGACCGTCTCATCGAGGGCGAAGCCGCCTTCTTACACCAAGGCGACTGGGCGGCGGGACAGTACGAGGCTGCAGACGGCTTCGAGTTCGGCGAGGACTGGGACATGGTTCCGTTCCCGGGCAGCGACGGGATCTACCACTCCGTCATCGACTCGTTCGTCTTCCCGACGAACAACCCCTCGCCCGAGGCGACCGAGCAGTTCCTGAACTACGCGGGCACCGTCGACGCCCAGGAGCGGTTCAATCCGATCAAGGGCTCGATCCCGCCGCGCACGGACGTGCCGACCGACGACTTCGGGCCGTTCCTCTCTCGACAGATCGACGACTTCGACGCCTCGGACACGCAGCCGCCAACGATCGCCCACGGAACGGCGGTTGTGCCGGCAGTGCAGTCCGAGTTGGAGGAGGCGTTCGCCAACTTCAACGACAACCTCGACATCGACACCGCCTACGAAGCCATCCGGGACGCGTTCTAACGCGTGATGTTCGACCGGATCCGGCGGTCGCTCTCGAAACGACGGGGCGCGGACGACGGCTCTCACAGAGAGCGCGGAGACAACGCCGGAGACGCTCCGAGCGACGGACTCCGCGCCGACGGCGGCACGGCCGCCGAACCGGACAGCGCCTCGCTCGCGACGCGGCTTCGACGCAGCCAGTTCCTCGAGTCGCTTCCCTTTTGGGGCCCACCCGGGTTTCTGGTGCTGCTGTTCGTCTACGGGGCGATCGGCTGGAACTTCGTCATCTCGCTGACCGGGTGGGAGGGGCTCGGACAGCCGAACTACTCCGAGCTGTCAACCGAAGCGTACACCACGCTTTTGACCGACGCCTCCTTCATCGCGGCGTTTCGGAACACCATCGTCCTGCTGCTCGTGTTCACCGTCCTCTCGTTGATCGTCGGGCTGGTGCTCGCCATCCTCGTCGACCGGCAGATCCGGTTCGAGAACACGTTCCGGACGATCTACCTGCTGCCGATGAGCCTCTCGTTCGTCGTCACCGCGATCTTCTGGTCGTGGATGTACAACCCGCGGATCGGGCTGATAAACGAGTCGATACGAGGGGTCGTCGGCGTCATCGACAGCGCCGTCTTCTGGACAACTGTCGAGTTGGGATTCCTCACGCAGGCGTGGCTCGACGATCCGCGATTCAAACTCGCCGCGATCATCTTCGCGCTGATGTGGCAGTTCTCCGGCTACTGTATGGTCGTCTACCTTGCCGGGCTGCGCGCGATTCCGAGCGCGCAGTACGAGGCCGCCAGGATCGACGGCGCGTCGGCGGTCCGCGTGTACCGGCGCGTGATCATCCCGCAGCTCGGCGCGTCGACGATGTCGGCGGCCGTGGTGTTGATGGTGTTCGCGCTGAAGGCGTTCGACTTCCTGTTCGTGCTGTTCGGCGTCAACCCCGGCAGCTCGGCGGACATCCTCGCGGTGATGATGTACCGCGTCGCGTTCGACCGGCTCCAGTGGGCGTACGGCTCCGCGGTCGCGATGGTGCTGTTCGTGATGGCGCTGTCGGTGATCGGTCCGTACCTCTACTTGCAGTACCGACGAGGTGAGCTATGAGCACGGAGTCCACGACACCGCGAGACGACACATCGTCTCGCTTCGACCGGATCGACCGCTCCCGGGTCGCGCTGTACGCCGTGTTGCTCGGGATGGTGGCGTTTTACCTCGCGCCGCTGGAGTCCGGGTTCATGACGGCGTTCAAAACGACGGACGGATTCAGAGCGACGACCCCGTTCGCGCCGCCGCCGGCCGGTGAGTTCACGCTCGGCGCGTGGCAGCTGGCGTTCGACCGGCTCTCGACGGGACTCGTCAACAGCGCGATGATGGCGATTCCGGCGACGATCCTGTCCGCGTTCTTCGGCTCTATCGCCGCCTACGGGCTGACGAACCTGAGCTGGCGCGGCCAGATCGGCGTGCTGGCGCTGTTCGTCGCCGGCGTGTTCATCCCGTATCAGGCCGTGTTGGTACCGCTCACGCAGTTCTGGTCGTTCGTCGACCTCGGCACGCGGATTCCTCTCGCGTTCGTCGACGACTACCAGGGGCTCATCAACCTGAGTATTACCCACACCGCCTACGGGATCCCGATCTGTACCGTGCTCTTCCGAGCGTACTACGCGACGATCGACGAGGAGATGATCGAGGCGGCGCGGCTCGACGGCGCGTCGGCGGCGACGATCTACCGACGGATCATCCTCCCGCTGTCAGTGCCGATCTTCGCGGTGACGCTCATCTACCAGTTCACGCAGGTGTGGAACGACCTCCTCTTTGCGATCGTCTTGGTGAGCGATCCGTCGAACCGGGTCGTGACGGTCGCGTTGAACCAGCTGCAGGGGTCGTTCGTGCAGCAGTACAACCTCCAGATGGCGGGGGCGTTTATCGCGGCGTTGCCGACGCTTATCGTGTACGTCCTCTTCGGCGAGCAGTTCGCGAAAGGCGTCGCAGGTGAAACATAATGGCACGACTCGAACTCGACTCGGTGACGAAACGATTCGGCGAGGGAGACGGCTCCGTTCTCGCCGTAGACGACGTGAGTATCGACATCGCGGACGGGGAGTTTCTCGTCTTGGTCGGTCCGTCCGGCTGCGGAAAGTCGACGACGCTCCGCATGGTCGCGGGGCTCGAAACGATCACGGACGGCGAGATCAGGCTCGGCGACGAGCGGATCAACGAACAGGGGCCCGCAGAGCGGGACATCGCGATGGTGTTCCAGAGCTACGCGCTCTACCCGCATATGACCGTCCGAGAGAACATGCGCTTCGGATTGGAGGAGTCGACCGACCTCGCGGGCGACGAGATGGACGAGCGGGTCGAAGAGACGGCCGCGATGCTCGACATCACCGAGCTCCTCGACCGGAAGCCGGGGGCGCTCTCCGGCGGTCAACAGCAACGCGTCGCCCTCGGTCGCGCCATCGTCCGCGAGCCGAAGGCGTTCCTCATGGACGAGCCGTTATCGAACCTCGACGCCAAGCTTCGCTCGCAGATGCGCACGGAGCTACAGCAGCTCCAAGACGACTTGGACACCACGACGGTGTACGTGACTCACGACCAGACGGAAGCGATGACGATGGGCGACCGGATCGCGATCTTAGACGGCGGCGAGCTCCAGCAAGTCGCGACGCCGCTGGAGGCGTACCACCGCCCGTCGAACCGCTTCGTCGCCGGCTTCATCGGGGAGCCGTCGATGAACTTCATCGAGTGTGACGTCGACGACGAAACGCTCGTTTCGGACGGGTTCCGATACCCGCTCGCCGCGACGGCCGCGAGCGCCGTCGCGGACAGCCCGACGGTCACGCTCGGGATCCGCCCCGAAGACATCGTCGTCGACGGCGTGAGTGACGGAGCGGCGCCAGCCGCGGACCACGCGTTCGCCGCGACCGTCGACGTGGTCGAGCCGATGGGCGACGAGAACGTGGTTCACCTCTCAGTCGTCGACGGCCCGGAGCTGATCGCGACCGTCGACGGCCTGCGCCGGATCGATGCCGGCTCGGACGTCACCGTCACGATTCCCGAAGAAGCGATCCACGTCTTCGCCAGGAATTCTGGCGAGGCGCTCCATAGCCGCTCGCTCGACGACGCCGAGTTAGACGGGGCGCGGGTCTGAGTATCTGCGAACGGAGCCGACAGCGGTAGCGGTCGTCACACGCTCTGGTCGTCACACGCTCTGTTGCTCCCACGCGCGACCCGTCGCCTCGCCGACCGCGGCCGCGGCGACGACTTCAGCGTAGAATCCGACGAAAAATCCCAGAGCGACGGCATTGAGGGGACCGTAGGCGGCAGCGGCAACCGCGACTCCGGCGGCCGAAAGCAGCGTCGCGACGAGGTAGCCAGCGTCGCGCGTCGCGGCCCCGATGAGCGTCGTGTCGATCGCTGCTCGCAGCGTCTGTTCGCGAGCAACCGCGACGAGCGCCGCCGGGAGGGGGTATATCAGCGCGAACGCGAGCAGCGTCGAGACGGTCGTCCCCGCGAGGAAGATGACGCCGTCAGTCGTTCCCGTCGGATCGATCCCCTCCAACGGTCCGCCGAGCGTCACGACCAGCAGTGTGACGGGAACGAGGAGATAGCCGAGACACGTCACGAAGAGACGGATACCGTCCTTGAGCAGCGGCGCGACCGGACGCCAGCCGGGGCGCTCCGGCTCGGTGTGAGACGGCGTCGTCGCGGTCGTCGAAAGCACCCGAGCGAGGTAGCCGGCGACCGCGACGAACGGGAGTACGGGGAGCCAGACGGCGAGCAGGTGGAGCCCGCCGCCGACGAGGAGCGCGTCGAACCGGGGTGACCCTCGGAGGGGGTACGTGATGAGACGAGGGATCACTCGCGGATCCGATCGACCTCTCGTCGAATCCCCTCGCGGACTCGGTCGGAGACGTCCTCCGATCCGGCGGTGTCGACGGTCTCCGCGTCCTCGGTCTCCAGCAGTCGATCGAGCTTGCGCTCGAACTCAGCCTCGTCGATTTCGCCGCGGGCGTATCGCTGTCTGAGCGCGTCGAGAGCGGGGTCGACCGTGTCGCGTTCACCGCTTGTCGCGTCGTCCCCGTCCGGAAGCGGACTCGTCAGCGTGTGGAGCACGGGGAGGAGGATGAACAGCCCGACGAACCAGACGAGCGGGAGCGACCACCACAGCCCCGTGAGGAGCGGGGCGACGACGCCGACGCCGATAACGAGGAGCGCGAACACCCGTCGCCAGCGATGACGGAGGTTCCACGCGATCCGACGAGCGAGCCCGGTCATACTCGGTCTGACGATTGGGAGCGGGAAATCGGTTTCGTCGCAGCGTGACACGTCGGCGTGTCCAGCGAGCCTATCACCGAAGCTCGAAGACGGGCCTATCACCGAAGCTCGAAGACGGGCCTATCACCGAAGCTCGAAGACGAGCCGGTCTCCGAGCTCGATACCGTTCCGGTCGCTCCACCCGAGTGGTACCTCAAGGACGTACTGCCCGGTTCCGCGATACTCCGTGAGCGGCCGGGACTCCGGCTCAGCCTCGTGGATTTCAGTGACAGTGCCGTCGGGAGCGACGAACAGGATATCGATCGGGAACGCCATGTTTCGCATCACGTAGGCGTACTCGTCCGGTTCGTCGTGGACGAACAGCATCCCCTCGTCGTCGGCCAGTTCGTCGGTCGAGGAGAGCCCGACGTATCGCTTGAGGGTGGTGTCGGCTATCCGCGCGTCGACGGTCGCGAGCGACGCGCCGGTCTCGCCGTCGACCGCCTCGACGGTCGTCGCGTCGTAGCCGGCGATCAACACGCCGGGGGTCGCGGCGACGGCGACGAGCGCGAAGCCGACGACGAGGAGACTGACGACAAGCGCGAGGCGACGACGGTTCACGACAGCGCTTCGTGGCCGGACGTGAAAGCGGTTGTCACGTGGCGTCCGAGTCGTCCGGATCGCCGACGAACAGCCCGTTGACTATCGTCTCGATCAGGGCCGTCTCGACGACCCCGTAGTCGGCGGCGTCACCGGTCTCCATGAGCGTCCCCTGTGAGCGGGTAGTGTACACGAGCGACCGGATCAGTCCGCCGACGACCTCGGGGTCGTCGATCAGGAACTCGTCCAGTCTCACCCACCGATCGGCGTACGAGAGGTCGCTCTCTTGGATGCTCGCCGCGAGCGATTCCCGCTCAGCGTCGGAGAGCTGCTCTTGGAGAGCATACAGCTCGTTTTCGACGATGAGCCGCGAAATGAGCGGGTTCGATCGGACTTCACGGAACATCGTCTCGACCATCGTTCGGACCTCCTCGCGGGGCGTCGTCGCCGCCGACACCGCCTCGTCGATCTGCGCTTCGAGCCGGTCGCGTTCGACGCAGAGCACTTCCACGTACAGCGCCTCTTTGGAGTCGAAAAACTGGTAGAACGTGCTCGTTCCGATGTCGACTGCTTCGGTCACATCCTTGATCCGGGTCCGTTCGAATCCGAACCGCGCGAACAGCTCCTGGCCCGCCTCCACGAGCTGTGACCGGATCCGGTCGCGGTCGGCTTCGCTGAATCGGCTCATCGGCCGACCTGAACGACGACCGCCGGCTCTCGATCGATTGATGCCATACCGAGTTCCACGATTCCACGAACGAAAACATTATTGATTCGTGGACGTTCGGTAAACCGTGAAGCGAATCGTTTCCGCAGCGCCGTCTCCCCAGTTCCCATCGCGCCGTTCGTCGCCTCCGCTCGATCAAGCAATCCCGTTGTTCCAGTCGGATCCGGCGGACGCACACCGATCCGCACGGGGGCGGTGAACGGATGGTCTCGACGCGGACGACGCTGACCCTGATCCTCCTCGGTGTCGCGGCGGTATCGGTCCTTGCGCTCGCCGGCGGCGGCGCCGTCGCACAGACGAACACGACCCAGCAGACGTCGGCGCTGCAGGCCGGCGGCGAGCCCGACCTCGACGTCCACGCTCCGAGCCCGAAGATCAATCCGGGGGAGACGAACGAGGTGACGCTCCAGATCTCGAACGACGGTGAGCTGGATTACGGCCCCGCCGACGCCAGAGAAGTCGTGACGACCGCCCGTAACGTCCGCGTAGACGCGGACGCCGACGGCACCCCGCTGACGGTCGAGTCCGGTGAGACGGCTATCGGCGCCGTCACCGAGACCGCCCCCGGTGAAGTACCGATAGCCGTGAGCGTCCCCGACGACATCGAGGAAGGGACCTACTCCGTCGACGTTCGCGTCCGCTACTCGCACACGTTCCGGGCCGGCAGCGTGAACCAGGACCGATCGCGGACGCTACGCACGAGCGTCGACCTCGAAGTCGACTCGGACGCGCGCTTCGAGGTCGTCAACGCGACGACTGACGCGCAGATCGGCGACTCGGGAACGCTCGAAGTCGAGTTGGAGAACGTCGGCGCGGACGCCGCGAGCGATGCGAACGTGATCTTGGAATCACAGAGCGGCGGGCTCGGCTTCGGCGAGAGCGCACAGGACACCGCCCGAATCGGCGAGATCGATCCGGGCGAGACCGCGACCGTTCGGTACGACGTGGGCTTCGCGCCGGACGCGCCGGTGCGCGAGTACGCGCTCGACGCCAGTGTCGCGTTCCAGACGCCAGACGGCCTCCGGCGGCTCGACGAGACGCCCTCGCTCGGCATCACGCCGGCGGAGAAACAGCGGTTCACGATTAGCGACGTCGACTCCGACCTCTACGTCGGTGAGGACGGCGATGTCCGCGGGACCGTCACCAACGACGGCCCCGCTGAAGCCCAGAACGTCGTCGTTCGGTACACCGACGAGTCGCCGAACGTCATCCCGATCGAGACCACGGTCGCCGTCGGCACGCTCGACGCGGGCGAGTCGGCCGAGTTCCGGCTCCCGATCGAGATCAGCGGCGAGGCCGAGGCGGTCGACCGGACCGCAGACGTCGCCGTCCAGTACCGGAACGCGGAGTCTGAACGGCGGATATACGAGGACCTCGAACTGCTGTTCGACGTCGCGCCGAAGCGCGATCAGTTCCGCCTCGACGTCCAACCGCGAGCGATCACGGCGGGCGAGTCGGTCGCCATCGACGTCGAAGTGACCAACAACCTCGATCAGACGGTCTCCGACGTCGAGGCGCGGCTGTTCGCAGACAGCCCGCTCGACAGCGGCGACGACGAGGCGTTCGTCGAGGAGCTGGATCCGGGCGAGTCCACGACGATGACGTTCGCGCTCGAGGCCGACTCGTCGGCCACCGCCAAGACGTATCCCGTCTCCTTCGACTTCCGATACGACGACGAGCGGGGGAACAGCCAGCTGTCGGATACCACCCGCGTGGCGATCACCGTCGTCGACGACGACGGAGGAATCCCGTGGCTGCTCGTCGTCGTCGTCGCGCTCGTCGTGATTGCCGCCGCGGGCGGTGCCGCCTACTACACGCGGGCGACGTAGATGGCCGGAGTCGGCGAGCGGATCGAGGCCGTGACCGAGCGACTCAACGAGCGGATCGTCACGCGTCCGCGGCGAGTCGTCGTCGCGTTCCTCGTCGTCACCGCGCTGTTCGCGGGTGGAATCCCCGCGATCGAGACGCAGACGGACATCACCGATGGGTTCACCGAGGGGCTCCCCGAGCAGGAGGCGCTCGACGCGATCGACGCCGAGTTCGACGACCCGTTTGCGGCCGACGAGCAGACGACACAGCTGATCCACGTGGGGACCGACGTGCTCACCCGCGAGGAGCTCCTGAATATGTTGCGACTGCTCGAACGCGTCGAGAACCGCGACACGCTGCGGATGGACTCAGCGAACGGTCCTGCGCCGATCGTCGCACAGGCGCTCGATCCGAC
>LFFM01002834.1_pt1 | contig 11202 bp, 8 predicted proteins | sample 643131 | NCBI WGS metagenome assembly LFFM01 (sample SAMN03777445, study PRJNA286221) | soda lake metagenome | biome: soda lake; feature: Kulunda steppe; material: water; isolation source: sample Tc-Br brine of Tanatar trona crystallizer | place: Russia: Kulunda steppe | collected 2011-07
ACAACATCACCACCGACCACATCATCCCGGCGACGGCGGACATCCTGAAGTTCCGCTCGAACATCGAGAAGCTCTCCGAGTTCACGCTCTCGCGCGTCGACGACACGTTCGCGCAGCGCTCGCTCGACGCCGACGGCGGCGTCCTCGTGGCCGGCGAGAACTACGGTCAGGGCTCCTCACGTGAACACGCTGCTCTCTGTCCGATGTTCCTCGGCATCGAGGCGGTGTTCGCACAGAGCTTCGCTCGTATTCACAAGGCGAACCTGTTCAACTTCGGCATCGTCCCGCTCGCTATCGACGCGGAGACGTACGAGAAGATCGATCAGGGCGACGACATCCAGATTGTCGACGACGTGCCCGCTGGCGTCCGCTCGGGCCAGGAAGAGTTCACCGTTAGCGTCAACGACGAGTGGGAGTTCACTGCCGAACTCGACGCCTCCGAACGCGAGCGCGACATCCTCGCGGCCGGCGGCAAGCTCTCGTGGGTCAAACAGCAGCACGACGGCGGCTCCGGTGCGGCACCCGCCGACGACTGAGCGACTCCCGAAGCTGATTCTCGTTTTTTGCTGGCATCACTAGCAAGTCCAGCGAAAATAATCAGATGTGATAATCTACGGACAACCAATATATAACGACCGACATTTGGATCGGTCATACATGTCCGTTGGTCGCTTGATACGAACCGCGACGGGCCGGACCCGAGGAACCGTCACTCATCCCCGTTCGGCGTCGGTTTGTGCCGCCGATCTGAGACACGGATTGTGTTCAGTTCCCTCGGCCGAGAGGCGGTGATCACGGATGCGGATACCCTGCTTTTCCGAGCTATCGGTCCGTCCGAAGCTGATCGTTGCGTTCGTCGCGGTCGCGCTGCTTGTCGTCGCAACCGGGCTCGTTGGCGCCTACGGGATCGCGAGCGTCAACGATGGCGCGGACGAGGTCGCACAAGAGGGTGAAACCCGCTACGCAGTAACGCTTCTTGCGGCCGGAATGGAGCAGAAACACAACGCCGTTCGTGCTCACCTCCTCGGAGATCCGGAGGCCGGCGACGAGTGGGATGAGGGAACCGAGGAGGTAGACGAGGCGATGGCTATTCTCGAACAAGCGGACCTCGATGAAGACCAACAGGAACTGTTCGAGGAGATCAAAACACAGGAAGAAGAGTTTAACAGTCACCGCAACTCTCTCATGATTGCGTTTGGGAACAATGACGTTGAATCGGCCGAAGAGCGGGCCGAGGAGATTGACGAGATCGAATCTGAGTTGGAAGACAACGTCGACGCGTTAGCGGCTTCAGCCGACTCGAACACCGAGACAGCGTTCGCCGATATGGAGACCACAACGCTACTTTCGATGCTACTACTCGGCGGGATCGGACTCGGGGCGGTCGCCGTCGCCGTCGGACTCGGGTTCGTGTTGTCGAACCGACTCGTCCCACCGATAACGCAGCTCTCGCGGGCGGCAGAGTCGATATCGAAGGGAGAACTGGATGTCGACCTCGCGGAGCGTCACGCGGACGACGAGCTATCGGAGATGACCGACGCGTTCCGCGAAATGTACGCCAACATCGACGGGGTGTTCGGCGAAATAGAAACCGCCGGTGACCGGCTCTCTACCGGGCATCCAGCCGTAGAACTGGACACCGATTACCCCGGTCGGTACGGCGAGATCACGACGGAACTCGACACGGGCCTCGACTCGTTGTCAGAGAGCTTCGATGCGATCGGTGCCGCTGCGGCGGATCTTGAACGTCGCCGGCTCGACACAACTATCGATGTCGATAGACCGGGCCGCTACGGAGAGGCACTTGCCGATCTCCAGACGGGTATCGACCAGATGAACGAGAGCGTCCGGTCGGTCCGGACGGCGGCGGACGAACTGTCCGAATCGACGGGAGAACTGACTGCCGGCACGACGGAAATCGAGTCCGCGAGCAGGGATGTCGCGGAATCGGTCGAAGAAATCGCGGCGAGTGCGGACGACCAACGCGAGCAGCTCCAACAGGTGTCCAACGAAATGAACGACATGTCTGCGACCGTCGAGGAAGTCGCGTCCTCGACCGACAGCGTTGCCGGCACGGCCGCAACCGCGACCGAACGCGCACAGACTGGACAGGCGTACGCCGAGCAGGCGACCGACGAGATAGCGGCGATCCGGGATCGTACCGAGGCGTCCGCCGAGGAAATCCAGCGGCTCGACGAGGAGATGGCACGGATCGGCGAGATAGTCGAAATGATCGCGGAGATTGCCGAGCAGACGAACCTCCTCGCGGTGAACGCGTCCATCGAGGCGGCACAGGCCGATGCCTCCGGCGACGGGTTCGCTGTCGTCGCGGACGAAATAAAAGCCCTCGCCGAGGAGGCCGCCGAGGCGACTGACGAGATCGAACGTCGGATCGACGAGGTACAGTCCCGGACAGCCGATGCTGTCGACGAGATGGACGCGACGACCGACCGCGTCGACGACGGCGCCGAGACGATCACGAACGCAATCGAGACGTTTGACGAGATTGCGGCCACTATCGAGGAGGCGGAGTCCGGGATCCGCGAGATCAGTGAGGCCACCGACGATCAGGCCGCCTCCACCGAAGAGGTCGTCGCCATGGCCGACGAGGTGGCGTCGCTGAGCGAACGAACGGCTCGCGAGGCAGGGGATGTCTCTGCGGCGACAGAACAGCAGACCGCCTCGCTTACCGAGATCACGGAGTCGATCGAGTCGGTCTCGGAACTGGCCGCCGACCTCGACGACCGGATGGCGGCATTCGAACTCACGTCGACGACAGATGCGCCGGACGCGTCCGAGACGACTGGAACGGGACCTGCTGAAGGCATCGCGGACGACTGACAGGGCCGGTGGCGCCTGGATGCCGAATCAGGAGTTGCCGGTAGGCTTTTGATCGTTGCGACCCGAGTACGGTCGACTCGGATGTCACGGTCACGTACCCGGTCCGCGTACACCCCCCACGGCGACGTCGAGTACGAGGTCGTCGTCTGCGCCAGCTGTGGCGAGGAGGTGGTCCCCGCAGAGGCGGTTCCCGTCGGAATCGGCACAGAATCGTACACCTGTGGTGGGCTCCCCATCTGTCGAGAAACCCATCAGCGTCCCCACGAGACCCACGCACTCTGTGAGTACTGTGCGGAGGCTACGCTCGGATACACCCGCGGACCGGACGGCGTTGCCGACCGCGTGGCGGAGTTTTCGGAGGAGACCTCTGCTGTCGGCGTCGGGCTCTGGCTCGGGGTCGTTGGGGGAGTTGCGCTCTCAGTCGGTCTGCTGATCGTCCAACTGCTCGTCGGTATACTATAAATCCGCACTGAAAAACGCTGGACCGACTCCGGTAGCTTAAAACCCCGCGCTAGCGGGCCGCGGCGGCGACGCGCTCGCGCTCCTCCTTCTGTGCGATAGAGTAGGAGCGGTCGGCATCGTAGTCAGCAGCCGTAATGAGCTCGTTTGCGAGCGCCTCAGCGGCGGACGTCGTCGACTTGTACGTCGCGTTGGCGACACCGTCAGAGATGAACAGTAGCGCCTGATCGACTCGGCGCTGGGGCGCCACGTCGACCGCCTTCGGAACGGAAATACCGCCGTACTTCAGGCGGACCGTCTCTTCGCGGGGCGCGGCGTTCTCGACGGCCGTCACGAGGATCTGGACTGGGTTCTCTTCGGTCCGCTCGTGAACAATGTCGAAGGCGTCACGGACGATCCGCGTCGACTGTTGTTTTTTGCCGGTGTTCTCCTCGCTTTGCATCAGACGGTTGATTAGCCGCTCGACTAAGGAGATTTCCGACTTCTTGAACTGTTTCGATGCGTGACGACCCATCGTGTGCGCGATCGGCGTCACCGTCATGTAGCGTTTCGTCGATGGATCCGCGTAGGCGATCTCGGTGACATCCCAGACGCCGAACAGCTTGGCGTTCTCGTTTGCCGCCTCGCTCGCGGCGGGCGCGTCCGGATCGGGTTCGTCGGCGGCGACATCCTCCTCGGACGCCACCTCGGCCTCTTCCCCGCTCATCGGACCGGCTTCTCCGCGTTTCCGCGTACCAGTTCGATCATCGACACGCCGTTGACCTTCTCAACCTTGTAATTAACACCTGAGAGGTCGCCCATTGCGCGGCCCTTCGCCCCGCCGATCCCGGCGATCGTGACCTCGTCGTGTTCGTCGATGAACGAGATAGCGCCGTCACCGGGACAGAACGCGGTGACCTGCTTCCCGTTTTTGATGAGCTGAACCCGGACACACTTTCGGATCGCCGAGTTCGGTTGTTTCGCCTCGATACCGACCTTCTCGAGGACGATCCCGCGAGCCTGCGGGGCACCCTCGAGCGGGTCGGACTTCTTCTTGAGCCCGCGCTCTCTCCGAGCGTACTCGGAGTCGGACCAGCGACGCTTCTGCCGGTCCTGTTTGAGCTTACGGGCGGCATATTTGCCGTTCGCCATCGTACATGTGTTTCCAAACGGAGCTACTTAAGCGTCGTCTTTCTACCCCGAGAAACGGACGCAGATCGTTCTATCACCCCCTCTCCGTGGATCTGAGGCCGTTTCACTGCCCGAAAACGACGGTTGTAGATCGGGTTTGAGTCGGTAAGCGGTGACGAGAACCCGTCGTTTACCGAGAACACGGCTCGGTCGACACCTGCCATCCACGGCGGCGAGGCCGAGCGTACCGTGGCAACAAGGTGTCCGATTAGGTCAGCTGTACGTCGTCGATATCGTAGTGGCGCTTCGCCAGTGTCCGTGCCGTTTCGATGTTTTGCCCCTCCGCGCCGATCGCGACGCCGCGGTCGGGTTCGGGCACCTCGACGTACGCGACCCGATCGTTCTGCTCGGAGACGGTCACCGCGTTGACCGCGGCGGGCGCGAGCGCGCTCGCAACGAACGCCTCTGGAGTGTCCGCGTCCTCGACGAGGTCCACGGACTTACCGAGCCGTCGTTCGGCCTCCTCGACTGTCTCGCCCGCCTGTCCGATCGCTGCCGCCATCTCTCCGGCCGGAACGAGGAAGACGAGCCGGTCTTCCTCGACGAGACAGTCCTTCGGTGCGACCCCGGTCAGCTCGTCGAACCGACCAATGTACTGTCGCGCCCGGTCGGAGAGTTCGACGCGCATCAGTCGACTCGGTCGGTCGGACTGCCGCCGTCAGTGGCCGCGTCGTCGTCGGTACGACCACCGTCGCTCACGACGCGTGATCCCATCCGGAGATCGACGTCGCCGGTTCCGATCGAGATCGGCTTGCCGGCGATGACGTTCTCGATGACGCCGTCGAGCTCGTCGTACTCGCCGTGAACGGCGGCATCAAGCAGGTGATTTACCGTCACCTCGAACGCCGCGCGGGCGAGCACGGAGTCCTTCGAGCCGGAGATCCCGTGTCGACCGATCGAATCGATCTCGCCGTTGTTCGTCATGATGTCAGCTACGAGCATGAGATGACGGACGTTCACGTCGTCGAGCCCCTGCTCTTCGAGCGTGTTTTTCGTCTCGTCGATGATCGTCTCGCGAGCCGCCTCAACGCCGAGATTACGGTAGATCTCGTGGATGTTGTTACACGTCGTGCGCGAGGCATCGACGCCTTCGATCTCAAGGGCGTCTCCGAAGGCAGATCCCTCGGTGTAGAGGACGAACTCCTCGCCCTCCTCAAGCTGTTCTTTTCGAATGACGACGCGCTCGACTTCCTCGATTCCCTTAAATACGATCTCCCGGAGTCGCTCGACGAGCTGGAGCAGCTCGCGGTAGCTCGGCTCGTTGGGACCGAACTCAATGACGGTCCCCGCCTGTCGGGTGTCGACGCCGAGCGCGTCCTCGATCGTCTCCGCGATGATCTCGGCGACCTCCGTCGGGTCGGAGTGGGTCGGCCACCGCTCCAACAGCGTGTCGTCGTTGAGGTCGATCCGAACGAGCATGTCCGCGACGTTTGTCGAGACATCCCCCAACGCGAGAATCCGCGTCGACTCGATCGACCAGACGACCTCGTGGGCCTTCTCGCGGTCCGTCGCGTACTCGCCCTCGAGATGGACCGTCATCATCGGCGTGTCCGGAGTCTTCCGGGCGTCCACGAGTTCGATGAGCCGCGGCAGCCCCTGCGTGACGTCGATTTCTGCAACGCCGGCGTAGTGGAAGGTGTTCATCGTCATCTGCGTTCCCGGCTCACCGATCGACTGCGCCGAGACTGTCCCCACGGGCTCTAGCGGGTCGACGCGGGTCTCCATGTATCGGTTCTCAACGCCGGTCGCGATGTCCGTTGCCTGTTCGATCGTGACCCCGCCGTGTTCCTCCGCCTTCTGCTCGATTGTATCGTACACTTCCGTTTTCAGCCGGGAGGGGAGTTCCGTCGACTCCACCACGGCCTCCATGTCGTCGGTAACGTGTTCGTACTCAGTCATCGGATTCCACCCCCAGCTCGTCCGCCTTGTTCAGTCCCGGACCCGAGTGCTCCGAGAGGTTTGTCGGTCGCGAGCGCTCACCGAGGAACCGCTCTTTTTCAGCGTCGGAGTCGAACTCCGCGCCCATGACGCGGTCGGCGATACCGCCGACATCGATGCCGTCACCCTCACCGGAAGATACCTTGATCGGCGAGGTGCCGTCCTCGCCGAACTCGAACTGGACGATGCGGCCGGAGGTGTCTCGGACCGTCCCGTCGTACTGCGCTTCGAGTTCGGAGAGCGCGTTAATGAGCCGACGCTGGAGGTAGCCGGACTTGGACGTCCGAACCGCCGTGTCGACTAGCCCCTCGCGACCACCCATCGCGTGGAAGAAGAACTCTTCGGGTGTGAGCCCGTCGCGGTAGGAATTCTCGACGAAGCCGTGCGCCTCCGCCGAGAGGTCATCGGGCTTGTAGTGGGCAAGCGTCCGGTCCTCGTACCCGCGGTTGATTCGCTCGCCGCGAACCGCCTGCTGACCGACCGCTCCGGCCATCTGAGTCAGGTTGAGCATCGAACCACGGGCCCCGGAGCGGGCCATCACAACCGCCGGGTTGTCGTCGCCGAAGTGTTGATCGGCGATCTCACCCGCGGAGTCACGGGCCTTCCCGAGCGTCTGCATGATCTTCATCTCCAGCGTCTCGTCGACACTCCGACCGGGGAGCGACTCGAGTTCGCCGGCCCGATACGTCTCGATCAGCTCGTCGACGCGCTCGTACGCCGACCCGATCGCCTCGTCGACCTGCTGTTCGGCCTCGGGCGGGATCGACTCGTCGTCGATACCGATCGAGAACCCGAAGTGCATGATGGCACGCATCGCAAGCGACGCGATCTCGTTGATGAACACGCGCGCACGTGTCTCACCGTACTCTTTCGTGAGCGTGTCGACGACCTCGCCGCCGAACGCGCCGACGGCGTCCTCGTCGATGGTCCCCTCCACCAGCTGTCCGTTCTCGATGACGACGGCATCACCCGTCGAGGAGGTGAACTCAAGCGAGAGATCGTCCGGGAGCAGCTCCGAGAACAGCGTTCGGCCGGTCCAGTACTCGCGTCCCTCGTCGTCGACGCCGTCGGCCTTGGGTAACTCGTCGACGCGGGTCGCACGAAGCAGGTCCAACGCTTGTGTCTCCGTGAACTCGGGGTTCGAGTGGGTAAGCAGATACGTTCCGGAGATGTGGTCCTGTATTGCGCCGATGATGTTTCCACCAAAGCGAGGGCTCAGGATCTGCTCTTGGACGCGCATGAGGACGCGCGCTTCTGCGCGCGCCTCCTCGTTCTGGAGGGCGTGCATGTTCATCTCGTCGCCGTCGAAGTCGGCGTTGTACGGCGGACAGACGACGGTGTTCAGCCGGAACGTCTTGTACGGCATCACGACGACCTCGTGCGCCATGATCGACATCCGGTGGAGCGAGGGCTGTCGGTTGAAGATCACGATGTCGCCGTCGACGAGGTGTCGGTTTACCTCCCAGCCCGCCTCGACCTTCGCCGAGAGCTCCTCGCAGTTCTTTTCAGTCACCTTCAGTCGGCGACCGTCGGGACGGCGCACGTAGTTTGCGCCCGGATGAGCTTCGGGGCCGTTTCGGACGTACTGGCGGGCCTCCTCGACGTTCCGCTCGGTGACGTTGAGCGTCTGCGTCATCTCTTTAGCGACGCGGTCGGGGACGCCGACCTCGTTCAGGGAGAGCGTCGGGTCCGGCGAGATGACGGTCCGCGCAGAGAAGTTCACGCGCTTACCCGACAGCGACCCGCGGAAGCGACCTTCCTTCCCCTTCAGTCGCTGACTGAGCGTCTTGAGCGGACGGCCGGAGCGGTGTCGTGCCGGCGGCGTCCCGCTGATCTCGTTGTCGACGAACGTGGTGACGTGGTACTGTAACAGCTCCCAGAGGTCCTCGATAATGAGCTGCGGCGCACCGGCCTCGCGGTTCTCCATGAACCGCTGGTTGATCCGGATGATGTCCACCAGCTTGTGTGTGAGGTCGTCCTCGGAGCGCTGACCGTTATCGAGCGTGATGGACGGACGCGTGGTGACCGGCGGTACCGGCAGCACGGTCAGGATCATCCATTCGGGACGGGAGTGCTCTGCGTCGATGCCGAGCACTTCGAGGTCCTCGTCCGGGATGTCCTCGAACCAGTCGCGGATGTCCGAGGGCATCAGCTTGTTCATATCCTCTTCGGTGAGGTCAATGTCGAGCGCCTTCTCGATGGCTCGACGGTCCTCCTTGCGAGGGCGGAACTCCCCGGCCATGATTTCGTTGATCCGGTCGAGGGCAATATCCGTCTTCTCGGCGAGCTCCTGCGGCGAGGTTCCGGGGTCGTCCTCCTCCTCGTCGGGCTGCATCGCGGCAGCGATCTGTTCCGAGTAGTCGCCCGAGAGCACGTCCTGTACCTCGTAGTACGTCGTTGGCTTCTCGTGTTTGATGTCCGCCTGTGGCTCGCCGCAGTGCGGGCACGTCGATGCCTTCCGAGCCTGCCGAACTGCCGCCTTCAACACGTCGTGGGGGTCCTCGCCGAGCTCCTCGGCTCGCTCCAGCCGGTCACGGAATTCGTCGCGCTGCGCCTCGTCTAAGGCGAGCTTCCCGCACTCGCGACACGTCGAACGAAGCAGCCGACGAATGAGCTTCGTGAAGCCAACGTGAATGACCGGGGCGGCCAGCTCGATGTGGCCGAAGTGGCCGTTACAGGAGCCGGAGTGAGAGCCACAGGTTCGACACTCCAGACCGGGGTCGATGACGCCGAGCCGCGGGTCCATCAGCCCCATGTCGATCGGGTAGCCGTCGTCGTCGTACGTGTCCGCCGTGATCACCTTCGTGGCCGACATGTCCCGGTACGTCTCCGGGTCCATGAGGCCGAAGTCGATCCCGCCGAGCACCTTCGGTGTTTGCATTGACATTTAAATCGCGTCCTCCAGTTCGAGTTTCGGTCGGATTCCCAGAGCGATCATCTCGTCGAGGAGGAGCTTGAACGCGTAGCTCACCTCGAGCTCGTGGATGTCGTCCTCGTCGCCTGTTACCGGGTCGTACACCCGGCGCTGTTCGCGGTCCTCGACGGCGACGAGCCCCGTCTCCGCGGAGACATGGACCGTCTCGGCGTCCGAAGACTCCAAGAGCCGCTCGTTGAGCACCATCGACGCGCCGTGGCCGATGATCGTATCGCGCTCCATCTCCCCGACACGGAGACCACCTTCGCGGGCGCGCCCCTCGGTCGGCTGGCGCGTGAGCACCTGTACCGGTCCGCGCGAGCGGGCGTGAAGCTTGTTCGACACCATGTGGTACAGCTTGTGGTAGAAGATCGTCCCGACGAAGATCTCTGCCTCGATCTTCTCCCCAGTGACGCCGGAGTACATGACCTCCTTGCCGGAGGATTTGAAGCCGTGATCCTCTAAGCCGCCGCGGAGCTCTTCCTCGTCTTCACCCTGAAACGGCGTGCCGTCCACCCGCGAGCCGCGAAGCGACCCGACCTTGCCGCCGAGCATCTCCAGCACGTGCCCGACCGTCATCCGGGACGGGAGCGCGTGTGGGTTCATCACGAGGTCGGGGACGACCCCCTCCTCGGTGAAGGGCATGTCCTCCTGTGGCGCGAGGTGTCCCACGACGCCCTTCTGCCCGTGCCGGGACGCGAACTTGTCGCCAAGCTCGGGGACCCGCTGGTCGCGCACCTTCACCTTCGAGAGCTTCGAACCGTCTTCGCCCTCCATCAGCGTCACCGTGTCGACGACGCCGGACTCGCCGGAACGCATCGTCACCGACGTCTCCCGGCGCTTCTGCGGAGAGAGCCCGCCCATGTCGTCGGGCTCTTCGAGGAACCGCGGCGGGCTGGTCTTGCCTAAAAGCACCGAGGACTCGTCCACCTTCGTCTCGGGGTTGACGAGACCATCCTCGTCGAGATGCGTGTACGCGTCCTCACCGCGCGCACCCCGAACGTCCTGTTCGGGGATCTCGAAGCGGTCCTCTTGGCCGCCAGGGTATCGGCGCTCCTCGCCCTCGTAGGTCCGGAAGAAGTGTGAGCGCGTGAGCGCACGGTCGACGGAGCCCTGATTCATCACCAGCGCGTCCTCGATGTTGAATCCCTCGTAGCTCATCACGGCAACGACGAAGTTCTGTGCCGCCGGCCGCTTGTCGAAGCTGATCTGGTCCGAGGTCTGCGTTTTCACCATCGCCAGCTGCGGATAGTGTAGCAGGTGCTGGCGTGTGTCCGGACGAATCCGGTAGTTGGCCGAGGGGAGCCCGAGCGACTGCTTCATCATCCCCGCGCCCATGGTAATACGGGGGCTCGCGTTGTGTTCGGGGTAGGGAATCATCCCCGCGCCGATACCGAACACGAGCTGTGGATCGATCTCGAGGTGCGTGTGGTCCTCGGTCACGTCCTCTTCGTCGACCGCAACGAGAATGTCCTCTTCCTCCTCGGCGTCGATGAACTCGACGTAGCCACGGTCGACGAGGTCTTCGAACTCGACGTCGCCACGCTCGACGGCCGCAACCTCCTCGTCGCCGAGGAGTGGTTCGCCGTTTTCGACGACGATGAGCGGCCGGCGAGCACGACCCGCGTCGGCGTTGACGATGACCTCTTTTGTTCGCTCCTTTACCGATACGTTCACCATGTCGCTCACGTCGCCCCGACGGCGCGCTTCGCGGATCTGGTCGGCGAGCCCATGTGGGTCCGGATGGGTCCCAACGAGGCTCCCGTTGACGTACACCTTCGCTTCGCGTTCTGCTTGTGCCATATTAGTCGTCCGCCGTCTGTCGTTCGACGCCCTCGATGCCGGGGATCCCCTCGACACCCATCGACGCCAGTTCTCGT
>LFFM01002835.1_pt1 | contig 11196 bp, 11 predicted proteins | sample 643131 | NCBI WGS metagenome assembly LFFM01 (sample SAMN03777445, study PRJNA286221) | soda lake metagenome | biome: soda lake; feature: Kulunda steppe; material: water; isolation source: sample Tc-Br brine of Tanatar trona crystallizer | place: Russia: Kulunda steppe | collected 2011-07
ATTACGGCAGTGGTATAACGCATTGACTGAGAAGCAGCGTGCGATTGTTGATGCAATTGTGGAGAATCCGGATCTAACGGATACACGTATTGCGGAGATTGCTTCGAAGAGGCTCCCGAGTGGCGAATCTGTCAGCCGTGCATACGTCTCAATAATAGGATCAGAGGATGCAGCTTTTCTCGAAGCTCTGCGAGATCGCAAGAGTGAGTCACGGATAGATTCAGATTCTAAAGGCGACGGCGACCCGGAAATTCAAAGCGAGGATAACGACCATAACCAACACAGAGCAGCCACTTCGGACAATCAAATTCAGTCACAGCACGCTTCAATCCCCATCGAGGAACTCAGGCGTATCCGTGATCGGATTGCCTTCTCTGCGAGTGTAATCGAACAGGAATACGCACTTTGTCAAGACAGTATAAGCAGGGGTGATGAAGTCATCCCAGCAAAAACGCACGTCGCTGGAACTGTTGCGTTTGCCAGGCAAACGCTCGCTGAAATAAACAAACTCTTAGAACACGAAAAGGATCAATCTCAACTGTAGTGCTAACACAAGAGGTCGGTACTGGTTGCGGTGTACGTGTCTGGGTGGTGTCTGAGTAATCTCATACCCCTGCCTCGTCGGCAGTGTCGCCGTCCACACCGCTACCCTCTGGGATATTAATTCCATGCCGGTCCGCGCGTTCACGAGCCCGTTCGTACACGTCTTGCCGCTGGACGATCCGATACGCCGTCGCGTACGCGACACCGGTTTCTTTTTCGATCTCTCTGTAACTAATGTCGTCATCACGGAGTGCTAACACGCGTTCCACGTCGCACCACTCGCCCGGATCCGGCACGAGTCGCTTTCCGTACTCTTCAGTTACGCCGTATCTAAGCCCGTACGGGGCTTCTCCCATCCAGTACCCGTTGTCTTGCCGGGCTTCAGTAACTTCCAACCCCTTCTCAATCTCTTTGAGCTTTTCCTGGTGTGCAGCGGCTGCCTGCAAGATCTCGATCGCCGCACGCATCGGGTCCGCCAAGTCCAACTCTCCGTCCAATACGGTGTGTAGTTCTACATCGTGCTCGCGGAAATCCGGGATGAGACGCATCACCTCGTCAATGTCTCGGGCGATCCGGCGCTTGTCGTTCAGCACGACTGCGTCCAGCTCGTCGTCCTCACGAAGCCGCCGCTTGAGTTCTCGGTATTCATCCCGGGAACCGTCCCATCCGGATGCTTGCTGACCGTCGTCGTAGATCCGATCGAGCTCCAGACCGTGCTCGTCGCAGTACTCTCGGATGTTCTGCTTCTGATTCGCTATGCTCGTGTCGCTCTTTTGACTGAGTCGCGTGTAGCCGATTGCAGTCTGTGTCATAGTTCTTCCACTTGCTCCAGACCGATTCGTTCGCAGTCCGTGACCCGAAGTTCCCCGGTGTGCTTCTCGAACGGCCGGTACGTTCTCTCGCTGGCCGTGTGAACGGGAACAGGATGCCGAACTACGTGTATCCGTGGTCTTGTTTGATGTGCCCGTGTATCGCGCCGAAATTCAGCGATGTGTATCCGCACCCTGAGCAGCGGGAGAGCACAAGTGCATCGTCGCTCTCGTTTGCACGTGCAGTAGACACTCCATCTTTGGTGTGATCTATCGGGACCGGGTTCTATAATTCAGTCATCTTTTACCGCCATTTCGAGTTTTCCTGAACTGACTACATCCCACTGGACTTTCTCACCTGCGAGATCCATCGCGTCTGCGAGCGCTTTCGGGATGGTTACCTGGTACTGTCCTTCGGAGTTCTGAGTGACGGTTGTTGTCGTGGTTTTTGGCATCGTTCTAAGTCATCCACCAACAATATTGATTTGAGTATTTGAACTAATAAGGTAAGTCCCTGTTTTAGGAGTGCCGGCCCCTGAAACACCTGCGAAGCAGTGTTATCGAGCTATGCAAATTCACCACGCGTGTCTCGGAGCAAATTCAGCTCTACAGTCCTTACACACGTTCCCATATCGGTCCTGAATCTCCCTGTGAGTGGCTATTGCTCCCGGTTCATTGGGAACAATCACAGTGTACTGATCATAGTCGTCATCACACTTCCCGCATATTCTTGAATATGATCCCATGTGGATTAACCACCGCCATGGTCGTAAAACCGGACTCCCAGAACAACTCCTACGATTATGTGATTTCATTTCCAAGCCAAGCCCATGACCCGCGACTCTTTCCCCAAATCAGAGATGGGGAAGTTACATCACATCCGCGATGACTACGAAGGGGCTCAAGTCCCGCTCATCCCGGTCTACGATCCAGAGCACGATGGTGAACAAGACGAAGAATGGGGCGAGCTATCAGACTGGTACTTCTGGATCGTCCACGACAACGAACTCCAGCGGATGAAAGGCTACCCAGCGCAAAACAAATATTTCGGCACAGAAGCAGCAGACTGGCGAGACACGTACTACCCGTTCTTCGACTTCTACACCCAACGAGCACTCTTCACAAACGTCACAACTCTCACAGAGTACCTTCTCACCGACGTTCGACACCTATCTACCAGCATCGCAAAAATCGGACTATTCGACCATCTCTACCAATCCGCGTCATTCAACCCTGACCGATTTGTCCGTAGCGAAATCGAGTATATCATCACCACTTGTAGAAGTATGTATGAAACGCTGTACGGTGTGATTAAAAACACATGGAAACACATCGAAATCGAGGAAAAACAACAACTTCCCGATGATTTCAAAGGTGTTCTCACAACTGGTGGTGAACCGGCTGAATTAGAATACCTGAGAAAAAAACGAAAACTACCCGAACACCTAGCGGAGTTCTTCGCTGGCGAAGCAGAACATTTCCTTAAGGTCCGAGAAGCACGGAATTCGATTGTACACTACGGTGATTCTGTTGACGTGATCTTCCGGGGAAGCGACGGACTCAGTGTCAGTACAGACGATACTATACTCAGCCATTTTGACGCCTGGGACGAAAATGACATCTCCGATAACGGGACTGCTCCACTCTGGCCACCGATCGCTCAGGTCATCCGCACAACACTCAATGCACTCAACAGGTACACTTCCGCATTACAGAAAGACATCCGGTTTCCAGACCCGATTGCACCCGGATACGTCACCTTCGTCCGGGGAGACTGCATCCATTACCTTCCTTCACTGCAATACCTTATCGATACCGACCCGTATGGGGTCTACATCCGTGAAGATGTTAAGCAACGATTCATGGACGAAGATGGCCTGATCCCCGATTTCCCGATTTCATGAGTGCCAATTAGTCCTTCGGCAATCGTTGATGAACTTGATGACGGTCCAGTGGTGTACAAGAAACCGCAAAGATATTTCCTCGGTATTCACTCCTATACTCTCCATTTTAATCACCATCCTCTTCAAGAAGAACCATTGAACGTGAATTTCGCGTTTTACCCGCAACAAATCATAGAAGGAGCATAGATCTGATTCCGTACAGTGAAACGAGGTTTCAGAGTCTTCGACCCTACACATAAAATGAATGGATTGAGCGCGGGCAATGAATTACAGGTTCGGGGAGTTACGCATCTCCCCAGTTCATCCGGGCTGCCTCTGCGGCCCGCTGTCTGTACTCCTCGTGCAACTCACGTACCGTCACCGCGTCCGGATCGAACGGGCATGGAACCACCGGATCATCTTTCCGCACCACATCATCTTCAAGCTCATCAACGAACCGGGACTCAACGATACCCCACACACCGTACGTCTGGCCGACGACCTGGGTCCAGACACGAGCAGCGTTACATGCTTCGTCGTAGTCGTCAAATCCTCGAAACACACCACCGTCATCTTGGTCCATATCAGTATCGTCGCTATCCACGTGCCGGACCTCATACCGAAGTACCACGTCAACCGGATCTACATCCCGGATGTCGGTAGCGTGCGCCCACGGCGCTCCCGACCGCCAGTCCGGGTGCGGATCATCAAGCCCAATAAGGAACACTATATTCTGCGGCCCCATGTCCACGTGGTACAACTCCCCTCGGTATTCGACGATTTCACCATCCTCGACCGGCGATTCACACAGAATCCGGTGTGTCCAGGCTGACTCACACCACGAGCATATCAGCCCGCTTCCTGGTACTACTTCTCGCCCGCTACCACAAGACGGGCACTCCATGCAGTCTAGGCAGTAGTTGATGTGCGGTGACCGCATCGTTACTCCGTCGCCGCAGTTATTGCATTCTACCATAGATTATCACCTTGATGCCCGCCCGGCGAATCGAACGCCGGTCACGCCACCGCTCACGGGTGTCTGCTGTTGTTGATTACTCTGTCGGCCACTCGTCGTTGAATATCACGGCCAGCGTCCGACGGTCCAGATCCGTCTTCTCCCACTACCCCGTACGGTGGTTCAACTCATACCGGACGACGAACAGGAGACCGTCATCCTCGCCCGGGTACACCTCGTAGAGTTCGTCGCCGTCGAACTGCACCGCAACGGGCTCACCGTACATGTCGCTCTCTTCTCGCGGTGCTGCTACCAGCTTCTCAACCTCTTCTTTGACCCGTTCGCACGCATCAATGGAGTCCTCAAACTCTTCTGTGTCCGTCGTGTCTTTCACATCCACGCGGTCTCCGTCCCGCAGTGCCGACACTATATCTGCTGGCAGCTCCGCAGTCGGGATGCGGACAATGTCTTGATCCCCAACGGGATGCTCATCGTAATCGTACCCGCTGACTCGACGTAGGCACAGGATGTGACCGGGTTCACGGAGTTCGACGCACTCTTCCGGCGTGTTGTCTGGGATACGTTCGACAGTCATCCTGAGGAGTTCTACCATTGGCATAGTAGTGCTCACCTTGAGACGCGTTCCGGGAATCGAACCCGGGGAGAGAGGGACCCGACCGCGCGTAAGTGTACAGCCTGTTACTCGTCGTCGATGAGTGTGACAGCGATGCTGGTGCTGGCGACGTTCGGATCTCGCGGTACGAACTCAATTTCGTCGGTGCTCTTGATGCGGTGCGTGGCTTCGTCGCGCCACATTTCGAGAGTTTGTTCGCGCCACTCTTCCCAACTGGTGTCTTCGCGCGCGTGGTTCTCGTATTCGTACTTGTCGTCGGATTCTCTCGGATAGATGGCGATACTGTCCACCTCTGCCATGCGAGAGAGACTGTGGCCGAGTAAGAACGTTGCCGGGCGAATATCGACAGGGCTCAACCCTTCGAGCTTGTAGCGACCAGGGTCTTTGTAGTGGAGTTCCGCTTCCTCGATCTCGTCGAAACTACCCCAAGATGGGGAAATTCTCAGGACATACCGTCCTCGTTCATGCCGGGCGTGCTCGCGGTTTTTCCGCATTGCCGAGAAGATGTCGTCAAGCTCGACTCGGATTTCTTCCACGTCGGCGAGCGGGTGCTTCCGTTCCGTTTCAACCTCAGGTTGCTGAGCTCGTGTCATATAAGACACTCAGGTACACGGTTATAAAAGCGGAGTCGCGGGTCAACAGGCTGCCAAGCCATCACCAGCAAAACCGCACGACCAGCCGATAATCATCCCGCAGAACACGTAGAATCCTACCGCGAATAGAATCACCAGGATGACCAGCACAGCGTACATTAGCGCTCGGTTCTCCGTCATATCTGCGGCATAGACCTTCAGGGAGTTATGGATTCCCGTAGAATCACTCAGATCTGCATAGAGTAGTGAAACACTATGTAACACGGCCCGCAACGAACAAGAAAATGGTATCGACCGATGTACTCATCGCCGCTCTCACCAGCATCTCCGTTCTAATCCTCGCTTCGAACTTTCTCCTTACTTACACCAATTTCAAAGCCGTGACGTTTGGTGACGCTGCCACCCGTGAACAAACCATGCGGGCGCGCTACGATTCGATGAAAAAAGAGACAGAACTGTTCCCTCACCGCGAAGTCATCGTATCCGAACCCCGGGTCAGGGACTACGGATTCTGGGAATGGCTCAAATCACTCCGTCCTGGCGGCGATTACCCCGGGTACACGCACTTCAACGTCTCCATTCGACACACGAATTGGCCAGACGATCTCATCGAACTCGCTCAAATGGATCCGAAACACCGACCAACATTCCAATACCCGGCCGACACCGAACTCCTCGATAACGAAAAACTCCAACAAATGGGCGTGATTCACGTCGAAACAATCAGAGAACCAAGATGGGAAGGCGATGGGAAGTTCATAATCGTCCCGATCGTCACGCACCGCATCTATATTGATTCAGCTGATCCGGATGATGTCTGTGCAGCCCTCGAACATACCGGGAGTATTATCGACGAGATGGAACGCGACGAAACACGGGTTGAATTCACCGAACCGGTAAAACGCAAATCTGATTTCCAAAAACGTGAGGCATTACACGTGGCAGAACGCGGTACTGAACCTTCCGAAGAAGCTGAAAACGAGACAGAACAGGCAAGCACGGAAAAATAGATTATCTCTGTGGGGAGAACGCGGAGAACTAACACACCCAGATGACCACCGTAGCGATCACAACCATCAACTCGATCGCTGCATCCGGTCCGGGGGGCGTCTCCGGGCACGGGAGTAAACCCACCCACCAGAAACCGATTGAAAAAAGCGAGAAACCCCGTAGTCAATTATGCAAGAGCTCGGAACTCGATCGACGGCAGCGCCTGCCTCATCAACCACCGGTTTACTGCACGGTTATAGGGCCAGACCCTCGCTCTCCTTTTTATACGGGCTTTCTACGGGGTCTCTTCTAGAGGGAGAGGGGGACCCCCCACCCCCTTCACACCCACCCCCGGGAAAAACCGTATAATTATAGTCCGTGTTACGACTCATCGATGATGAGCGCTGCCGCGTCCGGGAGCGAAGCGAGCTCCATCATCCCGGTATCCGGCCCATTGGTGTGATATACTTCTTGCATTCCGTGCTGTTGCCACTCACCGTCGTGAGATGTGTTCGCTTTGACCCAGGTGCGGGCGTGCTGCCGATCGGCGCGTGCTGCCATTGTTCCGACTGATCCTTTGATCAGACACACCCATATGTGTACAGTCTTCGGGTCTGCCGCTGCTTGGTCACGTCCCATATCGTCGACACAGGTACTGTTTGCTGTGAAGGCTTGGAAATTACTCCGGACTCTCATATACAACACGGGCTATCGAGATTTTCTCACCTTCACAGGGAGAGAAGAGTCACATCATGTACTCCCCCTCTCTCCCTGTGGGTCGGGTTTCGCTATAGCCAGTGTTATTGTGGAGACAAAATCAAATGCATACTAATATTTAGTTAAATAATAGTTTGACGAACTGTAACACCAAAGTCACCCACTATTGATGTCGCTCTGCACCTCTCTGAGCGTGTAGGCGCTTGTGTAGGTCGCCTCAACGATGTCGTGTTGAGTTACGTCTCGGTCATCCTGTGAAGCGAGTACGGTCCATAGCGCGCCGGCTGCGGCCGCTGCCGGAGCTCTCCCAGGATTGGTGTTCCCGAGAAGCGCAATGGCTTCTCGCTGGGTGGCTTGGTCGAGTCCGAGTTTGTCTCCCCAGTGCTCAGCGTAGACTCGAACCGGGACAGGTGTGGTGTATTCACCGGTCATGGACTCGATCTTCCGGGCTTCCCGAGCGATGAGTTTCGCATCTGAGCCACTCACTGCAGCAATTTGCCCAAGGGACCGCGCAATACCGTGCAGCCGGCATGCGATCTTGGTTACTGCGGCGACGGCGATTTCGGTACCACGGGCTGAGAGGCTCATCTCTTGGTACGCTCGGCGGAACAGGTCGGTTACTGTCTCGGTTACTGATACGGGGAGATCAAGCTTGTTAGTGTGATCGTTGATGAGACGATACACTTTGTCAGGATTAGTGACCAAGAGTTCGAGTTCAACGGCCGGGTTCTGGACCGGCGTGTTGTCTGTACTCATATATGATGATCTCATGCACGGATTTAAAGTTGGACTCCTAATCTCATCATATCTCTTCACCGAACGACTCCCGGGTAACCGTCGCTGCCGGAAGAGCCGGAGCGGCGTGTGAGCGACGCCTTAGTTATTCCGCGGGGGTTGAATACCCCACCTGATCCATATACCCTCTAGTAGCTACGGAAATTCACCCGGAATAACCAGGGTGCGCGGAACCCCATCGAAGCGATTAAATCTGATTTGCAGTCTTCTACCGTTCTTAGAACCAGCGTGGTGACTCGGTATATTTGACACACTGGTTTACGGGTTCTGTCACACCGGTTCTAACCTGATTAGAGAGTTTTGTCGAGTAAAGATTAAACAGATGATCTGGGTTTTTTCTTGCTCCAGAGGCAATATAACGTAAGATAATGGCAGCAACACAGTCGACTCTGAACAGTTTCAATCGCGTGGGGATTCACGACCCTATACGTACCCAAATAGTTCTGTCATGGGCGGAGCGCGATTTTGATCTCTCCCCTGAATCGATTCATTTCTCGGTTCGTAGGATAACCTTCGATGAGCTCGGTGATGTAGGAACAGCGATTAGAGACCAGGGCTCCCCCGCTTACCTTTCGATGAATGGGGCACAAGTCGTGCATGTTTTCGATACGGATTTTGATGCGATTATTGAGGATCTGCAGGCCGTTGTCGGTGACCCGGAGACTGACTGCGAGATCGTATGTATCGACGGATTCCGTAACCTCGGGCATGAGCACCGTGAGATCCGCGACCGGCTCGACCTGCTCCGCGAAATTCTCGCACCTCACAGTATTCGGATTGGCATCATCGAAGCTGATCCGACCGGTAGTAACGTCCACGTGATGGATCCAACAAGCGACGAATTTACCGGGATGCTGAAGACACTCACACTCTCGGATCACGCGGCACTCGCACGGCAGCGAGAGGCAGACAAGCAAGACATTGAGTGGTGGGCAAATTACGAGTATTCCGGTGGTCGCCCGCCTCTCGGATTCACTACAGTGAATGGCGAACTAGTTCCCGATGAGAACTACGGCACAGTATGTGCTACGCTTGAGCTAGTCCGAGACGATGAGAGCAACATGTCGAAGCGGAAAGCTGCGTCATTTCTAAATACCAGTCCACGGACGATTACCCGTTGCCTGGAAGAACGACCGAGGTTGTACGGCCTACAGTACTAGCGATAGGCAATCAAAGTAATCGTGTCGTCATTCCATTTTTCAGAACTGTGATTATTAACAAGAGACACCACTCAATTGAGGATGTTTGCGTAGAAAACCGCATGACTACAGACGGATTAAAGCGATTCTTTCACGCGGTATGACGAACCCCCGGCGAGTCCACTCATATACCCAAATCGCAAGACAGCGGTGTGTGAGAGTACGTCCTTCGAAGGGAGTGTTGCGCGTGTAGGTAAAGCCGTAGCGACAGTTTCGACACCAGAGTCGGGGACTGTCGTCCCCGCTCTGGATGGCGGTTTTACCACATTCTGGACAGGGAGCTTCTTCCCAAGCTTGCTTACAGCACCGCTCGATCTCCGCATCGAGCGGTTCTGGGCGCAACACTATTGAGGTGAGTTCAACAAGACCCTGTAGCATCCCGCCGAAGGCTGTCCGCTTGTGCATAGCAACTAGCGTACGGCGGGATGCTGTAATTCTCAGGGTGCTGTTTCACTCAGTTCGGCAAGAGCCATTCTAATATGTGTATATTTCCTCAAAGTTATGGCATTCAAAGTAGACATCATATCCATGGATTTGCGACATACCGGGATAGAGCGACGACGAATACTCCAGATAGCAGGGGTTTCTACGGCAGGTATCGTCGGATTCAGCGGACAGACAGTGGCCGAAGAAGAAGAAGACGCGAACGTTACTATCGAAGTACCTGATCAGCGAACGGATGGGGAATCTATTCTAATCGAATCTTTCGAAACCGATGTTGACGGACAATTCCAGATCTTCAAAGATACGGACGAACGACCAGTATATAAGAGAATGGAGATTGAGGCAGGAACAGAATTCACCGACCGGGAAGTTGAACTCGACGACCCTATTCCTGAATCTCAATCTGTAAGAATATCCCTGTATCCGATAGACGGTGGCCGATCGTATGAGACAACGAGTTCACAGATTGTTGTTTCCGAGGCTATTGAGGGTGCTGACTCTATTGAACATCCTTATGGGACTGAACCGGGAGTCCAAAAGATCGAAGCAGACCCCGACGCCGGATTCCATTCCCCATACTTCCTCTATACGCCAGATGTTCCTCAAGTTGAAGAATCTCTGAACGACTCTCAGGAGCGGCCACTAGTGGTTACAGCTTATCCCTGGGGGGACTTTGAAGAACGAGTCGAGGGAGCTAGCGGACCTGATAGCGGTATAACGGGGAGCATTGCAGATGCAATGAACTGTCCTGTCCTGAGTGTTCCTCTCACATTGACAGACGGATTCCTTGGCTTGGAACCACAGGAATTGACATTGGCCCCGGAAATAGAGATTGACGATGCTCGACGTGAGCGTGTTGATCAACAATTCATTGCGATGATTGAGGATGCCAAATCTCGGCTGAACAACGGCGTCTATACAATTGCAGATGGAATCCATTACGACGGCGGGTCGTCTGCTGCCGATTTTATCGAAAATATCGCCCCACTTCATCCGGAACACATCAATGCCATCTCTTCGGGTGCGAATGGATATGTCTTTCTTCCGTTCGAAGAGCTCACTGATAACATCCCGGTTCATGGCGATCCAGACCGGACAACGATTCCATGGCCGATCGGGGCTGGGAATTTAGAGGACCTCACCGGCGAGGAATTCAATAAAGAAGCCTGGATGGATATTGAGCAGTTCAAGTGGATCGGCGGTGAGGATCAAGATCCTGATGACCCCGACAATTATCCTCACAAACGGTTCAGGCCGGTTTACGGCGAGATCGGTGAAGTGGTGGAAGAGATTTTCGGAACGTTACAGGTTGATGATCGGTTCGAGACCAGCCGCGAAATTTACAACCATCTGGATGTCCCTGCCACATTCAGGGTATTTGAGGGTCAACCTCACGCCCCGGATTTCGAATACAGGGTAGAGGCAGCCGAGTTCCACAAAGAACAGATCGAAAAAGACTTTGAGCTAATTCATCTGTCCATTGAGGAAGTTGATAGCGAAGCACAGATTGGCGACACTGTAACGGTAAGCGTCGTTGCAACGAATCTGACTGATGTCGAATCATCCACAACCATTTCATTCGCTGTTGATGGAACCGAAGTTGAAACAACAGAGGTCCAGGTAGCTCCGGATAG
>LFFM01002837.1_pt1 | contig 11189 bp, 15 predicted proteins | sample 643131 | NCBI WGS metagenome assembly LFFM01 (sample SAMN03777445, study PRJNA286221) | soda lake metagenome | biome: soda lake; feature: Kulunda steppe; material: water; isolation source: sample Tc-Br brine of Tanatar trona crystallizer | place: Russia: Kulunda steppe | collected 2011-07
CCGACGCGATCGCCGACGCCTACGAGAGCGGTGATCGTGTTCTGATTGAAGCGCTCCCGACTATGGGCAAGTCCTACGGCTCGGTCCTCGCCGCCGCCGAGACGGGCGAGCCGGTGACGATCCTCACCGGTCGCGGCCGGAAGGAACAGTACGGACAGCTCCGCGAGTGGTGCGACGCGCTCGGGCTGGAGCACTACACGCTCCCGTCGTTCACCCACGACTGTGAGACGGCGAACGGCGAGCACGGCGAGGAATGGGCCGACACCGTCCGGGCGTGGTACAACCGCGGGGCGACGCCGAAGGCGATCCACAAGTTCGCCGAGGACGTCCTCGGGCGACCGCTCCCATGTCAGGCGCGAGACGGACACCGGTGCTCATACGCCGCGAAGTGGGACGTCGACCCCGACACCGATGGAAGCGCCGACCCCGAGGAGGACGTCCCGATCGACGTGTTGATCGGCCACTACTCCCACGCACACAAGCCGAAGGTGACGACCGGCCGGACGGTCGTGTTCGACGAGTTCCCCGGTGGTGCCTATGAGACGCGGCTCGGTGACGACCTCCAGCGGGCCGTGTCGTGTTGGCTGGAGACGGTCGACGCCGTCCCGTTCGACAGCTACACCGACCTTATCGAGAACCGGAGCGACGAGAGTCGGCGCGCCGACGCGCTCGTGTGGTTCGACGAGCACGGCGCCGAACCCGACGAAACGCATGTGTTCGACGACGACCACGCACATGCGGCCGCGCCGGTCGTGACGTTCGCGATCCTCGCCGGGGAGGACCTCGGTAACGGTTTCGAGCACGCCGCCCTCGGCGACGACGTCCGCGCCGTGTTCAACCGGTCGACCGGCGCCGTCTCGGTCCTTCAACCCCCCACCCTGGAGTACGCGAGCGGTGTCGTCGCGCTCGACGGGACGCCGACGAAACGCATGTGGGAGCTCGCCCTCGGCGAACGACTGAACCGACGCACGATCCTCCAGGGCGAGGAACGCGCCGAGTACGTCCGCGACGCCCTGAACCTGAACCTCGTTCGGACCACCGAGTACGTAAAACCGTACAACTCACCCGACCACGTCCACGCCGACGAAGACGCCGCGCTCTTGGAAGCGATCGGCGAGGAACACGGCGAGCGCCCCGGCGTGATCACGTCGTCGACCGCGGAACATGAGTACGACGCCGCCGGTGTGCTCGACGCCGTCGACGAGACGAAACACTACGGAAACGTCCTCGGGAGTAACGAGTTCAAGACGAAGCGTGTCGGCGCCGTGGTCGGGTCGAACCACTACGGCGACGGCTACATCAAGAAGTGGGGGGCCTACGCCGGCGAGAGCGTCGAGCGGGGCGAGGGGAAAGGTGTCGACCTCTCTTACTCCGGATTCGGCGCCGACGTCCTCCAGCACATGCGCGAGCACGACACGCTCCAGGCGGCCATGCGGTTCGGTCGCGACGGGAACGGCGCCGTCGTCTACGTTCACACGAACACGCTCCCCGACTGGGTGCCTGTCGCCGCCGAGGGGCGCGTCGTCACGACCTGGAGCGACGGTATGCGCGACGTCGTCGACGCCCTGGAGGATCTCGGCGCCGCGACCACCGCCGGGGTCGTCGAACACCCGAGCGTCGACCTCTCGCGACAGCAAGTGTTCGGACACCTGGAGACGCTCCGCGAGCGTGGCGTTCTCTCCCGCGAGCAAGACGACACGGACGGCCGGCGCGTCATGTGGTGCGACGAGGGCGTGCGGCGCCTCGGCGAGCACGGCGACGTCGAGCTCGACCCCGTCGACCTGGAGGGCCTCGGCGACGACGAGGTTCGTCAACTGGCGCGTAGTAGTCTCTATACGTGGGAGTTTACGAACCTCACCCCCGCGGACGTCGAACCAACCGACGATCCACCACTCGGCGGGATCGACGCCGACCGAGCGCGTGCGACCGCCGGTAACGACCCGCCCGATCCACCGGAGTAACCGCTCGCGAGCCGGTCGGGGCGCGCCTCGCCGGGAGCGACAGCTCTCGCCGGCGACTCCATGAACGTCGCGAGCTCCAGGCCACTCCATGGACGTCGACCACGTCGCCGGCGACGGGCGCCGACACCGGACACCCATGACCGACCGATTCTCAGGGACACCCATGACCGATCGCGTCTCCCGAAACAAACCCATGGACGTCGCCGGCAAGAGTGTTCTCTCGAAACGACCCCATGGAAGCGTCGCGCACCCCCCGAGTACGCCTTATGATTTATGTAAAAATCGGACCCACTCATGACACATGGGAGGATTCGGCTCGGGGCGTCGAGAGTACGCACGGACGCCGACTGTCGAGCGGTGTCGGCACCTGGAGGCGAACCGGCTCGTCGACGTCACGACGGCGTCGAGCGCAACCCGTCGTGTGAGCTGGGGCGACAGCGACGATCCGAGCGCCACGATCGGCGTTCGTCCCGAGGGCGTCGCCGGCGACCTCCCCGACGACGTCGACGAGCCGCGAGCGGCGCGGCTCCGCCTCACCTATACGACGACGTCGACGCGGACCGACGAGACGACCGAGCACGACTACACGATCGACCTGGAGTATACGCCGTGTCACTTCGGCGGCGTCCGGCCGTGGTTTCGGTGTCCGGCGTGTGGCGATCGCGTCGGGAAGGTCTACTTACCGCCACGTCGCGAGCGGTTCGCGTGTCGAGACTGCTACGAGCTCGGCTACACGTCGAGCCGACGGTCGGGCGATCCGGCGAAAGAGGCGGAGCTCCGATACCGCCGCGCGTTCGCGAAGGCCGACGTCGACGATCGTCGCCCGCACCCGAGCAACGAGCCGTATCTCCCGGAGCGTCCGCCGGGGCGTCCGCACGACCACCACGCGGAGTTACTGGAGGACGTTCACGCCGCCCGCGACGAGTGGGACGCCGCGCTCCAGCGGCGTCTACGTTCTATCGGCGAGTACCTGGAGAAGACCGACCCACCGTCGGCATGACCGGGCTGGGATCCATTTTTCGGACAGGCTACGCGCGAGCGCGCGCCTGAAGGCTCGGGAAAACTGTTTCTGGAGTTTCTGGAGGGGCAACGCGCGCGCGAAGGCCGTGCGAAAATCCACCGACCGGTTACCGGTCGGTACATCGGTGGTACAACGACGCCGCTCGACCGGTCTCTCGCTGGTACACCAACCCGGATCGTCCGGTTCATCGGTGGTACATCGGCTCCGATCGGTCGGTACACCGGGCGGTCCCACACATTCGGATAACAGCATTGGTCCGGGGTAGTGACCCTACATCGGCGACGCGGCCAATTCTCGACGTCGACGCCGTCGGCCATGTTCGATCGGATAGGTAAGACGACAGCAACGTGTCTGACGCCGAAACGTGTCGGCGCTCCCGAGCGGTTCGACGCCCGCCGGCGTTGGTTAAGACCGACTCTCGGTGTTGGTTAAGACACGCCGCGGGCGACGTCGGGAACCACGATCTCGGCACGCCGACCGGCGTCCGCTCGGCGTTGTCTCGGGCGTCGTCTCGGCGTTACCTCGGCGTCCCGAGTAAGGAAGCCAGGGGGAGATGAGCAACGCCGACCACCGCCATCCGAGACGTCGAATGGACGCCGAGGATCCGCGAGTGACCCACCGCCGACGACGGCGACCTGATCCCGGAGACGGACACGGAGGTCGCCGAGAAGTTGGGTGTGAGCCGACCCGTCGTGAACAGGGTGGTAAAAAATGTGAACGCTCACATAATTTACCACGACCGGGTGGGAGCTCGCGAGTGAGCTGGGTGATAAAAAATGTGAACGCTCACATAATTTATCACGACCGGGTGGAAGCTCAGGATTTCTCGGAGTCGCCCAGCGCGCGCGCGACGGTGGTCCGGAAATGTGCTCTCCAGCACGTCGACGTCGTCGAGAAAAGAGAACCGCCGAGCACGATCGTCCGCGCCGGCGGCGACCTGGAGCTCTCGCGGGAGTGACCTGGCCCGCGGAGTGGCTCGCCCTCGGTCCGGTCGCCACGCCGGACGTCATCGGGATCCGCGGGCTACTCGTCGGTTCTCTCGACGTCGACCTCGCCGACGTGGTAGTGTTCGCGAGCGGATCCGTAGGGCATGGACGGCGGCGACGAGCTCCAGGGTTCGACGCCGGCGAGCGGCGCGAGCTGGTCCTCGACGAGCCGCCGGAGCGCGTTCAACGCACGACGGGCGTCCTCAATATCCTCCGGCTCGACGTCGTCGCCCCCGCGGAGCGCCCCCTCAAGCGAATGGATCGTGTCGACCACGTCCCCCCGCCGGCGACCACACTCGCGGGCGGCGAGCTCGCGACCGAGCTGTTCCCATCGATCCCGAGACGGATCGGGATCGTCGACGCCGTCGTTCACGACGTCTCACCCCGAGCGTCGCGATCGTCGTCACGCGCCGGGAAGGTATGTCGGCGCACGGCGGTGCTGATAACCGAGTGACTGCCTTCGAGGTGGTCGACGAGCCGATCCCGCGTGTCGAACCGCCGACCGCACACCGCACACGCGACGGTATCAGCACCGACCCCTGGCGTCGGTGTCACGTTCATGGTCCGTCGAACGTTTCGGCCGCGCCTATCTCGTCGAGCACGTCACGGATCGCCGCGACGTCCGCGGGCTTGAGGGAGACGTCGACCTCCAGATCGTCGCCGTCGGTGATCCGGAGACGGGCCGCCGGCTCACTCTCGCCGAGCGGCACCGGCCGAGTGGGTTTTTACCGTGAGGCTCGCCGACCGTGTCTCCCCGCCGATCGACACGCGACCGTCGCGGAGCGTGGCGTCGACCAACCGCGGCGAGACGGTCCGCGACCCGGTGTCGGTACTGATACCACGTGGAGTGTTCTCGACGTCGTTCATCGGTCGTTGTGAAAGCGGTTGTTCGCGTAGGGTGCGACCTCCGCGATCGCCTCACCGAGCGGGTTCGGGTCACGAGCCGACGTGTCGCCCTCGGTGTCGTCGCTCTCGTCGAGTATCTCCGCACCTTCGACCGCCTCACGCACGGTCGGTTCGTCGGTGTCGCTCTCGACCTCGCCGCCGAGCACGCCGCCGTCGGACGTGGCGACCCACGGCCCTGGAGCGCTCGCGCCGAGCGTGACTACGGTGAACGGCTCGGTGAGCGCGCGCTCGGTTCGTTCGTCGACGTCGATCCCGTCGTCGTGACCGTTTTCACGGCCGGTTACGTTGTCGTTCATGCTGTTGGCTTAGACAGCACGGCTCGGGCGTCCCAGCGCCCGGGCGTTTCCACGCCCCGAGGAACCGGTCTGTCTCTACTTCTTGCTATGTGGCAAAGGCACTTAACTGTTGCTATGGAGCAAGATATTGCTGTGTAGCAAGTTTTATACTAGACGGATCACTAACTCTTTGTCATGGAGCAAAAAAACAGTCGCATGGTCTTCGACGAGAACGACTATCTCAACGCCGTCCGCGAGCATGCGCCGGCGTCGACCAAAGAGATCGCCGACGCTGTCGGCGTCACTCGGCAGGGCGCGGACTACCGGCTCCGAGAAATGGAGTCTGATGGGAAAGTGTCGAAAAAGATGGTCGGCAACTCTCTGGTTTGGATGGTCGACGGGCGTGAGGACGACACCGACGAGACACACGCCGCCCGTGACGATGCGAGCGCGGACGGCACCGGGACGATGGATACCACTCGTAAGAGTAAAAGTCGCTCTACGGCGGCACACGGCGCCGAGAGAGCGGCGACAATTTCAGAGACGATCGACGCGATCGCCGACGATGTCTTACCTGGCGGCGGGTCGAAACTCGACGCGAGACGCGAGGCGCTTCATGCCGTCGTCGAGTACCTTCGCGAGCACGGCACGGCGACGCCGAGCGACTTTCAGACGGACGTCTACCCGGACCACCCAGCGCGCTACACCGACGGTGAGGACCCGCCAAACTCGTGGTGGAATAACTGTATCTACAAAGGACTCGGCGCGTTCGCCGACCGGACCGGTGTCGTCGAGCGCCCGGACACCTCGGGTGATTGGACATGGGTCGGCGGCGATCGGGGTGACGACGCATGAGCGCCGACGTCGACGCCGCCGACGACGCGAAGGGCGACGGATGGGACGCGACGCGCCGGCGCGTCCTGGAGCGCGACGACTACGAGTGTCGTTTTTGCGGGATGAGCGACGACGAGCACCGCGAGGAACACGGCCGGGGGCTCTCGGCGCACCACATCATCCCCGACGCCGACGGCGGCGAGGACACGCCGGCGAACCTGATTACGGTGTGTCAGAGCTGTCACCGGACGCTGGAGAGCACACACGCGAAGGCCGTCGCACAACTCCAGAAAGACCCGCGGGCGGTGGAGAAAATCGACGTGGAAATCTCCTCGACATACGACGCGATGAACGATATTGACAGGGAGCTACTCCGATTCATCCGTTCACACCCTACATTTTCCCGAGAGATGGACGTCTGGGACGCCGACAATGAACTACACGGCGACCCGCCTTTCGCTGGAGGGTGGTCTCCGCGTGGTAACTCTGACGTCTCGACAGAGTGGGAATTTGCCGCAACATACGGCTACCGCGAAGGTGTTTTAGACGCCATGAACCGCATGGAATCAGAACTTGTTCGTATTAGGGCGCAGTTGTCCCCAGGCCTGGAGGATGACACCGACGACTGAACACGCGGCTATGGCCCGCGAACGGAATGATAGCGGTCGGTACGTCGAGACGGTCGGCCCCGACGCGGTCCTCGGGACGTTCGACGCCGTCGACGGCCCGGTGATAACGTCGACGGACGTCTCCGAGTACCTGGAGTGTACCACCGAAGCGGCTCGGCAAAAGCTAAAACGGCTCGTCGACGACGAGACGCTCGCACGGCGCCGGACCGGTCGGACGTTCGTCTACTGGAGGACCGCCGAGACGACGGCCGACGAGAGCGCCGCGCACACGCCGAGAGAGCGGTCGGCGTCACAAGACGACCGAGACACCACGCCCGACGGCAAACGCCGAGACGCGGACGCACGCGCCGAGAGGGAGGGCGAGAATCACCGCGAAGTTCTCCGCGCCGGACTCTCCGGGAGCGGCGACCTACTGGAGCGGCGCGTCGACGCGATCCTCTCCATGTACGACTACCTTCGCGAGCACGGCGAAGCGACGAACGACGAGCTCCAGGCGCTCGCCGATCCCGACGTCGTCGACTACGCGCACGCCGAGAGCGTGTGGTCGAACATGGTCAAAGGGAAGGACACGCTCCAGGCGCTCCCCGGCGTCGAGAAACCGGGCGAAGGGAGAAACGCCCCGTGGAAGTACCGCGGAGACGGCACCGACGCATGACCGAGGGCGACGACCACGATCGGGGCGAGGGCGTCCCCGACAGCGACCCGGCGCATATCGACCCGGCGGGCGACCTCGCCGACGCCGTCGAGAGCGGCGACCTGGAGCTCTCGCTCGCCGCCGACGCGGACGCCGACGAGCTCCGGGAGTTCGTCGAGCGGACCGAGGCGGGCGAGTTCGGCCCGGTGACGCCCGACCTGGGGGCGCAAGTTCGGATCGTCCGGGCGCTCTTATCTGACGTCGCCGACGAGAGCGACGCCGACACCGAGTAACCCGGCCGTCTCGGCGGCGGTCGCCGCGGAGTACGTACCAGTTTGCTTAGGAGGGGTTCGACGGGCGGCGCCGGACGGAGAGAATCGCCGCCGGAGACGGGCGAGCGGCGGTGAGAGACGTTTTCCGACCCGTGTTCAACCGTAGGATAGCGTAACGGACCCGGCCGAGACGCCGCTCCCCGGCGCCTCACGCCCCGAGCACACCCCGGCGACCGTCCTGGAGCGTCGGCGATCCTTAACTACAATCGCCACTTTCACCGTCCGCGTGTTGGTTAAGACCGAGAGCCGCGGATCGGCGCGTATGTCCACGACCACGCCGACCACGACCACGATCGCGGAGCGGCTCGACGTCGACGCCGACCACCTTCGCCGGTTCGTCGAGTTCCACCCCGGACCGGACGTGACCGACGTCGTGGGGCTCGCGGAGACGGTGACGCTCGACGAGCTCGACGCCACGGACCGCGACGACGTCGCCCGGTGGATCGCCGGCGTTCGCGAGAAACCCGATCCCGAGGACCAACCCGGCGCGAGAGTTCGGTTCGACGGCGACGAGATGGGCTACGCCTCACCGCTCTGGTTCGACCACTCTCCCGAGTTGGAACGGAAACCGGACTGTGACGCCGAGGACGTCGACACCGACGCGACGTAACGACGATCGCCGACACGCGCTCGGCGGCACACGGACGGATTGTATAAAACCGTTCGGGCAAGCACTCGCCTACCTATCGGTTTCTTGTAACGTCGAGTGTCACATCCGGGTTCAGGGGTTATCCCCCCACACCGGAACCGTTTTACCGCGTATTCACTCCGGGGTTGGGGGTGGGGGTACCCCCCCTACCTATCACTCGACAGTAGACTTATAGGGGATACGCACATCACGTTAGGTATGGCCGCGACAGATACGCGGATTCCGGTATCTCTCGACTCGCGTCGGGACCTCCGGATCGTCAAAGCCCATGAGGACGTCAACACCTACGACGAGGCGATTCAGGTTCTCGTCGACGGGTACGACGAGCCTTCAAGTACCCAGTAAGAGAGTTGAGACTCATGAGTTTGAAACGTACCCCGGCCGACGCAACCGCCGACCGAGGACATCTTTGGAAGGGTGGACTCGGTTCGGCGGCGAGCGCGTCGGACCGGCGCAACGCACGACCTCCATGGAAGGGGGGTCGAACACACAGGACCACTAACGTCCTGTACGGGCCAGGTCTAATGGCATGAGTACGTTCTCATCCAGGCTTAATATGGTTTCTGCCCCCTTCCGCGGTGGGTCGTGTCTAACTCACACGACCTCAAATGTCCGATAACACCGCCGTTCAGACCCGAACCGCCGAGGAACCGAGTTCAACCACCGACGTCGTCGACGAACCGAACCGCCCGCCGACGCCCGGCGCTCCGGACGTCGAGACGCGGCGCTTTTGCTGGCGTCCTCGCCGTGGCGTTCGGAAGGCCGCCCTCTTTCGCGTGACCGTCCACGGCGCGATCCTCCAGCACGTCCGCACGACCCGACTCCAGCAACGGGGCGGGGCGAGTGGGTGTAAGATCGACCCGAGCGCCGTCCTGGAGGACGTCCCGCGGTGGATCCGCGACGAGCTCCGCACGGACGGCCACGCGCTCGCCGCTGGAGGTGTCGCATGAGCGCCCCCGTCGACGCGGAGACGGACACCGACACCACTCGTCGCGAGAGCGGCGTCGACGAGCGGGACGCCCCGACCACGCGCTCGGTCGCGGAGACGCTCGGTGTCGCCGGCGACCGACTCCGCCAATACGTCGAGTTCCACACGGCGCCGTCGGTCGCGAATGTCGTCGCGATCGCGGACCGGGTGACGCTCGACGAGCTCGACGCCGAGACGCGCGCCGGGATCGGTCGGTGGATCGACGACGTCCGGGCGACCGACCCGGCGCTCGTTCTGGAGGACGCCGACGACGGCGACACCGGGGAGCTTTGGCCGGAGCTCGACACCGACGGCCGTTTTGAGGTGAACCATGACTAACGAGACTGCTACCTTCGACCGACTCGCGGAGTATCTCCGATTGAATCCTGACGCGACCGCCGTCGAGACGCTCGGCGCGATCGGCGCCGACCCCGACCGGTGGATCGACGCCGTCGCGGACGCCCTGGAGAGCGACGAGCCGCACGTCGCCCTGGAGCGACCGACCGGCGGTGTCACCGCCGACGAACCCGACACCGACGACGACGACCCACGCCCCGAGCGCGACTACGTCGAGTCGGTGGATCCGGAGTATTCACCCGACAGCGCCGCGGAGAACGCCGGTTCTCCCGGCTCGAACCCCACCCTTCAGGCCGACGATCGGGTGTCCGCGACGTCCCTCGGCGGCGAGTGGGACGACGTCGTGTTTTCGACGACGCGCTCGGGTTCATACCCACCGGCGCTTTTGGAGCGCGAAAGCTGGATGGGTCGCGCCGGCGACAGCGGAAAGCTACCGTTCGCGCCGTGGGGTGACGCCGACCCCACCGACGCCGCGCCCGACGACTCGCCGCGGTGGGAGTGGGGTCGGACCGAGAACCACGTCGACGGCGAGACGGTCGCGATCGCCGAGGACGATCCACGACTCGACGGTCGCGTGTTCCTCCAGCAAGACGCCGACCCGTTCGCGTTTGTCGACGGCGACGACGTCCGCGACCCCGAGACGGGCGCCGTCCACCCGGCGTTTCGGGCGATCCTGGAGCACCTCGGCATGACCTACGCCGACGTCTCGACGTCCGGCGCCGGCGTTCACGCCTACTACCGCGCTCCCGACGGACTCCCGATCGACGGTAAGGGACAGGCCACGTTCGACGTCGACACCGAGCCCTGGGGGGCGAACGACTCGCCGCCGACCGTCGAGATATACGCGAATAAACACGTCTGCGTGACGACGGGCGACCACGTCGCCGGGACGCCGACCGACGTCGTCGAGTGGGACGGCGACGCGCTCCGGTCGATACTCCAGGCCAACGGGTTCGACGACAAGCCGACCGTGTCGCACGACACCGACCGCGACCGTCCCGAGCTCGACGAGCATGACCCCGACGCCGTCGGCGCCGACGACACCGCCGAGGACGTCCGCGACGTGTTGAAGGCGGTCGACCGGCTCCGGCCGTACGACCTACCGCTCTCGACGCGACGGACCGGCGAGGACTCGACCGGCTGGAGTACGTGGGATCCGTCATACCGGACAAGTGAGAGTGGCGAGAGTGTTCACTCCCCGCCGGACGAGCCGGTGTTTCACGACCACAAGGCCGGCGAGAGCTACGGTGTGCTCGGGCTGTTCGCGTCTGAACAAGGGATCATCCGCGAGCCGTGGGATCGCCTCGAAGGGTCGGATTGGTGGGACACCGTCGACGCCGCCCGCGACGCCGGCGCGCCGATCCCCGAGTTCGACGCCGGCGCCGACACCGAGCCGAGGGCGGTTCTCCCGCCGGCGGTCCGCGACCTGTCGGGCGCGGCGAGTGGGTGGGACTGGAGACACGCCGGGCGAGGGACGGACCTCACGATCGACGACGCTCGCGACCGGACCGCCGACGCGATCGCCGACGCCTACGAGAGCGGTGATCGTGTTCTGATTGAAGCGCTCCCGACTATGGGCAAGTCCTACGGCTCGGTCCTCGCCGCCGCCGAGACGGGCGAGCCGGTGACGATCCTCAC
>LFFM01002838.1_pt1 | contig 11188 bp, 9 predicted proteins | sample 643131 | NCBI WGS metagenome assembly LFFM01 (sample SAMN03777445, study PRJNA286221) | soda lake metagenome | biome: soda lake; feature: Kulunda steppe; material: water; isolation source: sample Tc-Br brine of Tanatar trona crystallizer | place: Russia: Kulunda steppe | collected 2011-07
GTCCGCTCATTCTCCCAAACCTCATCACAGTCCACGTCTAACGTTTCTCTGAGCAGGTCTGCGAGTGTCATGACTACCACTCACTACGACCTGCTCACTTCTCAAACTCCCTGAACTAGACAGTGCCTCTCGATCGGTAGGTATTCGTCCGGATGTCTTCCGAACGCGGTGATTCGCCGGCTCCGTCCGCTCTGCACGCCTTCGTCGAGGCGATCCCCGGGGCGGCGATCGTCTGTGATCCCGAGACGCTGGCCATCGAGGCGGTCAACGAGCGGGCGACCGGACTGCTCGGGTTCGACGCCGGCACGCTCACGCTGATGGGGGTCGTCGACCTCGGCGACCGGCCGGAGGCCATCGACGGTGACCCCGTCGCGGACCGCCTCCGGCGGCTGCCGGGCACGGACGACCGCGCGCGGTTCGAGTGGACCGTCGAGGCGAACGATCACGGGCGACGGCGGCTCGCGGTGACCGCCCACGCGACGCCCGTCGCCGGCGCCGAGCGGCTCGTGATCGGCCTGACCGACGCGACGGGTCGCGCGCGAGCGGAGCACGAGCTCCGGACGCAACAGCGGCTCACCGAGGCGATGGCCGAGGTCGTCCCCGGATCGCTGTTCCTGCTCGACGACAGCGGGACGCTTTCGCGATGGAACGACCGGCTGGTCGAGGACACGGGCTACGACGGGCCGGAGCTGTCCGCCCGGTCGCTGACTGATCTCGTCGCGGAGGACGACAGGGATGCGCTCTCCGAGACGCTCGCCGACGTGTATCGACGCGGGGAGGTCGCCACCTGTGAGGTGCTCCTCGTCACGCGGGACGGGGGACGGGTTCCCTATCGACTCACCGTCGGCCCCGCCTCCGGGACGGAGCTCGCCGGCGCGGTCGGCGTCGGGGAGGACCTCACGGAGTCGACGTTCCGCGAGGAGCGGCTGGCGGTGTTGACCCGGGTGCTCCGACACAACTTCCGGAACGAGCTCAACGTCATCACCGGCTTCACGCAGCAGGCGCTGAACGACGTCGACGACCCGACGACGGAACGCCAGCTCGAGCGCGTCGTCGACACCGCCGGCCGCCTGCTGCGGGCCGGCGAAACGTCGCGGAAGATCGAACGGCTGCTCTCCGACCGGCCCGAGCCGCGGTCGATGTCGCTGTCCGGCGCGGTCGAGGAGGCGCTGGCGTCGCTTCCGGCTGACCTGCTCGGGGACGCCGACGTTCACGTCGACGCGCCGACGGACGCGACGGTCGAGGCGGCCGGGCGGTTCCCGGACGCGATCGCGGAGCTGGTCGACAACGCCGTCCGGCACAACGACGCCGACCGGCCGTCAGTCCGGATCGTGGCCTCGCGGCTGCCGAGCGACGAGTGGGTGTCGCTCGTGATCGCCGACGACGGGCCCGGACTCCCGCCGACGGAGCGCGCCGTGCTGACCGGCACGGAGACCCAGCTGGAACACGGGAGCGGTCTCGGCCTCTGGTACGTCAACTGGATCGTCTCGGCCGGCGGCGGCTCGCTGGCGATCCCGGAAACCGCCGACGAGGGCACCCGGATCGAGCTGCAGCTGCCCGTGGCCGACGACCCGGATCCGGACTGATCGACCGTTTCGGCCGCGAGCGACCGCCTCCGCTTCCGCACCTTTTTATTCGCCCCCGCTGGATTCTTCATCAATGAGCAACCCGTGGGACGACTGGGACCACGTGCTGAAGGTCGATCCCGACAAGGAACTGTTCGGCGACGACACGTTCGCGGACGTCTGTCAAACCGGGACGGACGCGATCGAGATCGGCGGCACGCTGGACGTCACGACCGAGAAGATGACTCGCGTCGTCGACGCCGCGGCCGAGTACGACGTGCCGCTGTATCAGGAGCCGTCGAACCCGGGCGTGGTCATCGACTCGCCGGCGCTCGAGGGGTATCTCATCCCGACGGTGTTCAACGCGGGCGGCCCGTTCTGGATCACCGGGGCACACAAGGAGTGGGTCCGCATCGACGACCTCGACTGGGAGCGCACCCACACGGAGGCGTACATCGTGTTGAATCCGGACGCCTCGGTGGCGGAGCTGACGAACGCGAACTGCGATCTGGACGCCGAGGACGTCGAAGCGTACGCGAAGGTCGCCGAACGGATGTTCGGTCAGGAGATCGTGTACGTCGAGTACTCGGGGACGTTCGGCGACGCCGACACGGTGGCGGCCGCCGCCGACGCGCTCGACGAGGCCACGCTCTTTTACGGCGGCGGGGTCCGCGACTACGAGGCCGCCCGGGAGATGGGCCGCCACGCGGACGTGATCGTCGTCGGCGACCTCCTCCACGACGAGGGCGTCGACGCCGTCCGCGAGACCGTCCGGGGCGCGAAGGGCGTATAAATCGCCTCACACGGACGAGACGCGTGTACCCTCGACGACGGAACGAGGCGGACGGAGGGGCCGAGCAGTGACCCGCCTCCCGGACGGAAGCGGCCTCGTCGCGCTCGGCGGGTTCGTCGGGGCGAGTCTGCGGTACGGCGTCGACCTCGTCGCGGGCGACGTCACCGGCCTCGGCACGTTCGTCGTGAACGTCGTCGGCTCGTTCGCGCTCGGACTGCTCGTGACCCGCGCGGCGGACCGGCGGACGCAGCTGTTCGTCGGCACTGGGCTGCTCTCGTCGTTTACGACGTACAGCACGTTCGCGAGCGACGCGGTCGCTCTCGGCACGACCGCGGGAAGCGTCTACGTCGCGGCCAGCTACGGGGTCGGGCTGCTTGCGGCGCTCGCGGGGCTCGCGGTCGGGAGGCGGCTGTGACCGGGCCGCTCGCGTCGATACTGCTGGTCGGCGTCGGCGGAGCGCTCGGCGCGGTCGCCCGTCACGCCGTCGGTTCGTCGATCGAGGGGCGCGAGTCGGTGATCGTCGTCAACCTCGCGGGGAGCTTCGCGCTCGGCATCGTCGCTGCCCTGCCGGGCGCGTCACACGCGACTCTCGTCGTCGGCGTCGGGTTCTGCGGCGCGTTCACCACGTTTTCCTCGTTCGCGGTCGAGACCGTGACGACGGCCGAGTCCGGCGAGCCGCTTCCCGCGGTCCGGTTCGCCGTCCTGAACCTGTTCGGCGCGATCGGCACGCTGCTTTTCGGATCGATGCTCATCTCCCTCGTGGTCTGAGTCGGGCTTCCGGCCGCCATCGCCCCCGACGTGTCGGCCGAATCGACCTCGACGGACCGGCCGGATCGCCCCCACGTTTTAATCGGATGCCGCGCCAGACCGCGTATGGTCTCGACGACCGCCGTCAAGCGCGCGCTCGCGGCGCTGGCGACCCGCACCGACACCGCGACCCGACCGTACGCCGCCGTCATCGACGAGGGGGAGGCGGCGCTCGGCGACGTCCGCCGGGCGGCCGGATTCGTCGACGCGGTCGGGCTCGACCGGCTCGACGAAGCGGTGACCGCCGCGGAGAACGCGGGGAACGACGCCGCCGCGGGCCGCGGGCGGGAGGCGCTCGACGCGTATCGCCGGTTCCGTGCGGTCGCGGCGGGGGAAGCGACGCCGGCCGACCCGCCCCGCGATCCGTCCGCGCCGTCGACCACGCCGACCGACCCCTCCTGTAACGTATCCACGCCGTCGGACGGCTCCGCTCCCAGGGCGGGCGGACCGTCCCGTGGCGACCACTTTCGCTCCGGCCCCGGAACCCCTAAACCGAACACTCGCCAACGGTCGAGCAGATGACGCGGGTGATCCACACCGGCGATACCCACATCGGCTATCAACAGTACCATTCACCGGTCCGCCGGCAGGACTTCCTTGACGCGTTCGACGCGGTCGTCGACGACGCGATCGACGACGACGTCGACGCGGTCGTTCACGCTGGCGACCTCTTTCACGATCGGCGGCCGGAGCTGTCGGACATCCTCGGCACCATCGAGGTGCTCCGGCGACTCGCGGACGCCGGCATCCCCGTCCTCGCGGTCGTGGGCAACCACGAGGCGACCCGGGGCGGCCAGTGGCTCGATCTGTTCGAGCGGCTCGGACTCGCGACCCGGCTCGACGAGGAGCCGACCGTGGTCGGCGACACCGCCTTCTATGGACTGGATCACGTTCCCGTCTCGCGTCGTGAGGATCTCGAGTACGACTTCGAACCGCACGACGCGGACTACGCGGCGCTCGTCGCACACGGGCTGTTCGAGCCGTTCGCGCACGCCGACTGGGACACCGAGACGGTGTTGACCGAGAGCACCGTTCCGTTCGACGCGATGCTGCTCGGCGACAACCACACGCCCGGGCAGGCGGAGATCGCGGGGACGTGGGTGACGTATTCGGGATCGACGGAGCGCGCGAGCGCGAGCGAGCGCGAGGGGCGCGGGTACAACCTCGTGACGTTCGACGAAGCCGCCGCCGGCGGCGACGACCGGGTGTCCATCCGTCGCCGCGCGCTCGACACTCGCGAGTTCGTCTTCGTCTCCGTCGACCTTCGCGAGGGCGAGGGCGAACGGCGGGTTCGCGAGCAGGTCCGACAGCACGACCTGGAGGACGCGGTCGTCCACGTGGAGATCGTCGGCGGCGGCGAGCCGGTGACGCCGGCCGCGATAGAGGAACTGGCGGACGAGGCCGGCGCGCTGGTCGCACGGGTCACGGATCGTCGGGACGTCGACACCGAGACGGAGGTGGACGTGAGCTTCGCCGATCCGGAGACGGCGGTCCGCGAACGGCTCGACGGAATGGGACTCTCGGAGGCGGCACTCGACGTCGAGGAGGCGATCCGGGCGGAGACGATCGCCGACAGCAACGTCCGTGAGACGGTCAAAAACCGGGTCGAGGACCGGCTGGAGGACCTCGACGCGTTCCGGAGCGCTCCGGACGAGGGGGCGGAGACCGGCTCCACAGTCGATGCCGAGGGGACGCGCGACGACGCGATCGAAGACGACGCTGGCGTGTCGGCCGAAGACGACGACAGCGACGCTGGTGTGTCGGCCGAAGACGACGGCGGCGATGGCGCGTCGGTTGAAGACGGCGACGACTCGACGAATACGGCGGAATCAGTACCGGAGGAACCCAACGAGAGCTCCTCGGGTGCCGGGCAGGTGTCGATGGAGGATTACCTGTGAGATTCGACCGGATTCGACTGTCGAACTTCAAGCCGTACGGGGACGCCGACCTCCGACTGACGGACGGGGTCACCGTCATTCACGGACTCAACGGCAGCGGAAAGTCGTCGCTGCTGGAGGCGTGTTTCTTTGCGCTGTACGGTTCGAAGGCCCTCGAGGGGACGCTCGACGAGGTGGTGACGAACGGCGAGGAGGAAACGGCGGTGGAACTGTGGTTCACTCACGATGGCGTCTCGTACCACGTCGAGCGGCGGCTCAGGCTGTACGACGACCGGGTCGACCACCAGTGCACGCTGGAGGCGACGGACGGCAGCGACGTGAGCCGGGACGGGGCGACCGCCGTCCGTCAGTTCGTCACCGAGCTGCTTCGGATGGACGCGGAGGCGTTCGTCAACTGCGCGTACGTCCGGCAGGGAGAGGTGAACAAGCTGATCAACGCCACCCCGAGTCAGCGGCAGGCGATGATCGACGAACTGCTCCAGCTGGGCACGCTGGAGGAGTATCGCGACCGCGCGGGAGACGCTCGGCTCGGCGTCGAGGACGTCCACAACGCCCGACGAGCGGTGTTGGAGGACACCGAGGAGCGGATCGCCGAACTCGAGTCGAAGGATCTCCACGACCGGCTCAACGCGCTCGAAACGCGGCTCTCGGACGTGACCGAGGAGATCGAGCGCTACGAGACGCAGCGCGAGCAGGCCCGGACGACCCGCGACGAGGCTGCGGACGCGCTGGCGGAACACGAGCGAAAGCGCGAGGAACTCGCGAGCGTCGAGTCGGACATTTCGGAGATCGAAACCGCGATCCGGGAGGCCGAGCGGAAACGCGAGGAGAAACGGGACGCGATCGCCGATCGGCGCGAGCGGATCGAGACGCTGACCGACGAGATCGACGAGCGGCTCGAACGGTCCGGACTCGACGCCGGCACCGCGGCGGCGATCGAGCGGCGTCGCGATGAGCTCGAACGGCGGGAGACGAAGCTGAACACGGAGCTGAACGAGACGCGCGTGGATGCCGAGGGCTTCCGAAACCAGGCGTCGAACTTGGCCGAGAAGGCGACGACCCTCGCGGAGCGGGCGGACGAACTCGAGGAGACGGCCACCAAGCTGGACGAGCGGGCGGACGAGCTCGAGGCGGCCGCGGCCGACGCCGAACGCGAGGCCGACGAACGGGAGGCGTCGCTGACGGAGCTACGCGAGGAGGCCGACGCGCTCCGCGAACGGTTCGATGGGACGGACGTCGAGCGCGGCGAGGCCGCCGCCGAGCGCGATCGGGCCCGCGAGCGACGCGGCGAGGTCCGCGAGCGGATCGCGAAGCTGGAGACGGAGCTGTCCGGAGTTCGCGAGCGGATCGCGGAGGCGGAGGCGCTGCTCGACGCCGGCAACTGTCCGGAGTGTGGCCAGCCCGTCGCGGACTCTCCCCACGCCGACCGGCTCGACGACGACCGCGAACGGGCCTCGGAGCTCGAGGACGAACTCGCGTCGGTCCGCGACCGCGAGGCGACGCTCGACGACCGGATCGAGACGTTGTCGGCGCTGGTCGATGCCGAGGAGCGGCTCGCGGAGATCGACACCGCAACGGAGCTGACCGCCGAGCGGGTCGACGACAAGCGGGACGCGGCGGCGACGAAACGCGAGGAGGCGGCCGACAAGCGGGAGGAAGCCGGCGACAGGCGGGACGCGGCGGCGGCGAAACGCGAGGAGGCCGCCGAGCTCCGGGATGTGGCCGAACCGAAACGGGAGGCGGCCACGGACGCCGAGGAGCGGGCCGCCGAGATCGAGTCCGCCCTCGAGGGGATAGCGACGGACCACGAGCACGTCGACGCCGTCGCCGACCGCTTGGACGCGATCGAGGAGGCGGAGTCGGCGATCGATCAGCTGCGGGAACGGCGAGAGAACCTCGCGGCGGTGAACGACGAGCGCCGCGAACGGCTCACCGAAAAACGGGAGCGCCGGGACGAACTTCGGGAGGCGGTCGACGACGAGGCGATCGAGACCGCGAAACGACGCAAGGAGGAGGCGGAGGAGTACCTCGAGAAGGTGGAACCGAAACTCGACGAGCTCGAGGAGCAGCGGTCGGAGATCCAGACCGCCATCGGCGGGGTAACCGGCGAGATCGACCAGCTCGAGCGTCTCCGGGAGGACCGCGACGACCTCGCGGCGACCGTCGAAGCGCTGGAGCAGCTGCACGAGGAGACCGCGGATCTGGAGTCGATGTACGGGCAGCTCCGGGCGGAGCTCCGACAGCGAAACGTGACCGAGCTGGAGCGCATGCTGAACGAGACGTTCGAGCTCGTGTACGGCAACGACGCCTACTCACATATCGAGCTCGACGGCGAGTACGAGCTCACCGTTTACCAGAAGGACGGCGAGGCTCTGGCTCCCGAGCAGCTGTCCGGCGGCGAGCGGGCCCTGTTCAACCTCTCGTTGCGCTGTGGGATCTACCGGCTGCTCTCGGAGGGGATCGAGGGCGCCGCGCCGACGCCGCCGCTTATTCTCGACGAGCCGACCGTGTTCCTGGATTCGGGGCACGTATCGCGACTCGTCGATCTGGTCGAGGAGATGCGCGGCTTCGGCGTCCGGCAGATACTCATCGTCAGTCACGACGACGAACTCGTCGGGGCGGCCGACGAACTCGTGACCGTCGAGAAGGACCCGCGGTCGAATCGATCGACCGTCCGCCGCGAGGACGTCGACGGCATCGACGTCGCGTCGATGGCCGACGACTGACGCTCCCCGTTTGTTCGACGCTCCCCGTTCGTGCAGCCGAACCGCGTCCGCGGCAACCGATGGCCGACAGACACAATTATAAGATATAAGTTATATATTCCGTACTGTTGTATATATCGTTCGAGTCGCTGAGCGTGTCTCCAGATGGACCGAAAGTACGGGAAAGACTCCTTATTTGGATGGAATCGATGTCGATGGTACATGATGGAAATAATTTATGAGTAGACAACTATCAATCCAGATAGAAAACGTTTTCATCCATCGTTCCGATACGTCATTACGAGTTTACGTTCGTAACGGGTGCGGTGCCCCCTCCGCGACGCGTTTTGACGCCGTTCTTCGCCTGACCCGGGAGTTTCGTATATCGAAACTACTGATCCGACGTGCTCGGCCGGACGCGACGATACCGGGATAGCGACGATCACGCGGGGCGATTCGGATCGGATCGAGTCCGTGTACCGGCAGCGATTTCGCAAGCATGAATATTATGTCGGTGCCGTCCGTGTGGTTCGTCATGACCGGATCCGACGCTCCCGCGAGCACGCTCGAGACGACCGCGCGGTCCCTGGAGTTGCTCGAGGCGATCCGACGGCGTGGCGGGGCGACGCTGTCGGAGCTCGCGGCGGAGCTCTCGCTGGCGACCAGCACGGTGTACAAGCATCTCGCGACGCTCGAGTCGAACGGCTACCTCGTCAAGGAGGGCGAGCGCTATCACGTGGGGTTCCGATTCCTGCACTTCGGCGAGCACGCCCGGTCGCGGATCCCGGGCAATCGAAGCATCGACGAGGCGGTCCAGCAGCTCGCCGAGGATACGACGGAGGGCGTTGACTTCATCGTCGAGGACCACGGACGGATCATCACCGTCTCCGAATCGTACCACAAGTGGGTCAAATACGTCGAGGAGGACGGCGACGGCTACCGTGCCCGGACGGGTACCTACTACCCGATCCACACGAGCGCGTCCGGCAAGGCGCTGTTGGCGACGTTTGCCCGCGAGCGGGTCGAATCGATCGTCGACCGCAGGGGGTTGGCGGCGCTGACGGCGAACACGATCACCGACGAGGCGGCGCTGTTCGCGGAGCTGGATCGTATCCGCGAGCGGGGCTTCGCCATCGGGGACGAGGAGTATACGGAGGGGCTTCGGAGCGTGGGCATGGCCGTCCACAGTCCCGACGGCGATCCCATCGGCGCGATGAGCGTTTCCGGCCCGAGCTACCGGCTCACGGGAAGCGTGCTTCGCGAGCGACTGCCGTCGGCGCTCCGGGCGACCATCGACGACCTCGAGACGGCGATCGCCGACGAGATCGGACGGTCCGACGACACCGCGGACGTTTGATCCGGCGGACGACACCGCGGGCGTCCGATCCGGCGGACGGCGATACGTTCCGCGTGTGCCTCCCCGCTACAGCGACGGCTCGTCGAGGTTGACGTAGACGGATTTCGTCCGGCGGTAGTGGTCGATCGCCTCCAGCCCCAGGTCCTTCCCGACGCCCGAGTCCTTGAATCCGCCGTACGGCGCCTCCGGGAGGATCGGACCGTACTCGTTGACGTAGATCAGTCCGGCGTCGAGATCGTCGGCGGCGTGGTGGACGAGCGACGTCCGCTCGGTCCCGATCCCGGCGGCGAGTCCGTATCTGGTGTCGTTCGCCAGCTCGATCGCCTCCTCGTACGTCGAGAAGGGGATGATGGTTTGCACCGGGCCGAACACCTCCTCGGTGGCGATCGTCATGTCGTTTTCCACGTCTCCGAAAACGGTCGGTTCGACGTACCAGCCGTCGGCGAGCGCCGGGTCGTCCGGCCGCCCGCCGCCACACAGCAGCGTCGCCTCCGCCCGGCCCGTGGCGATGTAGTCGGTGACCGCCTCGAACTGGTCCTCGGAGGTGAGCGGTCCCATCGTCGTCGCCTCGTCGAGCGGATCGCCGAGCACGTAGCTCTCGGCCCGCTCGACGAACCGGTCGGTGAACTCCTCGATGACGTCCTCGTGGACGATCGCCCGGGAGAACGCGTCGCAGATCTCGCCGGTGCTGTAGAAGATCCCGTCGGCGACCGCCTCGACGACGGTGTCGAGGTCGGCGTCCGGGAAGACGACGAACGGCGACTTCCCGCCAAGCTCCAGGGTCACCGGCGCGATCCGGTCCGCCGCGGCGTGCATCACCTCGGAACCGACGGCGGTGCTGCCGGTGAACGAGAGCTTGCGGACGTCGTCGTGTTCCGTGAGCGGGGTCCCGACCTTGCGCCCGGAGCCGGTCACGACGTTGAGCACGCCGTCGGGGAGGATCCCGGCCGAGAGCTGTGCGATCCGGATCGCGGTGAGCGGGCTGTCCGTCGACGGTTTGAGCACGCAGGCGTTGCCGGCCGCGAGCGCGGGGCCGAGCTTCCAGGCGGCGGCCCAGATCGGGAAGTTCCACGGGACGATCTGGCCGACGACGCCGTACGGCTCGTGTTTCGTGTACAGATGCAGGTCCTCCCCGGCGGGGACCGAATCGCCCCGCTGTGCCCGGCAGACCGACGCGTAGTACTCGAGGGTGTCGATCGCCCCCTCGACCTCGCCGCGCGCCTGCGCCATCGGCTTCCCCGTGTCGAGCGACTCCAGCGTCGACAGCTCGTCGACGTGGTCGTGGAGCACGTCTATCCACTCGAAGAGGAGACCGGACCGCTCGCGGGGCGTCGTCGCCGACCATTCCCGATCGAACGCCGTCCGCGCCGCGCTCACGGCGGCGTCGACGTCGCCGGCGGTACACCGGGACACCGCCGTGATCGGCTCGTCGACGACCGGATCGCGCGTTTCGATCGTCGCGTCGGTTCGGTACGGTTCGCCGTCGATCCACGCGTCGAAATCGATGCCGTCCGTCGCGGACGCGTGCGCCGACAGGTGCCGGTCCAGCAGCTCCGTCGCCTCGGGCGTCTCCCGCATGGATCATGTTGTCCATGGCCGTCATGATAAGTCCTCTCCCCGAGTACGCGATCGACGACCGACCCGAGCGCCCGCTCGATGCATCGATCGCTGACCGCTCCCGGGAGCATATGGCGTCGCGGGTGTGTACGCGGTTTATACGTGATACGTGGGTGGTGTCGATGTCTATTTATAAGTGGTTGCATGGTGAGACGATCCTGCTGCGATCGACATCATCGCCTCCAAAGCCCCAGCCGCTCCGTTTATAAGTGGTTGCATGGTGAGACGATCCTGCTGCGATCGACATCATCGCCTCCAAAGCCCCAGCCGCGACGGCTCGCGCGCCTTGTGGCGCTCCTCGCTCTCCGCACCGCCCGCTGCGGTGCTTACTGCGGCGTGCGTCGCCCCACCGGGAGACTGCGTCTCCCGAGCCCCCGTTCGCTCCGCTCACGGGGATCGCGGCTGCCCCTTTTATTCCCACCCACCCGCACGGCACCGCCGGGAGA
>LFFM01002839.1_pt1 | contig 11185 bp, 12 predicted proteins | sample 643131 | NCBI WGS metagenome assembly LFFM01 (sample SAMN03777445, study PRJNA286221) | soda lake metagenome | biome: soda lake; feature: Kulunda steppe; material: water; isolation source: sample Tc-Br brine of Tanatar trona crystallizer | place: Russia: Kulunda steppe | collected 2011-07
CCGCCAGTCGTTTCGAGGAAAACGTCGCCGCCGTCACCATGGCGTGCGCGACGGTAGGCTTCGAACGGATCCGCAACCCGAAGCCGCAACTCGACCGGAACCCGTGCCGTCGCTTTGGCCTCATTGGCCGTCGAGCGGAAGCGATCCCGGTCGGTGATGACTCGCATTAGTGTATACAGGGGAGCCAAAGAATAACGGTTTTGCGGTCGTGGGAGTCAGGCTGCTTGCTCTTGCCATCCAGCAATTCGCTTTTTCGAGACCCCCGTTTGTTCCGCCAGTTCGGACGCGTCGACAGCACGTAGTTCCCCGATGGTCTCGACACCCGCATCGGCTAACCGCTCCGCATAGGCCGGGCCGATTCCGCTGATCGTTTCGACGGGTTCGCCGTCGGTGCCCCCCGATTCATCAGCCGCTTCGGTATCCGCGTCCGATTCATCAGCCGCTTCGGTATCCGCGTCCTCGAACTCGAAGCTTTCGTCCGCGACGTCCTCTGACGGTTCCGTCTCAGTCTCATCTGGAACCGGGCTGGCCGCTTCGGCGCTTTCGGCCGCCGGCGTTTCGGTACCGCTGTGATCGGTGACACCAGCGCCGGCTTCAGCGGGCTCCGTAGCGGTCTCCGGATCGGAACTCGGCGTTTCAGCCATCGAATCAGTGGAGGCGGTAGCATCCGTTCCGGCCGCTGCGGAATCGTCGATATCAGAGTTACCGCCTGATTCGGATTCAACTGTTAGTTCCGTCGTTTCACCCTCGTTCGATCTATCGAGACCGAGTATCGATCGAATCGTATCGAAAACGCTCATACGTTTCGATAGACAGGCTACCACTTAAAAACAACCGCCAAATCTATCCGTAGTTAGATAACAGCGCTCACAGGGACGCCCGCAACGCTTCGTTCATCGCGTCGACCGGGGCGTCCCGACCGGTCCAGATCTCGAACGCTTCGACACCTTGGAACAGAAGCATCCACGCCCCGTCAATGGTCGTCGCACCGACGGCGCGTGCATCGGTGAGCAATCGAGTGTCGATCGGCGCATAGACGGCATCGAGGACGGCCAACTCGTCGTGAAGCGCATCCTTCGGAACCGGCGTTTCGTCGGCTTCCATCCCGACGCTCGTGGCGTTGATTAACACGTCGGCATCGACCAATAGTGACGAAAGGTCATCGAGGCCGCTCGAGCTCGCGTTCGGTACCGCACCCGCGAGTCGTTCAGCTCGTTCGACGGTTCGGTTTGCGATTCGAATCGTCATCTCTTCATCCGCAAGCGCGAAGGCGGCCGCCCGCCCGGCCCCGCCAGCGCCGACGACGACGGCTGTTCCCGACAGTTCCACACCATGATGCTCGAGTGCTCGAACGACGCCAGCCGCGTCGGTGTTGTATCCCGTCGGCTCGCCGCTGAAATCGACTGTATTTACGGCACCGATCCGCGAGGCGAGGGGATCACACTCGATCGCCGCTGCAACCGATTCTTTGAATGGAATCGTCACGTTCAACCCGGCGAGTCCGAGCGCGTCAGCACCGTCGAGAACCCGTTTGATCGTCCCCTCCGCCGGTTCGAAGGTTACGTATCGGGCATCCATTCCACACGCTTCATAGGCCGCTTCGTGCATCGGCGGCGAAACGGAGTGTCCGACCGGGTTTCCGATGAGACCAAAGACCTGCATACGCGAGCGACCTCGCGAGGTGCAAAAAGGATTCCGCGATAGACCGCAGCTAACCCATTGATAAAGTATATATCGCTATATCAAATTCACTAGGTGCGGATCACATCCCCTTTGTTCGTCGGCCTCCGAACGGACGTATGCTTGCGATAGTCGTCTCTCGCGCCGACGAGGCCTCCGAACGAATCGGCGAACAGTTACTCGATCTCGCCGAGTGGGACGAACACATCGACGAACACAGATCCGACGCGAGCGGCGGCGGGACGTTTTATCGGACAAGCGGTGCGGAACTCCGAACGTTTGATGACCTCCATTTGCATTTGGACGGCGTCGCCGCCAGCTTTGATGATCCCGACCTCCTCGTGTTCGCGTCCAGACACGCCGGCGACACCGGACCGTTGCTCACCGCCCACGCGACAGGCAATTTCGGCTCGGCTGAATACGGCGGTCGGGAGGGCTCGCTCGCACGTGCCGCACCGAACGCACTGTCGGCCATCCGGGGCGGGCTCGAAACCGAAGCCCCACCCGGATACGACACCGGAATAGAGTGTACACACCACGGTCCGAGCACCGTCGGCTGCCCGTCACTGTTCGTCGAGGTCGGTAGCGATGAACCACAGTGGCGTGACGACGAAGCCGCCGAAGCTGTCGCGCATGCGATACTAGCGCTTCGAGACGCCCAACCACACAAAGAACGGACCGTCGTCGGCTTCGGCGGGGGCCACTACGCACCCCGATTCGACCGCATCCTCACCGAAACCGACTGGGGGGTCGGACACATCGCCGCCGATTGGGCGATCGAAGCGATGGGAGATCTACAGGAGTCACGGGCAGTCATCGCCAAAGCGTTTCAGATGAGCGGAACCGAGTTCGCGCTCGTCGATGGCTCGTCTCCGGAAATCGAAGCCATGATCGAGGAGTTGGGCTTCGAAACGCTTTCGGAGACGTTTCTCCGCGAGACGACCGGTGTTCCGCTTGAAATCGTCGGTCCGATAGAAACTGCGCTTTCGTCCATCGATGACGGGCTTCGGTTCGGAACCGCGGCCGAGGGATACAGCGGCGAGTTCGTAATCGAGGAACTACCCGACGAACTCCTCGATGAGGCGAACAGCATCGATCGGGAGGCAGTCATCGATCTCCTCGATAATGTTGTACTCGCGTACGAAACCACCGAAGGCGGGACGCTTACAGCAGGACCAACAGCACTTGCGGACGCGAGCGACTACCGAACAGTCATCAATGGGCTTGCGGCCATTCTCGAAGGCAAGTACGATTCGGTCGAACTGCGGGACACGGAAGTGCTTGTCCGGCGCGATGCGTTCGATCCGGAACTCGCCAGGGAGGCCGGCCTCGAAGCTGGTCCGGAGTTCGGTCGGTTATCCGCCGGCGAGTCAATCGAACTCGATGGCAGCGTGATCGAACCGGACGATGTTCGGAGCGCGCGCGAGCAGCGGTTTCCGCTCTAAACAGTGTTTTATATCGCCATATACAATTTATGACGGGGCGTACCCCCTGGCACCACCTGTAGACGGCGACCGATAGATGACACCTGTCAGACGCTGGGGAAAGATACTTTATGCGCGTGCGCTACAACAGGCGAGTAATGGACTCAATTATTGAGGACGCTATCGACGAAGCCGAAGAGGATGGGGAGACGCCGGCCAGGGGTTCGACGTCCGAGACAACGGAGAGCACAAACGCAGACGTAAAAGGCTCCGGGACGATGACCGACGAAGAGCTTGCGGACGTGGTCAAAGAGCTCGAAACGAAAATCACGGTCGTCGGCTGCGGCGGCGCTGGCGGCAACACGGTTACCCGGATGGCCGAAGCGGGAATCCACGGCGCGAAACTCGTCGCGGCGAACACCGACGCACAACATCTTGCCACCGAGGTCGAAGCCGACGAGAAGATTCTCATCGGTCGCCAGCGAACGGGCGGCCGCGGTGCGGGTTCGGTCCCGAAAATCGGCGAGGAAGCAGCCCAAGAGAACTTAGAGGACATCAACAACTCTATCGATGGTTCCGACATGGTCTTTATTACCGCCGGACTCGGCGGCGGAACCGGCACCGGTTCGGCCCCCGTCGTCGCGCAGGCGGCTCAAGATCAGAACGCGCTCACGATCGCTATCGTTACCATCCCCTTTACTGCGGAGGGCGAACGGCGACGGGCAAACGCGGATGCCGGGTTAGAAAGACTTCGTGCGGTGGCGGATACGGTCATCGTCATTCCGAACGATCGGCTCCTGGATTATGCGCCAAACATGCCGCTACAGGACGCGTTCAAGATCTGTGATCGCGTCCTCATGCGCTCCGTCAAAGGGATGACCGAGCTCATCACCAAACCAGGATTGGTCAATGTCGACTTCGCCGACGTCAAAACGATCATGGAAAACGGCGGCGTCGCGATGATCGGCCTCGGCGAATCCGATTCCGAGAACAAAGCGCAGGATTCGATCCGCTCGGCGCTTCGGTCGCCGCTTCTCGACGTCGAGTTCGACGGGGCACAGAGCGCGTTGGTCAACGTCGTCGGTGGTCCCGACATGTCCATCGAGGAGGCCGAGGGCGTCGTCGAGGAGATCTATGACCGCATCGATCCTGATGCCCGGATCATCTGGGGCGCCTCCGTCGACCCAGAGTTCGACGGTAAGATGGAGACGATGATCGTCGTCACCGGTGTCGAAAGCCCACAGATTTACGGCAAAAGCGAAGCCGAAAAGGAGCGAGCGATAACAGCTGGCGAGGAAGATATCGACTTCGTCGAGTAATCGATCCCAGCGCGGACGGCGGAGTTCGCCGCCCGCACAGATCAACAACTAAAAAACCCCGGAGAGGAAAGAAGAGGTATGAATACGCCTACCGACCTCACGTCGTACATTCGCGTCCTGAAGCTCGCGAGTACGCCGACGTGGGACGAGTTCTCGAAAGTTTCGAGCATTGCGGGGCTCGGAATACTCCTCGTTGGCTTCATCGGCTTCGTCATCTTCGCGATCATGACGTTCATCCCGGGAGGTCCGTAATGTCGATTTACGCCGTCAAAACCACCGCAAGCCAGGAACGAACCGTCGCGGATATGCTCATCTCGCGTGAAGAGCCGGGGATTCACGCCGCGCTCGCTCCCGATTCACTGACGAGTTACGTGATGGTCGAAGCGGACGGAACTGCCGTCATCGACCGAGCGCTCGAGGAGATCCCTCATGCCCGGAGTCTGGTCTCCGGACAGCCATCCCCGTTCAGCGAAATCGAACACTTCCTGAGCCCGAAACCGGACGTCGAGGGGATCGCCGAAGGGGATATCGTCGAGCTGATAGCCGGGCCGTTCAAAGGCGAAAAAGCACAGGTACAGCGGATCGATGAAGGCAAAGATCAGGTCACTGTCGAGCTGTATGAGGCAACGGTTCCGATTCCAGTCACCGTCCGCGGTGACCAGATTCGCGTGCTGGATTCCGAAGAACGGTAACGGCGGTTACGATTCCGAGGCTGCTTTCTGTTGGCCCTCAAGCCGCCGAACGACGGATTCGACGTCGGCTTCGGCTTCGATTTCCTTTATTGCCGTCTCACGAACGCGAATATCGTCAGTGTTTGCCTCATAGCTACGGAGATACTCCGCACGCGAATGTTCGGTAAACGCGTGCCGAATCGCAAAGTAACCGTCCGGAACGGTCGTCCCGCAGACCGCACACCGGTGTCGTTCGTGTTTCGAGACCTGATGGACGAGGAGTTCCTCGGCATCGCCAGTCGCGAAGTCACAGCCGTCGATAGCACACTCCCACATACGCGGGTGGTAGACGTCTAGGTTTAAAATCCTTCCCGAGAAATCGCAACGGATAACGCCCAAGCGATCCCCAACTACCGTATGGACCGGTTTCGTCTCGACGCACACGTGAAAGTCCTCAACGAGGAGGTCGTCGAACGGGCGAAAACACGGGGGCTTGACGGACTCATCTACGCACCACATTTCGTGCGGCTTCCGGAAATACGTTCTAACGCAGAGCGTTTCGCCGACGATGAACTTCTGATCGTTCCCGGACGCGAGGTGTTCACCGGCGACTGGCGGAATCGAAAGCACGTTCTCGCGGTCGGGCTTTCGGAACCAGTACCGGATTTTATCACTCTGGAGGGGGCGATAGCGGAGTTTGAACGACAGGACGCGGCCGTCCTTGCTCCACACCCGGAGTTCGCGACAGTGAGTCTCGAGGCGCACGATATCCGGGCACACCGCGATCGGATTCACGGCATCGAGGTGTACAACCCGAAGCATCTCGACTCGCATAACGAACGTGCACGCGAACTCGCAGCCGAGTTCGAGCTTCCGGTGTTTGGCTCCTCGTACGCCCATCTCCCGAAAACCGTCGGCGAAGTGTGGACGGAGTTCGAGCGGGCATTCGAGACGAACGGAGAGCTTCTCGAGACGTTAATAGAGGGCGTTGACAGATCAGTGTATCATCGCCGCGGGGCCGGGCATCGACTCAGGTGTGCAGCCGAATTCGCGCACCTCTTTTATGAGAATAGCTGGGGAAAGATCGATCGGCTGTTTTTGTCCGGGATGGAACCGACACACCCGAGCCACATCGCCTACCAGGGGCGATTCGACGGCGTGAGCGTTTACGAAAATTAAATCGATATCGGTAGCTGCGTCACTATTCCACCAAAGTCGACGTACTGCGGAAGGACGTGTACGATCACGAACGCCGCAGCGAGTTCGATCGCGGTAATCGCGATGGTGACGGCATTGGCGAACCGACTCGATGTCGTCACACCCGATGGGAAGCCATACTCCTGGCTGGAGAGCGGGTAAAACAGCGCTATCCCCCGACGGCTACCGATGTAATCGAGAACGTAATGCGTCAAGATCCCGATCCAGACGTAGCTGAGGTTATCGAAGGCGAGCGGAAACACGACGAACAGCCCCAAAACCGGAAGGCTATGCAGCGTTTTTCGATGCTTTCCGAACGCGGTATCGACGTCCGGAAACAGCGCGCCGAGCGTGACTGGAATCGTCACCGCAACGATCGTCCGAAGTGTTTCGGCCGTCCCGGACGGTTCGAGAATAAAGCCGAGCCCGATTCCCAACAGTGCGGCGTTGAGAACGTGGCCTTCCTTGTTCATACCGGAGCCATGATTGCCGGGGTGAAAGGCTGTTCGTTGTGCTCAGATAGATTCGATCGCAGTAGACAGATCTTCTAACGCCCGCGTCACGATTTTTTCTTTGATTTCGGTTCGGGTACCGTCGAAGACGTACCGCTCGACGGCACACCACGATTCCCCGCTCCCCCACTCGCCGGCATGGGCGATGGAGATGTAGACGGTCCCGACCGGTTTTTCATCGGTTCCACCGGTCGGTCCCGCGATACCGGTCGTTGCGAGTGCCCACTCGACGCCGGCACGATCACGGACAGCCCGGGCCATCGCCTGTGCGACGGGCTCGCTGACAGCACCCTCCTCATCGAGCAGTTCCCTCGGAACGCCGAGATCCAGCTTTGCATCGTAGCTGTACGTGACGATCGATCGGTCGAAGTACTCGCTCGAACCCGGTACATCGGTCAGACGCGAACCGATGAGACCGCCGGTACAGGATTCGGCCGCGGCGACGAATGACCCGCGTTCACGAAGCAACTCGCCGACGCGTTCTTCGATTGCCATATCGCGACTGGGAGTGGCTCTCCCTTGAAACCACCCTGCCACCGTCGAAAGCGACAGGTCGACGTACCCGGCGATCGGAACGGTGACTATGGACGACTACGAACGGCCGCTGTTTTTCCATATGATGGAGTATGCGGCCGAGGCCGACCGAGATGTCGTCGATATGGTGTCGGGAAATCCCGATTGGGAGCCGCCAACGGCGCTCAGAGACGGGCTGAAGGCGTACGCCGACGGCGACGTCGAGACGTTTCAGTATCCGCCGAGCCAGGGGCTCTTCGAGCTTCGTTCGGCGATCGCCGACAGACGTGGTGTCGATATCGAGCGTGTGGTGATCACGAACGGCGCGGGTGAGGCGAACTATCTCGCGATGGCGACGGCGCTGGAAGCGTTCGACGGCGAGGAGATACTCATGGTCGATCCGGTGTATCCATACTACGCCAACCGGACGGAGATGCTCGATGCGACACCGCAGTTTGTCGACAGTAAACCTGACGGAACAGTCGACCCGGCAGCCGTTCGCGAGCGAGCGAGCGAAGGAACCGCAGCGATCATCGTCAACTCACCGAATAATCCGACCGGCGGTGTCTACGGACGGGAGACGAAGCGCGAACTCGTCGCTATCGCCGAGGAACACGATGCGTTGCTTCTCTCCGATGAGGTGTATGAGCGATTCGTCTACGAGGACGGCGCCTTCGAGACCGCACTCTCTTTCGACTCCGGGAACACCGTTGTCACGAACTCTTTTTCGAAATCGATGGCTATCACCGGGCTTCGCGTCGGCTATGGGATCTATCCCGAACGGTTGACCGATGCCGTTCGAACCCGACACATGCTCGTCAACGTCGCCGGTTCGCGACCGGCCCAACAGGCAGTGCTCGAAGCGCTCCGGGAAACGCCCGAGACGTACTACAAACGAAACCGGCGGTTGCTCGGTGAGCGGGTCGACACGTTCTGTTCGGCGCTCAACGCCGCTGGGGTGGAATATACGCGTCCGCAGGGTGGATTCTACGTGATGGCGCGCTTTGACGGCTATCCGGGCACGCTTGAGAACGCCGAACGGCTGATCGACGAGGCGGGCGTCGCCGGCATGCCAGGGAACGCCTTCGGCGAGTCACGGACAGAGTGGCTCCGGTTTGCGCTCGTCACTCCCCGTGTCGAGGAGGCGGCGCGACGGCTTTCGGCCTACTTGGAGTAATCGGCGATCGATCGCTCGATTAGCGCGACCCGTGAGGGCCTATCCGGACTCGCGGATGAGGACCGCGGTCACCTGGCTGACAGCGTCCAGGCGGTCTGGTCCCGTGTTGGTATATAAATTAGTGGGTACACCGGTGGCGAATCACAACACGAGCAGTATCGCGAGCCCGACGAAAAGCGCGAGCGTGACGAGGAAGATACTGAATCCGGAGGAGGCTCTCAACTGGATGGTTTCTTCATCGTTACCTGCCGGAAGCGTCTCGACATCGACGCCAGGCACCCGCGCTGCGGTGTGATACGCATAGCGTCCGGGTTCGGTCCCGACCCGCATCGATGCGCCTGCCGTCGCCATGACGGCCCGATCGACGGCCGCCCACAGTTCGGTAACGCCCCAGACGAGCACACGTCCGGTGTAGAAGGCGGCCGGGAAGAGAACGCGGTCAACGTCAGGGAGCCACGCTATCCGGGTGATCGGCCCCTTCAGGCCGAAGAAAGCGACGAAGCCCACGACGAGGAGGATGATACCTTCAGTGAGGTGTCCAGTGCTGAACGGCTTGGCAGTCGCCGTCACCGATTCCGTGAACGGCAGAAGCTCGAAGAACGTCGCGTGTGCGAACCCGAAGATGACACAGAACGCGCCGACGAAAAGCATCGCGACGGTCTGGCCAGGCGTCGCATCCCGCGGTTGGATCGTCGCCTCGCCGTGGAAGAAGATGTAATAGCCCAGTTTGATAAAGGACATGAACGTCCCGATCGCGCCGAGGATGAGCAGCCACCACAGCAGGTCCTCGCCGAGAAGCAATGGGAACTCGTTGACCGAGTGCGCCGAATCGAGCACCATCCCCTTCGAGACGAAGCCGTTCGTCCCCGGCACGGCCGTAATCGAGGCTGCCCCGATCAGATACGCGAGGAACGTCAACGGCATCACCTTCCAGAGACCGCCCATCTTCTTGATGTTCTGTTTGCCGGTGCGATAGATGACGACGCCGACGGCCATGAACAGCAGGGCCTTATATAGGATGTTGTTAAACGCGTGAGCCAACCCGCCGGCCGCCGCGAACCCGCCGCCGTAGTCGCCGGCCATCGCCGCGAGTCCGATCCCGGCCAGCATGTAGCCGACCTGCGCCTGAATGTGATAGGAAAGCAGCCGTCGGGGATCGTACTGCAACAGCGCGAAGAAGACGCCGTAGACGGCCATCGTGCCGCCGAGATACGCGAGCCAGAGCCCGCCGTCCGGGAACGCACGGAACATGATGAAGACGGCCGTTTTCGTGGTGAACACCGACAGGAACACCGACGCGGCGACGTGGGGTCGCGGATAGGTATCGGGGATCCACGAGTGCAGGAAAATAAACCCACAGTTGACGCCGATCCCGATCGCCGCGAGGAAGGCGGCGGCGCTGCCGAGCGGACCGGCCGCCGCCCCGTAGATGCCCTCGGTCGCCGAATAGAGGAACGCGTCCGAGGCCGGACCCACGGAGACAAAGTGAACGATCACAGCACCGAGAAGGATCGTGCCGCCGATCCCGTGGAAGATCGCATAGCGGTAGCCGGCCCGGACTGCCGCCCCGCGGTAGTGCCAGACCAAAAGTGTGGAGGTGACCGCCATCAGCTCCCAAAAGAAGATCATCGAGAGCCAATCGCCAGCGAAGACGACGCCCGCGGTGCTCGCGACGTAGGTCAACGCAAAAGCGGTCATCACCCTCGAGGCACCGCTCTCGTAGGCATAGAGGACGGCCGCCGTCGCGAGGATACCGATGCCGACCGCGAAGAGTCGAGCCGCGCCGTCGACGTTGAGGAAGACGACCTCGAAACCGAGGAACATCGTCTCGACGTGGGTCCCATCCGAGAGCAGATAGCCCTGAATTCCGATCGCAGCCGTCGCGAGACCGGCGACGATGTGGCCGGGGAGTCGCGGGAGGACGGCGACGGCGAACGCGGCGACAGCGAGGTAGACGAACGGCGGAACCGATTCGATCATGGCTGCACCTCCGTCCCGTCGAGGACACCCTCGACGATGATCTCGATGAGGTCGAGGAAGACGATCTCACTCGGAACGATCCCGACGAGGATCGCACCCGTCACCGCCGCGAGGATCGGGCCGAGCATGAACCACGTCGTCTCCCGCCCGCGGAACGCCTCCCCGGCGGAGAGTCGCCGCCAACCACCCGGCGGCGGGCCGCCGTGGTGATCGTGGTCGTCCGCGTCGTGATGCTCGTCGTGACCGTCTTTACCATCGCTGTCATCGGGATCGGGATCAGCGTCCGAGACAACGTGGTCGCTCGGGTTCTGATCGACCGCGTACTCGCCGTCGACGAGCGGCGCGGGCTCGCTGTAATCGCGTCGTTCCGACGATCCGGAAAAGTCCGGCTGGAGGTCTCCGGGATCGGGATCAGAGCCCTGATCGCCATCGTCGTCCGCGTCGTCGATCGGTCGGCCGCCGTCGGCGCGAGCGTCACCGCCGTCAGTGGCCGCAAGCGTCGAGCGCGTCTCGCCACCGGGGCGGTAATCGACGAGCGGTTTCGCGTCGTGTTCGTCCTCGGCTTCGAAGAAGGCGGTGTAGACGACCGGCCAGAAGTACGCGATGTTGAGGACGCCGGAAACCAAGAGCGCGCCGGCGAGATAGTAGCCGACTGGCGTGAACGCCGCGCCCATCTCGATACCGCCGATGAGCAGGTAGTACTTCGAGACGA
>LFFM01002840.1_pt1 | contig 11181 bp, 15 predicted proteins | sample 643131 | NCBI WGS metagenome assembly LFFM01 (sample SAMN03777445, study PRJNA286221) | soda lake metagenome | biome: soda lake; feature: Kulunda steppe; material: water; isolation source: sample Tc-Br brine of Tanatar trona crystallizer | place: Russia: Kulunda steppe | collected 2011-07
AAGCAAAAACTGAGTATTCACCTTCTCTGATCCCAATGATTGGTTATACTGTATGGCATCTTTACATCGATACTAGTATTAGATGAATCCGGCCTCCCAAACGAAATATTGCTTCTTTCTGTGTACTCAATTTTTATCTCTGCACCATCATCATACTTCTTCCGGGCTGTAAAACCAAAGTCAGCTTCATCTATGGTTTTAGAGTCAAATCCTTCCGGAAGACTCCCCGAAGTGAAGGCCCGGCGTTCTCTAACAGCATCTTCAACTAACTGTTCAAGAGTTCTAAGATCTTCTTCGGCCTCTCCACTAAGTAAATCATATGCAATTTTGTAATCATTCATATATACTAAATAACCCGTAAAAGTTAAACGACTTTTTTATCAAAGAATTATAATAACGGAAGATTTAGACATAATTAACCTTCATTCCTTCTTGATATACCATACTTCTGAGCCTTTAACAGTTCCTTCAACTCTTGACTCAAACAGTTTTACTAGTTCAGAAGTAAGAATTAGTTCGGTTCCATCCTTCAAGCGAGCTTTACCTTTATCTTGATTTGTTTTTTCTAAAACTCCCTTCTTCCAATCATCTTTTTTCACTGGTGGCTTCGCTCTCAATCGATCCAATTCAATCAACCCAGTGAATAGTTACAAGATAATGCGCAGGTTTATGGCCTTTAGCCTTTCTATCGCTGACACAATCAGATATACCGGTTTCGGCATATCTTTTCTTAGGTTTTATGTTCCATTCCCAGTTATCAATTGTATCTACACTGTCTAGAGCATTAGATATCTTAGGAGTGATTGTCCTCAGATCCCCTATAATCTTTTCTTCTTCTTGGTATTTCAATTCCTTTGAGAAAGGCTTGATCTTTAGCAATTTTTCTCCTTGAGGCCTGACTGATTTGATTCCATCAATCTCCTTAATTTTCTCTACAACTTCTTTCATTCTATTTTTATTAACTTCTCAGAAAAGTTTCCTTGATTTTGTATGTTCCTGTATACTTGCAGCCACTTTTCTGTAGATGATTATTTTCCAGCTTCAATGCTTCTTGATTGGTCTCTATGTTAACTGCCACAACCTTTCCACAACTCTGGCAAAAAATATTGTAATTACCGGCGTCTTAGTCAGGTCTATTTTCAGTCATCCAAGCTTTTCACAACTCTAACTTGTTCGGTAACGTTAACTTACTTTCTTTCAGGAATCAGCTGATTTTTTTACTCCTTATTTTTCTTTTGAAAAGTAGTCTACTCCTCCTCCAGTTAATGTAAAGTATCCTGTGAAAAACGCTGTCGCAGCTACAGCTATCAGTGCAAAAGTAATACCGGCTTGTTCAGAGCCCAGATAATAGATTCCATATGTTATAGGGACAGCAATAGCTGCATTAATTATTCCTTCTAAAACGCCATCCTTTACCTCGTTCATGTCGGAAGCGTACATACAGCAAGATTGGTTTATATGCAGTTAAAGGTATCATTTGAAGCTGTCGTTTAGTAAAAACAGAACAAATCAGAATTACGGCAAAAATGTAGTGTCTATATTGTGATTGTTTTTAGTCGCGCCGAGTTTGTTATTACTGATATACTTGATGAGAACATTGCTACTACTGCTATTAGAGGGTGAAGCAGCCCTGTAAATGCTACAGGTATCGCCACTACATTGTATATGAATGCCCAAAACAGATTGTGTTTTATCTTTGTATATATCTTGTTTGATAGATTAAATGCTTTTTCTAGTGAAGACAAGTTTCCTTGTACTAAGTTAACATCACTTGACTCTACTGCAATATCTGTACCAGTTCCTATTGCCACACCGATATTAGCTTGTTTTAGTGCTGGAGCGTCATTAATTCCATCACCGACCATTGCTACTTTTTTACCATCTTTTTGCAGTTGTTCTACTTTCTTAATTTTATCTTGTGGAAGAACTTCAGCAATAACATTTTGAATTCCTACTTCTTTAGCAATAGCTTCAGCAGTTTTTTCATTATCTCCTGTTAACATCCATATCTCTAAGCCTCTATTCTCCAAATTTTCAATGGCTTGTTTAGAATCTTCTTTTAGGCTGTCAGCTATAGCAATAACGCCTAGAACACTTTTTTCATCAGCAACAAATACTACTGTCTTTCCCTGTGATTTCAGTTCGTCAGCCCGATTTTGAAAATCGTTTTCAAGCCCTTGTTCTTGAATCATATTGTTATTACCAACAACTATTTCTCTACCGTTAATCTCAGCCGTCACTCCTTTTCCTGTGTGGCTTTCAAAACTTTTAGGCTTTGAAAGGTCTAGGCCTTTTTCCTCTGCTTCTTGGATTATTGCTTGTCCCAGCGGATGTTCGCTTCCTTTTTCTACTGATGCGGCCAGCCGCAAAACTTCTTCTTTTTTCTCTGCATCTATATCTGTTACTTCTGGCTCTCCTTTTGTGATAGTTCCTGTTTTATCTAAAACTAAAGTATCAATATCTTTCATTGTCTGGATTGCTTCTCCATCTCTATAGATTATCCCGTTTTCAGCGGCCTTTCCGGTACCTGCCATTAACGCCGTAGGTGTGGCAAGGCCTAGAGCACATGGACATGCAATAACTAGTACTGCTACTGCCGCGAAAATAGCTAGTGTTAGATCTCCATGTGTTAAGTCCACCCATGGCAAATAAGGCTCGAAAATCCCGGCAAAACTGATCATTATATCCGGAGATAATAACCAAGCTAGGAATGAAAGAGTAGCTAATGTGATTACTGTGGGCACAAAGTAGTGTGTGACTCTATCTGCTAGACTTTGGATTGGTACTTTGGTTCCTTGTGCTTCTTCAACTAATTCAACTACCTGTGATAGAAATGTTTCTTCACCTACTTTTGTGGCCTTTATCTTAAGTAGACCTGTTTGGTTAACGGTCGATCCTATTACTTCATCATTAATTTTTTTCGATACCGGTTTTGACTCTCCTGTGGCCATTGATTCATCTACAGAGCTCTCACCATTAATGACTTTTCCGTCGACAGGGATTTTTTCCCCAGGACGAACCACTATCTTATCACCAACTTCTACATCATCAATATCGAGCTCAACTTCCTCACCATCCCTGATTACTATCGCTGTTTCTGCCCTCATTTCTAGTATTTCTCTGACTGCAGAGCTAGCTTTTCCTTTAGCTTTATTCTCTAAGTATGTTCCTACTAGGTGTGATGCCATTATCATGGCTCCAAGGCCAGCATAGTTTTGAACTGGCGTAAAGAAAACCATAACTCCTGTGACGTATGCTGCAATTGTTCCTAGCGTTATCAGAGAGTCCATATTGAAATTGCCGTGCTTTACGGCATTCCATGCAGAAATATGTGTGGTCCTACCATAGTAAAAAACTACAGGCGTTGCAAAGAACAACATTAATACATTCAGTTGGAATTCTGTCAACAAGTTAAGTGAAGTCCACATTTCTGCCATTAAAAGGAGTATTGGAGATGTTACTATCCATGCCTTTATTGCTTCTCTCTTATAACCGAATCCTTCATCTTTTACATCATTATCCGGATCATTAACTTGGTATCCCTCATTTTCAATAGCTTCAACTATCTCAGAATATTTTACGCTACCAGAGTGTCTTACAGAAGCAGTTTCATTCCCATAGTTTACGTTTGCTTCTTCTACACCTTCTATGTTTTTCAAGCCTTTTTCAATACTGATTGAACACGAGGCGCAGTGCATTCCCTCAATCTCGATATTGGTTTTATTGTCCACAGACACAATTTAACATTGCTATATAAAATAAATATCGAAAACCCCTGTCTTTTACAGATTTACGCGATAATTATTTTTTCCAAGGATAAATTTTTTGTGAAGCATTAGGAATCTTTGTTAGAAAAATTCCATTCGTCCTAATACTCTAGCAGTAATACTCGGCCATAATACAAGCAAGAAGCTTAATATAGCAACAGTTGGTTTTGGATGAGATATTAGGATGCTTATTAGTAATATTAGCGATACTATTGTGGTAGTCCATACCAGTATTCTGTAAATATTTATTTTTTCGAGAGCCAATGCTGGAACTGACATAGCCATTAATCCTATTATAGAATACCAGTATACAGGGTTTATGATTGCTGAGGATTGAGTTATAACAGATACTAGGGACGTTATTCCTATGAATTCTATTTTCGTCGCTATGGCCAGGAACATAAATTTTTTCAGTTTTTTGTGAGGGCTTATTCTTTCTAAATAAAGGCCTGTTATTGTTGCTGCTGTTCTGATTAATGCCTCAATATTCGCTATGTCTCTTCCTTGTTCTACTAATAATGTTACTAGGCCTAACAAGCCGCCGAATATCAGTATTTTGCCAAATATTGATGTTTTTTTATTAGGTCTTTTGATTAAGGTATAGGATAGGAAAGTTATGGATAGAGCAATCAGTATTAGAGTACCTGCGTTTTCTGACTGTATTCGTGACGTTAGAACTCCTGATGTTGTTGTTAACCAGAATATTAGAATTATTGATGTTAGGATTTTGTTCTTTTTCATTCTTTTTTAACCTTTTAGCCATTGCTGTATTGCGTCTTTATAGATTATAGTAGACATAGCTGCAGTAATTGCTATTATTACTAATATGCTTAGTGTTTGTAATATCTCCCACATTAGCTGGTTGTATAATTGATTGATGATTATTGCCACACCACCTAATACCATCATCAATCCGAATAACATTTCTAGCTCGTCTTCTGGTACTATGTGTGAGGCTTTTGCACCTAGTTTGGCTCCTAGTGCGCTTCCGAATAAGAGTATGGATGCTGTTGTAACGTCAACTAATTCTTGTCCTGAATAAAGAAATGTTCCATATCCAGACGATATTAATACTACAAGTACTGCTGTTCCTACGGCAAGAGATGGTGAAAGACCTATAAACATTGTTATTGCTGGAACTAGCAGAAATCCTCCGCCTACCCCCATAAAACCTGCTAAAAGCCCGACTAAAAAACCTATAAGGACTAAGAACCATATTGAAACTTTTCTATTCTTTTTACCGACTCTTATTATAGGGTGGATACGGTACTTTTTGATTAACTGCTCATACTCATCATAAGTCGTAGTTTCTGTTTTAGATGCAGAAACCATTTTGAAGCCTGTAAACAATAGAAGAACTATGTATGCGATGCCTACTACTTGTTCAGAGCTACCAACTTGCTCAAAGTAGTTCAGGAATAGGCTCCCAAAGTATACGCCCCCTGACATTGAGACTCCAAGTGTTAGACCTAGCTTGTAGTCTGTTTGCCCATATTCTCTATGTTTAAGAATAGATATTATTGAAGTACCGAATACAAATGCCAGCCCTGTGGCTACAGCTTCACTTGTCGGAAAACCTAACATCATTAGAAGAGGCGTTATTAGGAATGAACCTCCCATAGCAAAGAAGCCAAAAAGCGTTCCTAATAGTACTCCAAAAACAAAGAGGAAAACGATTAGTCCGGTCGTTAACATTTCTTATCAAAGAATTTGGGCATCAAGATTTTACAGAATTCTATTTCTAGGCCTTCATAGAAGTAGTAGTATATTACTGATTGAGAAATTATTATCGACATTACTATAATCTGTTCTGTTCCTATCATTCTCGATTTTTTCCTCGTTTATTATGGTCTAATGTATTTTCTAAGGTATACATGCATATATGCTCCTATAAACATGCCTAAAAGAGCCCAAAGTATTGGGATGTTCCCTAGACCTATGCTTGCATATGCGGCTCCCGGACATATTCCTGACAGTCCCCATCCTATTCCGAATATTGCACCGCCAACTAGCACTCTTTTATCAAAAGATTTGACTCTAGTACCTAACTCTTCTTTTGTTAAAAGACTTTCTCCAATTATCTTTGGAAGTACGTGGAACCCTATTGCGGTTACTATTGCTGCTCCGAACATTACAAATAGTAGTCCGAAATCCTCGAATTCTAAGAAACTTATCACTACTTCAGGCTGAGCCATATTGCTTATAGATAGGCCTGCCCCAAAAAGTAGTCCTCCAATAAGTATAACCATGTGAAATTTTAACTCATCTATATCCATCTTATCATACTCCTGCTAATCTTACTGCTTGTGCTGTAACTATCGCTGTTGTTAGAAATGTGATTACAGCGATTATTGAGGTTTTACTAAATGATCCTACACCATTTACTCCATGGCCCGATGTGCATCCTTTTCCAATTCGAGTTCCTATTCCTACAAGCACACCGCCTACAAATAATTTCCAAACCTCTACTTCTGTTGTCCAAAACCCAGGTCTGGCCATAATAGTGTGTATGAATGCTCCAAATATTATGCCTATTGTAAATGTTATCCTCCATCTACGAGACTCAGTGTATTTTTGGAACCTTTTGTTATCTGATACGTAGGACAATGTTGACTCTAAGAATGTGCTAGCTCCCGGAATTCTGGAGGTAAATAAGTAGATAAATAATATACCTGAGCCTACTAGTAGCCCTCCTATTGCATAGTGTAGTATACCATTTGGGAATAGCGATTCAATCATTTTTTTGTTATCACATCGTATATTATAAGAGAAAAATGGAGGATTTTTAGTCCATTTTTCCTTTTGTTGCGGCACAGTTATTTGGTCCTAGCTCCATTTCAAATGCCTCTTCATCACTAGCTTCCTGTTCTCCCTTATTTGTGGGTATTATGTCTTCAAAGTTTGAAGGTCTTGGAGGCATATCTGAGATAACGTATTTCACAAATTCTTCTTTAGTTAGACTTAACGCCTCTAGGTCTTCTTTTATCTGGCCGACAGTCTTCATATATAACCCGTTTTCTACTGGTTCGGCGCCTTCGCTAAGGTGTGCAGCGCCAATATATACGTTGTCAGGAAGTGTTAGGACTTTTGTTTGTAGAGAGTCATACAGTTGTCTTGCCTGTTTTTCAGCACCTTTATCTCCTTTCTCGAGATCAGGTCGTGCTACAGATTCAATAAATAACCCGTCTCCTGTTAGTAGAACTTCGTCATCTATCATATATGAGGTCATACCTGTTGTATGTCCCGGAGTATGAATTGCCTTGATTTCGATATCTCCTACCTGCAATGTTTCGCCATCTTCAATGCTTTGAATATCATCAATATATGTCACGTTTCTTCCTCTAGCAGCTTCTGGGATTACTGCAGTAGCTCCGTCTTTTTCATTAAGTTCTCTAATACCTGAAAGATGGTCAGCATGTATGTGTGTGTCAATAGCGTATTTTAGCTGAGTTTTTGCCGTATCTTCTATGTACCTCTCAGTAAAGGCTCTTAACGGATCTATGACTGCTGCTTCTCCTCCGCTTTTTATCATATAGCCCAAGCATCCTGATGACGGTCTATGATATTGGGTTAGCTCGCCATTTTTTAGTTCTAGAGTATTAGATTCGTATATTTTTGCCCATCCGTTCATGCCTTCAGCCATATTTTTAGCATCTTTTCCTATTTCTTGTTTGATTAGAGATGCTATGTATTCACTAGATCCTCCCTTTGCGCATATGACGACTATTTCCCTATTTTCGTCGTCTAGTTTGTTTTTCAGATCTTCTGTTATTCCATCTAGGAGTTCAAAGTAAGGATAGTTGTAAACATCTCCAGTTTGTAATTCGATTGACCATTCTTCATATTCGGTCTTTGCTCTGACATCGAGTAGAACAATATCCTCTTTATTATCTATTTTTTCTTTTAGTTCCTTTGGCTGTATTTTTTTTACCTCTTCAACAGGTTCTGGGAATTCGTTTGTCATATTGTATATGTGTTTTAATTTACTTAAATAATATTGCGTAGCTAATACAATAGAATAATATGGAGACTTACAAAGTACTCTATAAGTTATAAACTCTTGTAAACTTAATACAATACTGTGAAGTTTTTATGCCAGAACCAGATGAAAAATTAGATGTTTCAGGAAAGAGCTGCCCAGTACCAATTGTAAAATCAAGGAAAAAAATTCAGGAGATGGATGACGGACAAATACTCCTAACAGTATCCACCGACTCAGGAAGCGAATCGGACTTCAAAGGATGGACTGATGGATCCGGAGACGTAGAACTCCTTGAATTTGCTGAAGACGGCGACGAATACCACTTTTACATCAAGAAGGTATAGCTCCAATGGCAGAGATAGAAAAACTAGAAGAAAGAGTAAGAAGTCTTGAAGAACAACACGATGGGGAAAAAAAGCTCTCGATTATAGTGACTAAAGGAGACTTAGATGAAGCCTTTCCCGCACTCATCCTAGGCAGCACTGCAGCTTCATTTGGATGGGAAGTAAATATGTTCTTCACTTTTTATGGGCTCGACATAATACACGAAGACAAACACAAAAAGCTCAAGATGTCTCCTCTGGGGAACACTTCGATGAACGTTCCAAATATCCTTTCAATCTTACCAGGAATGGAAAGAATGATGACATGGTATATGAAAAGAAAAATGGATAAGCACGGTGTAGCGACAGTAGAAGAACTCATAGAACTTTCTAAAGACTCAGGCGTTAACCTCCAAGCCTGCCAGATGACAATGGATTTGTTTGGATACACTGATGAAGACCTTTTAGAAGGAGTACAAAGCGGCGTAGGAGCTGCAACAGCGCTAAATCAGATGTCTGACACCGATATGCAGCTCTTAATTTAACTACCCCTCCTATCTTTTATCTTTTAAATCAAAATTATTGACTATGGCTCCATCAATAGAGAAGTATATTAACACAGAGATGGAGTGCGAAGATCTCATAGAGTGTATAAACGGTTCAACAGAATTAGATAAAGAAGTTTACTTCTTAATTCTTGAAGAAGGTAAGAAAAGTATAGATGACGTGGCAGACCGAGTAAATAAAGACCGGTCAACAGCATACAGATCAATTCAACGACTCAAAGAAAATGGGTTCTTAGAACAAGAAAAAGAAGGACAAAAAGGCGGAGGCTACATACATATTTATAGCGCTACAGACCCTGAAAAAGTGGCGGAAAGAATGCAAAATAAACTAAACGAATGGTATGCGGAGATAGGCCTGTTAATATTCGAATTTAGAAATCGTTATGGCCAAAATTAACATAATTATTCTTGTCCGAACCACAGCCAAAAGATTCAACAGAATAAAAGACTCTAAATAAAACTTTTTTATCATTCTAGGCCTGAGGCATAATAATTATTTTAGAATCGTTCAATACTTGTTTTTGAATCAATGAGAGAGTCTAATAATCGCTGCGTAATACAGGTTGCGGTTTAATATTTTTCAAATCTGGAACGTTACTCTTAAGCCACCAAACAGCAATTAGTTATCATGGATAATAACGTAGGAGACACAGACCAGATAATAAGAATTGCTCTAGGAGCAATTACAGGACTAATATCAATAGCTATATTGGCAAATTATGTTGAATTGCCTGAAATCTACTCAGCAGTATTAGGAATTCTTTCACTCGCCTTACTTGTATCAGGCGCAACAAAGAAATGCGGCCTATACTCTGTACTAGGAATGGATACCTGTAAAGTAGAATAAACACAAATTATCAGAATTAAAACCTCCTCGAATTTTTTCTTCTTTAATTTTTTTAGCCTAGCTGAAAATCAAATCTATTTCTACAATTAAGCAATAGCCTTGTGATGCGTATATAGCATTTTGGCACTAAAAAGGCATTATAAACACTTTTTTGTACTTCTAATTCAAAAAAAATCAGGTTCAAATAGTAGGAACACTGACACACAAAGAAATTACTTTTGTATAACAGTATACCCTATTTTATTTAGAAGCAAATATAACGATGATTTATGAAGAATACAAAACTTCTCGCCGCCCTATTACTTGTAATTATTTTACTAGCTAGCGGATGCTTAGCTCCTGAAAACCAAACTGAAGAAGACATCCCAAGTGTTGAGGTCGAAGAATTCGTTGATGAACTTAACTCACCTTGGGCAATCACGTTTGTTGATGATGGAGAATATGCCTTAGTAACTGAGAGTTCTGGAGAATTACTATTAGTAAATACTTCGAACGGCGACTATGAAAGATTTAGTAATGTGCCTACAGTTGATGATACCGGGCAAGGCGGTCTTCTAGATGTGGAAGTGCATCCAGATTACCCAGAAAACGAATGGGTTTATATCACATATTCTGATGAAGATGAAGGAGGTCTTGCAACTCATTTAGGCCGTGCAGAAATGGATTTAGAGACTGTTGAACTTACTAATTTCGAAACTTTGTATGTAGCGGAACCTTTCCAAGAAGGCGGCCAACATTTTGGTTCTCGGATAGTGTTTGATGATGACGATTATCTGTTTTTTACTTCAGGGGATAGAGGCGATAAAAATTTTGATGATCACGTCTCCCAGAATACTTCAAATTCTCTGGGCGCAACGATAAGATTAGAGGATGATGGTTCTGTGCCTGTTGACAACCCATTTGTCGATGATGAAGATGTATTAGACTCTATCTATAGCTATGGTCATAGGAATTCTCAGGGAATGACCGTCCATAATAATGAGGTTTGGCAGAGCGAGCACGGAGAAGAAGATGGAGATGAGATAAACGTAGTGGAAGCAGGAGGAAACCATGGATGGCCTATAACTCATACAGGTTGCGAATACGGCACCGATAACCCTGTAGGAGATAATCCTTTTGAAAATCCTGACGTAGTTAATCCTGTATATTACTGGGAGTGTAACACTGGCGGTTTTCCTCCAGCAGGAATGACGTTTTACAGCGGAAGCGTGTTCTCGGAATGGGAAGATAATTTATTTGTCGGAAATCTTGCAGGACAGTATCTAGGCCGTTTTGAAGTAAATGGAGATAATGTTGAGGAAAAAGATCCTCTCCTAGAGGATGAAGGATGGAGAATTCGAGACGTTGAAGAAGATCCTAATACAGGTTATCTATATGTGGTTGTAGATGGTTCAAATTCTCCTATTGTAAGGATAACTCCAGCGTAGTGGGCGCTACTGAGCAATTAATTACTATGCGCTTCACCGCTTTCCGTTTCTTTTTTTAGAAGGGTTAACAAAAAACTTAGCCCATATGATTAATTTTGGAAATGGTTTGGTTAACTCGTTTTTATAATGTATAAAATTACTATAAAAGAATTTTTACAACATCTTTTGATAGAGGATAACGTCCTTTCTGTTTGAAGGCGGGATGGTGTAGTGGACTATCATCGGTGCTTTGGGAGCGCCGGACCCCGGTTCAAATCCGGGTCCTGCCA
>LFFM01002841.1_pt1 | contig 11180 bp, 7 predicted proteins | sample 643131 | NCBI WGS metagenome assembly LFFM01 (sample SAMN03777445, study PRJNA286221) | soda lake metagenome | biome: soda lake; feature: Kulunda steppe; material: water; isolation source: sample Tc-Br brine of Tanatar trona crystallizer | place: Russia: Kulunda steppe | collected 2011-07
AGAGGCGCCGCGAATTGTTGGAGCGACTTCGCGGGCTTCCCGATGACGACCCGGCGCTGTTGATTTTTCAGGTGGCCACCAACTGCAAGCTCCAGAAGATGAAGGCCCACTGGTCGCATGACAGTGCGACGATGCTTCGCCATCTTCCCGGGCGCGACGCCCACGACAAACTGGTCTGGTTTTGTGAATTGGCGATGCTATTTCGGACTACCCGACCGGGTCGATTGACGGAACAGATCTCCAGGCAGGCCCAGGCGTTTCGAAATACACTCGGCGACGGTCCGGCGCCGCCGGATGCGTCCCCGGCGTGGCCCTTTTTTCGGCGGCGGCTCTACAAAGCGGCCGGCGACAGCTTCAACTTTCCCATCTGGCCAGAGGGCGGGGTGATCGTCTCCGATTCCGGTACCGCTCGCCCCGGGCCGCCGGATAACAAGGTGCGTCCGGAGACGAAACGGGGAGGGACGTACTTTATGATCATCGATCCCGACGAGGAGACGATCCGGTTTCGGGTCATCCTAAAGTTTCGCGCCGTGGGCGTACATGGAGACGATTCGCGGGGGGCTTACCAGAGGTTTTGCGAGGCCATCGACGAATACAGAGAGCGCATCGAGGCCAATTGCCGAGAAGCCGGATTCGATGATCCGGAGTTGCCGGAGCCAACGCCCGAAGAGCCCCATCAAGTCGGCGATGACCTACCGGTGATGACAGGGTCGGTATTTGCCAAAAAGAACTACGAGACCTTTTCCGAACTGGCGGAAACGCTGCACTGGCTCGCCGACTGCGGACCGGGCGTCGAGCCCGATGGCTTCGAATTGGCCCGTATCTCGGTGTCGATTCCGTAGAGTGGATGGCCGACGCCGAAGCCCGGGGGGGACTTGTGAATGTGGTATGCGGCGAGAAATTCGCTATGATAGCGGCGTCATAGGCGAATTTTATTCCGTTGCGCGTACCGAATTATGAACCCAATTATTCTTCGAGCTCTGGCAGTGGCTGCCGTACTGGCGGTGTTGGGGAGCTTTGTGGCGTTTGCACCGTTGGTCGACTGGGGACTGGCAGTCATCGACTGGATCGACGGGGCCGGTGGACTGGGCGTGATGGTATTCGTGACGGTCTTTGCGGTGGCCAGCGGTTTTTTTGCGCCGGTCAACCTGTTGTTGGCGGTATCTGGATTTTTATTTGGTGTCACCGGCGGCCTGGTGGTGGCGTCGGTGGCGACGACAGCGGGGGCGGTGATGACGCTGATAGTGGGCCGTTTTGTGTTGCGGGAGCGGATCCGGGACTGGATGGTCGGGCGCCCGCGCTTCGAGGCATTGGAGCGGGCGATCAGCAAAGAGGGCGGCAAGATGTCGCTGTTGATTCGGCTGGTACCGATTCTGCCGTTTTCGGCGGTCAATTACGCATTTGCAATCAGCGGGGTCAAGTGGCCGAGGTTTGCACTTGGAACTGCTGTGGGGATGCTTCCGATCTGCGCGTTTTACGTGGTGGCCGGGGCGGCGGCCGGTGATATTACCCGGGCGCTGACGGCGGAGCAGACCGTCGGCGCCGAGACCTATGTGATGTGGGGCGTCGGCATGGCGGCGATGTTCGGCGTTGCCTGGCTGGTGACGAATCGGGCGCGCCGCGAAATGGACGAAATTATGGCGGAGACGGAGTCGTCGGAGGCCACCGACGTCGAGGGCGAAGACTCCGATGGAGATACCCTGAATTGACCACCGACTCTCCCCCTGCTACTGATCAGAGACGCCGTCACAAGACGTTGTGCCGTACAGAATTCGGGGCTTTATTGTTCTCAATGGATGTTCTCAATGGATCTGCACGGAGCGCTCGATGCCACGCGAAATGGCCGTCTTTTGTGACGAAACCGGTACCCACAACTGTGACTACTTCGGGTGGGGTTCGATCTGGTGTCCCCTGGATAAGACCTACGCCATCGATCGGGCGCTGGACCGGATGTTGGAGCGCGCCGGAGAGCGTCGAGAATTGAAGTGGACCTACGGGGGACGGAAGAACTCGCGGCGCGACATTGTGCGCTGGTTTTTTAAGACGCCCTGGGTCTGTTTTCAGTCCTTTCTGGTGCGAAAGGAGACGATGAATGTGTTTTCGAAGGGGGCGTCGCGGTCGGTGGCCTTCAAAAAGCTATTGTGCACGATGTTGACGACCCAGATGAAGCGCTTTGACGAGCTACCGGGTGGTCCGCGCCGATTTATGGTCTACGTCGACGAGGCCGGTGACTCGACGCGCAAGATGACGGAGCGCGAATTTCGAATCCTTTCGGCGGCCGCTCAAAAGGGCAATAACGCCGAACGCGACTACATCTCGCACTACCGGCGCATTGACAGTCGCTCCCGGCGCGGCATTCAACTCGCCGATCTATTTATCGGGGCCCTGCGCGCCCGCTGGGAGGGGGCGCCACGGGGCAAGAAGGGGCGGACCTGTGAGGTCATTGCCCGTCATCTGGGCTGGGAGGATTTGCGCGGATTGACGCCACCGAACCTCAAATTCAACGTCTGGATGCATCACGACTCCTACGATGCATCGCCGCATATCGAACATCGGAGACTCCGGCTCAAATATCGCGCCGGCGATCCGCAGCGGCTCTTCGACGGGCTCCACAAAAACCGAAACGCCCCGGCCGGTGGGTAACCGAACCGGGGCGGTGGTTCAGCGCGGCGTTACTGCGCTGGCGGTTCGGGAACTTCGATGTCTTCCGCGGGACTGCCGGCCTGCTGGTCGCGGTCGACCTGAAAGCCGTGAGCGAGGCCGAAGAGGGCGCTTCCGGCGGGTAAAAAGTCGGCGCCGAAGGTGACGCCGCCATCGGTGGCGTCGAGGCTGACCAGTGCTTCCTGGAAGTGTGTCGACGCGTCGGGCAGTTCCATCTCCAGGAGCGGCCAGGCGCTGTTGCCGACGTACAGACCGTTGAAGACGTCCTGTGACAGCGCGGCGCCGAGTCCGGTGTCCGACAGCAATTGGTCGTCGAGTTCACCGCGAATCAGCGATGCGACTCGCTCGTCGGTCATGGCGTCGGTGGCCAATACCAGAAGTGCGTCGTGGTGAAAGAGTCGAACGCCCACATCCTGGAAGTCGAGAATATTGATGGCGTCGTCATCTCCGATGGAGCGGTGCTCAAAGTTGGTGGGAACCTCTTGGAGGTCGACTTCCTCGAGTCCGGCGACCATTTCGTCGAGTGGCTCCTGGTCGATGAAGTGAATTGCCAACAATCCCTCGATATCTTCGTTGAGATCGGGGACGTCGTCGCCCATCAGGGCCTCCGGCTCGGCGAGGTCGTAGATGAAGAGACCGATGTGGCCGCTGAGGTTACCGATGACTTGTTCTTCGGCGTCGACTTCACCGTCGCTGACGTCGGCGGCCTGGTCGAAGGCATCGTCGGCCATATTCTGGAAGTGGTCGCCGGCCATCGTCGTAAATTGCTGCCACAGCACTTCGGGATTGATCGAGAGTCGAAGTGCGGCGGTGGTGTTGTCGGTACCGAAGCGGCTCCAGTCAAAGCTGTGATCCGGCGTCGTCGAATTCTGGACGACCTGGAGTTGGGCGTCGCTGAGTCCGCCCCAGCCGCGCAACTTGGCGACATCGTCTTCGACGGTGATGGCGGCGGCGTGGCCGGTAAAGGCATCGCTGAACATGCTCATCGGTCCCTGGGGGGCGCCGGGGCCGAGCAGAGCCTCAAAGAAGTCGCTATGACCGGAGTACATCGACACCAGTCCTTCATTAAGTTGACTGTCGGCAAAGCGCTGAAAGCCCTCGGTATCGACCAGAGCATCGCCGTCGTCGGGACCGGCAATAAAGGCGGTGAGTGTATCCTGTGAGGTCTGCTCTCCGGTCTGGAAGGCCAGACAGGACGAGTCATTGTCAAAGTACCAGCTCATCGGGGAGCCGATGGTGTGGATGGTGTTGTCGTCGGCGTCGACTTCCTGATGCTCCGGGGCCTCGATGTCGAGCAGGTCACCGGCCACGACGTCGACGGCGAATTGATTGAAGGCATCGCGATCGTCGACGCCGACACAGACCACGGGATCGAGGTCGACACCGCCCAAAAAGAGTCGGCCGTCGGGATCGACGCCCCAATGGTCGAGAAGTTCGGGATCGAAGAAGTCGAGGCCGATGTCGTCGCCGATGGCCTGGCGTATCTCATTCCACTGCTGGCGCCACTGCTGACTGGTGTTGTCGTCGATGTGCCGGGAGTCCAAAAGATTGTCCGGGGCGTCGCGCAGTTGGCTGAGATGGCCTACGGACAACGCCATTTCAGTATCCGCCGACAGATGGTCGACGAACTCGCTCGACGCAACCCCCTCCGGTTGTGCCGGAGCATCATCGGTATCGGAGGCCTCGTCTTGCGAGGTTTCTTCGCCGTTTTCGGTTTGCTCCTCGCCATCGCAGCCGATGGTGCCGGAGGCGAGTACAACAACGAGCACAAGTGGGAGCGAATAGCGTAATTTTGGCGTCATGACGTGAGCCTGTGAGTTTGGACGCAATACCGTGCGGTGTCCGGCGTCGCGGCGTGCGGAGCGCGCGGTACCATTCGGGACAAGGCGTCGATTCAAAATAGCTTGACGGATCTTTGTTCTACATCATCGCCAGGAATTGGCAAAGGTGTACTGTGGTGTGCCCCCTCCGGTTTGGGCCGGATCGCGCGCCGGGTCGCAGTGCTCTTGTCAGAATGGAGGCCACAGGGCAAAATGGTCCTCAGACTTTACAGAACACCGTTTTTCCCGTCCCCGGTGGTGTCCCATGGAGTATGTCGAGCGAAATCGGGAGCAGCGACCCTGGCTGTCGCAGTACGGCGATCATATCGACGAGATGCTCGATACGCCGGCCCACCCCAATCTGGTGGCGGCTGTGGTTGCGGCAGCCGATGAATTTTCCGGTGATATCGCCTTTACCACCGTCATGCCCAACGGCATGTACGGCTCGCTGACCTACGATCAGGTCGACGAGATGAGTGATGCCTTTGCCGTCTATCTAAGGGAGGTTGTGGGACTCGATGACGGGGACCGCGTCGCCCTGCAGATGCCCAATTGTCTGAGCTATCCGGTCACCATGCTCGGGGTGCTCAAGGCGGGATGTGTGGTCGTTAACACCAACCCGATGTACACCACCGAGGAGATGAAGCATCAATTCGACGATAGCGGTGCCCGGGCGGTGGTGATCGTCGATTTATTTGCCGACAAGCTCGAAGAAATCATCGATGACACCCCCGTAGAGCATGTGGTGACGATGCGGGTGCCGGAGTTTTTCCCGCCCATCGTCAAGCAGATCACCTACGGGGTCATGAAGTACTGGAACCGCCAGGTTCCGGGCCATTCGATGGAGGCGACTCGTCTTCCGCAGGCGCTCGAACAGGGGCGCGACCGCGGAGTCGACACCGGACCCTGCGAATACTGGCAAGAAAAAACGCACGACGATCTGGCACTGTTGCAATATACGGGAGGAACGACGGGGGTCGCCAAGGGAGCGATGTTGTCCCACGGAAACCTGCTGTGGAATCTGGCCCAGATCCAGGCGATGACCTCCTCCCATCTTCAGCGAGGCCAGGAGGTGGTACTGACGGCGCTTCCGCTGTACCACATTTTTGCCTGTTCGGTGAATTTTTTGACCATGTATCTGGTGGGGGCTCGCAATATCTTGGTGCCCAGCCCACGGCCGATTCAGCGGGTGCAGCGGGCGATGGAAAACTACGACATCACCTGGCTGACCGGGGTCAATACGCTGTACAATGCATTGCTCAATGAGGAGTGGTTCGTCGCCTTTCCGCCGAAACATATCAAGGCCGCCGCCGGTGGAGGAGCGGCGATGCACGAGGCCGTCGTCGAGGCCTGGGAGGAGATGGTCGACGCTCCGCTGACGGAGGGCTACGGGTTGACCGAGGCCTCCCCGGCGGTCTGTTTTCAGCCCCTTCACGGCAATCGAAAGCGCAATACCATCGGGATTCCGGTGCCCATGACCGATATCAAACTCGTCGACGACGACGGTCAGATCGTCGACGACGGCGAGCGCGGTGAATTATGCGTGCGCGGCCCCCAGGTCATGCAGGGCTACTGGCAGCGCCCCGAACAGACGCAAGAAACGATTCGCAACGGCTGGCTTCACACCGGTGATGTGGCGGTGATGGACGACGATGGAACCTTTCGGATCGTCGACCGCAAAAAGGACATGATCCTGGTCTCTGGCTTTAACGTCTATCCCAATGAAATCGAGGATGTGCTGTCGCGTCACGACAAAATCCACGAAGCGGCGGTTATCGGAGCGCCGAGCGAAACGACGGGAGAAGAGGTGCAGGCCTATGTCGTCAAACGCGACGAGTCACTGACGCGACAGGACGTCGAGGAGCACTGCCGCGACCATCTGACGGGCTACAAACGCCCGAAGGTCATCGAGTTTCGCGACGAGCTTCCGAAGACACCGATTGGGAAAATTCTTCGGCGCCAGTTGCGCCAACAGGTACTGGGAGATTGACCGCCAATGTTGACGGAACTCGAAACCACCCTGCTCGGCGTCATGATGATCATCATCATGCTCGGTATGGGCTCGTCGCTGACCTTCAAGGACTTCGCTATTGCTCTGCGCAAGCCCCAGTCTATTTTGGTGGGGATGTTGTGTCAGTACGGTCTGATGCCGCTGACCGCCTTTTTGCTGGCCACCGCCTTTGAGCTTCCCCCGGCTCATATGATCGGTCTTATTTTGATGGGCTGTATGCCGGGAGGGACGACGAGCAATATCTTCGTGTACTTCAGCAAGGGCCGGCTGAGTCTGTCGATTTTAATGACCGTCTGCTCCACACTTATGGCGGTGGTGATGGTGCCGCTTACGATGAGTCTTTACGGCCGGGGCATCGAAGGCGAGTGGCAGGTTCCGCCGGACCAGATTATTCAACTTCTGGCAGTCCTTTTGGTGCCCACACTCATCGGTATGGTCCTTCGGCGCTACAACGCCAATATCGGGGCCGTCATCGAGTTGCTCGGCGGCATCTTCGGGGTGGGTGTGATCATCTTTTTGCTCGGCTCCTGGGTGCCTAGAAACTGGGAGTTGATGATGACGACCGGCGCCTCGATCTACATCGTCTCCATCGCCCTGGGGCTCATCGGCTTTGGACTGGGTTATTTCATGTCCCGAGGACTTCGCCTCAGCACGGTGCGCGCCCGGACCATTTCGATGGAAACGGGCATCCAAAATGGTCCGCTGGCCATTTTGATTGCGGCTCTGGTCTTTACCGGCCAGCAGCAGCAATTAGTGTTGTTGATCCCGATCTTGTACTCGATTTTCATCGTCTTGACCTCGACGGTCATCCTGTTTTGGTACCGACGGATCACCACCGCCGAAGAGATCGCGCGGGACAACGCCAAAATCGGGGAAGTGCGCGATAATTGATGGCGGGAGGCCATCGGAGGGGGGCCGGGCCGGAAGGCCCGGAAGGGACAAGACTGGCGTCAAAAGCGACTTACCGGTGGTGTGCATCGACCTGTGGCACCACGACATCCCGCAGGTAGCGCGCAACTTCTGCCATGCCGTCGACGCCGATTTCCTCGCCCAGCGACTGATTGTAGTTGGTCGTCCCGTTGATGTCGTAGGTGTAGCGGTTGCCGTCGGCGTCTTCCACAAATTCGATGCCGGCGATTTCGATGTCTTCGCCGGCGCACATCGCCGCGTAGCGCGACACCAGAGGATCGTCTTCGCTCAGCGGGGACTGGCGAAATTTGCCGCTGGCGTCGACGGGGCAGTTGTCGGGGTTTTCCTGGGCCTGTTTGACCTGACAGACATCGGAGGGACATAGCTGAAAGCCGTCGGCCGTCGAGCTCTCCATGGCGAGTACCATCCGGCCTCCCACCAATTCGACGCGTGTAATGTGGGACTCCGCGGGTTCGATATACTGCTGGACGATGACCTGGCCGTCAGGGCCGAAGTCGAAGTCGTGGTCGTCCAGGTGAGCTGATAATTCGTCGGCCGACGAAAAGAGTACAATTCCCAGGCCCTTGCCGCCGCGGTTGTGCTTGGTGATAAAGGGGCCGTCGAATTGGCGGGCGACATCGACGAGCTGCTGACGACCGACTGCCAGCGCGGTGTGTGGGGTCTGTATGCCGTATTGCTGGAGCACCATAAACTGGCGCATTTTGCTCATTTCGAGCTCGAAGGCGCCGAGTCCGTTGACGACCCGGGCACCGTGCATCTGTAGCCAGGCCAGGTACTCTCTGGTCAGTGCCACGCTGTGGTTGTGGCCGCGGGTATGCGACGAGGGACTCATGCGATTGAGATAGATGCCCGGCTGTGGTGTTCCGCTGATGATGCCTTGCCGAATGGCCACCGGCCGGGGGTTGAGGCCGACGTCTTCGATGGCGTCGACGAGTGGGGGGAGCCAGTCGGAATTTTCATACAGAATGTGGACGTCCATCGAGAACTCGCGTCAGGTGGGTTGTCGGTGTGGTGTCAACAGACAGCGGAGGCCGGCGGATCGCCAGCGCAAGTGCGCAGTGACCCGCCGGGGGGTGGAGTGAGGTGAGCCGAATTCAGGGATCGACGCGAAGGATTTCTTCGCTGTCGTAGTTGGCCATCCACAGTTGTTCGTCGGGCCCGATGGTCATGCCGCGGACGCCGTCGTCGACATCGATGCGCGCCAATTCGTCGCCGCTTTCGGTGTCGAAGGCGATGACTTCGGAGGTACCGTGATTGCTGACGAAGAGTCGGCCGTCGTTGAGGGCGATGCCCGTCGGGTCGTCGAGATCAGCGTCGGCAAAGACCTCGTATTCCGTATCGGCCATCTCCATGTGTTCGGCAAGCGGCTCGTTCCAGTCGCCGAGCGAATCCAGGGGCTCGCCACTGTTGATGTCGAGGCGCAAGATGCGCTGGTTGCCGGTGTCGTTGATGTACAGCCAGTCGGTGTCCTGATCGATGATCATGTGACTGGGAAGCTCGTCGTGGCGCTCAATTTCGACGTCTTTATGGCGGTAGATGCGCCCGTCGGAGTGATCGTAGCCGCCGGGGGGATGGGGCTCGTAGAAGTCGTAGCGCACCATGTAGCCGTGATAGCCGTCGTAGACCCAGTAGGCGTTGGCCTCTTCGTGGGCAATGCCCATCGAAAACGGACTTCCGTGCAGCATATCGAGGTGGCTTCCGTTGACCTCCTGAGTCGGCGGATCGCCGACCTCCCCGTAGATCTCGAAGTCGCTGGACCACAGGGTGGGACCGGCGAAGGTGCCGCCGTCGTGATTGGCGTCTTGAACGCCGATTCCGGAGGCCCACTTGCCGGTGTCCGCTCCAGCAAAGGCGATGGACGTCGGCTTCGCCAGGAAGTGGGCCGCATTGCCGTCCTGGATTTTTTCCGCTTCCTGGTCGTCGGTGCCAGCATCAAAGAGGGTAACCGTCGTGCCCCCTGGAGAAAACGAGCTGTGTTCCTCATTGACCACCCACAGCTCCTGGTGGCGGTCTTCGTCGGGGTGAAATTCCAGATCATTGGGAGTGTCGATGCCGTCGGAGCTATCGGCGATGGCCGTCAGGTCCGGGTCACCGAATTCATCGCCGTCATAAAACTCCGGGACCTGCGCCTGTTGCTCGGCCAGATCGACGGGCTCGTCGTCCTCGCCGGCAAATCCACATCCGGAAATAAGCAAAGCCAGCGCCGAAGCACCGGCGGCGGTGCGTAATGTATGTAATTTCATGATGAATCCTGATCATTCGTTCAATTCAGTGCACCGCGCTGATGGTGGCGGTGTCGGCGTATCGCATGTCATTGACATACAGAGATAACGGTTTGGACTTCGAATGTCCAAACGACACCAAAAAAACGGCCGACGCCTCCCGGTATGGAGGCGTCGGCCGTCGGGGTCGAGACCACATATCCAGGAGGTTATCGCCAGGAGAGATTGTCGATGACGATCTGGGCGTCGCCGATAGACTGGATTTCGATGTCGTAGTCACCGTCGACGTCGATATCTTCGATGGCGAATTCGTGGACCGGATAGGGCGTATCGCCATCTTCATTGATGACCTGGGAGGTGCCGACGGAATCGCCGTTGACAAAGACTTCGACCTGGCGGTCGTTGTCGCTGGTAAAGCCCTGGGCGAGTTCCATCGACAGCGACGAGATGCCGCCGCTCAGGGTCTCGGAGGTGATGGAACTCGACGGGTCGCCCTGAAGCATCACACTGGTGCCGTCGATGGTGTAGTCCGACGGGCTTCGGCGGACGTTCTGGTAATCCCAGGTGATGTTGTTGTCGCCGACGAAGCTGCCGGTTTCGTAGCTGGTGCTGCTCATATCGGCGTTGTCGAAGGTCTCGAGTTGAGAGTCGAGCTCGTAGGCACCGATCGAGCAGGCGCCGCCGGCCGGGCGATCGACACCGCGTTGGTCGTGGAGGATGAGTACATCGCCGATATCGGCGCACTCGTCGGCGGGGATGGCGGCTCTTGCCGGGCTGGCATCTTCGAGGGCTCGGGTCATCGAAAATCCGCCGTTGTCGGCCAGATCTTTGAGGAGCGGATCGAGTGGTTCATCTTCAGAACCGACCTGGTCGTTGTTTTCGCCGTCTTCGAAGCCGCCACCGCCATCTTCGATGCCGATGAGATTGTAGCCCAGACTGGTGGCGTCTTCAGCGAGTGAGCTGGAGTAGCCGATATCCTGGTAGTTGCCGGTGGCGGTATTGCCGGCGACGATGGTGCGACCGAGCAGGAGATCGGTGACGCTATCACCGAAATGTAGAACGCCTCCGGCGGTGTCAGCGCTGTTACCGGTGATTGTAGAGCCGATGATGGTGGTAGTATGCCAGTAAATGTAGACTGCACCACCTCTCGATGCGGAAGTATTGTCGACGAGTGTCGAGTCCTCGATCCGGGTATTATCAGTCAGGTACATCGCTCCACCGTGACTTGTGGATTCGTTGTCGTGGAGCAGACTCTGGCGGATATCCACCGTAGTCACCGAGGAACTGCTGCCAGATGTCGAAATGGCGCCACCCCGGGCACCGGCTTCGTTGTGTCGAAAGATGCTCTCACGGAGATCGGCGACAGCAGCGGTGGATACATAGATGGCGCCGCCGTCGCTGCCGGCGCTGTTTTCTTCAAAGATCGTATGCGTCGCAAAAAGCTCTGCATCGGCGCCGAGGCGGATCGCGCCGCCGGACACACTGCTGTCACCGCCGGTGATCACCAGATCGTAGAGGCCGAGGTAGGCGTCGTCG
>LFFM01002843.1_pt1 | contig 11175 bp, 6 predicted proteins | sample 643131 | NCBI WGS metagenome assembly LFFM01 (sample SAMN03777445, study PRJNA286221) | soda lake metagenome | biome: soda lake; feature: Kulunda steppe; material: water; isolation source: sample Tc-Br brine of Tanatar trona crystallizer | place: Russia: Kulunda steppe | collected 2011-07
AGAGTCGACTCCGTCTGTAGTCGTTAGCAGATACTCAGGAGAAGCCGATTAGGTTGTGAACTACTTAGGCTTGGTTCGGTCGACATAGACGCCGTTCGGATATGTCTCTGATCGAGTTATCACATAACACGATTACCCCCTCCCTTCATAGATTCAAATCCTGCAGACTGGATTCAAATCCGCAAAGAGTTCCTCTGAAGAGAGCGACGTTGAGTACCGGCTCGTAGCGGTCGACCTCATTTCAATCCTACAAAGGGTTCGGCTGAAAGCCTGCTGACCAGAACGTGCGAGCCGTCGGTTAGGTAGCTTCAACCCCACGAGGGGTTCGGCTGAAAGTCGGCAGGAAGGCCGAACAGGTCAGGAAGCTATCGGAGCTTCAAACCCACGAGGGGTTCGGCTGAAAGTCTGGTCGCTGCTGATGGGTTCTACGTGTTCGTTCTGCTTCAAACCCACGAGGGGTTCGGCTGAAAGCGGTGGCACGCTCGTCACCGAAACGCCGCAGTTCGAGCTTCAAACCCACGAGGGGTTCGGCTGAAAGACGGTGGGGACGGTCGACTGTCGCTTGTGAACGACGCTTCAAACCCACGAGGGGTTCGGCTGAAAGGCTGATGCGCGAGTGGGGCTTGTTAGACCGCTGGACGCTTCAAACCCACGAGGGGTTCGGCTGAAAGAGGCCGCAACGACCGACAGGAAAGCCATAACAAAGCTTCAAACCCACGAGGGGTTCGGCTGAAAGAACTCAGCCGGTTGCCCGTCGACGGTGGTATCTCCGCTTCAAACCCACGAGGGGTTCGGCTGAAAGGCATGGTCAAGGAAGCAGCCGGATATGTTCGAGCTTCAAACCCACGAGGGGTTCGGCTGAAAGACCACGGAACACGAGATCCCGTCGACGGCGACTGGCTTCAAACCCACGAGGGGTTCGGCTGAAAGCTGCTTTGCCGGCGATACTGTGCGGTGACTGGTTCGCTTCAAACCCATGAGGGGTTCGGCTGAAAGCGAGTCCGATTACGATCAAATGCAATGACTGCCACGCGCTTCAAACCCACGAGGGGTTCGGCTGAAAGACACACTGTTATGTCGTCTTCATAGAGGTCGCCCGGCTTCAAACCCACGAGGGGTTCGGCTGAAAGCGCGTGAACGTGCTGCCGTCGTTTGCGAGTTCGACGCTTCAAACCCACGAGGGGTTCGGCTGAAAGTCCCAGCTCATGATCCGCACAGAGGAGTCGACCTGCTTCAAACCCACGAGGGGTTCGGCTGAAAGTCGACAAATGGCCGTTGTTTCTGCTGTACGAACTGCTTCAAACCCACGAGGGGTTCGGCTGAAAGAGACGACGCCAAAGAACACGCCAGCGCGGAAGACGTGCTTCAAACCCACGAGGGGTTCGGCTGAAAGTTTGCTCTCACAGGCGGGTTAGGCGTGAACCTCGGGCTTCAAACCCACGAGGGGTTCGGCTGAAAGCAGAGCAAAACTGTCTCTGACACGTCTGACGATGCCTGCTTCAAACCCACGAGGGGTTCGGCTGAAAGGGTCGTCGGTGTCGAGGTACGCTCCGGGGTTCGCGCTTCAAACCCACGAGGGGTTCGGCTGAAAGTCGACCACTGCTTGTTGAGTTTCGGTCAGTTCGGCGCTTCAAACCCACGAGGGGTTCGGCTGAAAGCGGGGGTGAGTAACTGAACCATGTCTGATTTTTCTGGCTTCAAACCCACGAGGGGTTCGGCTGAAAGCGCTTCAGCGCGTCGCAGACCTGTGTCATACAGCAGTGCTTCAAACCCACGAGGGGTTCGGCTGAAAGTCTTAGACTGAGAGACGTTGCTCGCCCGCTCTTCGCTTCAAACCCACGAGGGGTTCGGCTGAAAGAACCCCTAGATTTGGAGGAAATGAGATGAGAGTGCTTCAAACCCACGAGGGGTTCGGCTGAAAGGGAAGCCGTCAAGGAGTTCGAAGATGGCGACGAGCTTCAAACCCACGAGGGGTTCGGCTGAAAGCCTCGTCCGTCCGCGGATCGGTTAGCGTATAAACGCTTCAAACCCACGAGGGGTTCGGCTGAAAGCGTCATTGGTCTACTTCAATCGGCGCACGCTCTTCGCTTCAAACCCACGAGGGGTTCGGCTGAAAGAACGCGATGCTGTGCTGGCTGACTGGCTCGGTGAAAGCTTCAAACCCACGAGGGGTTCGGCTGAAAGAGCGTCTCATCGCCGTTCCGGTGTCGCTGGCGATCGCTTCAAACCCACGAGGGGTTCGGCTGAAAGCAGCACGTCTCGTGCTGAGACTTCTTCGAGTTGGGTGCTTCAAACCCACGAGGGGTTCGGCTGAAAGAACGCCCGTATCGCCTTGAGGTGGGCGTTGCACTCGCTTCAAACCCACGAGGGGTTCGGCTGAAAGCGAACTCTTCGATGCCGTCATCGGCGGCAAAGTCCGCTTCAAACCCACGAGGGGTTCGGCTGAAAGACGGTGGGGACGGTCGACTGTCGCTTGTGAACGACGCTTCAAACCCACGAGGGGTTCGGCTGAAAGCGTCGTGCCGTCGTGGGCGTGCTGCTTGCGGTGATCGCTTCAAACCCACGAGGGGTTCGGCTGAAAGACTGTATTTCTCTGGTGGGCGTGTCTGATTCGACTCGCTTCAAACCCACGAGGGGTTCGGCTGAAAGGACAGTTGTCAATCGACGACCTGGCCGCCGAGGTCGGCTTCAAACCCACGAGGGGTTCGGCTGAAAGGGCGGAACGGTGGCGTCCCCGCCGTCTGGGTCGCCGCTTCAAACCCACGAGGGGTTCGGCTGAAAGCATCCCCCGATGATTTGTCGCTAACGTCCATGCTATGCTTCAAACCCACGAGGGGTTCGGCTGAAAGTCGTCGCGCTCGGTGGGGCGGCGGTTGGGGCAGTTGCTTCAAACCCACGAGGGGTTCGGCTGAAAGCTCCGAATGTGAACGCGGTGTGTTCCGGATCGTTGCTTCAAACCCACGAGGGGTTCGGCTGAAAGCCGAGTACATCGAAAGCCCGACCGATCTCCCCGAGGCTTCAAACCCACGAGGGGTTCGGCTGAAAGCCCGCCCGGCGAGGGTGCAATGTCCGGCGAGCGCGCTTCAAACCCACGAGGGGTTCGGCTGAAAGGCTGTTCCATCGTCGAGGCGAAGCGACCTTCTGGGCTTCAAACCCACGAGGGGTTCGGCTGAAAGTGCACAAAGCGATGTGACCGCCGCCGCAGGGCGTCGTGCTTCAAACCCACGAGGGGTTCGGCTGAAAGAAAGAACGCTATTCCCGTCCGAGTCAAAAACCTTGCTTCAAACCCACGAGGGGTTCGGCTGAAAGATGTGCCAATATTGGCCACACAAGGCTCATATTCACGGTATATGACTTAGAACTTTCGTCGACCCTCAATTCTGGCCAAAACCTAGGGGGGTCGACGGAAAACTACGTAAACCGGCTGCCTGGATCGTCGCCAGTACCCAGCACAGTGTGATTGACCGCAGCCGAAACATCGGCTTCAAAAATATAGATCGAGTCCTCATCGATGAGCTCTGCCTTGATCTCTTGCTTAATTCCCACGAGCTGTCCTTCCGTGATATCTCCATAGAAGACAGACTGTTGGAGATGTTCCAGTCGTTTCCGGAGCAGCTTTCGATAGATGTGGGTTCGTTCCGCCGGCACATCATACGTTATCAGGACAAACATCTTACCACCACCGTTCCGTCGGACGGTATGGTTCGCCCGTCAGTATGTGTTTTTTCAAACTGTACACATCCGTCTGTACCAGTGTTTTGTAGCTCACGTTTCGCTTCAGTCGAGGATGTTTGACAGTCTTATCGAGTGTTTCTTCATACTCCTCAAGGACTATGAGACGCCCATCTTCGGTGAGCAAACAACCATCGAGATCCGACTCGAACTCATCGGGACTGATCTGTTGACGGTTTACTAACCGAAACAGCACACGATCCGCAAGGATCGGCTTGTAGATATCCGCAATATCGAGCGAGAGCGTAAATCGCCGGTCTCCTGGTTCGTGCATGAATCCGACTGTCGGATCAAGTGCTGTCTTGCGAATTGCAGAGACACAGGCAGTGTACACCATCGCGTTGAGGAACGAAATGAGTGCGTTCGTCTCGTTGGTCGGCGGATTATATTCGCGCCGGTCAAGAGCGAACGGCTCGCGTAGGATCTCACTGAAACACGAGTAGTACGTTTTGCGTGCAGTTGCTTCGGTCCCACGAAGTTCGTCGACATCTTCAGCCGCACTTGCCTCCGTCTTGAGTGATTCAAGCTGGTCAATCTCGGCATCAAACGAACAGTCGCGGGCGTTGTAGTAGACGAGATTTGCCCGCATATTATGGATGCTCGCTTCGATCATCGACGTAGCAATCGCCAGTCGACGATCCGAATCGTCGTACGCCCGTACCTGCTCGACGACGGTATTGCCCGAGAGATGGCTTCGCTTCGGGAGATACGACCCTTTGTAGTAGTCTTTCCATCCGAACACGTGTGCGGGAACACCGTGGTCGTTGAGCAGGCCAAGTGCGCGGGTATTGAAATCTATCTGTCCGTGTAGATACAGTGTATCAATACTCTCGACTGGCAGGTGTTTCATCTCGCCGTCGAGCGTATCGATTCTGAGTGTATCTTCGCTCCGCGACAGTTCGCCGTCAGTGAATACGTGGTGATTGGGTTTCGTCATAATTAGAGCCAACAGATGTCCTGGTACAAACAGGAGTCGCAGTACGGTTTTTTGTCGAGTTCCGGCGGTGTGTCGCTTTCGACAACTTCGATGATGCCGCGTATCGTCTCCTCGACAGCGGCTGCGTTCTCGTCGGTCAGACTGAGCTCCTCGCGTTTTCGTTCCGCTGGATACGCAAGTACGCCCTCTCGTTGGATATCGAGGATTCGGTCGAGATACCAGAGGTAGTAGAGCAACTGCATCCGCGCGGGTTTTTCGAGCGTCGACGAGGCTTTGACTTCCATCACCTCTCCGGAATCGAGCATATCGAGCGCGATTCGACCGTTTATCTGGAATGACCGACGGTTGTCGCGGTAGCTGTTCTCGTCGATATGTGTTCCGCGGCGGATGTTCGCTGCCCCGCGGTCGATGTCGATTCCACGCGAGGTAAACCAGAGTTCACGTTTGCAGACGTGATAGTACTGGACGAGAAGGCCAGTTACTCGAACGCGTGGCTGACGATGCGGCGCACGTTCGCGTTCAATGAACTCCGCGATCAGATCATCCTTGCTGGAGTCGTGATCTATCGTCATTAGGCACCCACCGGGTTGTTTCCACTCTCTCGTAGGGCACTCAATCGACACCACACCAGCTCACACACAGACTGTGGTTGTAGCTGTATCATAGTGAGAATCGCCCCGAAACGGTGTCTTCGACGTCTTTGAGCCCTCCAGAATCGAGTCCGTATTCCAAGCCGCTGCCACCAGAATATTCGAAGACTTGGGCACCCTCTTCACCACGATCCCGGTGATCGATTCGAGGGATTTTCGGAGCGTCTTCGATTGTTCGAACCGGCAGAGATACTCTCAATTGTGAAGCCTCATCGAGTTTTTTGAACCCAAATTTGTCGTTTGCACGGAATGCCTCAGTAATCGCTTGGAGTGCTGTCTTATCAGCCTCAGTTACTGCAACAAGCACGTCGACTGTCTGATATCCACCGATCAGCGATTGTCGAGAGAGCCACCTCGCTTTTGCTGTCTCGATATGCTCTCGAATATCAGTGTTTGCGACTGATTTCGTCGTATGAATCGACTCAAAATATGCTTCAACGGCATGGAGCGAAATCTCAACATCTGGAATTTGTTTGGTTTTTCCAATAGCTGCAAGCACGCCAGAAATGAGTCGAAGATGTCCATGGACTCCGGTATCTTCGGACCCTCGCTCATACACGTATTCCGCAGGCGGTTTTTCTGTTGGAGTAGCGGGTGTTTCTTCGTCAGGATCTGCGACGGTCCACACAATGACTTGTCCACCGTTTTTTCCCCACTCATACGAGCGGTTGCACCGTCCAGCTGCTTGGACAATACTGTCTATCGGCGCGATATCGCGGAAAACCGTTTTAAAACTCACATCTACGCCCGCCTCTATCGCTTGCGTCGACACACACACGAACTGAACCGGTGCTGTCGAAAGCAGTGTGAGAATGTTGATTAGTATTCGTCGGTCAAATGGTCGATACCGCGAGTTGAACGTCAGCACAAAAAGTGAATTTTTCTTAGGAGTCGACCAAGAATCAGACTCCGCAGCCGGTGGAATGAGTTGTTGCGATGCAAGAACTTCGTGGGCGATCTGTTTTGGAGACTGATCTGGGTCGATAGCACTGATATTGTTGTTTGTCAGATACTCTCGGACGGCAGTACCGAGATGTATCACCGGCTCGTTTTCACAGATCGTCTCGGTGAGTGCTGCTGAACTGGCAATAGTATTGCAGACTGCAAGCGTCGACTCGCCCGTCTGTGTGCGCTCTATGATCCGTGCTGCAGCCGTTTCGTAGTCAACGAATCCTGTATCACTGTCGACCTGATGGGTCAACGCAGTCTCATCAAGCGTGTACTGGACTCGCTCGGCTTGATCGAAATAATCTTCCCCTGTGGCTGGCGGGAGTTCTGTCTCGTATGCTGGGCGTCGACGACACGCTTCGCAGTCAGCTGGCTCGTGTGTTCGCCCAGTTGCAAGCAGTGAGACGGTATCCACCTCTCGGAGCAACGAGGGTTGGGTGGCAGTCATCGAAACAACGTGGGCGTTGAATTCATCGGTCAGTATCGACAGCAAGCGTGGAATCGCATCCCACCAATCTTTCGGCAGTGCCTGTGGCTCATCAAGAATGACGATTCCTGAATCGAGCGCGGGGAGTTTCAACCCCTGACGGTTTGAGGGTCCTGTGAGACTTTCGAACATCTGCACAAACGTCGTTAAAATCGTCCCATCTCGCCACGATTCACCTAGTAGTCCCGCCTGATCCGCATCAGTGGAGTCACTATCCGAGTCGTCGTGATCCCCGTGAACCACAACCGTCTCGCTGAGATAGTGGTGGACTGTGAGTGCGGATCGTGTCGGGTCGACACCCCACAGATCCGGATCTTCGAACAGTTCACGAGTCTGTTCGATAATACTGGTATACGGCAGCGCGTAGACGATTGGTCGTGGATGGTCTCTCTCTTGGTTCGCATCGAGAATGTCACGAGTTTCGAACCCTGCCGAGAGACCAGTGAATGTTTTTCCCAACCCTGTCGGGAGAGTTAGTGTCGCAATCGATGAGTCTCTGTGGTCTACCCACTCGTGGACACCGCGAACGGCTTGGCGACGAGCCCGCTCGCGCTCGTCATTCAACGCCGCTTCGTGGTCGTCATCCGGCGGTGTTTCTCGCAGTTCGGCGATATACTGTTCGAGTGTCGACGAATCGAGTGTATCGAATCCAAACAGCTCACCGTCGGAAACCGTCATCGCATGGCTCTTATCCGCAAGCGTGAGCGACGCCCAGTAGTGGAGCGTCCGGTCGTAAAGTTTCTCAGGGAGGTTTGCAACCGAACACCGTCGAGATGTGAGTTCAGCTTCGGTGCTCAGTTCTTGGAGAGCAGTGATGATCTCGCCGTCAGTCGCCCATTTGTAGAACGCTTCCCACGAGATGGTTTCTGGCGTGTCGAATTGCTGACCTGCCATCGCAAAGAACTCGTCTGCGGCATCGGGCCATGACGCCTCAATCGCGTCGAGTTGTGCCTGAATTACAGCACTATCAAAAGCTTCGACTAACGTGTTTGAGGTGTACTCCGCAGCGTTCGGCAGTGCTTGATGGTGTCGCGCAACCGCTAGCGTTGCAGCGAGACAATCGCGGTCCGTAGCATCTGCCTGATCTAGGACGAACCATGTTGCGAGCGCACCCAGTCGAGCATGATTCTTTTCGGCATCCGGTCCAGTGTACTCTTCGCCAGGACGAACGTGTGCTTGGAACTGCGGGGTTGCTTTTCCGAAATCGTGGAGCGTTGCTGCGACCCAAAGCCACTGTTCTTGATCAACAGAACCAGTATACAGTGTTGTCGCTCGCTCAGGGACACAGGTGCTATGTGAGGTAAGTAGCAAATGCCCCGCATCGGTTGTCTGATCTACAGGATGCTGACGCTCGCTTTCTGTCTGTGCCGGATGTGAAATCAGTGGGAGTTTCATAAGCGATGGTGAGGTAGTCTGTTATCGGAAGACAACTGTTCGCTCCTCGACTGAGACGGGTGTTACATCTGCATCAGGGCCGATTCGAACGTCTGCATCCGCCGAGCGTGTGTACACATAGTCGTCAAATCGTGTCGTTCTCCGTCCCCCAGATGTCGCTTCCATAACTGCCGGCGAACGCTCACTGTCGTAGGTCACTCCTTGCTGTGGAATGACTTCTGACAGCGAGGTCGGTACGACTGAATTTATATCATACTGGTCGGTAGGCTCGATTTCAGTGGGCGTAACGTCGGTCTCAACATCCTCAATCGTGCAGAGATACTCCGACTTTCCGAGACTTGGAGGATAGTATGATTCACCGTCATCAAGTCGATTTTTCAATGTCTCATAATAGTCCTCGTCTTCAACAGCGACATCGATACGATATCGTGGGTCAGCAAGCAGTTCGTAGGCGTGTATCTGCCGGTCACCCTCCGTATCCTGATACGTGAGTGCGTAACTCCGTCGACTGCCTGCAGTTTTCGTAACCGCCTGTTTTGGGTCAGTTCCTAACCCGGTCGTTGGCACATTAACTGTTCGAATATCCGACAGCGGTGTGATTGCGATAGCCGATGTTTCGGCCCCGAAGACATCGTAGTACGTGTCACGATCACTCCCAACAATGGCCGCAAGCATTCCGGCGACTGTTGTCCGTGGGGGAATGCGATAGGTCTGTTTTGTGACGCTGCGTCCGACGCGTTTGAAATGTCCCCACGTCGACCGGACAGTCAACGAAAGACAGGAGTCGGGCACACCGTTGGCATTGATAGATGGTGACATTGGCGTAATTATAGTTAGCTCACTCAGCGAAGTCACGTTCACCGAGCACATCGATCTGATGAACGGTATGGCCTTCAGATTCGAGGAACTCGCCGAATTCGCTGGCCGGAATCGTTTGGTCAGTAGTTTCGAGCGGAAGGTACTCACTGCCGACAACGTGTACTGTTTCAATTCGATCTTGCACACGATTTAGCGCGGTAACGAGACTGCTCACATCAAGAACAACATCGTTGATCGACCGAAGCGGTTTGTCGCTTTCTTCGGACAGTTCAACGTGGTTGTGTAGTCCTCCGATATGATAGTTGTCCTGTTTGTACTCTGGCCGAACATAGAGGCGTGGCTCTTGGCCCAATTTCGATCTGGATGTCGTTTGGTTCTTCAACGCACGCCAGCAGAGCGAATCAAGCCGCTTGACATCCGTCTCCGAGAGGTTCGTCGCCTCGGCACCGTTGTTGTCGACGAGTCCCCAGAATGGGAAAATTCCGTATTTGATTCGTTTGTCATCGAGATCAAATCCACCTTGTCGATTCTCATCGCCAGTCGAAATCACACTCGTCAGTGAATCGTACTCTTCGTTGTCTTCGACCTCGTTTAGTGATTTCGAGGGCAGGAATTGAACCGGTCCTTGGTACTGATTCGGGAGCGCGCTACCGAGAGCTTGGCGGAGTTTTTCGTCTTCCTCGTCATCGCTTGATTCAAAGCTCATCGTCGCGCCGAAGTACCGAACGTCCGTAGCAGCCGCAAGGAACTGCTCGCCAACATCTTCGATCTCTTCGATGTCATCTACATCGTCGATCTCCTCGAGTACGTCCAGCGCGAGGGTCGTTCGAGGCCGTGCATCGCCGTCGAGCTTTTTAACATAAATATCGAACCCATCATCAAGCAGTTGATCACGGAGATACCGCTTGAGACGGACATCGGTAATGATTCCCTGTCCGGTGTCAGGATCACGTCGTGGTCGGTTGTCGCCGATTGGGTTGCCGTTTGGGTTGCAGTCCTGTGCGTCGTAGATGAACAGTATTTCGGATCGGTTGAGTGTCATGGATGTACGTTTATATTGATTGCTTAGTTAGCGGGCGATTCGACTGTCTCGGCTGCATCGCTCTCGTCGTCCTTTTCGTGAAGATCGAATGCGTTCGGCATTGACCGTCGACCGTGGGCGTGCCCGAGTACGTAGGCAAACTGGAGATCCCGTTTGTCGATCTCCCAGTCTGTCGGTAACTGTTCCGTTGTTTCGAGAAGCAGGTCAACCGTTTCAGGGAACAGGAGATCACGGTTGCTGTTGTGCTCCGAGTCGTGAGCGTACACTTTTGCTTTCTCAATCGCTGTTTTCAGTGCCTGTTCGAGACCGTTTTTAGTGAGTTGATCACCACGCGTTTTCGAGTCGAGTGGTCGACCGAGATCGCGTTCGTTTGCTTGATGCCAACTTATCTGTCCGACAAGAACGCCAGCGAGAGCGGCTGCTTTTCGTTCTTTATTCTCGGTGAACATGGGTCGGTCAAGGAACGATTCGAGTCGGTACTCGCGGATCGCCGCGAGATTCGACAAGTCGATGTCAGTGTCGGTGATTGATGTCATGGTTGCTGTGTCTGTTGGTTCGACGCCTGCGTCGAGCCCTGCAAGGAGCCCGGCACGCGACAACGATTCGAGATGAACGAGCTGCTGGGCAACGACCTGCTGTGGTACCGGGTCGTCGCCATCGAACTCATCGCCCCAGCGACGCATATACTCATCAAAGAGTACTGAAGCATCGAGTGGGACTCCGGCAATGAGTCGGTGGTCTGCGATTCGGCGAAAGTCGTCTTCCTCCTCGTCGCGGTAGGCAAATACAGCGTCGGTAAAGGTGTGGCCGACAATCTTGCCGAACGCGAAGTTCCGGGCCTTCCCGGTATTATCTGGGAAATCAAGCAGATCCCAGTTGTCGTACTTGGCAAAGCCACCGAATTCTGGCGCAAGCGTTGGCCCCTCTACGGTGTCAACGAGTGCTTTTGCGAGTTCGGTTACCCAATAGATACCAGCCGACGGCTCTTCGGCGATGATATTTTTGTCATCGCTGATCGGCAACGAGGCCATATAAAACCGGATTTCGTTTTCGAGCGCACGAACTTCCGGGTCGTCATGTTCTTGAATCTCGTAGGTGACTCTCGCCATCGGGGCGTGTGAAGCGTCCGTATGTTCGCTTTCGGAGTCGAGTGAGTAGATTGCCC
>LFFM01002844.1_pt1 | contig 11166 bp, 6 predicted proteins | sample 643131 | NCBI WGS metagenome assembly LFFM01 (sample SAMN03777445, study PRJNA286221) | soda lake metagenome | biome: soda lake; feature: Kulunda steppe; material: water; isolation source: sample Tc-Br brine of Tanatar trona crystallizer | place: Russia: Kulunda steppe | collected 2011-07
CTGTCGCACCAGTCACTGTGAGTTCGTGGACCGGTCGAACACCAAATGTGTCTAGCAACTCGTCAGAAAAGCCACTCTCTTCTTGGATGTAGGGAAACATCCGAGCTGCTTGGGCACCGCGGCGAGATTCTAACCGAACTGCGTACCGAAGCCGAGAGGCTTGTGTTCCCCACACTGTAGTGAGTTCATCGTTGATTTCCACGACAGGATCCCAGATGTCGAGTTCGCGGAGTTGCCAGTTGAGGAGGCTTGGAACTGAATCCGTCCACGCGCGCCGCTTGTGACCATTGTTACATGACCATCCTGTCCGGAGCAGGGTAGCGTTGAGTTCGTCACCATGCCGTCTGAGTATTTCTCGAACTGCAGTCCCATATTCGGTTAATTCGTCGACGTTATCGATCCATACCCATGAGGCGAGGTTGACCTGCTCAAGTTTCCCACGTACTTTCACCGAACACTTTCGAGAGTGATCACCACTCTCTTGGGGATGGTGAGTAGAACTGGTGATCAGCTCTGTGTACCTTGGTGCCGCATCAAGAGTCGATTGAAGATCGTTCACGATGGGTGGCATCCCTTCGGTGAAATCGTCTGCGGTCCACTCTGTGGGATTCCAATGGTGAACCTGCCGCATCGATGGATGCTCCTCGCCATACATCCACAGTGTTCGAATCCCAGGAAGTGTCCCAGCACCCAACAGTGCTAACGTTCGGACGAAGTCGAGATCCGTCACATCGCGGTTGATCTGTTTCCGAAAGACCTCCCATGTGTCAGTGTCTGGTTCAGGCCAGTTCTGAGCTGAATGCTGCTCGGCAGTGAGATCCATCCAGTCTTCGGTGAGATCATCTTCGTCTTCCTCGGTGTTCGACTGTGCTTGCTGTCGAATTCGTTGCCATCCATCCCCAAGTACAGTGTCTGCAATCGGTCGTGTCGTATCTTTGTGCAGACTGAGATCACACGTCCGCAGTTGGATCCGGCGTCGGAGGTTTCCTCTTTGGTCGCCCTCTCGTTGTGTGACTGCGGTTCGAAGATATTCCAGTGGAAAGAAGTTCCCTTCATCCGTTTGTAAATCGACCGACTCATCTCCAAGTCGATCCACAATCGCTGTTAAGAAGGCGAAGTCTATTGGCTCTATCACGTCCTGACGACCATCAGCAAATGTATCGAGTAACGATCGGACGAAACTCGGCATTCCTTCATATGCTCGAAGCCCCCAGACACGCCCTGCGGTACTCAGGACGTGATGAACATCCGCAATCTCTTGGACGTCGTCATCCAAGAAGTAGACCGTCATATTGGATGACTGTGGTGGTGTCGGCGGTCGTTCAACGTCGCGAGACGTGGATTCGATATCCCATATAACGGATCGAACTCGTCGGTGGGTCATCTGTCTACCACTAGGAGTTCGCCGTTGCTCGAGGGTGACGAGATCAAGACGTTCGTCAGGATCGGTGTCCCGAATCCGACACGGAAGGAGATAGACCCCGTCAAACCTGTCAGATAAGTCAGCGAGCGTCTCGGTTAACGAACTGTTTCCATCAGTCGCACCAGCCAGTAACGAGACCGTCCCCTCGAGCAACGACCGTGCTTCAGCTGCAGGAACTGAGATTGCAGGGGGATCGTCTCTCTCCATTGAGAGAGATGCATCGAGGTGCTCGACCCACCCTGTGAGAATCTCCCTTGATACCGATTGCTCGTCGACGGCTCCTAGGAGTGTCCGCACTCGCTCAGACCAACTTTCCGGCAAGGCAAGCATTGCTTCTACTGCTTGGTGCGATGGTAGTGGTCGCGTAGCCTGTCGGGACTCTCGACCACTCTCCTCGAGGATTGTATTGTAGGCTAGATAGCCCTCAGTGACTGATTCGTCCCAATGGAGGAGCGTCTGTTCGGGCTGTCTTGGACCCTCATCAGTTGGAACGCACTCGGTTTGGGCGAGCCGTTCGAACAGTTGTTGTCTGAACCAGTCGATAAGTTCGTCTGAAGACGGCTCTGATATCGCTTGAGCCTCTGGTATAGATGGAAGTAATATCCACGGGAGATGATTGCTGTATGTGGCTGATTCGACATCGTCCGCTGCGGTCGCGACCTCCTGTCCGATTAGCTCTATGAGGTCCAGTCCTTCTTCGAGAACACGCTTGTTCGTAGCTACGCTGTTGGAGCTGAGGGATTTCCGATTGGTTTCGACACGGAACCGTCCATGGAAACAGAACGGAAGAGTAACTGCGTCTGTTCCCTCAATTGGATAAAACAGATACAGCGGATAGAATTCAATCGGTGTTGGTTCGCTGTCGGTCCCTTTGTTTACCAAGATCGCCGTGTGGTATTCGCGTGAGTCTTCGAACCGAAAGTGGTCGAAACGGTGTGTGGTGTCTGTTGTGCTCTCTGATTGAATCCGAACGTGGACTTCGTCGTGAGCCAACTCATCGACTACCGTCTCACCGGGGTCACGGGCAATTTTCCACCGTTCTTCAACTGTCGAGGCATCACCAGCAGTAGTCGCGCGTTCGAGATGTAATTCCTCGATTCCGCCGAGCTGGACGAGTGTTTCCGGCTGTAATCCACCTTCATCTTCTCTGGCCGATAGATACTGCCAGATTCGCTCGGGGCGATCCGCAATCTGGCCTTCGTCTTCCTCAGGTACTGGGATACCGAACTCTGCGAGTTGCGACCGCCAATCAGTGTCTTCGTACCGAATGAAAACCGCGGTACGGAATCGCTCAGTACTGGCTTCTGCCGTTGATTCTGTGAGCAGTTCTCGAACACGGTTTCTGAGTGAGTCAGATGATTCGTGGTCTGTCGACAGTGGGACCGGAAAATTGAACAGCGGGAGTTTTGAAATTGAGTTAGACAGCTCCTCTGTAATCGGAACCTTTGTTTTTCGGGAATTATGGGAGAGAGTTGCAGCAAGATCCGAATCTACGAGTTCGTCGGTGAGTCCCGAGAGATCTGTATCCTGGCCTAACCGGTTCAAAAGGGACGCAACGAGATACGCACGACTCAGACGGACACCGAGAATATCATCAGTTGCGTCATCAGGGCGTGTGTATATCTCGAATGCATCACCCGTCGCGAGAATGGATTTCAGTCCGACTCCTTTGTGACCAATCGACTGATCGTCATTGTCGCCCTTCCCTGTCTCGCCGATCATCGTTACTGCATCCTCGACTTGCGGGTCGAAGAGATCGAACCGACTTCCGGTGTTCGCAATTAACACTCCGTCATCATAGACTCCGATGTGAACTCTGCCCAGCTCAGAGTCCCCGTTCCAGATGGCGTCGCGGGCATTCTGTAGGAGCTCAAGAATCTCTCGTCCCTCGTGTCCGCCCGCGATTTTCCGTTCAGCATTTCCGATTATGACTTTGTCTCTAAGCTCAATCTGTGTTCCTTCGGGCGTCTCAGCGTCTTCTACTGATTCAAGGAAACTCTGCCAGCGATTTCGCCATCGTGTATGTAAATCCGCTTCTGTCAGTTTTGACATTGATATAGTGTATCAGAATACCAACTATCGTGTGATTAAGTTTCCCCAGAAATAGTACGTCATCTGCTGCTCAACATGTGATATTTTAAAGATCGAGAGCTCCGTCAGCGCATACTGCTTCAGCAGCTGGAGCGACGGTAAATGATTCTTGAGCAAGCGTGGCACCAAACTGTTTCAGTTCGTCTGTTTGGTCAATCGCGTTCAGCCATCGATCAGGAAGCGATTCAATTCCGAAGCGAGCCCCAGCGACTGCCCCTGCAACTGCACCGATCGTATCCGTATCGCCGCCCATCATTACTGCATCGACGATTGCATCTGTCGCTGTCTCAGCAGTCAGCCCGTGGTAGAGCCCTGCCTGTAGCGTCGTCACGACGTAGCCACTGTTGTCAAGGGCAACCGACGTTGGGTCTTTGTCACCACTGACGATGGCAGCTACTGATTGGGCGGCATCAAGTACCTCCTCGGGGGCGGTTTCGGCGTGGGAAATCGCGGACTCAAGCGGTTGTTTACCGTCCTGCAGTAAGCCTGCAATAGTGGTGTTGAGAATGACACAGCTCCATTGACACCGCGGGTCGGCATGTGTGAGTGCTGATGAGACACGACTGGCAGTAACGAGATCGTTCGAATCATCCGCAAAGGCAATGCCGTACGGAGCACATCGCATCACACTGCCGTTGCCTGCGTTTGCACCTTCTAGAAGCTGTTGCCACTCTTCGACCCCGACAGTCTCCCACGAGCCCCCAGCACTGAGCTGCCGCAGAGTGCTTGCGGTCAACCGACCGACATCGAACGGACCACTGTTGTACCACTCCACAAAGCGGTCGACGACTGCCAGTGGATCGAACGCCCCATTCTCGTCGAGACTCCGGGCGATACACAACGCCAGTTCTGTATCGTCCGTTATGGTGCCAGCCGGTTGCCCATGTGTTCCGTCGGCGAGCATCTCTGTCAATCGCCCGTGGTTCGACCGAATGCGTGCTGGGCCATTGAATTCAACTGGTCGACCGAGTGCATCTCCACAGGCTAGTCCAACAAGTGCTCCACTGGCTTTCATTCGATCCATACGGAATATCACACACAGTTATTATAAAGTAATTTCACCACTGGGTCCACCTTGTCTCAGTTTTTTGTTGAGCTGATACGGATACAGAGTCGATTTGAGCACAACAGAGAAGCGTGAATGAGGTTAGTCACTACAGAAGGTGCAATCACCAGTATGGGATTAGAATTATATTCTGCTCGCTATTGATGACCATTATGAATGAAATAGCCTCTGAAATCCATGGCTTAGTCAGAGGGCTGTGTGAAGGGGTGTTGACCGAATCTGAATTCACTTCAAGATTGAGTAATATCGAGCATAGACACCCAAACCCGGGAAATATCGGACGGGCCATCGACAAAGGATTGAGAAACGTAGATTCTCAAGAGGCCGATGAAGAACTCGTATGGCGGCTAACAGAATCGGTCAATTCCGAAATCAAATCAGAATATGATGAATGGACAGACGCATCAAGTTGGGATATTGGGTGATTGAACGGTCTGAGGCGGGTTACTATGGGTTAGATTGGAATAATATTATACAAATTCACTTTCCGGTTCGAATCAATATTGGGTTATATATATTAATTCACAGTATGTGTTGTGGTGTTCTGAGAATTAGGTCTCAGTAACGGCATCATCGATGATTTGGTGAATCCGGTCAAGAAGTCGATCTTTGTCTTTGACCAGAAACGGAGCTTCATCTCTGCGAATATAACGCGAAGTCAATCCCTCTTCGTGAAGCGTAGCGATGACTTCTTCGAGATCGTCTTCAGTTGCGGTGTTCAATCGGTCTACAAGCTCTTCGCGACTATCGATATTCTCGACTGCATACGATTTAATTGTTTTATAGATCTCTATTTTTCGAAGAGCCTCAGTTTGATTCACATTCAATGTCTGAAGGTAGTCTCCAAATTCCGGAGGGAGGATAGTGAAATGATTTTCCGAATGGGAAACTGCAAGTCCAATCTCCAACAGTTGCTCACTGAACGTCTGATATCGCTGCTGAAGCCGTTCGCTTTTCGGAAATGCATTTCTTGACGTTTTGCTCAAGTCAGCATAACGGCTCGAGAGGTGGTTCGTGTCGGTTTTTTCAAAACCAAAATTGAGTATCACTGATAGCTCGGCATCACCGTAGCTATTGAATATGGTCCGTAGCTCGTTTTCATATTCGTCGATGTGATCGCGGACATATTCCGAGCCAATCTTATCTCCAACCGGAGTTGTCCGATATCCGTAGTCGTATTTTCCTGTATAGTGGTTCTCTTTTACTAATCCCAACCGCTGGAGAGCGTCTACCTCATTTCCATAGTCCGACTCGACATCTTCGTGAGGAATACCGATCGTGCTCTCTGTTTCCTGGCCAATATAGATCGTTCGTAGTGCATCCAGTACTTGACCCACTTCTTTCGAATTGTACCCGTACAGATTCACGAGTTTGTTTTTTAGGTCGTCTAAGTCCTTGATTTTCGCAGGTAATAGGCCAATATCCTCGGCCATTTCTTCGATGACTTCTTGAAATGTTTGATTTTTCTTTCGATAGTCATCGATCGCATTATAGAGTTCGTCTGAGATGCGGACTGTTTTGGACATAACTGTGTTACAGATTTTGTTATTATGTTACTTTAATATTCCGGCGAGAAATATTTTATATAGTATCTATCCAGAGGAGGGAATCTGATCAGGACCAGATGCAACTGCAACTTCAGTTCTGAATTCCTATCCCGATACCCGCGAAATCGCAGGACACACCGAGTGGCCTGAATACGACTGGTTGTATATCCTCAGCTGTTTGTGTGGATCGTCAACTACCTCGGGGTCAAGCCCCGAGGTATCCGCTTTGTATCTTGATGAATCGACCACCCACACACCCTGTGACGGTCTGAATACGAGATATGCGTCTACGTCGGAGGTGTCATTCGGATGGGCAGTGTGCAGCGACAATGTTCCTACATTCGAATATGGGTCCATCTGGTCGCTTACCCAGTCTTCAGCGGCAGCTTCTGATGGGAATTTACGTTGACAATCAGTATCGAAATCCGCTTCCGTGAGGGCTGTGTCACTGAACACCGAACTCTTGGCTTCAACGAGATACATTTCGCTCACAGACTACAATTCGTATCGGGGCTGTCTCAACCTGTCGGTAAAAAGGTGGCCTGCAAAGCCTCTGCTATCTTTTTGCAAGGAGAGAATCTCGTCGTGAACGGCGAGGAGGATGTCACGTGGAAGATCAGGACCGTCGGTCGTGGAACGTGTAGTCGCTATCGAAGGCCGACATATACTCAGAGTGGCCACTGTGATCTGTAACGTAGCACGGTGGATCATTGGGTACACCGAAGACTGGTCCCTCGATGCTGTGGTCACCTGTGTTCGACTGTTGCAGCAGCACCGGGATACGTGACCAAAACATCACTACCTCCTGTGCGTGTTGTTTGTAGACGCCAATTTCTGGGTTCGCGATTCCATACTCCGGTTGCTCAACAGGACTTAGTTCGATACGCTGGCATATAGCAATTCGAACCGCCATTTTTGTTCAAATACTTGTTTATTATTTGAATCATTAATAACTTTTATTGCAGTTTCACAGGCTTCAGACGCCAACTTAGTTTTTCGGCGTTTGTTATACACACTGATCAAGTTATCAATGGTTTGGAGGTGTTTCAATTCATTCCCAATCTCTTCAAAGATATCGCGTGCGCGTTCGAAATACTGCTCAGCAGGTTCGATATTACCGCGCTCGACTGCCACTGTTCCAAGATTGTTGAGCGTGTGCGCTTCCCCACTTCGGTCACCTATCTCGTGGAAGATTTCGAGTGCCTCCACACGACGGCTATGGGCTAATTTCAGATTCCGTCGCTTTTCAGCGACAGATCCGAGATTATCGAGGCTATTTGCTTCACCTCTCCGGTCACCGATCTCCTGAAAAATATTCAAAGAACTTCTGTATCGGTTTTCAGCAGTCTCCAGATCAGTTTGTTCCCGAGCCACCAATCCGAGGTTACCAGTACTATTTGCTTCTCCTCTCTGATCATCGATGTCGCGAAAGATATCTCGAGCGTCTTCATAGTGATTTTCGGCTTGATCTAAGTCATCGCGGTTTAGCGCGACATTACCAAGTTCGGTGCGGATAGATGCATACTGTTTCTGCTCTTTTTTCCCAATTGTTTGCAAGCTTTTTTCAAGGCTACTTTTTGCTGCGTCGTAGTTGCCCTGTCGCCTCAACGTGGCACCTCTACCCTGGAGCGCTTGTGACACTCCCGCTGAGCCATCTATTTTTTCAAAAATATCTCTTGCGGCTTCGAAAACCGAGAGTGCATCTTCGTACTCTCCGACTGTCCGATGAACTCCCCCGAGAGACAGTAGCCGCTCTGCCTCAATGTCTGAATATTCTTTTGATGTTTCTGCCAGCAATTCTGCACAGCATTCGAATTCCTGCCGTGCATCATCAAGCATTCCACGTGCGTGATACATCCGACCACGTTCGAGAGTTACGATAGCTCGAATCCTGGGTGTGAAAATAGTATGCTGGTCAAAACGGAGTTCCGACTCGTTTGATGATGCGAACAATGGTTCTAAGACGGGATATTCTTGTCCGAGTTTGTAGATATTCCGGAGAAGTGTTTCGACCCGGGGTTCTGGATTTGTATCGATCGTGTTGAAAACTTCGTTATCATGGTTTCGACGTTCGATCCTGCGTCGAGTAACATCAGAGAAATCGTCGTCATATAACGCCACCATGGCTGAAACACACTGCGCAAACACTTCGTGGATGTTTGCACCTGGATCCTCGTTTTGATATTCTGGCAAGTGGTCGAGGCCAGCAAGATCTTCGTCAGCCGATGGAGTCGTTTCGATACTTTCCCGCAGATAGAGAAACGACCAAAACTCGTGTAGAGTCTCGTAGCCGGTCTCATGCCCACCAAATACGAGCCATCGATTTAGTGCGTCATTGAGAAGTTGCTCTACTGTTCCGATATCGTAACCAAGTTTCACACCAAGTGCGTATGCGTATTCTTCGCGAAACTGTTCGCTTGGAGCAGCATTACAGAGATTAATCAGCAACGCAACGTGAGTCACTAATTCATTTTCGAATGATCTAATTTTCTGATTTACAATTATTTCCGACTCCGGATCGTGAACGGTTTTGTGTTTTTCACGAACATCTTCGATCAGACCAGTATTTTCACCGCCAGTGCCAAGCAGAAGGTATGCCAGATGCAACAGCTCACCCGCCCGTACCGGCGAAGAGATACGCTCGTGAAGTGTTGCGACATCGGTATCAACCACCTCTCCAGTATGCGCTTCGAATTTATCACGGATCGACTCTACCTCTGTCTTAGTTAACGGCCGGATGTCCGCCTTTGGCAGGTGGTCTAATAACCGCTTCAATTCGACCGTCGTATCGCTGGCAACACTGGGAGCGGGGGAGAAACTGTCAATCTCTCCATATCGTCCGGTCAATAAGAACGATACTTTTCTATTTTCAAATTCATGAATAACTTGGTAGATGCCTCGTGTCTCGGCACGAGCTGCATCCTCCACGACAATGAGTGGGTGACCATCTGCTGACTCTATCGCGTCAATGATTGGTGCATTATTCTGAATTTGGGTCTGCCCACTCTTCCGGTAGAGAACATCACCAATATTTCTTTTGTGCCACTCATAGAGTACTTCTCTAGCGAAAGTGCTTTTTCCTGATCCAGGTCGACCTCGAATGAGAAGATTTCTACCTTCCTGAAGATAATCGACAATATCTGGTGGTTGGTGTGTCTCCCCGTCAAGTTGGACGGACAATGCTGTTGTGTAGCCTACCTTGACTTCGCGAGGTCCCATCCCCGTCCTGAGTGCTTCTTTATATGGTTTAGCTTCTCGGAGTCGGAAGTATGGATCATCTATCCAGCGGAATCCCTCATTCCTGACTCTCTGGTCAAGATATCTATCTAATTCTTTCCGTATATCTTGAATATCTTTTTGTATCGTTTCAATATCTCTCTCGATATTGCATACGTGGTTGAGGGTTTCGTGGACTTCACGAGCCTCTAATAAATCTTGTATATCAAAAAAAAGCCCCAATGCGTCCTCCCGGTCACTAACTCCAAAACTTTCCTGGAGGAATTCAACGAACTCTTCTTCGGAATCCGCATCCACTTTACCCCTCATAATATCGTCGAAAGTACGTTCATACTGCTGCCGTTTCTGGTTGTCCTCGCTGTATTCTCGAATGAGATCAACCAACTGAGTAGGATCACCGTTGGTTGATTGTAGGACGGCTTGTTCCCATTGGGATCCATCAGGCAAGGCTGTCGACAGTGCTTGAAGACCTCGAACAAGCGCAGCTTGCTTTCGATCTTCTTCGTCCAAACCCTCAATAAAATTATCAAGCTTGCGGTCTACTCCTGCCGCGAGTTCAACGCTCTTGTTCTGGGCGATGCCTACGGAACTCGTCGCCAAGAGTGCCATAAATGTCTCGGGCGTAGGTGGCAGTGTTCCAGTAACTGATCCGAGTGCTCCACTGATATCGCCTGCATATCCCCCAACCTGTTTTAATCCCTCTTCCAGAAAAGATGCTACTGATTCTCCGTCTAATTCTGGAATCATTCGTTGATACTCACGATACATTCATCAATACTATAACTGTTCGGCCTAGAGTGTATCGTTCCTATAGCGATCAGTAAGCAACAGATGAGCATATGAGGGGTAGAAACCCGGTTGGAACCGGGGTATTCCGAATCATCCGATAGAGGTCGAGAGAGCTCGGATCTCCTGAAGCCGAAAGACCGGTCTTTCGAACCACAGCCTGTCTACTGTGTAACCGGATACTATTGAAAGAGCAGTCGGTGAACGCTCATTTCAGAGGGTTGGGGCTTCTGGTTACCAGCCAGAGATCTAATCTCTGGTGAAAACCATCTTGAATTCAACTCAATTGAGGATTGGATATTGACAGCGAGATTCTGTTACCAGCCTGCCACCCCAATTCTGTGGGCTACTGGTTCTACAGGAATTAGCCGATATAGCCAGGGAAACGACGGAATTGGGGTATAACCATCCGTACCATATCGGGAGCGCCTCGGACCAAGGTATTTTGTACCTAATATGATAGATATGTAGATATGTCTGAAGGAACTATTCCTTCTGATCAAAAAATAGATAAAGAGCTGTCGAATGAGCGTGATGTTCGCGAACACTTTCTCAACAGAGCTCACCAATTGGGACTTCTACTGGTCGAGGGACAGGAAGCGTATCCAGATCTCCATATGCGTGATATAGAATCAGATGAGAATGTGTATGTTGAAGTTGAGCATCTCTCGGCGAATTTTATCGCTCATGGCCATCATGAACAAGATGTAGAGAACGACGCAGATCTCTTGGTTTGCGGTGGGGACAACCTCTCAGATGAAGGCCGCAAAAAGACACCAGAGGTGGTTTCGCTGGAAGAGCGATTTGGTGCCGAAATCAATTACAAACCCAAATACCGCTTGGTACCATTCGAACCAACCCCTACGCGCCGAAAGAGCATTGCACTCAGAGCAACAAAAACCGGCGTCGAAGCACGTCTGGAGGACGAGACGCGAACAGAAGGAGAGAATCCAACCGTATGGACGGACGATTCTGCAGGGACTGTGTGGATGCCTGTAGAGGAGTTCTGCACCCTC
>LFFM01002845.1_pt1 | contig 11165 bp, 5 predicted proteins | sample 643131 | NCBI WGS metagenome assembly LFFM01 (sample SAMN03777445, study PRJNA286221) | soda lake metagenome | biome: soda lake; feature: Kulunda steppe; material: water; isolation source: sample Tc-Br brine of Tanatar trona crystallizer | place: Russia: Kulunda steppe | collected 2011-07
GGTTTTCCGAGCCCCCGGAGCACGACGAGTGGGTTTCTACAGAAAACCTCCGAGAGCAGTACAAGCGAGGCTTCCGGACCGCACTAGACGACATGTTCGAGACTGCTCGAGACGGGCTTCGACATCTGATCTCACGGAACGACGGGAGCACAGACGCCCTCTCGGACAAGGTTCTGAAGCGGTTCCCGATCCATGAGGAACGCATGCGTCGACGGTCTACACAGAGCCCCTCGTCGATTTTCGAGATCGACAGTCACTCTGTCTACGATGACGGGCGGTGGCGTTTCAAGGGGCAAATTGAGCCTATCGAAGAAGAGTTTGAGGGCTGGACTGCCGAAATCTCCATGCAGAGAATCGGTGAGGACGGAGTAATTTCCGATAATGTCCCAATCGACACTATACGCGTCTCCTCCGACGACTTGACCGTAGGTTGTGAGGATGGGATAGCGCGTCTGGTTGCTGAAGACGACGACTCGTTGGTGGAGTTTGAGGGAGAGTCGAAGCCAGTTGGAGACGGAGTTGCTGCACCGGTCTCCATCGGAGAGACACGTTTGGAGATCCGAGCCGAACTGCGAACCTCAGGGGGTGAATAACTGTGGATCGACAGTCCCAGCGCTACCGTTCGACTTCTCTCCCCTATGCCTACCGGAACGAAGGACTAGACTTTGAGCTCACCGAATACTCTGTCGACGGTGGAGAACCACGCAATCTCAATCTCAAAGCCGGCCAGACCCGTATCAAGATACCGCCGGGAGAGGAAGACGAATGGAAGACCGTTGAGCTGTCCGGTACTATACTCCTTCCTGAAAGTACGGTGGAAGCGGTCTTCCCCGCCTACGAGCGCGCGCAGCCGCCGGCCAAGCTCTACATAACGGTGCAGTGTCATCAGACGATATACCGCGGACGAATCCCCGTACGAGACGCACCGACAAGTGCGGGAGAGTACGAAATTAACGTCGTACTTGATCGGGAAGATTTCCGTGACGAAGTGGAGCTACGGCCCTATCTGGTTCGTACCGAATCAAGCAAACGGGACGGTCCACACGCGTCCGAGGCTAACGTCCGAGTCGCCAGCGGCCGGATCTACACTGCAGTAGTGGATCCAGTCGAAGACGACGGCCGTGCTCAGATTGACGGAGAGGAGGTCAGCTTCTCTCAGTCATCCCATTTACCCGGTGACGAGAAGCTATACTACCTTGATCTCCGCAACGAGGCGAGACCCAAGCTGTGGGTCAACGCAGATCATCCACGGATTACCGACGTACTGGAATCAGATGGATCGGTCGGTGCCGAGCCACGGATGAGAGACGTGATTCTTGACCAGATCTCCTACTCGGTCTGGCAGCAACTTATCGTGCGTGCGGGTACGGCTGTTGATGACGACGGTGGGGTCAAACACCAGTGGCAGCGGACGGTCATTGAGGCGTTCGCTCGGGAGATCTACGATGTCGATGATGTCAAAGAAGCCGCCCTCGCACTCCGACGAGACGTACGCGATCCCGAGACGCTCCCGAAGTTGATGAGTCGTATCGACATCGAATTGCAGGATTATCTGGACCCCAGATCGCAGCTGATCAACCTCATGGAAGAAGGACTCCAGATCTAACATGACCGAACCGAACACCCTCTACAGACTAACCGAAGACGGACGGCGACTAGTCAGCGATCCATATCTGAAGGGCGACGCCGAGATAGATCCCGACGAGCTCGCCAAGTTCATAGAGCCCATGCCGGGAGAGCCGACGGCAGATCTGGAGGCACTTGACTCTGCTGTCAACCGGGTTGTCTCAAACCACTCACGATACGACACAGCTATGGATGGCGCTCTCGCCTCCGATGTCCATCGTCTCCTCAACGTGAGTCGACGTGTCGCTGGCGACCCCGGACTCTGGCACTGGCTCGCAGTAGAGCGCTATCCACACTTTGTCCGGCATCGTTGGAAATACCGTTCAGAGACTGCCATGCGAGAGAAGTTCCTTGGTGCTGGATCTGACCTCTACTCCAACGCGATCCACCGTCTCTGGTGGATTGCAGAATTGACGCACGACGAATCAACGCAGGACTATGGACTCACAGAGAAAGTCTTCGCGAACCAAACGATTGTAAACAAGGTATTTGACCGCTGGTTTGCACGATATGAACCAGCAGCGGTCGCTGTTGTGCGCGCGGTCACAGACGAAGATTCCATCGTCGTTGACAAAGCCACCAGCCAGTTCAACCACACCCTTTCTAGCGTCCAACTGGAGGGTCTTAATGAGAGCGAGGCGGAAAAGATAATCCGAGGGATTGTCAAGGACGTAAAGTAACCGCTCCGATTGTTTCCCTCTACATACTGAGCCGTGTAATACTCGCAGTAGTCGGTGGAATACAGATATCAACCAGTAGAGCTACCGACGGTGTCACACTTACCACCGCCTCATGTTCCCCTAATTATATGACCACCGACACAAATGTAATTACTAATGCAAATCGACCGCGGTTCCTTCTTGGATCAACACCCGTCAAAAGCTGGTGACGCGGCTTACCGTGATCAGGAACGACTCGGTCAATGGATTGCTGAATCCGTCCTTGAAGAAGCATCCGGAACCGGAAGCGGACCGGATGGCGGAAACTGTTACGGTGACTTGCCAAGAGATACCTACTTTGCTGGGTCGTTAATACCGAGCAAAGAGGCGGAATTGAGTGGGTTATCAGAGGATCTCCAATCAAAGCTCTCGCCGACGGCACTGCAGGCTGAATTCCTCCTTGAGACTGAGTCTGCAAGTCAACTTACCGTCTCGGTCTCAGGGAATGTCTATTATCGATCCTTCCCCACCTACGAGGAACAATTTGAGAAGTCTATCGCGGGAACCCCATCCGGTGACGACGATGATTCAGATCCTGCTCGGCAGAATGGAGAACTCACTACAGTCTACCGACGACTCCCGTTTAAGACGGAGCCGATATCAATCGATCTCCCCGGTGTCGGGGCGTTTGAAAGCAAAGATGCGGTGAGTACCAATATCCAACGACAGGTGTTGGACACGCTCCAAGAGGAACTCCGTAAAGAAATTCAGGCCGCAGAGACCGATGCATCAGAGCCTCCCGTCTGGCGTGCCGCGGCTGATGTTGAGACACCAATAACGGTGCAAAATGACGCTGAAGATGGCGAATCATTCACGGTTGCTGTTGAGGCTGATAGTTACAGTGGGGACTATCAGTTCCCGCCAGAACTCTTTGAGAATGTCTCGGAGGAAGAAGCCCGAGCTCGATACGAACAACTCATTGGGGGAATCGCCTCGCAGGGACCTGCATTTCAACCCGACTGGGATATCAACGTCCAGTGCGAATTTTTCGATGATAAAGATGACCACGTTCGCGGTGTGGTCACGGTTGAAAATGTGTCGGCCCCAAGCCCAGACACATCAGGCTTCGATTCACGCTTTGCGGCAGATGACTACGATCCGACGCTTTTTGATGTCAATATCGAAATGTCGCTTAGTGAGGGGCAGTTCTATGACTTCACGTTCGAGCGATTGGATGAGGACTTCCGCTACGATCGGAATCTGGCAGGGTATGGGACAAACTGCACCGTAAGCAGAGTGGACGAGTCGACTTTGCGAACCAACTATGTCCCGACGTACCGGCAACAGCGGTACGAAACGCGCGATCCAGATGATTTTGACCCGGAGATCGACACAAGCTTTCAAACCCTCACAGATATTGAAGGGGGTGGGTTAGACGCATTACGGAACCTCGAGGAGCAGATGCGGTGGTACCTTAACCAGGAGTATCCAGAGTATCTCGCCGATTATGAAGCGAGTGGCGACTTCCGTGAGGCAGATCGCCAAGATTTCGAAGCCGATAAAACAGCCTTCGAAAAAGAAATACAGCGAGTCAAACGTGGGATCCAGGCCCTTGAGTGGGATTTACAAGAGGGTGACGGCCACCTTGTTCGGTCGTTTGAGCTAATGAACGAGACTTTCGTATCGAAGGTCACCAACGAGGATGGAGAGATGGAATACGACGCGTGGCATCTCTTCCAGATTGCGTTTATTCTCAGGGTCCTTCCGGATATCGCCAGTCGCGAATATGACCAATGGTCTGAAACCTTGTGGCGTGATGAAGGAACTCAGAGTGAAAACTTCGACGGGAGTCCGTTAGAAGCCTTGGACGTTGTGGATATTTTGTGGTTCCCGACTGGCGGTGGGAAGACTGAGGCGTATTTGGGGCTAGCCGTATTCAACGCGTTCTTCGACAGGAAGCGAGGGAAAAGATACGGTGTAACAGCTTGGACACGCTTCCCGCTCAGACTCCTCTCGCTACAGCAGACGCAACGGATCGGCGAGATCCTCATGTATGCCGAGCTGCACCGTCTTCAGGAGCCAGACATTCAATCAGCCGAAAACTTCCCATTCACACTGGGATACCTCGTGGGATCGAAAAACACCCCCAACAAGGTCACAAACCGTTCAAACAAACAAGGAGCAAAAAAATCAGACTACCGGCGGGAATTTGAGCGGTTCCGGGATCCGGAGGGTGGAGAGGGCGCTAGAGAGAGTGTGAAAGTTTTCCCATCCTGTCCGGTCTGCGGGAGTGATGTCAAGATCCGGGCAACCGACGACCTTCGACTCGCACACTACTGTACGGCGAATCGATCCGACTGTCGGTATCAACAGCGTAATCGCTCCGATAGTGACTATCAGATCTTCGACGACGACGAACTCCCCGTTCACATCGTTGATAACGAACTCTATCGATACGCGCCGACCATGATCGTCGGTACCATTGACAAGATCACTGCGGTGGGCTATGAGCGAAAATCTGCTCACCTTTACGGTGGTAAAATGTCACACTGGTGTCCCGACCATGGATTTGCAAGCTTTGGGGAGTGTACCGAAAAATACGGCTGTGACAGCCGATTTGGCGGCGAGAACGCTGAACGTGGAGGTCACTTGGTTCCGCTCTCAGATACACCGTTCGGAGAGTCGTACGATATTGCTCCGGGATTACAGATTCAAGACGAACTACACCTACTGGAGGAATCACTCGGTACCTTTGATAGCCATTTCGAGACATTCGTCGATAAATACCAGCGATATAATGGGGAACAGCGGACGAAGATTATTGGTGCTACCGCGACGATAGAAGAGTACGATCAGCAGGCCAAAGAATTGTATCTGAGGAAGGCAGAGCGCTTCCCCGCTCAGGGTCCTGCTGTCGGCGAGAATTTTTATGCAACAACACGAGAAGCGACACGGAGGCATTTTGTCGGGATCATGCCTCATGGGAAGACCCACATCAACGCAATCATCCAACTTGATTACTACTACCTTCGCACGATCGAACAATTGCGCCAGGAGTTGCTCTCTGGAAGCGGCAAACACGAGTTACTCAACGAATTAGAGTTTGAGACAGCTGCGTCAAACGACGAATTATTATCGATTCTTGAGTTGTACGAAACGGCCCTCACGTACACGATCAGCAAGCGAGACAAGAATCGTTACACGCAGTCAATGCGGGGACAAATTGCCGGGTATCTTCGTGAGGACGGACTTCGTGAACCGAATCTTGCCGAGCTGACTGGCGATACCCCATTCGAGGAAGTTGAGGATATCTTAGGGAACCTGGAAAATCCACCAGAAGACTACCGACAACGGTTCAACAACATTGCAGCGACCAATATGATTAGCCACGGGGTAGACGTCAACCGTTTCAATCACATGTTGTTCTTCGGAATGCCACGTCAAACGGCAGAATACATCCAATCTAGTTCTCGCGCTGGGCGGTCGTTCCCAGGAAGCGTATTTGTCTGTTTTAACCCCGCCCGTGAGCGAGATCAGAGTCATTACCATCTCTTTGAGAAGTATCACGAATTCTTGGATCGTCTCGTTGAACCAGTGCCGATCAATCGTTGGAGCCACTTCAGTGTCCGTCGGACCCTGCCCAGCATGATATTTGCGTGGATCTTGAATCAATGGCTCTATGAAAGCGGTGAATGGCTCTACTTTGGCGACCAAGTGAGTGAATTGATTCGGTCGTTGCAATCCGGGCGCGGGAATCAATACGGTGTCAGTATCAACAACTCTGAAGACTTTCAGGGTTTGCTGGAGGCGTCATACGGCAGTGACCTCCGTGGTGAACTTCCAGAGGCGTTTCGCGAGATTCTGGACCGTGAGCGCGATCGGGCGTTCACCAACCTTGAGAACATTCAGCAGGACATGGCCAGTGAAGCGTTGAGTCCTGGAACGATGATGAGCCTCCGGGATATTGACGACCAGATCCCGTTCTTGCCGGTGGATCGTGACAACGAGAACCTATTCTATACTATGAACGAACAATGACGAACTCAGACGACAGCTACATGAAACGTGGAAAAGCACAGGTCTTGTTCAATTACCTTCCCGGTAATACGTTTGACTATACGGGGAAGTCCGGGATTCACCGTGTTGAGGGGATCGATGCCGTAGAACGGTCAGATCTTGACATCGGCTATATTGGACGTCAAGTATTGAATAAGGTTCAGGCATGGCGCTCCGGCGAATACAGTGCGGTCGGCTTTCCACAGTATGCAGATTCGTTCCAGCTGGTGGAACCTCGTGAAGTCACAACAAGTGTCTTTCCACTCTTATTCCGCTGTACAACGTGTGAGCGGATTCACTCGTACAAGAATACTAATGAATTAGCAAAGTACAATCGAAGCTTGAACTGCAAGAGCAACGGATGCTCGGGGAGTATCCAACAACATCAGTTCGTGTTCATCCACGAGTGTGGAGAAATCAAATCCCCATTTCCTGGTCAGTGCTCCCGATGTAACAGTTACGACGACTGGAAGTTCGAATCGTTTGGTAGTCAGCGATTTCGGAACGCCAGATGGTTCTGTCTCAATTGTAAAAATGAGAAAGACATCGAAGCCTGGTGTAACTGTGATCTCCCGAACAGCCGGATGCAGTTGACCGTCCACAGAGCAAGCTCAGCGTTTCAGCCACACCATCTCACGGTTATCAACATCGGCCATGGTGCTGCAGCAGACGCCTCGGCTCCAGGCTTCGGCAAGACGGTCTTCGCAAAGTATCTTGGATTGACCGACGAACCATTTGATCGAATTGAGTTGGACTCCCGGCGTGTATCTGAAGAACGAGAGCGGGTTGAGAGCCAACTTGAGACGTATCAGGACATGTATGAATCTCAAGAAGGGGATCTGGCCAAGCAAATCGCAGATGAAATTGAGGATCTCGAAGAGCAACTTGACGACATGGACAACGGCGATGAACCGATCGGTGACGAAGTCGCCGGATTGGTCCCCTTCCTGAATACGGACGGCGATATCTCACAGGGTGGGCAACAAGCTATCGTCGACATCTTCCAATATCACAACCTGACGGAGGAACTCAAACGGCGGACTGCCCGTGAGATCATCCTCGAAGCAGGCGCAGATACACCTCAAAGCCGACAACGGCGCGAACTCCGTGCAGATAGACTCGAAAATCAATTCCACCAGTTAGGCCTCGAAAACGTCGCATTCGTCGAAGACTTCCCGATAACAAATGTAGTGTTTGGGTTTACGCGAATCAATCGAGAGCCGGACGATTCTCGCCTCATCGCCTTCAGCGAGTCGGACGTTGACTCGTCAGGTGATGGGACGCCACTATTTACCGACACGGTCGAAACTGAAGCGATTCAGGTCGAACTATCACCGCGACGAGTAGTCACGTGGGTACTCGAAAACTCGCGTGGTGACGGAGAACATGTCGCCGCGCTCGGTGACACGATCGTCAACAGTCACCTACCCCGCGGTCGCAAGTATCCGGTTCCAGATAGCTGGGACGGTTCAGCGGTCGCCACGTGGTGTACCGAACACGGGATCGACGCTGTGGATACAGAGCCCCTATCGGAATGGGACGAGCCGACAATCCGGTCCTGGCTCGCTGCCAATATGGACGAAATCCCGACATTCGACCAACTCAAAATGGATCCCGATGACGGAGTAGATGCGTTGACCTACTTTGTCTACCATCTGCTGCATACGTATTCCCATTTAGTATTGAAACACGCGACGCAGCTCTCTGGATTCTCCAGATCGAGTCTAGCAGAGTTCCTAATGCCTCGAGCGCTTTCGTTCGTCTTGTACAGCAACCAGCGGACCGATTTTAACATCGGTGCACTGTATACCTTGGTTGAGTCAACGTTTTCCGATCTGCTCACCGAGCTGGAAAATCGTGGCAACGACTGTGTCTACGACCCAGTCTGCAGTCGCGAAGGTGGGGCGTGTCACAACTGTCTCCACCTTTCGGAGGTCTCGTGTGTCCACTTCAACCGGAACGTAGGTCGTGATTTTGTTTACGGCTCGAAAGGGGTGTCAGAACGGCACGTTGATGGCTATCTCGGACTTAACATTGATGAATAGCCCCAACACGCTCGGCGACGCGACCGATTTAGCGCAACTCCTCGGAGATACGGAGATTATAACACAATTGCTGAGCGTAGTGGCCCTGAACAGTACGCAGAAAGTACCATTATCTGCCGAAACGGTAGTAAATCAGAGCAGTTCTGTCAACCGGGAACTCGCGGATTTGTTTTTCCAATTCCTTCTGTCACGAGGTTACGCAACAAGAGGTGAAACACCGGAAGTTATCGAGATTAATGACGAGGACTGTATTAATTTACTCTCTGACTGCCGGCGTTCTATTAACGTACTTGATTACGTGGACAAAAGGACCGAACAGGTCGCGATCGACTTTGTTTGTACGTTACCAGAGAACGATCCGGGGTTCAGCGATCTGGATCCCGTTGATTTTGGCATGCGCCAAATCACTACTCGCCTGCTTACCTTGTGCCGGAATGCATCTGACGAACTTGTCTTAACTAGCCCCTTCCTTGAAGTTGAAGGGATGGATTGGCTCCTTCCTGGTCTAGAAGGCGCTCTTGAACGCGGTGTTGATCTCACCTTGGTATCTCGGCAGCTCCAACCTGGACAACCAAATCATACTGCAGTCCAGCGATTGTTTGAGATCGCTGAAGGACATGACGGTCAATTGGCAGTGTATGATTACTATGAACCAGAAGAGGACGGAAAGCATCCAAAATATACACTCCATTCGAAAATCCTTATTGCGGATCAACGGACCGCGTACGTTGGGAGTGCGAATTTCACGAAGTATGGATTCTCACAGAATTTGGAGATCGGAGTTGTCATCCAAGCACCTGCGGTTAAATCGCTGAACTCAGTCGTAGCCCACGTTGTCGGAGATACCGCCACGCTAGTAACTCCAGGCACTGAGTGACTGCAATAATTTAAGACTCAGAGTCCTTCTCTGATCGACAAACATTATTCCTTCACGGTCAATCATCAGTTAGATATCAAATGCCGTCGGATATAGATCAACTGACTACCCTTGCCTGCCGGCGAACATCCGCGGCTGAGGAGGATATTAGGGACGATATCCGGCAGCTGAAACAATATGGTGTTGGCGATGAGGCAATTCTAAAGACAGTATCAATGAAATATAATAATACAGAAACAATATCCCTGCTTGATGTCCCGAGTGTAACTTTCCCTCGAGCAGGCTTACTAGTAGAAAATAGAATTGAAGACGTACACTCGCTGGCAGCAGCTGATCCATCAAGTGTCGCGAACGCAGATATCGGATCAAAATCAATGGCTGAGTCGATCATCGAAGGTGCCAAAATCATTCTCAACGACTCAGACGTACTTGATCGATTGCGGAATGAAACTGACACATCGGATACTCAACTCGTGAAACATCTTCGATCGTTGATTTCGGATGGTATTCCTCCTAGTGACGTTGTTGACGAACTCATCAAGATACTGAATCAGGAACCGTCACTCCTAGAGGCATGCGGCCTAGATATGAAGCAGGCCCACTATCTTCGTCAGGAAGGTTTTGAGACAGTCAAGCAGATTGCGGATTCAAATGTTGCCAATATTGTGGAGGCAAGATCAATTGGGACGAAGACCGCCCAACTCGTTATTGAAGCTGCACAACGAGAACTCGGACAAGCCAAATCTGGACAACGTAATCTTGAATCTCAGGATTCAAACGAGAAGTCTGGTGAGAGCTCACCGAATTCCCAGAGTACAGATTCACAAACAACGTCGGAGGCTGGCGCCGGCTCACAGCGAGATCAAGAATCAGAAACGAAAGGTTCCGATAGGTCAGAAAGACAGAATACATCCGAGCTCAAAGATAATCCTAGCAGCACTGTGTCCAATCCATCTACTAATTCGGACGATACCGAATTGCGTCTCTTACTCATCGGCAGTGCACGGCCAAATATTCAAGACGGAGAGGTAGCTGGAATACGTATCCGTGCTGTATTAGAGACAGAGGGGTACGATCTCTCTTCGTTTGATGCGGCGATTTATTCCGGATTTACTCCGCCATCTCCCCACCACGAACAGCTAGGTCCCCAGAGCTGTTTTGAAGAACTAATTGACCAGCTTGGACCACTTGCATCGAAACTTCCTGTCTACTTCATCACCGGAGACTTTGGTCACGGAGACCCGCTTGACACTGTCTACGACGAATTTGAATACGCACCGGGGGGCACCTCGGATCCGTTTGTAACCGCTCCGAATGAAGACCTCAGGTACATCCCCACTCAAGAAACCGTTAGTCTCAAGCATCTTTCATTAACTCAGAACCCAGCGATAGCAGCTTCAGAGGATAACTGCGTCATCGTAACTCCAGATCTCTATCCTGAACTCTGGAATAACCATGATTCACTCGCGTATATTGCTGGGGGACAGTTGCCGGGCCGGACAGTAAACAACTCCATCGCCCCGATGTATTCAATGGAGAATGTCGGCCCGATGCGACCTGATGCAGCGGGTGGAGTTCATGACGTTACACTGACCGACGACGGAATTAACTCCCACAATCTCATTTCGTTTGACGATGCCGGCCTTGTCACATGTCCTGATCATATAGATCGGGGACTCCAGTTCACCGATACAGGAGACCGCTGTATCTTCTGTCATAACGAAGAGCGGTACTTTGAGGAGTGGCTCATTACGGGAGCCCGGAAAGCTCGTCATGACAAACGGGATTTTGATTTAGATGGGGCTGTTGAGTTCGTGGCAGACACAGCAAAACTGACCTCAGATCAGGAAACCCAATTCCGGGAGTACGTCTCGGAAAGAATCTACGAAGATTACTTTGGGA
>LFFM01002846.1_pt1 | contig 11165 bp, 7 predicted proteins | sample 643131 | NCBI WGS metagenome assembly LFFM01 (sample SAMN03777445, study PRJNA286221) | soda lake metagenome | biome: soda lake; feature: Kulunda steppe; material: water; isolation source: sample Tc-Br brine of Tanatar trona crystallizer | place: Russia: Kulunda steppe | collected 2011-07
ACCAGAAGTGGTGATCGATTTGACGTCCCGACATTTGCAGTAACCTTAGAAAATTTCGAAGGACAAGAAGAGACTCAGAGCTTCGCAGACTCCCGCGACGAACCACGGCCGGAACAGTGGACGCGGGACTATCGCGCTGAAATTGCCAACATTGTCGAAGATCTTTACCCCTTTTATGTGGCATTCTTTAGTTTTGACGTGTCAGATGAGCGGCGCCAATTTTTAACGAATTTCACCATTGAACAATTGCTTCCTTCCGAGGAAGCATTTAATCGAGAGCAGATGAACGGCGTTGTCGAGGGTTTAGAGAAGTATATTAGTGACTTTTCCGAACATTATGCCAACGTTTTTGATATCGATGGATTGGAAATAGATGAAATAATTCTGGGGTCGATATCTGACCAGGATTTCGAGCAATTTCTCAGCAATCCTTTCAACGAATATCTCGCTGGAGTTGAAAGCGCGTACGAATTACATCTGGAGCAGGTTCAAATTGCGGAGCTGGAGGCGCAAAACAATCAATCAGGCGCCGGAGCGTATTTTTTGATCGCAGGCGGAAGCATTGCTGCTGGCGTATTCCTGGTTCTGCTTTTTATTCTTTTCAAGATGGAACAGTCAATTCGTAAAAGCGTGGATGCATTAGAGAAAAATCTGACGGAAGATTCATAGAACCCTGTCGGCTTCCCCGGGGGCGATGATTCCGGGCCAATGTTCCCGTCCCGGACATCGCGTGTTTCGTCTAACCCACCTCACTGAGCACGTCGTGAAGCACGTTGCATATTTCATCAATGTCTTCAGGCTCGCTGATAAACGGTGGACCAAGCTGAATGGTGTCTCCCCCAAACCGCAGATAGAGGCCACGCTTCCAGGCCGCCATGGATATCTCCCAGGGCCGGCGCCCGGGCTCTCCGGCTTTGGGCTCAAGTTGAATCGCGGCCGCTAGCCCGAGGTTGCGTATGTCAACGATATGCGGCAGACCGCGAAGACCATGAACCTGGCGTTCGAAGTGCGGCGCTAGCCTGGCGGCTCGCCCGGCCATGTCATCGCGCTCGAAGATGTCCATGGCTGCAAGAGCGGCGGCACAGGCGATGGGGTGAGCGGAATAAGTGTAACCATGGGCAAATTCCGGGGTGTAGGTCGGCGTCTGCTGATCCATGAAAGTCCGATAAACATCGGCGCTCGCCACCACCGCACCCATGGGAATCGCCCCATTGGTGAGGTTTTTCGCGAGGGTCATAATATCCGGTGTCACCTCGAAAAGATCCGCACCGAAAGGAGCTCCCGTTCGTCCAAAGCCAGTCAACACCTCATCAAACACCAGCAGAATGTCGTGGCGGTCGCAGATCTCTCTCAGCCGCTGCAGGTATCCAGCGGGGGGGATGATGACCCCTGCAGATCCACTCATTGGCTCGACCATCACCGCAGCGATATTGGATGGGTCATGCAGGGTCACCAATTCTTCAAGTCTGTCCGCAAGATTGGTGCCGTGCTCGGGGATGCCACGCGAGAATCGATTCTCTGGCAGCAAAGTATGTGGCAAGTGATCCACATCCAGCAGAGGCCCGAAAGCCTTGCGGTTGGGACCAATGCCCCCCAAACTCGTCCCGCCGATATTAACGCCATGATATCCACGGGCTCGACCAATAATACGAAGCTTCTCCGGTTGGCCCCGTAGCCGCCAGTAAGCCCGCACCATTTTCAGTGCCGTGTCTGCAGACTCCGATCCAGAGTTGGTGAAAAAAACGTGGTCCAGCCCGTCAGGCGTAATCGCCCGAACACGGTTCGCTAGCTCGAAGGACAGGGGATGCCCGAATTGAAATGCCGGGGCGTAGTCAAGCGTCCGTGCGGCGGTCGATATTGCGTTGGCGATTTCCTCTCGACAGTGCCCAAAGCTTGCACACCATAGTCCAGAGAGACTGTCGATAATGTCCCGACCGTCCGCCGCCCTGTAGTAACGACCATGCGCCGCAGTGACAAACCGCGGATCCTCGTGAAAATCGCGGTTGCCGGTAAAAGGCATCCAATGTGCCTCGAGCTCATCTCGCTGGATCGGCACTGAACCTGGAACTGCGTCACGCAGATCCTGAGCGGTCTCCACCTGTTTCATCGCGCCCTCCCGGCCGTTTTCAAAGCCGCCACATTGAAAATAATTCCCATGGACGGGCCGCGCGATTTAAACTTTGGGAACCTGAGTTTGATAGGCCCCAAACAATCCATGGCGAAAAGTCCCCGATATGGACCTGGTCGTATCCATGACCTGGATTTGCGGCTGGTTCGGATCTTTAAGGCTGTTGCCGAAAGCGGCGGCTTCACAGCGGCTGAGCGGACGCTTGGTATTGGCCGATCCGCCATCAGCCTCGCCATGTCCGACCTCGAGTCACGGACGGGCCTAAAACTCTGCCAGCGGGGACGGGCCGGGTTCTCGCTGACCCCCGAGGGTGAACAAGTGTACGAGGCAGCGAACCGCATGCTCGCCGCCCTCGAGGGGTTTCGCACAGAGGTCGACTCGCTGCACAGACGACTGCGTGGCGAACTGCGTATCGGGATCACTGATAATCTGGTGACTCTGCCCGATATGGCGGTCACGGACGCACTCGCCGCCCTGAAGACCCGCGGCCCGGAGGTGCGCATCAAGATACACATGGTGGCACCGGACGAAGTTGCTGCCGGCGTTGTCGATGGCCGCTTGCATGTTGGTGTCATTCCCGCCGTTAATATTCCTGCCGGCATCGAGCACCGTTTCCTGTATCAAGAGGCCTCGCAACTTTACTGTGCGCGAGGTCATCCACTTTTCGAAGACGCGGCGCAGGCCAGCGACTCGGCGATCGCCGCGGCCGATTCGGTGGTGCCGGCATATGCCCTGCCCGCCGAAGCCCTTGCCCAGCATCAGCGACTCATCGGTACCGCCTCGGCAACGGATCGTGAAGGCGTTGCTTTTCTGGTCTTGACACAACAATACATCGGCTTCCTCCCGGTGCACTTCGCCGCGCGCTGGATCGAATCCGGACTCTTGAGAGCCCTGGCGCCGCAGCGCTACGCCTACGCGGTGCAATATATTGTGGCCACCCGGCGGGATCGTCGCCCCCACCGAGTCCTCGAGACATTTCTGGAAGAACTGCCATGAGTTGCCATCTCACGCCCCGGCATTAATCTCGAATGCGCGCCACCGCGGCCTGCAGGCTGCTAAACCCGATGCGCTCCTGTTCCAGGCGGATGCGCACCCCCAAGGTATCGTCTCGCAGAGCGGTAAAAAGCGTGTGCTCATCAGCGGTCAGAAAAGGGATATCGCCGGTAAAACGCTGATGCTCCGCCTCCTCGCCCCACAGGGCCCGGTGTGCCTCGAGGGTTGACTGATCCATCAGCATTGAGCGGGTCTGGGGGAGGTGCTGGCGCAGCCGGCTGAGGATCGAAAAGCCATGGGTGTCGATATCGCCCCAGTAATGAATGGCGACGCGGCGTAGCCATGGGACATCAGCAAGACGATCCACGCCATAACCCAGCCCGAAAATCACCAGGCCGGCAGGGCAGTCTGGAAAGGCCAAACCGTTGATCTCGTTCTCAGCGATGAACACCTGGCGCACGGCGGGCTTCCAGACCGCCAACTCGTCCAGGGGCACAACAAGATGACTGAACGGGCCCACCTGCAAATCGGGGTCGAGCACCCGCAATCGAACCATTAGCGGTTTCTCGCGCAGTCCGTAGCGCTGCTCGAATTGGGCGGCACCCCGGGCATCGGTGTCGATGGCTGAGGGCGGCAGCACCGCATCGAGGAGTTCCGCGAGAAGCCGACGGCGACGGTGGATGAATTTGGTGTCTACACCCGGGATATCGAGCTGGCGCAGGTAGAGGCCGGGCCGCGGGTGCGCGACGAAGTGATCGAGAATCGCCAGAATCCGGGGCCACTCGTCAGCGCGCTCCAATGCCGTCAGGGGGCGACGTGCAAGCCAGTCCCGCAGCGCCGGATAGCGGCGCATGGACTCTGAGGCCAGCGCGCGGTAGCGCTTTAGATCGCTGCCATGGCCCACCAGTCGGAGTCCGTCGGCCTCGGTGGGAATGGTTATCCCAATCGGCAGTTCATTGGTGCCGTGAACTCGATGATTCATCGCCTCCCATTTAATATCGTAGCCAAACCCACGCCGCTCGCGGCTGCCGTCACGTAGCCGGCGCACCCAATCACGAACGCTCTCAAAGTCATTGGTCAGGTCCCGGGAGCTGGGACGCCGAAGCCGGAGCGAGCGCGGGAATAGCGTCTCGCCGCTGATGTGCCCGGCCAGCCAGTCCCCCCGGTCCCAAAAGCGCTGGAGCTGCTGGCGAAGGTCCTCAGGGGTGGTCCAGGGGTTGGTTCGCGTCTTGCCCATGTCTGGGGCTTCCGGGTCAGCGCGCCGCGAGACGAGCGGCCTTTTCGGCCCGGTACTCCTCGATCGTCAGATTGCGCAGTAGGGACTCACTGGTGTCGTTGACATGAACGTATCCCACACTGGCTACAAAGGGCTCGATGATGTGGATCTTTTGTAGTGGTGTGACCACAAGCAGTTGCAGGTTGAGCCGGCGGAAGAGCTCCAGACCGTATCGGGCGGAGTCATCGGAGCCGCGGCCAAATGCCTCATCGATGACCACGAAACGGAAGGAGCGGGAGCGTTCTTCGCCCCACTCCAGGCCAAATTGGTAAGCCAGGCTGGCGGCCAGAACGGTGTAGGCCAGCTTCTCCTTCTGCCCGCCCGACTTGCCACCGGAATCGGTGTAGTGTTCATACTCCTGATCGTCCTCCCGCCAGCGCTCTGAGGCCGAAAAGGCAAACCAGTTGCGTACGTCGGTCACCTTGCGGGTCCAGCGCTGATCCGCATCGGTCGTGCCCTCCCGGCCACGGAACCGCTCGATGATGGTCTTGACCTGCAGAAATTTGGCCTCGGAATACTGCTCATCCTCCGAGCCCGTGATGGCACCCTCGGTGCAAGCACGCAGTTCCTGCTGAAAATCCCGGACGTCGACGTCGGGGGTGGCTTCGGCAAGCAGCTTGATGTAGCGCCCGCGGTTGTATTCGATGGCATGCAGGGAGCGGTTAATGGTCTCGATGCGCTCACGAATGGCCTCGCGCTGGCGGTTCAGCTGGCTTTGGAAGGCCGCCACTTCGCGAATGGTGTTCTCATTGAGCAACTCCTTGAAGCGTGCCTCGAAGCGCGGCAAGTCGTCGCCCTGGAGCTGTTCGAGCATGGCGCGGTAGTCGTCCGCCGCGTCCACGCTCACGTCCACCTCCCGGGTTTCCAGCGGCCAGGCGGTCTGGAACCCTCGCATGCGATCGATGATCCGCTCGCGCAGCGTCGTCACCCGCCGGCTACGGGCATCGATCCGGCCCGTGAGCCACTCGCGCATGACACGCTCACGGGGGTCACAGCCTTCCACCGTGAGGGTATGTTCGCCCAGCGCTTCGTCGCGCATCGCTGCAAGCCGGGGGAAGTACTCCGACTGCGCCGCCTCCGGTGTAGCCTCCAGCAAGTCCTCACAGTCGCTGTGCTGCTGCTCGGCCTCTTCGCGCTTCTGCTCGGTCTTGCTGTGTTCCCGGGCGGCCGTGTCGATCGCCTCATCGGTGAGCGCCTGCTCCTGCTCCACCGTCATGAGTTGCTGCTCCAGCGTGCGCAGCAGGTCTGATTGATCCTTAAGGGAGCGATACTCGGCCTCGAGCCGATCAATGGCTTCGGCCAGTGGCTGCCAGTCCACCTGACGAAAATCCGTGAACTGCGCCAGCGCACTGACGCGGTCGCGCTGATCCTGAAGCGCCGTTTGCTCGCTCTGCCCCTCGCTAATCCGCCCGGCAACCACCTGCATTCGCCGCTCTAGCCCGGATGCCTCCTGCTCCAGGGCCGCGATCTTGGCCTCATTGCTCCAACCCAGCACATAGCGGGAGGGATCATCAATGCGGTGGCGGTCATCCTTCTCATGACGGGCACCACCGGCCTTGATCTGCCCGGCGCGGGTGAGCGCGTGGGTCTCGCGACGAAACTGCCGCAGATCGGCGCAGCAGGCATAGTCGAAGCGTCGAGCCAGCTCCCGCTCGAGCCAGCCGTAGTAGGTCGAGTCGGGACGGATGGCCAGTTTGCGCAACAGGGAGTCCGGCCGGAGGTTTGGCGGCGCCGCAGCACCCGGCTCCCGGACACGGTAATAAACCAGCCGACCGCGTAGATGGGTCCGCTCAACCCAGTCGGCAACGTTGGCATATTCCAGCTCCGGCACCAGCAGTGACAACCCGAAGTTGTGCAAAACCCGCTCTATGGCACCTTCCCAGTCCCGTTCATCGTCGCGCACCTGGATGAGCTCGCCTACGAAGGGCAGCGAATCAGCGCCCACGCTCAGTGCCTCACAGAGCCGCTCACGGATGGCCAGCATGTTGGCCGGGATATTGGAGCGGCGCTGGCGCAGCGATATCAGTTCGGCGTCAATGTCCTGGTGCTGCGTCTTTAGCGTGTGCAGTTCCACCGAGGCCTCGGTGATCTCCTTCTGTACCGTCTCACGGCGGGCTTCATTGCGCTCCAGCGTCGTCTCCAGCGCCTGGCGATTGGCCGCGAAAGCGGCGCTGTCATCCGCTGCCGGCAGCTCCAGGCCATGGGCGAGCTCCCGGTAGCGGCGGGCCTGGGCTTGTCGATCGTCCCGCTCGGTTCGCGTTCGCTCAAGCTCTGACTTGATGCGTTCCAGGCGGTCGCCGCCGTTATCGCCAATGGCCTGCTTGAGTTCATCGCGACGCGCCCGCTGCTCCCGACGCTGCTGCTCGAGTCGGACAATGCGGTGATCCAGTTTCTCAAGGGTCTGAGCCAGATTGGCCAGGCGTTTGACCAGCAACTCGCGCTTGAGGCTCGCAAACCACGGTGACAACGCCTCGCGACAGCCTCGTAGGGTTTTGACCTCGGCCGCCACCTCGGCGTGGGCGTCCGCATCTTCGACCAGCGGTGTGAGCGCTTCAATCTGCCGCCGCGCCTTGAGCACCGCTTCGTGGGCCCGATTAAGGTCGTCAAAGTGGTCAATCAGCGCACGGATGCGCTCGGCCACCGGGAAAGCCTCGAGCATGTGGCTGCGAACGAACTCGGTCAGATTGCCCACCGATTTCATGGACACTGTCTGGCTAAAGAGCTCCAGGGCCTGCTCGGAGTCGATACCAAAACGCCGGCGGAATGCACCTCCGTAGGGGGGAAAGGTATCGTAGAGCTCAACGCTGGGCATCTGTCGCAGGCGCTTTCGCAGGTTGGCGAGATCGTTCCCGAACCCGGCAAAGTGCTCGGTGATGGCCAAGGGCTCGTCCGCCACCACGTAAAATCGCTCCGGCTGGCCCTGCATGTCACGGAAATAGAAGACTTGAGCCAGGGTTACGCCGAGGTCAAATCCCTCATTTCGGAACTGGGCCAGAATAACCGAAAAGCTGTTGTGATCACGCAGGGCGACGGACCGACTGGCGGCCTCCGCCTCACCACGATGAGACTTGTAGTGCCCGAGCACATAAGAGCGCAGGCTGCGCTCCCGCGCCTCGGCACCGGCAGCTTTGTTATAGGTGATGCGCTGGGCGGGCACCAACAGAGTGGTGATCGCGTCCACCAGTGTGGATTTTCCCGACCCGATGTCGCCGGTGAGAAGGCTGTTCGCCCCCTCCGGGCAAATACTCCAGACCCGGTCATGAAACGTTCCCCAGTTGAAGACCTCCATCCGCTGGAGCCGAAACCCGGTTAACCCACCATCTGCAACATCCGCGACTGGCTCCCCTGACATGGCCTAATCCTCCTCAGCAGCATGGCCGCGGTAAGCCTCCAGACGCACTTCCAGCTCGGAGAGCCACTGGGCATCGACAAAGGACTTCAGGATACGCCGCACTTCGAATCGACCTTCCTGGCCCCGCAGACGACGAAGAAACCCCAGTTCCACCACGCGGTTGATGTCTGTCTCGAGCCGGCTCAGCAGTTTCACCTCATTGGCGGTGTCCGGCAGAAAGACGCGCACCAGGTCGACGATCTCCTCCCGGGAGAGGATCAACCGCGGGTCGCCACCGATGGTGTCATGCTCCGCGAGCTTCTTTCGAAGCAACGCCAACAACAGGCTAACGGGGTAGCTCAACTGCCGTCGAGGCACCAGGCGGGGCAATTCCGGCTCGCCCTCTGGCGACTCCCGATGGCGCAGGAATGCGTAGCCCTCTGCCTCGTCCAATATCAATTCCAACCCCAGCACGCCGACGTGATCGCGCACCCGCGCCTGGTAGTCCAGCAGCGCCTGCCAGTACCTCGGGTGCTGATCCTGATAGAGCACTCCCTTGAAAAGGGTGATCAGCATGGGCGAGAAGCGCTCGTCGGCGCCCGATTCAGTCATCGAGTCAACTCCTGGTGAAGATCACAAGGGGCACGCGGGCCCGGCGTCGGACCTCCTGGTCGTCAATCCACTCGACGACCTGCTGTCGGCTATCCTGGATGGTCGCCTCACCGTCTTCGGTGGCGAGACTGATATAGGCGACCAACTCGGCGAGTCCCTGCTCCAGTGGATGGGTCATGACCAGATCAGACAAACTGATCTGGTCACGCATCTGCAGAGCCTGGCGAATGCGGCCGCGCAGGCGGTCACGATCCACGTACACCTGATTGAACAGAGCGTCGGTTTCGACCATTTCTTCACCGGCGATCAGCGCCTCGGACTCAACAACCGGCTTGACGGGCGGTCTGAAAAGCGGCCGCTCCATGGCCAGATCAACCCGTGGAGCTGGCTCGTTAATTTGCATGATGACATCCGGCGTTTCGTCCCGGAGGCCCAGAGCATGCTGCTCTACCTCGCGGATCAGGGTCATGATGCGGCGATCCTCCAGCCACGCCTGATCGTCCAGGTAGCGTCTAAGCTGCTCGGAAAGACGCGCAATGGTTCGCTGAGCGGCCTCCCCGGCCGCCAGCCAATCATAATGAATCCGTTGCAGACGCTCGTCCGGACGCAGCTCGGCCACCGGCTCCAGCGCCAGGGCGCGCTGCAGCAACTCGGTGAACTGCTCCTGCTGCGCCGGCGACATGAGGAAGTCCCAGAAGGCTCGGAAACTGCGCCCCTGGTCGGAATCGGTAATGGCGTCGCGCTCGCCGAGCACCTCCGCGAGCACCTCACCCTTGCTGCCTTCCCAGGTGGTAATGCGCTCACGCACCTGACGATCAAGGTCGCGGAAGTTCTGCTCCAGCTGCCGGAAGTCGCCGAGCAACCCACGAGCCGTGTCCGCCATCTGCAGAAAACGCTCCCGCAGTTGGGTCTCGTCCATGAGCGCCATCCGCCCCGCGCGGATCTCTTCGATCTCCCTGTCGAGGGTATCCCGTTGGTACTCCAGATCCCGAATGCGCGCCTTCGGGTCAGTTTCGGCTCCCTGAACGACCTGTTGCAGCAGGTCAAACACCAGCCGCAATCGCGACTCAGCCCCGATGAACGCTTGTTGCTCCAGCCCGGCCAGCCACTGAATCGCCCGCTCCGTGGCGGGTGTCAGGTCGTAATGGGGCTCATCGCTGTTTCCCGGGTAGTACTTACGCAGCCACGCCCGCTCATCACCGGCCCAGTCAGCGAGGTATTGCAGTGCCGAGCGCGGAAAGGCCTCCGCGCCCAGCACTTCGCGCAGCCGGAATAGCGAGTCATCCAGCCGGGTAGCCAGATCCTGCTCTGACAGACTGCGGACGTTCGGCGCGATGTAGCACTCATACAGAAAACTAATCACCAGCGGCGCGTGGTCGGCGAGCAGTAACCGCCAGGCCGGATGCTTGCGCCGCAGTGTCTCGAGATAGGTGTAGTCCATCGTCGGGCTCGGCGGTCACCAGTGATTTTCTGCCAGCTTACCGGGCTCAGGCTTGCACCTTGGCTCTGGCCTGCTGATATTCGTGCAATTAACACGCCTACCGTGACACACCCTAACGTGACTCCACTTCCCTCCACAGCTGCTGCATGAAGCGCAGATCCTCGCCCAGCAGGCTTGGTGTGAACTCAAGCACTTCCATTTCCTCATCAGTGGGGGTCACCGGCGGGTTCTGGAGCACCTCGTCCAGCATTGGCAGTGCCGCCTCGTTGGGGCTGGAGTAGTAGGTCCAGTTGGAGAGCTGCGCCCCCACCTGGGCATCCAGAATGTAATTGATGAAAGTATGGGCCAATGCCGCGTTGGGGGCTTCCGCCGGGATCATCATGGTGTCCACCCAGAACTCTGCCCCCTCTTCCGGGATCACGAACTCGATGTCGGCGTAGCCCTCGGGATCATCGGTCTTGAAGAAGAGGTAATCCCCGTTGTAGGTGATCGCGGCGCTGACCGACCCCCGCACCAGCTGCTGGAGCACCGGCGTGCCCTGAATGAAGCCCGCAAAATTGCGGCGATCCTTGGCTTCCAGCACGAGGCGGGCGGCCTCCTCCAGCTCGTCGCGGTCCGTGCAGTCATAGCCGTGGCCAAGCCAGGCACAGGCCACGCCCAGGGTCACCTGCCCGTCTTCCGGCAGGGCAAACGGCGCATCGGGATTGACGGACTCGTCGAACAGCACCGACCAGCTGGCCGGCTGCTCACCCAGGGCGGCGCGGTCGTAGACCAGTCCGGTGGTGCCCCACTGATAGGCCGCGGAGAACTCGCTGTTCGGGTCGTATCCCGGGTCCCGGAACTCATCCATGAGGTTATCCAGGTTGGGGATCCGGTCATGGTCCAGTGGCTGCACCAGTCCGGCCTCGATGAGCCGCGGCACGAAGTAGTTGGACGGCACGATCACGTCATATTGCCGAACGCCGCCCGCCTGGAGCATGGAAAACAGCTCGCCGTTGGAGTTGAAGAAATTCTCCACAACTTCCACGTCATGCTCGTCTTCAAAGGCCTCGATGAGGGCCGGATCGATGTATTGGGACCAATTGAGCAACACCAGACGATCCGACTGGGCACTGGCCGCGCTGGCCATCATCAGGGCACCGGCAGTGAGGACACCAAAAACGGAAAAACGCGACAGCATTGGGCAAACCTCCAGGTTAGTCAGAAACAGACGGTCAACGGCGACGCAGAACCAGACTCAGCAGGGCGAACAGAAATACGCTGACGATCATCAGCGTGGCGATGGCATTGACCTCGGGGGTCACGCCTTTGCGAATGGCACTCCAGATGTAAATGGGGAGTGTGGTGCTATCCGGGCCGGCGGTAAAGAAGCTGATCACAAAAT
>LFFM01002847.1_pt1 | contig 11162 bp, 12 predicted proteins | sample 643131 | NCBI WGS metagenome assembly LFFM01 (sample SAMN03777445, study PRJNA286221) | soda lake metagenome | biome: soda lake; feature: Kulunda steppe; material: water; isolation source: sample Tc-Br brine of Tanatar trona crystallizer | place: Russia: Kulunda steppe | collected 2011-07
AATATAGGGGCCAAAATACGGGATAATAAACTCGACCGCTTATGACTATAATTACGGATATTAATAAAGCCTCTCGACCGACCCATTCGGGCCGTCGCCGGGTGCGGCCTATCGGTGCGGCCCACGGATGCCGCGTAAGGAAGTCGCCCGATCGGGGTCCGTCGATCGTCCACGATTCGAACGGGTCGTCCGGACGTTCGTGCAGACAACGAGGCGGGACCACGCCGGGAGTCGCAGAGAGCTGGAACGCGGGTGGATACCGGGAGCCGATACTCGGACGTGGCGACGTCATTGCCGGATAAAACGACGGGGCCCGGATCGGTTCCAAGGACGGAACGATGCGTTCCAACGCAGGCGTTTCACCGCAGGGAGACGTACTGTGCGGTGGGAAACCGAACCGGTCCTCCGCGTCTATACCGCCCGGTTGAACGTTCACACCGGGTGGATCGGGGTCGATGGGGATCGCTCTCCGCAAACGGACCCCTCGAATTCAGCCAGGCACGATGTGATACTCTTCTGGATGACTGTCGACCTCGAATTCAGTTTCCGCTTTGGGTACTCCGGCACGCTCGGAACGGTGGATCGGCGACACGTGAGGCGAACCCCTCGACCAGTTACCGGCTGGCATGTCAGCCATGGCCGGGGAACGGTTGACCGGAAGTCGCTCCACGTCGGCTTAACGACCCACGCCAGTTCGTCGATTCGGAAACGCTCGCGAACTCCTGGTGACTCTCTTCGACTGGTGTGAGGTACAACGGCACATCGTGAGGGGCGGCTCGACGACGCGACGGACCACACGCTGACTTGTGCATACCGAGGTTTCAGCGCTCGCCCGACGTATGCGGGCGACTCCGTGTCTCGCGCCGGAATACCCACTGACGGACCCATCCGTATCATGAGAAGTACGACGACGTGTCCGTCCGTTTTCACGCTGCCCCGGGACGGTATGCGGCCATTCATGAACCCGTGAGGATCCGTCGACACCGCCGGCAAACGTTCCGACACGACCGGTCGTGCCACACGGGCGCGACTCGCCTGGGCGAGTACACCGGCTTCGTGGGTTCTTCAGGCCCCGTTGATCGCGAACGCCTTCGACCGTATCCAGTCCTGGTGGCCTCCGTGCAATGGCGATCGTGGTCGGTCTCGAGAGGGCGGGTCGCTTCGAGCACTGGTACACGAAGAGGCGCGATATGAACCCCGGGAGACCGTGTTGACCCCCCGATCCGGCGCGCATCGGCATCATCTTGACCATCGAGATGCGACAGTATTCGACGCCAACGAGACTGGTAAACTTTATATTGCTATATCTAATTTTCCACCCGAGATCGATGCCCACGTTTCGCTGGCGGACCAGCTAAGAGCAACGGCGTCGTATCGGCAACGCATGGCCGAGGAGACTGGTGAACGGATTCACCTCGTCCGCAACGAGGTGGACCCTGATTACGAATACCACTGTGACGCGTTGGCGTCTCGGTTCCCCGAGGCGGGGACGATCGACTACCCCTCCGGGGAGCGAGTCCCCGTAGACGACACGGATGGCGTGGTCCTCACGGGGAGTACTGCGGGCGTGTACGAATCCGACAAGCACGACTGGATCCCGGAACAAAAGGTGCTCGTTCGCGAACTCGTCGATCGGGAGATTCCCCTCCTCGGAGTCTGTTTCGGCCATCAGATCGTGAACGCCGCACTCGGGGGCAGCGTCGAACACGTCGGAAGCGAGGCCGCGCTCGTCGTGGCTTCGCTGGCCGCGGATCCGATCTTTGAGGGCGTCGACCCGGTGGTCGTCTCGCTACACGGCGACGAAGTCGTCGAAATCGGTGAGGATCTCGAGGTGATCGCCTCGGCCGATCACGCCCACGTCTTCGGCACGCGCCACCGGAGTGCGCCGGTTCGAACGGTTCAGTTCCATCCGGAGATCACGGCGGACCTTCGTGAGCACCTGATTGCGGACTTCGACTGGGACGAACGGGAGTTCTCCTTCGAGGACGTCCGTTCGGAGCCGACGTTCGAGAACTTCCGGCGGCTCGTCGCCGAGCATCGAGACGATCGGTCGTCGGCCTGAGTCGGAGGTGGCGTGAAAGCCGCCGGTTATACGACGATTTCCGAACTCGCTTGGCTTGCGACGAGCCGGTCGCGAGCCCGTTCGATGGTCGGCGATCGTTCGACCACGTTGCGCATCAACACGGTCTCGCTCGGAAAGAGGTGCTCGCCGAGTACGAGCCCGTGCTCGCGGGCCGTCGACCCGCTCACCGTGAGATAGACGCCCAGGTCCGCCCGGGCGATGGCGGCTTCCTCCTCCTCGTCGGGGTCGGGATAGACGAACTCGATCCCGGAGAGCGCGTCAGTCCCGAGCACCGCATTGACGAGCCGCTCGTACCGCGGCGAGATGCAGCAGTCGCCGCGGTAGTCGGCGACGAACGATCGGTCGAGCTCCGCCCCCGGAGGCAGTGCCTCCGGACGCGCCATCAGCGTGTGGTAGACGGTGTCTCCGAGCCCGTTGACGACCCGGACGTCGGTGTCGAGCGGGTCGATCCGCTCGTTTACCTCCTCGAGCCCGTCGATGCCGGTCGGCTGAATGCCGACGACCTCCTCCAACACGAGGTCCGCGGAGTCGAATCCGAGCGCGAACTCGTGGGTGCGAAGCGCGCGGAAGGGCTCCTCGCGGCCGACGAGCTTGAGTCGGACGTCGCCGAGATCCACCGTCGCGGAGTCGAAGACGATCCGACGCGGCTTCCCGTTTCGGTCGTCGCGCATCAACGTGAACTCGGGTTCGTTCGGCTCGCCCGGCTCCGAGTAGTCGAGAAGCCGCTGGTACGGGCCCGTCTCGGCCTCGACGCGTCCCTTCGTGACCGCCTTCTCGTAGCGAAGGGTGTTGCTCACGCGGTCGGCAAGCCGGTCGAGCGCCTCGTGATGGCCGACCGCCGCGACGCGTTCGAGGACGGCCTCGAGGGGTCGGCCCTTCCGCGGCACGGCGACCGGAACGGGATCGCTCATTGATGATGGTGGGATGCGGCAGGTAAAACGGGTTCCGCTTTCTCTCCGTGCTCAGGGGCCGAACGCTTCGTTGAGCCGTTTGCGGAACGCCTCGAGCTCCTCGAGCTGGTCGTGGATCGCGGCTATCTCGGCTTCCACGTTCGCGACGTCGCTCCCGAGCCGGTCCTCCACGCCGGTCAGGCGTTCGTCGACCTCGGCTAAGTCCTCCCAAACGTCGTCGAACTCCGTGTCGAACCGGTCGAGGCGATCTTCGACGTCACCAACGCGTTCGTCGGTCCGCGAGACCGCCGCGTCGACGTCGTCGAAACACTCGCAGAGGGTTTGGACGTCGTCGCTTATGTCGTCGACCGTTCTATCCAGCTCCGTGACGTCGTCCTCGATCCCTTCGACGCCCGATTCCAGGGACGACACCGTTTCTTCGACCGTGTCGACCCGGTCGTCGACGGCCGTCACGGACTCGTCGAGCGACGCGAACTCGTCGGAGAGGTCGGACCGCTCCTGGTCCGCGGCCTCCAGCCGGTCTTCGATCCCCGACAAGTCGGCGTCAACGTCGTCGACGCGAGCCTGGAGTCCGTCGAGGACCTCGCGGGCGGTCCCCTCGTCGTCGATGAATTCCGCGAGCGCGTCGGCGTACGCCTCGATGTCGGCAACGCTCGACTGAAGTCGACTGATGCGGACGTCCACGCTGCGGGGAAGCTCGAGGTCGAGCTCGGAACGCAACACCTCGAGGTCGTCGTCCGCGACCGTGCCGTCCCTGATTTCAGCCGCGAGCGCCGCCGAGACGCTTCCATCCCGTGGGACCGTCGCGTCGGAGTCGACGTAGGTCTCCGTGTCGCTTTCTGCGACCTCGCTCTCGAGGTCCTCGCTTTCGGCGACCTCGGCCGCATTCTCAGCCGCGTCGTCCTCGATCTCGTCCCGATCCGGCCGACGAGTGACCGCCGCGGTGGTCTCTCCGTCCGTCGATCGAGGCGACGGATTCGCCTCGACCGGCGTCGGATCTCCGGGGTCGGTGGCGTCCTCCTCGCCGACCCCGGCAGACTCGTCCTCTCTCGTTTCGGCCGGTTCCTCCATACCAGGGAGCGTATCGCGGTCGCCGGAGAGCACCTCCCGCACGGCGTCGGCTCCGCCGGTGCCGAGGACGTCCTCGATCTCCTCGCCCACCGGCACGTGCTCGATGGTCGGGGTAGCCATGAATCCGTCCAGATCGGGGTCGTCAGCCCGGATGCCGAAGATGGTCTCGACCCTCTCGCCCGGATCCACGACGCGCTCGAACTCGACGCGGTGGTCCTTATAAGCGGTCCACTTGTCGCTTTCGTACTCCGGATGGAATCCCACTCGATCCATCGGGAACGTCTCCGGGATGGCGTCCACGATGCGGACCCGCGCTGCCTCCTCACGGCTCGACGAGAGATCGTACCGAACCGCGGGTACGGGGAACTCGTCGTCGGCAAAGGTTTTCTCGACGCGGATCCCGTCCTCCTCGACGGTCGTGTCCGACGTTGCCGTCCGTTCGCTCATGAGCGCATGCTTCGCAACCAAGGGCTTAAATTACACGGGCCGGGTTTCATCCGTGATATCCGCCGATCGCCCCACGGGGCCGACGACTCGGGAATCGTAGCGGACAGTGACCGGGAGACGGTTGCGGGAGACGGCCGCGTCCTACAGTTCGATCCGGTCGCCGATCTCGACGATCTCGAGGCGGTTCGGGGACGGGAAGCTGTTGGCGTGCGCGTAAAGCGCGGTCGGGTCCGCGGTGAGCCCCTTCCACATGTCCCAGTGGGTGGGAACGAGCCGGTCGAGATCCAGCGCGCTCGCAGCGTCGACGATTTCGTTTTCGTCGCTGTACCACTTGGTGCGGACGGGCTCGCCGGTCTCCTTGTCGGGAACGTTGCCGACGGAGCCGAACGCCAGGATTCCGACATCGAGGTCGAATCGCTCGGCGAGTCCAGCGAACGACTGCGAAGGCTTGCTGTCGCCGGCATGAAACAGGGTTCCCGCGTCGTGTTCGATGACGTAGCCCACGGGGTGGGTCGCGTCGGGGTCGTGCGTCTCGACGACGTGGACGGTGAACTCGCCGATCCGTAGCTCGTCGCCCTCGGTCACCTCGAGGAACTGCTCGTCGTCGACGTCATACGACTCGGTCCAGCGTTCCTCATCCAGGGCGACGGCGAGCGAGTCGTCGGGCGCGACGAACTCCGCGCCGGTGTTTGCGAGGATCGGCGCCTGCGAGGGCCCGTGGACGTGGTCGGTGTGTTCGTGGGTCGCGAGCACCGCGTCGGCGACCGTGACGTCCGCCGGATCGAACGGGACGGGGATCATCCGCACCGTTCGCGGCGGGTCGCCCGTGCCGACGTACGGGTCGATCCAAAGGACGGTCCCCTCGGCACCCTTGATCGCGAAGCCGTTGCAGCCGAGATACCAACACGCGACGGTGTCGGGGTCGGCCTCCGCGATCGCTCGCGGCAGCCAGTCACCCCAGTCGGACGTGGACATGGCTCGTTCTGCGTACCCACAGCCCCTAACGATTGCGAAGTCGTGGGGCGGTCGCGTTCGAGCATCCCGTCGGGAGACGATCTTTTACACCGCTGTCCGCTATATCGAATCATGTCCGACCACGGCGTCGAAAACGAGCAGGACGCGCGACTGAACCGACTGGCTGCGGATCTCCGTCGAGCCGACGGCGCGGCCGCGCTGACCGGCGCGGGGCTCTCCGTCGCCTCCGGGGTCCCGACGTTCCGTGGCGACGACGGGATCTGGGGCGACGTCTTCGACGAGTCGGACTTTCACGTCTCGCGGTTCGAGCGCGATCCGGCCGGGTTCTGGCGGGACCGCCTCGAGCTGTACGACCACATGGAGCCCGCGGGCGGCGCGAAGCCCAACGTCGCTCACCGGGCGCTCGCCGCCCTCGTCGACGCGGGCGTTCTGGATGCGGTGATCACCCAGAACACGGACGGCCTTCACGGCGCCGCCGGTACCGACGACGTGATCGAGCTTCACGGGACGAACGCGCGGGTCGTCTGCACGCGCTGTGGTGAACGTCGGGATGCGTCGCCCGTCCGCGAACGGGCCCGTGGGGGTGAACTACCGCCGACCTGCGACTGTGGCGGCGTCTACAAGCCGGACGTCGTCCTGTTCGGCGAGCTGCTTCCCGCGGAGGCACATCGCCGGGCCAAGCGGCTGGCGGCCGAAAGCGACGTGTTCATCGCGGCCGGCTCGTCGCTCACGGTGGATCCGGCTGCGTCGTTGCCGGGCCGACGGCGGGGCGGGACGCTCGCGCTAATCAATCTCGAGGGGACGCGGTACGACGGGACCGCAGACTACACGTTCCGTGCCGACGTCACGGACGTGCTTCCGGCGCTTGCACGTCGGGTGATCGGATAGCGTCTCGTCGTCCGGAGGGCCACGCCCGCACGCTTAATCCGATCCCGCGAGAACTCCCGACCATGATCACGAGCGAGCGAATGGCCGCGGTCGACGCGAACGCCGCGGCGCTTGGCGTGCCGCGAAAACAGCTCATGGAGTCGTCGGGGAACGCGGTCGCTCGGGCGGTGCGTGAGACGGCCGATCCGGGAGCGTCGGTCACGCTCGTCTGCGGGCGGGGAAACAACGGGGGCGACGCCTTCGTCGCAGCGCGGTTTCTCTCCGCATACGACGTGAGGGTCGTCCTCCTCGGGCGACCCGAATCGATCGCCGCGCGGATCGCCTGCGAGAACTGGGACGCTCTGGAACGCGCCGAGATCCCCCGGGAGACCGTGACCGATTCTGCATCGATATCGGTCCGCCATCCGGACGTCGTGGTCGACGCGATGCTCGGCACCGGCGCGTCGGGAGCGCTTCGCGAGCCCGAACGTACGGCGGCGGCGCGGATCAACGAGGCACGCGACGCGGGCGCGACGGTGATCGCGGTCGACGTTCCCTCCGGGATCGACGCCGACACGGGCGAGCCGACGGGTGCATCGGGCGACGAGAACGAACCAGTCGGCGAGGACGATCCCGTCGTCGTCGAGGCCGACCGCGTCGTCACGTTTCACGACGAGAAGCCGGGGCTGGCCGCCCTCGAGGCGTCGGTAACGGTCGCGGACATCGGCATCCCGGCCGCCGCGGAGCGGTTCACCGGTCCCGGCGACCTCCGTTCGGTCACGCGCGACCCGGACTCACATAAGGGCGACAACGGGACGGTACTCGTCGTCGGGGGAGGCCCCTACACCGGGGCGCCGACGCTATCCGCACGCGCGGCGCTCCGTGCCGGCGCGGACCTCGCCCGAGTGGCATGTCCCGCGACCGTCGCCCGCGAGGTGCAGGGCTTCTCCGCGGACCTGATCGTTCACTCGGTCCCCGGCGAGGCGTTCTCGCGCGCCCACGTCGACGCAGTCATGGAGTTGGCGGCGGAGGTCGACGTCGTCGTTCTCGGCCCGGGTCTCGGCGACGACGACGGCACGCGCGCGTTCGTGGAGGCGTTCCTCGCGGCCTTCGCGGGGCGTGCGGTGGTCGACGCCGACGCGCTCGTAACGGTGCCCGACGTCGAGACGGACGCGGAGCTGATCTGCACGCCGCATCAGGGGGAGTTGGTCGGGATGGGCGGCGAGACGCACGCGGATCCGACGCGACGGGGCGAGCTCGTGCGGGAGGTCGCACGCGAACTCGACGCGACGATGCTGGTGAAGGGCGCGGTCGACGTCGTCGCCGCGGACGACGGGTGCGTCCGGCTCAACCGGACGGGGAATCCGGGGATGACGGTCGGCGGAACCGGCGACGTGCTGGCGGGGACGGTCGGCGCGCTTGCGGCGACGATCCAGCCGTTTGAGGCCGCGGCGGTCGGGGCGTACGTCACGGGCCGTGCGGGCGATGCGGCGGCCGAAACGCACGGCCACGGGCTCGTGGCGACGGACTTAATCGACCGGCTCCCGCAAGTTATATATACGAATGAGTGAGGAGACGCCGCGGGACACGGACGCGGAGGCGTCCTCGAAGCAGGGCTCGGGGGCGGACGAGCTGACGCACACCGACGCGGACGGGGCCGTTCGCATGGTCGACGTGGGATCGAAGCCGGACTCGAACCGTCGGGCGGTCGCCCGGGGAACCGTCCGGCTCACGCCCTCGACCGTCGAGGCGATCCGGGGCGACGAACTCGCGAAGGGTGACGTGTTGACGACCGCCCGGATCGGTGCCATCGATGCCGTCAAACACACCTGGGAGACGATCCCGATGTGCCACCAGATCCCGATCACGAACGTCGACACGGCCTTCGACATCGGTGACGACCGCGTCGTACTGGAGGTGGGCGTCGAGACGACCGGTAAGACGGGATGTGAGATGGAGGCACTTCAGGGCGTCGCGACCGGGCTCAACGTGGTTTGGGACATGGTCAAGGCGGCGGAGAAGGACGCCGACGGCGGCTATCCGGACACGCGGATCGAGGACATCCGGGTACTCAGCAAGGAGAAGTCTCGGATCGAGTAGCCGCGAATCCGCGCGCCCTCGTTTCGAATATCGTAACGCCGGGATCCCCGATGTTCACGGGGTTGCATACCGGCGAGCGGGCCGCAGCCGGGAGATTCAAGGTCGTGCCCCGCCCGCTCTCTGACGATGCGTCAGGACCACCTCATCACCGCGACCCAGCTCTCGCGGGATGACATCGAGGCGGTGCTCGACCGGGCACGCGAGGTCGCCGACGACCCGGCGGCGTTCGCGGACCGGTGTGCGGGAGCGGTGCTCGCGCTCTGTTTTTTCGAGCCGAGCACGCGCACGAAGATGAGCTTCGACACGGCCGCGAAACGCCTGGGAGCGGACACGATCGACATGGGCGGCGTCGACTCCTCCTCGGTGAAGAAGGGCGAGTCGCTCGCGGACACCGTCCGCGTCATCGAGGGCTATGCGGACGCGCTCGTGCTTCGGCATCCGAGCGAGGGCGCCGCGACGCTCGCCTCGGAGTTCGTCGACGTTCCCGTCGTCAACGCGGGCGACGGCGCGGGCCAACATCCCTCCCAGACGCTGCTCGATCTGTACACCGTCCGGGAGAACCACGGCCTCGACGATCTGACCGTCGGGATCATGGGCGACCTGAAGTACGGCCGGACGGTCCACTCGCTGGCGGCCGCGCTCACCAACTTCGACGCCAACCAGCACTTCATCAGCCCGGAATCGCTGCGGCTTCCCCGGTCGGTTCGGTACGACCTCCACGGGGCGGGCGCCCAGCTGCGTGAACACACGGAGCTCGAGGAGGTGCTGCCCGACCTCGACGTGTTGTACGTCACCCGCATTCAAAAGGAGCGATTCCCCGACGAGAACGAGTACCACCGGGTCGCCGGCGAGTATCGGATCGACGCGGAGACGCTCGCGGACGCCAAGGAGGAGCTCACCGTCATGCATCCCCTGCCGCGGGTCGACGAGATCGCCCCCGACGTCGATGCGACGGATCACGCACGCTACTTCGAACAGGCACACAACGGCGTTCCCGTCCGCATGGCGCTTTTGGATACGCTGTTGAGCGGGGACGACGAGGGGATCGAGGTGGACCGATGAGCGACCACGAGCTTCGCGTCTCGAAGATCCGCAACGGAACCGTCATCGACCACGTCGAGGGCGGACAGGCGCTGAACGTCCTCGCCATCCTCGGGATCGACGGCTCGGAGGGGCTCGGCGTCTCCATCGGAATGAACGTTCCCTCCGATCGGCTGGGCCGGAAGGACGTCGTCAAGGTCGAGGACCGCGAGCTCTCGCAGTCGGAGGTGGACGTCCTCTCGCTCATCGCGCCGGCGGCGACGATCAACATCATCCGCGACTTCGAGGTCGTCGAGAAGAACCGCGTCACGCGACCCGACGGCGTGACGGGAGTGCTCTCGTGTCCGAACCGCAACTGCATCACGAACGCGAACGAGCCGGTCGAAACCAGCTTCGAGGTCGTCGACGACGCGGTCCGCTGTGAATACTGCTCGACGATCATCCGCGAGCACATCGCCGAGCATATCGACGTCTAATAACCCGACTTCACGTCGGCGTTCACGCCCCGTGCACCCGGACGACGAGGTCGCTTCGGGGGCGGTAGTTTTTAGCCGTCGCCGGATCCATGTTTAGCCATGAGCAAGAAGCTAAAGCTCGTCCTCGTACTGTCGCTCGTGGTCCTCGCGTACTTCCTCCTCGCCGGCGACAAGGAGCCGGTCGAGGTGGAGTAACGCCGCGTCGGCGACACGCGGGGTTCCCGAACTCGTCGCATCGCTTCCGAACCACCGCCCTCGGTTTCGCCGGGTACATGCCCGCGTTTTTATGATCAGGCGGCGTAGCGTGGGTCATGCACGGGGTCGTTACGCGGAACGCCGACGAGGTCGACATGGATCCGTTCGACCTCGGCTTCTACGAGGTGAAAGACGTCACGGGGCGGGCGGCGGCGCCGCTTCCGAACGCCGTCAACATGGTGTCGTGTTTCGGGGACAACGCGGCCGCCGGCGAGAACCCGGAGCTGGTTCCGGTCGACTGGCACGGCGAGCCGGCCACCCGCGACCGCGACTACTTCGACTGGGCGTACGTCTGTCCGACCCATCCGGAGTACCGCGAGGGGCTCCTCGAGATCGTCGACGACTGCGTCGCCGAGAACCGCGACGTCCGGCTCGACGACGTCGGCTTCCCGCGGGAGGGATACTGTCGATGCGACCGCTGTCGTCGGCTGTTCGACGGGAGCGACCACGACGAGTGGGCCGACTGGCGCGCCGACGTGATCACGACCTTCGTCGCGGACGCCGCCGAACGGATCCCCGGCCGCACGCTTCTCACGCTCTATCCGGACCCGTATCCGGACCACCTCTACGAGCGCGCAGGGCTCGATCTCGACGCGCTGACCGACCACGTCGACGAGTTCGTCGTTCCCGTCTACGACCTCCATTACGCGACGACCTACTGGCTGGAGTCGATCGCTCGCGGGTTTCGCTCGCGGCTCGGTGGCGATTACGACGTCCACGGCGCGCCACCGGAGACGCCCTTCTCCATCGAGCTGTACGCCGTCGACGTCGACGTCGACGACCTGATCCACGCGACCGAGGTCGCAGAGACGTACGCGAAGGACGTCCTCTTCGGCTACGACGCGAGCAACGCGGCGGCGGCGCTTCGCCGGAAGGACGCCGACACGCGTGAGGGCGAGGTCCATCGTCCCGAGTGATCTCGCGGCGTCGACCCCG
>LFFM01002848.1_pt1 | contig 11162 bp, 11 predicted proteins | sample 643131 | NCBI WGS metagenome assembly LFFM01 (sample SAMN03777445, study PRJNA286221) | soda lake metagenome | biome: soda lake; feature: Kulunda steppe; material: water; isolation source: sample Tc-Br brine of Tanatar trona crystallizer | place: Russia: Kulunda steppe | collected 2011-07
CGTACAACATGGAACTGAACCCAGCCGTCGGCTTGCTCACTTACCGGCGGTCAGTACCCTCCGTTGCGACCCTCAACTCGTATCATTTCTTCCCGAAATCAGTGAGCAACGTCGCACCCAGCCGTCTGGAGCGATTCTACGAGCTAATCGGACATCCCACGACAGGCCGTATGATGCTCCGGACAATGAAACGGTTCGACGCCTTCATCGCCCTGAGCAGTGCTGTTCGTGACGTGTATGATAACCGTGGATTCGACCCGACCAAGATCGAAGTTGTCCCGAATATGATCGATCCGGATTTCGACAGTCCCGACAACACGGCACAGTCGGAGCCGGGTGTTACGTTACTCTACGTCGGGTCGCTCCGTCCGAACAAGGGCGTCGAGTACCTCGTTCGAGCGATGGATAACCTGCCGAACACGTACGTGCTTCGAGTGGTCGGAGACGGCCCGATGCGCTCCTCACTCGAAGAGCTCGCCGTCTCCCTCGGTGTGAGTGATCGAGTCATGTTCACGGGCCAGCTCGCGTACGAGCGAATCCCGGAACAGTACGCCACCTCGGATATTTTTGTACATCCCGGTGTCTGGCCCGAACCGTTTGGACGGACTGTTCTGGAAGCGATGCAAAGTGGGCTCCCCGTTGTCTGTACTGATATTGGGGGTCCAGCGGATCTTGTTCGGGATGATACCTTACTCTGTTCCCCACGTGATCCGGAAGGCCTTGCAGAGTCTATCGAACACGCCTCAGAGAGTGCACTTGATATTGGTAGACGAAACAGGACTCACGTCCATCACCAGTACGCACCAGCGACCGTTACTTCTCGAGTTCTCGCTGTTTACGACAGCGTGGTGGATTAAAACGTGTTTCGTATCGAAAGAGCCGGGCATGTGAACAAGAACTTTATTTTCCGAACCGGTAGTCGGGATAGATGGGTTATCGGGACAAATCGGCAGCTGTTGACATTCTTTCTACGTTCGGGCCGAAGGGTCTGTTCTTTGCGAGCAAGCGAGCGCTCATCGCGCAGTCTCGGTCAGTGAGACAGCCGTTCGTTTCGTTCGAGGGGAACTCACCCGATGCAAAAAACGTTCTCTGGGTTCCGACGGACGCGATCCAGCACTTTGGTACGTGTTTGACCCGAAACCAAGTCGAACACTTCGGTGCAGTGTACGGTGGGCCCTGGGACACTCCTCTCGGCCGCATCGCTACCCTCCCGTATTATCACTCCTTCAAACGACACTTCCTGACAGGTGTCCCGTGGGATGAGACGTACTTTTATCGAGACCAGCTCCGCAACGTTCGATCTTCCACGGATCACCGGCTTGCGACCGAGAGTGAACTTCAGGACAGACTTACGTTTCTGGACGACCTGTACGAACGTATTCGCGAAGAGGGATACAAGACACAGCAGGAACTCCTGTCGGAACGACCGGACGAAACACGCCGACTGAACAACGATGCTGACGAACCGGGATTGAACGAGATCGGTGTCTGCATCGGACGGGACGGCCGTTTTTTCAAACATGGAGCGGGTTCACACCGCCTCCTTATTGCGAAACTCCTCGACGTTGAAGAGGTCCCGGTACAGGTTCGCGCTCGTCACCAAAAGTGGGAACGCATTCGACAGCAAACAGGTTCCGAACTGGCAATGGACGATAAACATCGGACTCATCCGGATCGCGTCGATGGTCAACGGCGCGATTGGTGAGATGATGTGGGCCGCTGAGCAGTACTATTCGATAGATCGCCACGCCGACGTGGCGATCGACATCACCTACGTCGCATACTACGGTAACCGCGATGAGTTCTAGATGAGCACCGGCGCGCCACCAAGCAAGTCCTACTCGTGGGGTTACAAGATGGCGACGATTTCGATTGTCGGTGAGGAAGTGAAATTCACGCTCGAGATGCGGCCGCTACGCGGCTACATTCCTCGAAGCGTTCTCGTCGACCAACTGCTTGAGATAACAAATGAGCATGTTTCACTCGAGACGGTGTATGCCGATGCCGAATTCGACGGCATCGGCGTGATTGACACACTCGAACAGAAGAACATCTCCTATCTGATTCGCAAATCATCGGACGATCGCGTTGATTGGTTTGTCGCTGACATGGATCACGACGTAGCAGTCAACCACTCTCACGAGATGGAGAAGACGGGTGGTGGCGACTCTGTGACGGTCACCCCGACGTTGGTCGGGGTTCCCTCGACTCGGAAGGAAGATACGACGATAGTGTTCGTCCCAAACCTCCAGGTTAGTGACGGCACGAAAGCAGCATGCGGGCGTACCGCCCCATAACGCGGCGGGTACGCCCGCAGGTGGGGAATTGAGAACAGCTACAAGTCAATCAAAGATTTCCTAGCGTGGACAACATCCAAGAACACGGCAGTAAGAGTGTTTTACTTCGGGTTTGCGGTGATTCTCTATGATATGTGGTTGGTGGTTGACCTGCTGGTACAGGTCAGTCTTAACGTTGAACAGCGGCTGAAACCGCGTGTGCCTGCACGGACGTTCCTGAACATCGTGCGTAAGGAGATGTCCGTAACGTAGGCGTTCCGCCCGGCGGAACGCCGACTCGTGAGAGATATCTCTACGCAGTCCCGCCATTTTCGTCCCATCATTCGTTGAAATCAGCGAGCCGTTCCGTTGTTTCCTAAAGTAGAATGCAGTTCAATATTATTTCTATAATATTCTGATGATATTAATTGCTACTCACCAGCGGCTGATGCACATTCCGAACATCGATTACATGACTGTCGAATTCCGTCTTCAGATCGTGTTCAATCTCACGACTCCATCCCTCGAAGAGTTGGTTTTGAATCTTCGTTCCCCACTTGACGATTGGTATGAGATAGGCGTCGTTGTGTGCTTGCATCAGCGTGAGACACTTTCCATCGTAGAACTCACGGTCGACGTAGACCGTTTTGACTTCGAAGTCGAAGGCATCGATGAGTCCAAGAAACTCTGCGAGGACTGCACTGGCGGTGTCGCCGTCGGTGAGACGGCGTACCGCCAAGTTATAGCGTTTGTTCTTCACGCGGGCATAGAGTGTCGCGTAGACGTGGAACGCGGTGGTTCCTCGCTTGGCTTCGCTGTAGTAGAGGCCGTCGGTCTCGTCTTCATCACCGTAGTAGGGTCGCAGGTGGAAATCGTCATGGATTTCCACCTGGTCGGGGAGCATCTCAAGGGTGTGCTCCCGGAGAAGCGTGTTTCCAACGCTCCTGACGGGGTCGAGGTCGAACGTTGTCCGGAGGGGATAGAGGATATCGTTGGCAGAGTAGGAATCTTCGCTGCGTTCACAGAGTGTTGAGATCGAGATTCCGTCGGCGGTTGCGCCGACGAGAACCTCGTAGATGTTCTCTGAATCGAGATCGCCATTTCCGGCGATGCTGATTCCGAACGCTCCGGTGAGAGCGTTGACGAGAAAGTTAAGGAGCTGGTCCTCGTGGATTCGATTGTCCGCTTGGGTTTGTTTGGTCACAATCCATCAAGCGGACTTCTTCAACTAACGAACTTCGAGAGACGTTCGTTTGCGATTGTGATTCTCAGTACCTCACAAGTTCGGTACTGAGACTGTATCAATACATTCATTACACCTAATTTAGAAAATACCTCAATGGTAGAACGGGTACTCGTCACAGGCGGTGCTGGTTTTCTTGGAAGTCACCTTTGTGAATCACTTCTCCATGATGAATATGAGGTGGTTTGTGTTGATAATCTGGGGAGCGGACAGTTAACAAACATCAGACAACTACGTAATTACGACAACTTTAGATTTAAAAAGCAGGATATTCGAGAAGAATTAGATGTGGATAGGGTTGATTACATTTATCATCTTGCCTCACGAGCCTCTCCAACGGACTTCACTGATTTCCCAGTGCGGATTGCACTAACAAATACGACTGGAACCAAGAAATTACTCGAACGTGCAGTCGAGTTCGATGCGAGGATGATTTTTGCAAGCACAAGTGAAATATACGGTGATCCTGAGGTAACTCCTCAACCTGAATCATACTCTGGCAATGTGAATATCCGTGGTCCACGTGGGTGTTACGATGAGTCCAAACGGTTCGGTGAAACACTCACTGTTGCGTATATGGAACGCTATGGAATTGACGTACGGACTGCACGTATTTTTAATACGTATGGTCCACGGATGCGACCTGACGACGGCCGAGTTGTCCCGACGTTTATCACTCAGGCGCTCAATGATGAGGATTTGACTGTCTACGGTGATGGAACGCAAACACGGAGCTTTTGCTACGTCTCAGATTTAATTAATGGGCTACGAAAAATAGGAGAGACAGATAGTATTGCCGGAGAAGTGATAAATTTAGGAAATAATAACGAAATCTCGATACTTGAACTCGCACGTATCATTATTGACCAGACAGAAACGAACAGCGACATTGTACATCAATCCCTTCCCGAAGACGACCCACAACGTAGATGTCCCGACCTCACAAAAGCTAAGGATCTTCTTGGCTGGAATCCGGAGATATCTCTCCAGAAGGGGATTCGTAAAACTGTGCCATATTATCGGTAATCCAAAAGGAACGCGAGCCTGTCATAGAATCCATCTCATAGCTTCTCACAGCCCGGATTGTTTCCTCGTTCGTAGTTGGTGATTGCAACAACGACCCGGAGACACAGCGCAACGAACACTTCTGTTCGTGCGTGGACGCGGCCTCGGGCACGTCCGCGCCCGAGGCCGCAGTCCTTGACTGCGTCGTTGGTTCGTTCGACTCCTGTCCGGTTGTTGTACGTCTCGTCCAAGATGGACTGTTTCAGCTGAACGTCCTCGCTATGTTCCTCGATTCGGTCTTGAACCCCCTACTCGATGTCTTTTGGGTTGTCAGTGTTTCGTGGATTGTATGGAGCGATTGGCACGACCACCTGCTGGCTGCAGGAGTCGTGCCACTCCAAGATATCGTAGGCGCTGTCTCCAAGCATCCAGATCGCCGTTTCCTGATTCGCTTGCTTGGTTTGTGTGAACTCCACTGCTATCGGGATCTTTGCGCCAGTTGAGACAATCGTACAGCCAAAGCCGTAGTAGTACTCTTCGGCTGCTAGATCGTAGTTCCATGACGCCGCGTCGTTGTGTTGGATTGCTTCGACGTGGGTCGAATCAATAGAGTACGTGGAGTCGAGCAGGCCGCGGGCGGCGGCCTGCTCGACGAGCCTATCGAAGACATCGCCGATAACGTGTTCGAGGTCGGTGAGAAAGCGGTCAATCGTGTCTCTGAATGGCGGTTTGTCAAGTCCACAGTAGTACCAGACGAGGCCGTACTGGAGCTCTCGCGTAACCGGGCGTGTGCCGTAGACATCTTCGTAGTAGCAATGCAGAAAGCCGCGAAAGAGATCTGGTGGCTGATGGACTCGTGTTCGCCCCCGCTTTGAGGGGGCGAACACGTCGTACTCCAGTAGAAACTCGAACAACGGTACTGTCTCGGTAGCCGCGACATTCAAGAAGTTGTCTACCGAAGCTACGTCTTGCAGGGTTGCGCTTGTGTTGGACGCACTTGCTGCACCCTACTTCTTCGTACGTGATGCTTTCTATGACAGGCTCAACGCTGTAACCTGCGCCTAGTATGGACAAACTGGTCACCGGTACGTTCAATCTCTGTGGAGGTATTTATCGTATGTTGATTTGAAGTACCTTTCTACTCCCAAATTTTTAATAATCTTCTTCAATCTTAGCAAATTTATGATATACTCAAAAATGCCTGTATATATTGGAGCAATATTCTTGTTTGGTTTATGTTCGTAAATTATTTTGTTCCTTCCCTTGGATATGTACACCCGAGATCCGAGATCTTCGTTGATATGTTTCTTTAGAAGATTTCTCCTTCGGGGTGACCCATGTAAGATTTTAACCTCGATATAGGCATGTGATCGAGCCAGTGTGCCGTAATTATATTCTTCGGGAAGGATTGAGTAAGTTATATCACTTTCATATAATGCCTCACGAAATGGAATCTGGTCGTGCATTCGACCAAAATCACCTGTACTCGGCAACTCCTCCAGGGTGTTACCGGTTTCAACGTTGATGCTGTCTTCGGGTCGGCCTTGATTGATTTGGCGTTCGTACTTTTCGATCCAGTTTTCGATAAGTGCCTCAACGTCTTTGGTTGAGTTGAACACGAGAACCCCCGTGTTGAGTTCTGGGAAACTATCTGGCACATCTTTGATAGACACCCTGTCTTTCCGTCCTGATTGGGCAGCTGCAATATCGACACGATCAAGCAATGAAAAGAGAGGCTGAATGTCACCAATAATCTCTGTATCTGTATCTATGTACAGTGTTTTGTCAAATGGCGTCCTGGCAATATTCCTTGGCTTATCTGTAAGATCGTAGGATGGTTCACTATCCAAGATTATCTCCTCAAAAATGGTCATATCTACATTCTCTGCCGACGCAGAATCTGTCACAACTGCGATATTTAAATTATTATGTTCTGTTACAGACTTCGCAGAACTAACAGCATCACGAAGATACTTTTCGCCAGTGGCGATATATAATACTCCTTGCTCCATATCTCAATTACGCTCAGAGTAGCGTCTTATGTATTTAGTTCCGACGAAGATATTCGCCAATATAGTGATCTAAAACAATGTTGTTGGTGGATCGGTGTATCGGCTCGAATAAAAGACAGCCCGACACAGAAGCAGCGGAGCAGTACATTGATCGGATCTCACGGTAATACCCGTTTGCTACTGTGCGCAATTGAGACTGTTGGCCCGACACTACCCTCCTCAAATTCAACAATATTACGCCGTGGTCGATGCTTGGACCGACACAATTGACGGTGTTTATATACTCTTCACAAATACAATTACGAAACCCTGATCAGTCAATGAGAATCGGTCAGATATCTGCGTTTGTCTTCGTCACCAAGCTCCTGGGGTCGTTTCTCGGGTTCGTGGCGACGATTTACTTTGCCCGAGTGTTGGGCGCCGAGGTGCTGGGATACTACGCTGCCGCGCTTGCGATTCTGGCCTGGCTCAAGTTTGTCAGTATCAGCGGTGTCCATGGTGCAATCAAAAAACGGCTGAGTGAGGGACAGGAACCGGGAGCCTACCTGTCCGCAGGTGTCACGATGGTAGTGGCACTGACGGCCCTTTCGGGCTTGCTCGTGTTGCTACTCCGGGATCCCATCAACGCATACGTCGGGGAAGACGTGGCCCTGTATATCATCCTGATCCTGATCTCGGTCATTGGTGTGAACCTCGTCTTTGCTATCTTGAAGGGACAACGGGACGTTCACATCTCCGAGGGCCTCCGCCCGGTCAAGATTGGTCTCCAGAGTGTCATTCAGATCGCACTCGTGTTCGTGGGATACGGACTCGCCGGGATGTTGGTCGGGTATGCAATCGGTGCGTTCCTCGTCGTTTTCATCGGGGCACTTTACGTGACGATTTTCTTCCGCTGGCCGGACCGTGAGCACTTCGTAAGTCTGTTTGATTACGCGAAGTTCTCCTGGCTCGGCAAACTCGAGAGTCGCACGATCAACGACATTGACATCGTTATTCTTACCGCATTGGTTTCCCCGGCACTCGTGGGAATCTACTCGGTTGCATGGACGCTATCGAAGTTCCTCATGGTATTCGGCTCCGCAATTCGAAGTTCGCTCTTTCCCGAAATCAGCTACCGATCCGAAAACGACAGAGACGAGGAGGTCAAACAACTTATCACCGATTCACTCACGTACACCGGATTGATCGCTATTCCGGGGGTCGTGGGTGGACTCGTTCTTTCCGAGCGGCTGATGTTGATGTATGGCTCGGAGTTCGTTTAAGGCGCGACGGTCCTGGTAGTGCTGATCTTTGCGATACTCATTCAGGACTACTACAAGCAACTCGCCAACGGATTGAACGGTATTGACCGGCCGGATATCGTTTTTTACATCAACGCTATCGTCATCGCGGTGAACGTGATCTTGAACGTCGTCCTCATTTTCTACTTCGGCATTTTCGGTGCGGCAGTTGCCAGTGTGACGGCTGTCGCGGTTGGGTTCATGCTGTCTCTACAGCAAATGACCACCATAATTGATGTCAGGTCCCCTGCCACACAGATCGGTGAACAGGTGGCCGCTGCGGTTTTGATGGGTGTCGTCGTATTTGGCGCTGACCAGCTCTTGAGGACGAGTGAGGTGAGTCTCGACAATCTCGTCGTCCTCGCCATACTGGTTCCGTTCGGTGCTGCAGTGTACTTCGTCACGCTCTTTGCTATGTCCGCTGAATTCAGATCGGTTGTTCAGGACAACGTTCCGGAACGGTTCCCACTGCGAATGGGAGGTCGGTACTGAGATGGCTTCGACCGACCGTGACGACGAGGCACTCGGGGATCTCGCGTCCGCAGTCGAGCAGTTCTACCGCGATACCACTGCAGAGACCCGCCGGTACCGGTACCTGACGTTGGATGGTGGGCCGTATACATACGTCTTCGACCGGACCACGGGGAGCCACGTCGTAACTGACATAATCATCGGGAACTCCCTCACCAGAAGGGTAGCCAGTCAGTTTGTTGTGATAGCTGCCCGGTTTCCACGACTGGCAGCAGTTCTCCCGCGAATCGGAACGATTGAGCTGGTGTTGCCTGCGGAGACGCCTCCGAACGTCCTCATCGGGAAGCAGGAGCGCGTGGTCTCGTTGAATCCGACAACTGCGAGCGTTTCGAAGATCCCGTTGGATAACCCGGAGTCGATTATAGATGAACTAACCGCTCGAAAACAGTTGCCCGACTCGCTTCCAGTCCCGCGATTGCTCGATGCAGATTACGAGTACCCGTACTTGATCGAGGAGTACGTTCGGGGTGAGACGCCGCCGATGGATCTGGAGAGTTTGCCGTTCGTTTGTCGTGCCCTGGAAGGGCTGCAGCCCCTGTACCGCCAAGATGCAACCGAAATCTCGACGCAGACTCTCCTCGAAGATGGTGCTCAAGACGAGACGGGAAAGGAACTTCGTGAGTGGTTATCCACGTACGACCTACCCAATTCGGTGTACGAGGCAACGGTCCATCGGGACCTGACCCCTCGGAACCTCGGCGGGACGGATCAGATTTACGTACTCGATTGGGAAAGCTCTAGACGTGACTACGTGTTCGTGGATATGCTGCAGTGGCTCCATGCCGTTGCAGCGGAGCAGAACTCACCAGAGACGTTTTCTTCACTGGTAACCCAGACAGGTCAGGGACCGAGAGTGACTTCGAAACTCCACGATGCTGTCGGTGCGGTGACCTACGACCAGGATACGTTTCCGCCTGGATTGCCACTCCTGTACCTGTTCACGGAGTACTCGCATCGACGGCCAAAAAAACGAACACGTCTGGAGCGGTTCATTGAACAGGTAACTCCTCGATTGTAATCAACGAACAACTGAGTATACCATGGAAGAACGCATCCATTCACGAAACGTCGGCGTAATTACTGGAGTGATACTGGTAGTGCTTACGCTGGCTGGGGTGTTGTACCAGTCTGTCTCTTGGGAATCACTGAAGTATCGACTCAGCCGAAAAAATATGAGACGGCACCCCCTATTTTTGTCCCTGTACGGCAGCTATTTTCAGCTTCGAAGGTGGTTGGGCGATGAGCGGATCACGGATGCCGATCCGTTCAAGACAATCTGGCTCGATCCGGCGGAGATAACGTACGCTGTCGAGGGGTACAAAGACACCTGGGGACTCGTCGTCGACGAGGACTGGGAGTATACACGGTTCGAAGACCTAGAGCGGTATCAGACGCTCGAACGCCACTTCGTTGATGGGGTCCACTGGGAGGATCTCCCGCTCAAAACCGAGCGTGGAAAAAATAAAGACCGAGTCTACGAGCGTATCGCATCGGAGGGATATAAAAGCCAGCGTGAGCTAGGGTCGGTACTCAATCCATTCCGCAAACGCGATCACGAGATCGGGGTCGTCATCGACGCCGACGGGGAGATCTTCTGGACGGGCCGTGGTCGGCACCGTCTGTGTATTGCAAAAATCCTGGACGTAGATCAGGTTCCTGCACAAGTACACGTTAGACACTGTGACTGGCAAGCCGTCCGTGATGAAGTCCGGACTACGAGGAGCAGATCGGAACTCTCGGAGCAAACCAGGTCGAAGCTAGACCATCCTGACCTTCAGGATCTTCTTCCACTTGACTAAGTGAATCATCCAGTAAGTCCGTACCCACATAAAACTGGCACTGACCTCATCGAACGTAGCCGCCATCGGGATAACGCACAACGTCGCGATCGTCCTCACGCTCGTCGCTGTCGGCGCTGGCGTGTACTTTCTCGCACTGCTCGGGATCTCCGCGACGTTCCGGGCGAACAGCCCGGTTCGGGTGCCGCTGTTGAGCAGCTAAATGTAGAATAATGAGGCGTCAAAATCGAAATGAACGAACTGTCCATACCAACGACTTGATCGTCTCATCGAGATAGTTTCGGCGTAGTTATAGTTCATCTGTCATTTATGTTGCCACGTCGATAACGCCATTTTAGCATACGCCCCAAACGCGCAGATACAACCAAATCCCAGTGGAGGTCCCCAGAAGTAGCGACGGCTAATTCCACATCAGACTCTCATGAATCAAAAGGTCGGTTTCGGGTCAAACTGTACACTCATCAAAAACCGAATTCGCAGTCAATAGCCGATTCTGACTATGAAATCGGGAGTGTACACTCATTTCACCCTCCGGAGTGTGGCCTCATTTGCGGAAGCTGATCCACCAAATACCGAATTCGGCCGGTCGAAGTCGGCTGAACCACCCCCGTTCGTTTCGCCTCGAACGGACAATATCGGCAATATACGGGTGGAATTCGGGCTATTTCGGTTCGATAGACGCCTCTTCGTTCGACCGCTTGATACCCTCGTTTCGCGAACCCAGTCTGACTGGTACACGGCAGTGTACAGGGGGTGTACCGGTCAAATTCGGATTTCGAAAACGGGGGGTTAGGCGGCACAGATTGAGTTTTCGTTAGCATCCAGGTTTCGGATATCGGAGATAGACGGTCTTAGATGGCTAATTTCGTCGTGTCGGTAGCACTGAAGTTGGGTGCCCGTGCGTCGAACGATTGCCCAGCACAGTACACTGAGAGACACGGGCCTTCCTCCGGAGAATGGAATGAGTGTACACTGCCGATTTCAGGTCAGAGAACCGCTCTCTGACTGAAATCACC
>LFFM01002849.1_pt1 | contig 11159 bp, 10 predicted proteins | sample 643131 | NCBI WGS metagenome assembly LFFM01 (sample SAMN03777445, study PRJNA286221) | soda lake metagenome | biome: soda lake; feature: Kulunda steppe; material: water; isolation source: sample Tc-Br brine of Tanatar trona crystallizer | place: Russia: Kulunda steppe | collected 2011-07
CCACCATTTATGTATTTTTTACATGAATTAGCGGTTACATGCCCTCCCTAAATCGTAGTTATATTGTGATCGCATTGCTGCTAATTGGCATTGGTGGATTCGCGTATTCGATACTCCTGATAGGGCAGCTTTTAATTGGTGCAGCGATCGCGTTTTCAGCGTTTGTCGTTGCTGCACTCGTATACTATGGCGGTACCGACCGTCGTACACTCATTCGCGGAACGATCGCTGTTACGGTTATCTACGGTGTTTTCACACTTCAACTCCCGATGGCAGTCATTGCCGCGTGTGCAGTGTACCTCTCAGCGTGGCTCACTGGATCGGACAGTCCATTCAATACACCTGACACAGAGATCTTTCCGGTTCGACAGGTGCATACTGAAGAGTCAGAACGTACTGACTAGCAAACTCCCGGTATGGGCTTTAACCACTGCAAATCCATCAATTTCTAAGATTCCACAGAGGCAGTCGGACAGTACGGAGAAATACACGACCGTAACGGCAGCTACACGATCGATTTGATAAGTAATGCTTCAACGAGTGCGTCTCGGTGCGATCGGATAGTTGTTGGAGTCGTGCTTGCAACTGCAGCAATCTCACTTTGCGTGAGACACAACCCCGCTTGAGAGGCAACCGTATACAAACATGCTGCCGCAAACCCAGAGGGTCTCACACCGATCGTGAGTCCAGCAGCGTCTGCTTGTCTCGCCACTGTTTCTGCCCGCCGTTGGATTGCGTCTGGAACAGCAAGCTCAGATGCAAGCCGAGGGATGATTGCACGTGGAGCGATTGGCTTGGCTGGAAGACCAAGCTCCTGATTGAGCACTTTGTAACCATTTTCGATGCTGGAACGTTCGACCGGTGTCACCGCAATCACGTCTTCGATCGGGAGCGGAACTCCATTGCAACGACAGACACCATATATGCTTGCAGCGGCGATTGACTCAATCGATCGACCACGCAGTAACTCTTGATTTTGAGCGCTACGAAAGAGCCGACAGGACTGATCACGAATTGAGGCAGGTAACTCCAGCGCACTGGTAATTCGACGAATCTCAATCAACCCGTATGCAAGGTTTCGATCGGCTTTCGATTGGAAGCGAGCTCGACTTTGTTCTCGCCGCATTCGTTTGAGTTGCCGCCTCTTTTTTCCAGTGAGTTTGTTCCCACGGAAATCGGTCCATCGGCCAATTTCTGTTGAGAGGCCACGATCGTGACGTGTTTCGGTCACCGGAGCGCCGGTTCGCTTACGCGATCGTGTTTGCTCTTCTTTACTAAACCATTCTGGACCATGATCGATCGGTTGGTCTTCAAAAATCAAGCCACACTCGTTACATACCGTTTCAATGGACGTCGATCGAATCAGTCCACCGCAATCATGTCAGTGACGTTGGGTAGTAGTTGTGGAGTTAGTGCTCGTTTCGTCTTCAGAGAATGTTCTCGTTGTCATTTTCGACACGCGAGGTCCGTTAATTGGCCCCGCACCCTTCAGGGGCTCAAAAAATTCACAATTATTTTTATATTGTCAGTTCAAATGATATATCGAACAATGTCAGCAGTTCGCAGAGGTGAGTCAAACAAGTGCGTGTGATGGTCCATCTCTCCGCACGCACGGATATGACCTACCAGAACAACTACCACCACAAGCTCCGCGGTCGACTCTGGCGTGCGTTAGAGGACACCAAGTACGACGAACGACACGATTCGGGCACACCACCAGGATTTTCATTCTCGAACGTATTCCCTCCGTATGACGCTCAAGAGGGTGATGACCGCAAGCTGCTGGTCGCTTCACCCGACGAAGAATTGCTCGCTAACGTCGCTGCGGATCTGCTCGAAGAGCCGAAACTCAACGTCGGCGAGATGCCGCTCTATGTCGACGATGTCCGCGCGCTGGAACCTGATGTAGGCGAGCCGGGCACTCGCGGGACGATCGAAACAGGCACCGGACTCCTCATTCGAATTCCACCGTGGCGCTGCGAGGAGTACGGGATCGACCACCCCGGTGGCAATACCGCGGTCTTCTGGCGACCGAAGCACTCCATGAAGCCACTTCGCGCGCAGTTGGAAGCCAATCTCGATCAAAAACACGATCGCTTCGCGCACGGCCATCTACCGGGGCCGAGCGATGTCGACGGCGAACTATTCGACGGTTATGAACTCATCAAGACGTTCGCCATCCCGGTGACCGTCACCGAAGGCGAAGAGATGACCTATATCCTCAGCAAGTGGGAGTTCGATTACACGGTGCGGGACGACGATCATCGTCGGCATCTAAATCTCGCATTGGATTGTGGACTCGGTGAGCGCAACTCGCTCGGATTAGGATTTGTGAACATCACGGACAAGACACGACCCGGAGAGACCGAACTGGAGGAACGGGATGCTTTCGCCTGAAGCATTCCGCAAGGCCTACTCCGACGAGGAGTTGGCCACCGAGCTGCCCGACTCTCCGGTCGGCTCACTTCGTGATCTCCAGTACCTCTACGGGAAACTCTACACGCTTGCCACGACAGGTGGTGGCGAGTACGCCTCGTACTTAACTCCGGATGCGGCGATTGATCTCATTGATACCGATGATAGCCTGATTGTTGTTCGTGTCAATATTTCCGATACTGAGCCACAACTAGCCGATGACGATATCGGCCCAGTACAGGTGACGAGGTACGCCGAAGACCGGATTCAGCAGGTCGGTCACTGCAAGTATCCGGCAGCACGCGGGATTGATCACAGTATCACCCACCAAGCTGGGCAAAACAGTAATCCTGAAAAATTGGCCCGCTATGCCAAAGAACGGCTGACAAAGTGGGCTACAGATGATGTGGTCACCGGTGCAGCCGACGAGCACCCTGATGGTTGGATGATCGACAAACTCGCCGAAATCGGTACAGACGAGACAGCACTCGACACGATTGAGGAGACGATTATTCGTAAACTGGGCGGTGAGTCGGCAACATCATTGTTAACGGTGCAGGTGAAGGTAGATCCGAATGGCGAGTATCAGTGGCCCGGTGATCTCGACGTATTCAATGAAGCGATGCGACAGCGAAAGCTTTCCAAACTTGTCACGAAGAACAAGGCAGACGATTCGTCGGGAGATGCGACTGATCTCGTCACTGGTCAGGCAGCTCGAACCGTCGGTACATCCGAGGATCCACAGAACTACTTCCTCGGCAAACAGCTCGAAAAGTTCCCCGGCCTTGACATCGAAAACGCGTGGCGCTCTCATCCAATTTCGGAGGACGCTGCGATTACGGTAATGAACGCTGAGACGTTCGTTGAGGCCTGTACGTACCGGACATTCGGTGCGAAGGTGTATTACCTACCGTACGTGTTCGGCCGACTAACGACCCGAAAGGCACGCCGTCTCTACGATCTACTCTATCGGTCGGTCAAAGATGACGACACGACACCGATCGAGCAGGCCTACGAAGATGAACGTGAAAAGACTCTCGACGACCGAGACTTCCGGTTCTACGTTTCGGCAGTCATGCCACACCAGATGTCTCGATACGATGTGTTTGGCGAGACGCTGAACGGTCGACTCCACTATCCGAAGGAGTTGGCCTTCACCCACAACCGCCTGGTCGACAGTGCCTCAGCGTTCAACAAAGCCCCGGATACCAAGTGGACTGCACCGCTTCCGACGAACGAAAAGTGGGGTCTGCTCGAATCGAACGACGAGCAATTACGCGCCGTATCGACGGGCTGGTACTTCTACCAGACCTTTGCCGAGCGCGACGACGACGAGGCGGATGCTGACGATCCGCGAATCGGGGCACTGGTCAGCGTGCTGAGTGGCGAGCCGATTGCAGTTGACGTGCTACTCGAAGAATACGTCACGCGAATCGTCGATGAACAGACCGACGATGAAGAACACGAGGGCTTCCCCTCGTTTCTGGTCGCCAGCCAGTTTGCTCAGCTCTGTGCACTGGCCGACACTGACCTCGAACTGTTAAAAACAGCAGATCCAAGCAAAGCGCTGATCACACGAGAACCAACCTATGAGACCTACACCATGCCAACGTTAGAAGACAATCCGATCATCCCGGATGGGGGCCACCCCGCCGCACCGAAACTCGAATCGTTTATAAACGAAACGCCTGCACTGTCACCGGACCATGACAATGATGAGGATTCTGTAACTCCACAGCGCCGCGGTACGTTCCTCTTGGGCGCACTCGTCGGTGACATCGGGAGCTATCAGGAGTACAGTGAGGATCGATCGACAACCCTCGTAGACCAGTATCCAGTTAAATCGATCACACGATCGCGGATCAAGAAAGTCACCCAGGAGACTGTTGCCAAGACACTGACCTACACACGGCAGGAAAAGAAACAGCGCGGGACATATCCGGGGACAAAAGCGGAACACATCGTCGAACGGCTCCGTGAAACAATTCTTAATCCCGATCCCGATGACTGGGAGATCGAAACCGACGATCTCCGTTTTTACTACGCCCTCGGCGTAACCTACGGGATGAACGACCATCCGTGGAACGAAACGAACAGTGACGCAGACGAAGCTACTCAGGAGAACCAGTAATATGTCAGACACCACCGATACCGTGACGAACCGTTCAGAAATCGTGTTTCTATACGACGCCGTCGACGCCAATCCCAACGGCAACCCACTCAGCGGCTCGAACCGCCCCCGGATCGACCCACAGACCCAGCAGGCAATTGTCACCGACGTTCGCCTGAAGCGGTATCTCCGCGACCAACTGGACGATGATGGTCACGGCGTTTATATCCGAAACGTCCAACAGGAGGGAAATCAGTTTACTCGTGGCAAACTGCTCGAAGACCGACTAAAATCCATCGACCCCGACGATTACGATCTCGATGACGACGAGGAAGCCACTCAGTTCCGAGACGATGTGTTTGGGGAATTTCTCGGCAACAGCGTCGACGTTCGTTACTTCGGTGCGACAATGGCAGTGGATACAAAAGAAGTATATGCCAAACATCTACCAGACCATTTCACCGGTCCAGTTCAGTTCTCGCCCGGAAAATCGATTCATGCGGTCAACGAAAACGAGGAATACAACAGTCTGACGAGCGTAATTGCAACTCAGGAAAACAAACAGCAAGGCGGGTTTGATCTCGATGATCACAGGATTCAGTACGGACTAATTCGGTTTCATGGCCTCGTTGACGAACATGGAGCCGAGGACACGAAGCTTACTACCGAAGATGTCGAGCGTCTCGATACGCTCTGCTGGCGATCGATCAAGAACCAGACAATAAGTCGGAGTAAGGTCGGCCAAGAGCCGCGACTCTACTGCCGCATCGAATACGCTGACGAGAGTTTCCACCTCGGTGGGCTCGATAGGGATATCGAACTCAACGACGAGCACTCGAAGGCTGATGAAGAGCTCCGGACTGTTCGGGATCTAACCCTTGATCTCGGGAGCTTCGTCGACCGACTTGACAACGCGAGAGACCAGATCAAGCGTATCCGGATCGTCGTCAGTGATGTACTCGAAGTCTCGTACGGCGATGAGATCGGTGGGCCGGATGTACTCTATGACGCACTCCGAGAGGCTGTCGGGTCAGAGGCTGTCGAAGTTGTCGACGTATATGACGAACACACCACAACGCTTCCGCACGATACCTAACGATGCCACAAGAATCTTTGAACAGTTGGGCGACTGACGACGAGAGCCGACAGCCGGATCGGTGTCTTTCGTTCACGGTTCGTGGTCCATGGGGTCACTTCCGGCGGATCGAGGGGAATATCGTCAAACAAACGTACCGGATTATCCCTCGGACGACAGTCGCTGGACTCCTCGCTGCGGTGTTGGGAATCGAGCGCGACGGCTACTACGACCTGTTCGCCCCCGGTGAATCGGCAATCGCAATCCAGCCCGTTCATGAAACGAGGACGGTTAATATGCCGATGAACACGCTGTCGACCGCCAGCGGTAACCTCCAATCACTCAATGGTCGAGGGAAGCTCAGCGTAAAGCTGCCCGATCCGACCACTCTCCGACAGCAGCACAACTACGAAGTACTCGTCGATCCGGCCTATCGAATCGACGTCACACTCTCGGATACCGATCGGTATGTCGAGCTTCGGGAGATGCTTGCTTCGGGGAAATCGCACTACGTACCAAGTCTCGGACTCTCAGAACATCTCGCAGAGATCGAGTATCATGGAGAGTTCACAGTTGAGGCCAGACAACCAGAGGAGAGTCCAATGGCGATCGATTCAGCCGTACCGAATGCCGTCGACGATGTTGTGATTGAGGTCGGGACACGCTGTCAAATAGAGGAATCGCCCGCGTTCATGCAGGCTGATGACGGTGGACGGACGACGACCGGATTTACTACCTACAGCTACAACCCAGATGCCGAACCGCTCTTGGTTCGCAACGTCGAGGCGTCTCATGTCGATGGTCGAACCGTGGTGTTCGTCTAGTGGAAGTCCGATTCTCACATCCGCCAGAGGACGGACACGAGGGTGTTGAGCTACGAACGCATCTGAATGACGTCGCTGAGCGCGTCCGGCAGATCGTTCCCGACGCTGCGACAACACCGGCGGATGAGCCGATCCGAGACATCGTTGAGACACTGGCCTACATCCACGACTTCGGAAAGGCGACAACATTTTTTCAACAATATCTACGCAACGGTATTGACCCTCAGTTCAAAAAGTGTCGCTACCATGCCCCGATTGGATCGTTTGCGGCCTACTATGCGCTTGATGCACAGGGGTTCGAAACGGAAACCTGTCTCGCTGGCTTCGTTGCGGTCGCCAAACACCACGGTCGACTACCTGATGTTGCTCGTTACGTCCACGGGCGGGCCTACCGCCGGGACGGCGTTTCGAGCAACTCCCAGAACGATGCCGAACAGCAGCAGGCGGCAGTCGGTATGCAACTTCAAGATATCGAAGAAAACGTCCCGGAGCTCGCAGCAGCATGTTTCGACGACGCAACGGACGGACACGGCTCGTGGGACGAATTTCGATCGTCGTTTGGAAACCTTTTGAATGAAATCTCGGTTGCTGTTGGGATCGAAGACGGCAAAACGTTCAGTCGGGAATCATTGTCGGAATCCTGTTACGGATTAGTGCTCGAATGCTGGGGCACACTCGTGTTGGCAGACAAGACCAGCGCAGCAAGCCGTTCTGCGGAAGTGAGGATGAGTGACTCGCCGTTCGCTTCTGAACGTCCCTCTCTGCAGGTATTAGATAATTACGTTGACGGTCTCGAAGCGTCATCAGCTGCCGATCCTGATGGAAGTCGAGCGGAACGGTTGAACTATTATCGATCGCGTGCACGGTCAGCAATTAAGCAAAACGCAGCCAGTTTCGCTGCCTCTGGTGGCGGTGTTGCGACACTCACGCTTCCGACAGGAATGGGAAAAACACTGTCTGGGCTGTCGGCAGCACAAACGATCCGCAACGAACGGGATGCTCAACGAGTCATCTACGCACTTCCATTTACGAGTATCATCGATCAGGTCGTCGACGAAATTGAAGAGATATACGAGACGAACACGCTGGGTCGACTGCTGACGGCACACCATCACCTCTCGGAAACGACGATCATCGATGAGGATGACATAGCTGCCGATGAGGTGGATAAAAACGACGACGTAGCCGGGATGCTCGCCGAAGGCTGGCGAGCGGGGCTAACCGTAACGACGTTCGTACAGCTGTTCGAGAGTCTTGCTGGACCATCAAACAAGCAATCGATGAAACTTCCAGCCCTTCGAGATAGCGTGATTATCCTCGATGAGCCACAAAGCTTGCCACTCGACTGGTGGAAGCTTGTCCCGCGCCTGGTAACGATGGTGACCGAGCAGTACGATGCGACAGTCATCGCCATGACGGCTACGCAGCCGCAACTATTCAACGAAGCAACGGAGTTGGTCGACGATCCGGATGTGTATTTTGAAGCGACAGAGCGTGTGCAGTACGAACTCGATCCGTCAGCCGAACGGTATCTCGACACACAGGAAGGTCCGAAATCATACACTGAGGCGGCAAACGTACTGCTTGAGGAACTTGATGGCGGCGAGACATCACTGGCTATCTGCAATACGATCGACAGTGCAAGAATACTTACTGACCACCTAACTGGCACGCGACGAGAGCTCACTCGGATCGGGGAGATGTACACCGAAGAACTCGAAACGCTCGATACTGGCGAAACAGTCGATCCCACGGCACTTGCAGATCGAATCATCGAAGAGAATGGTCAGGCGATACTCCATCTCTCGACTCGGATCCGACCGGTCGATAGGCTCACACTCATCGAGACAGCGAAAGAGCTCACAAGAAAGAATCATCCACTCATTGTTGTGTCGACTCAGCTCATCGAGGCAGGCGTCGACATCAGTTTCGATCGCGTGTACCGTGACCTCGCACCGATTGACAGCATCGTACAGGCAGCTGGTCGATGTAACCGATCCTTCGAGCGAGAAAGCGGACGGGTAACAGTTTGGTGGCTTGATGTCCCTGACGAGCAACAAAAAACACCAGCAGAAGCCGTATATAACCGTGGGGCGACACTACTCCCAGTCGTCGCCGAAACACTCGATTCAATTCGTTGTGAGAACGAGACGCTCTCAGAGAGTACTGTTGCGCGTACTGCGGTAAAGAAGTTCTATCAAAAACTCCACGTGGATAAAAACGTCGGTAAAAAAGAGTACGTGGAGTATGTCGACAATGCGAAGGGTGACAAACTCGCTAGCTTGTCACTTATTGATCAGCGCAACGCGGTCGACGTGTTTATTTGTCGGACAGAAACCGAACGACATCACATCGAGAGGATCCGGGAAGCATGGCGAAACTACGAGTTCGATCGGATTCGTCAGTTGATGAACAAACTGAAAGAGATACAGGTCTCGATCCCGATCTATAGAGCAGACTCTGATGAGGCACAGAAACTGGGACAGCTACCGCGAGTACACGATGATACAGACATACGGTGGCTGAATACTCGTCAACACAGTTTGAAACAGTACTTCGACGAGTGTACCGGCTTCGTGATTCCCGAAAGTACAGCCGAGAGGCGGATCTTATGACGTCGGATCCTGTTGATCGACTCGTCGCCACGGCTCGTGGTGAGCCAGTCGACGATCCATTTCGCGTGACAGGTGTGATGATGCAGTACTACTTTGTCTGCAAGCGGGAGCTCTGGTTTGAAAGCCGGGATCTTGAAATTGATCGCGAGAACGCGACGGTCGTTCGCGGGACACGCGTCGACGAGACCGCCTATAGCGACAAACGCGAGAATCTCCATCTCGGCATGATCTCACTGGACTTGCTCGACGACGGCCGTGTCGTAGAGGTCAAGCCGTCATCGGCTCTCACCGAACCCGCCGAGATGCAACTGTCGTACTATCTGTGGTATCTCGACCGGGTTGCTGACATCGAACGCGATGGCGTCTTGGCCCATCCACGGGAGCGCCGCCGCGAGCCGGTTGAACTCACAAATGACCGTGTACAGAAAGTCGAATCAGCAATTCGTGAGATTCACCGAGTCGTGAGTCAGCCCTCGCCACCACCGGCCGAGGAGAAACCATTCTGCGACTCGTGTGCGTATCACGACTTCTGTTGGTGTTAACAATGGATAGAAACTACCACGTGTTTTCCGACGGCCGGCTCGAACGTAACGACGACACCCTCAGGCTTGTTACTGAGGGTGGTGAGAAAAAATACATCCCAATCGAAAATGCAGAGGCGTTCTTTCTGCATGGGCAGATTGATTTTAATACCCGGTTGATGTCGTTCCTCAACAAGCATACTGTGGCACTCCACGTGTTTGGGTGGGAGGATTACTACTCAGGCTCAGTGATGCCAAAGCGAGGCCAAACCTCAGGGAAGACGGTCGTTAAGCAGGTTCGTGCCTACGAGGACAGCCAACACAGACAGGAGCTTGCGGCCGAGATTGTTCGCGGAAGCATTCACAATATGCGGACGAACGTTGTCTACTACAATGGCCGAGGCTATGATCTAGATGCGGAAATACAGGATCTCGAAGCCGCAGCAGCACGGGTCGACGGAACGCTCCCAATCGATGAGCTGATGGGCATTGAGGCGATCGCCAGGAAGGCCTACTATCGGAGTTTCAACGAGATTCTACCGACCGAGTTTCAACTGAGCCGACGTGAGTACAATCCACCGCCGAACGAAGTGAATAGTTTGATTTCGTTCGGTAACTCGCTGGTGTATGCCAACTGTGTGTCGGCGATTCGAGCGACCGCACTCGATCCGACAATCAGCTATCTTCACGAACCAGGCGAACGTCGGTATTCGTTGTCACTCGACTTAGCTGATCTCTTCAAACCGATCTTGGCCGATCGGGTGTTGTTTCGACTCGTTAACCGCCAGCAGATCTCAGCCAATGATTTCGAGACGGAACTTGGCTCCTGTCTATTGAACGAAGGCGGGCGAAAAACGTACACAAAAGAATTCGAAGAAGCTCTTGAACGCACTGTTGATCATCCGAAACTAAAACGAAAGGTTAGTTACCAGTATCTAATGCGACTGGAAGCCTACAAACTCAAAAAGCACCTACTTACAGGCGAGGAGTACAAGCCGTTCAAGCGGTGGTGGTAACATGTACGTTGTAATGGTGTACGATCTCCAAGCCGATCGAACGTATAAAGCGCTTAAATTGGGGAGACGGTATCTGACGCACGTGCAGAACTCCGTTCTAGAGGGTGAGATCTCTGAGGGCGATTTAACAACGCTTCAAAACGAAATCGACGATCTGCTTGAGCCAGGCGAGTCGACAATTATCTACGAACTATCCTCTGATACACTGCTCAACCGTACAGTCTACGGTGAAGATCCAACCGAAGACCAACGGTTTCTCTGAATCTCGGTCGACCCCCGGGGGGTGGTAGGGGTATTGAAGGTCGACGGAACATCTTTGTGTTATCCCCCCGTTAGAGCGCTTATGCTCTGTATATCGAGCATGGTTTCAGAAGAACGCTTGTGCGATTGAAGCTCGGTATCGCTCTCTGATTTGGGCGGCTACGTCGTGTTTCAGAAGAACGCTTGTGCGATTGAAGCGACATCCTCATTATTTGGCATATCAACATTTATAGCAGTTTCAGAAGAACGCTTGTGCGATTGAAGCATCTTAAATAACACCCCTAAAGAGATTAAGAATTGAGTTTCAGAAGAACGCTTGTGC
>LFFM01002850.1_pt1 | contig 11156 bp, 8 predicted proteins | sample 643131 | NCBI WGS metagenome assembly LFFM01 (sample SAMN03777445, study PRJNA286221) | soda lake metagenome | biome: soda lake; feature: Kulunda steppe; material: water; isolation source: sample Tc-Br brine of Tanatar trona crystallizer | place: Russia: Kulunda steppe | collected 2011-07
GCCGGGGTCGATCGTCGATCCGCCGTCGGCGACGAGCCGGAACCCTCCGTCCTCGTCGGTGACCCAGTGTCCTGACGGCTCCGATTCTCCACCCCTCCGCCCCACCACGACGCGCCCGCTCAACGGAGTTCCCGATCTGTCTACTACGAGACCCCAAACCTCTTGTTCTGACGACATGGGGCAGATGTTGCTGGTTGTTAACTTAATTTTTCCTAAATAAACAGGCAGCAAGTTGAAAATTGCCGGTCAAACGGGAGGTGCCGGCAAGTCGCTGGGTCACTTCAGGGTTCGACCAGCCGGATAACAGGACTTGAGACGCGTGCGTCTTGGTTCTGGCCGCTTAATCGAACAACGTCTCGCCGTCGACCATGTGCTCTTCGACGGTGTCCATGTCGAGGGTCACGCCGAGACCCGGCTCCTCTGGAACCTCGATGTAGCCGTCCTCGATGACTTCCTCCTCAACGAGATCCGACCACCAGCCGAGTTCGTAGGAGTGGTACTCGACGGCCAGCGAGTTCGGAATGGACGCCCCGACGTGTGCGGCGGCCATCGTCGCGACCGGGGAGGCGACGTTGTGCATCGCGACCGGGACGTAGTACTGGTTCGCGACATCCGCGATCTTCCGCGTCTCACGCATTCCGCCGACCTTCGGGAGGTCGGGCGCAACGATGTCGACCGCCTGGTTTTCGATGAGTCGTCGCAGCTCCGTGACGCGGTACCGGTTCTCGCCAACCGCTATCGGTGTGGTTGTCGACTTCGTCACTTCCTCCTGTACTTCGAGGTTCTCCGGCGGAACGGGGTCTTCCAGCCACCAGACATCGTACTCCTCGATGGCATCCGCAAGCCGCTTCGCGGAGCCGCCGGAGAACGTCCAGTGACAGTCGAAGGATACGTCCGCCTTGTCTTTCACCCGCTCGGTCACCGCTTCCACGATCTCCGTTTTGTGACGGATCTCGCCGGGGCGCAGATGCCGGTTCGCACGGTCCTTTTCGAGCCCTGACGGAACATCGAGATCGAACTTTAACGCGTCGTAGCCGAGTTCGTCGACGACCCGTTCGGCCTCATCGGCACACGCCTCCGGATCGGCCTCCTCCTCTGTGTGGCAGTCACAGTAGACACGCATCTCGTCACGGTACTTTCCGCCGAGCAGCTGGTAGGCCGGGACATCGAGGATCTTGCCGGCAAGGTCGTGGAGGGCCACCTCGATACCCGAGATGGCGGTCACGGTCACACCTTCGACCGACCCCTCACCGGACATCTTCTGGATAAGGTGTTCGTACAGCCGGTCGATATCCAGCGGGTTCTCGCCGACGACGAACGGCTTCATCCGTTCGATGAGTTCCGGGACGCCGGCCCCCCAGTACGCCTCTCCGGTCCCGACGACGCCCGCGTCAGTGTATACCCGCACGAGGGTCCACGGGAAGTTCCCGTCGACCATCGTCGTCTGGACATCTGTGATTGTTACGTCGCGTCCGCCGCCGCGCGTTCCGGTCACGCCCATCGTCTCCGACGAGAGTTCCCGCATCGTGTACTCCGCGTTCGGATCGTGAAGCGAGTCGTAGTTACGGCTCATATCGAGTCGTTCATTCGGATCAGGGTAAGCGTTTATGTTCGCTTCAAAAAGGCTCAGGCCGGTGTGGTGAGGACACTACGGGAGTGTGTGGTCCACTCTACCAATACGCTCGCCGTTCGGGCGGGTTCTTCCCACCGGTTTTATCCGTCGTTTGACAATCGGCGTGGGGAGTGGTGGAAACAGATAGGGAGTTTTTCATTGTGGTACCTCGAATGGCCGGCATGGTCGAGGTAACCGATTCGTTGACGTGTCTGTTTACTGCGGAACTGGAACCCGACGGCGACGGCGGATACGTGGTGTCCGTTCCGAAACGAGAGATCGAACATGGGACTGTAATTCCCGGCGAGACGTATCGAGTCGCAGTGATCGACCGGGAAGAAAGCGAGACGGGGACAGACGGCGGGGCCGCCGAACCCAGTCCGGCGAGTGAACGCCGCCCGAGCACGCGCGATGACGGGCCAACCGCGGCATCTCCTGCCTCGGGACCGCCCGTCTCAGAGGGCGAGATCCGTGACGTCACCATCGAGACGCTTGGCGACAAGGGTGACGGAATCGCAAAGATAGAGCGAGGGTACGTCGTCATCGTCCCCGACGCCGAACTCGGTGACGAGGTAACTGTGAAGATCACGAGCGTTCGGGAGAACGTCTCGTTTGCGACCGTGATCGACGAGTAGTCGCTACGAACTCGTACGGCTGACACACCAGAACGGTCAGGAGAACAGCGTTTTGAGGTGTTCTCGCGAGAAGAACGACGACGGCTCGTCCATGTGAACGCCGATCTCACCGGACAACGCGCGAAGTCCGACTTGCTGGATTGGTTCCGGTAGCGAGTAACACGCCCGGATCATCGTCCCGAGTCGGATCTCGGTTCCCAACTCGCCGCGCCATCCGGTCTCGTAGTCGGTGAGCGTTTCGGGATCGGTGGGGTCGATTGTCGTCGCCGCGATGTCCGCGGCCCGCATCCCGTAGAGTATGCCACCCCCGGTGAACGGTTTCGTCTGGGCGGCGGCGTCGCCGATCAGGAACACTCGGTCCGTCGATACTGCCTCAGGCGGTCCGATCGGTATTGCCCCCGAACAGAATCGTTGTGTCTCAGCCTCGTATCCGTCGGTGAGTCGGTCGAATCGAGTCGACACGTCGTCGCCCGGCGGTGCGGCAAGTCCGTACTCGACGCCAGCGTCACCGCGTGGAATCCGCCACGCGAAGAAACGCGGGGCGGTGAGATGGACGTCGACGTAGTTTTGATCGTCGGGCTCCGGATCGAACGCGAGCACCCCGTGAAGGATCTCCTCCGGTTCGTCGATCCCGACCGCTCGGCGGACCCGTGAGGTCGGACCGTCACAGCCAGCCACCATCCGCGCCTCGACGGTTTCGGACCCGCCGTCGGCAACGCTGACCTCGACGACGACCCGATCCTGGCACTCGTCGACTCCCGTAACCGTGTGCCCCTCCCGTAACTCGGCGCCCGCGTCACGCGCACACCTCGCCAGCGTTCGGTCGAGTCCGACCCGGTCGATAACGTTCGAGACCGGGTTCGGTTTATAAAAGTGATAGGGGGAAGAGCCTGGTCCGCCGACATGGAAGCGCGCGCCGAACACCCGGTTTTGAAGCAGGTCCGTCCTCGCATCTGTCGGAACGTAGCTCCAGATGTCGGTCGAGACGTGTCCGGAGCAGGCGAGCGGCGTCCCGACCTCTCCCTTCTCGAAGACAACCACGTCGTACCCGGCCTCGGCGGCGCGCCGGGCGAACCGCGACCCCGGAGGTCCGGCACCGACGACGACGAAGTCATACATAGCTGGCTCTACTGGGTCGCGGTATAAAAACGCCGCAGCCTACCACGGGTGCCCGGTGTTCACGGGCGGTCATCGAGCCACGAGAGCGCGGCGGCGATATCCGTCCGCGGCGGTGAGCAGGTGAACCCCTCACAGACGTAGACGGTCGGCGCGTCGTCCTTCGCGTCCCGTCCCTTCCAAATCGGCGGCGTCGCCGAGAGATCGAGCCGGTCGAGCCACTCGGCGAGTCCCTCGTCGGTCGGGGGTCGAGGCGCGACCACCGCGCCGGGCAGATACCGCTCCGCGAGTGTCGCCCGCCACTCGTCCGGGACGGCGTCGGCCGCGATGGTCACCTCAACGCCCCCTGACTCGACCCGTTCGGCAGCCCGCACCAGCGACACGTGTTCGAGCGGGCTCGCTCGAATTCGGTCACTGTGGGTTCGGACAACCGACTCCGCGACCGACCGGAACCGGTCGTCGGCTCGGAACCCGTCGAGGACCGCGAGCGTGTCGGCGGCGACGCCGAGACTGGAAGGTGTCGATCGGTCGGCGAACTCCTGTGGGCGCGCGAACAGCGTCGGATCGCCGCCACGGCTGTTGCCGGTATCACCGGTGCCGTCGGCCGGTCCGTCCTCGGGATCCCGAGTGAAATAGATCGTTCCGGCGTCCCCGTCGTAGAACTCTGCCACTAGCTCGTCAGCAACGTCCATTGCGAACGCCAGCGCGTCAACATCTCCGGTGGCGGCGTACACGTCGAACGCGCCGCGCGCGAGGAACGCGTGGTCGTCGAGGTAGCCCGGACCGGCGACCTCGCCGTCGATCCACCGCCTGTCGAGTCGTCCCGTCTCCGCGTCGTACAGGTGCTCTCGACAGAACGCGAGCGCGTCGGCGGCGAGGTCGGTGTACGACTCGCCGAGGACCGGCCCCGCGGCCGCAAACGCAGATATCGCTCGACCGTTCCAAGCGGCCAGCACCTTTTCGTCGCGGGGTGGCCGGGGGCGATTCTCGCGGGCGTCAAACAAGCGGGAGCGCGCCTCGGCCAGCGTCTCCTCTGCGGCTTCTGTCGAGCAGTCGTGTTCCTCCGCAAGGGAGTCGATGTCGGCGGCGAGCGTCGGTATCGTCGTCCCGCGCTCGAAGTTCCCGCCAGACCGGATTCCGTACCGTGCTCGCGCCATCGACGCCGCGGGCTCGTCGAGCACGGCGTCGACTTCTGCGGGCGTCCACGCGTAGAATGCTCCCTCGACCCGCTCGTCCGGGTCGTCACCGGCCCGCGCGGCGGGCTGACGACTCCGCGCGTCGAGGGTGCTAAAGAACCCGCCGTCGGGGTGACGAAGCTCCCGTTCGAGGAATGTCAGGGATTCAGACGCGATCTGAGCGTACCTCTGTGTGCCCGTGAGCCGAAAGGCGTCGAGGTACACCATCGGTAGCTCGGCGTTATCGTACAGCATCTTCTCGAAGTGTGGGATGGTCCACGAGCGGTCGACAGCGTATCGGTGGAACCCGCCGCCAATCTGGTCGTACATCCCACCGGACGCCATCCCGTTTAGCGTGCGTGTCGCTGCGTCGAGGAAGTCGGCGTTGCCGCTCCGATCCGCCGCCCGCAACAGGAGGTCAACTCGTCCTGGCATCGGAAATTTCGGGCCGCTCGTCCCGAACCCGCCGTGTTCACCGTCGGTGCTTCGCATTGCGGCCGCGGCGGCCTCGTCGAGCAACCCCGGTTCGACGGACTCGGATGTGGGCTCGGGTGTCGATTCCAGTTCGTCGCGAGCGCTTGTCGTCCACTGCGCTGCTCTGTTCTCCATCTCCGCGCGCTGTTCCGGGTCGCTCCACGAATCGGCAATCCGACGACAGAGTCCTGGAAACGACGGTCGGTTTCCGCGCGACTCCGGTGGGAAGTACGTGCCAACGTAGAACGGCTTCCCCTCCGGCGTACACCACGCCGAGAGGGGCCAGCCTCCGCCACCGGTGACAAGCTGTGACACCGTCATAAACGTGCTGTCCACGTCCGGGCGCTCCTCGCGGTCAACTTTCACCGGGACGAACGACTCGTTGAGCAGCGCTGCCGTCTCCTCGTCCTCGAAGCTCTCCTCGGCCATCACGTGACACCAGTGACACGACGAGTACCCGATTGAGACGAACACCGGGACGTTGTGTTCCCGCGCCAACTCGAACGCCTCCTCACCCCACGGCTGCCAGTTGACCGGGTTGTCGGCGTGCTGTTGTAGGTACGGGCTCGGCTCCGCATCGAGCCGGTTCCGATCGGTTGGCTGTGACATGGCCTCCGTTCGCCTGCGGGCCGGAAAAACCCCGGTACACGAGACGCCCCGTACGGCCGGCGAGACCAGACTGTGCGTTCGGATGCGGAGGCGGAACGTTCGGTGACTAATACACGAAAACGGATCGATCGCTCGATCGAGAGGGCAAGGTTTACACTGGTATGCGGGAATCCGTCGCGCATGACGGAGACCGTACTCCTCGTCGGCGGCGGCGGACGCGAACACGCGATCGCCCGTGCGATCGCCGACGACTGTGCCCTGTACGCCTGCGCGAGCAACCGAAATCCCGGGATTCGACGACTGGCGGACGGGTTCGAGTCGATCGGGGAGACCGACGCGGACGGAATCGTCGCGTTCGCGACCGAGGTCGGGGCAGACCTAGCAGTCATCGGACCCGAGTCGGCACTGGAGGCCGGCGTCGCCGACGCGCTCGACGACGCGGGTGTCTACGCGTTCGGCCCTCAGTCGGAAGAGGCGCGACTGGAGACGGACAAGGCGTACCAGCGCCAGTTCATGCGTGAGGCCGACGTGCCCGGCTGTCCCGAGTTCGAGGTGTTCGACGACATGGAAGCCGCCTGTGCGTATATCGACGAGTACGACGGTGATCTCGCGGTCAAGCCCGTGGGACTCACCGGCGGCAAGGGCGTAAAGGTAATCGGCGATCAGGTCACGAGCGAGGAGGCAAAGGCCTACCTCCGGGACTCGGAGTACGATCGGGTCGTCCTCGAAGAACGGCTAGTCGGCGAGGAGTTCACCATTCAGGCGTTTGTCGCCGACGGCGAGTTTCGCGCTACCCCGGCCGTACAGGACCACAAGCGGGCCTACGAGGGCGACGAGGGACCGAACACCGGCGGCATGGGCTCGTACTCCGACACTGGCTCCTCGCTTCCGTTCATGGAGTCGGGCGACTACGACGCTGCGCTCGAGGTACTCGACGCCGTCGTCGACGCGCTCCCGGAGTACAAAGGTGTGCTCTACGGACAGTTCATGCTGACCGCCGACGGGCCGAAGGTCGTCGAATTCAACGCTCGGTTCGGCGATCCCGAGGCGATGAACACGCTGCCGGTCCTCGAAACGTCGTTCCTCGACGTGTTGGTCGCCGCGCGAGAGGGGGAGTCACTCCCGAAACTCACGTTTTCGGGCGAGGCGACCGTGTGTAAGTACGCGGTTCCCGACGGCTACCCGACCGATCCAGACTCGGGCGCTCGGATCGCCGTCGACGAGGAGAGTGTCGGCGACGCGCTCCTCTATTACGCGAGCGTCGACGAACGCGATGACGGGCTGTACACGACAACATCGCGGTCGTTCGCGGTCGTCGGTCGTGGGAACTCGATCGCGGCGGCGGAGACACAGGCGGACGACGCGCTATCGGCCGCCGGCGACCGCGTTCGGATCCGCCACGACATCGGCACACCGGACCTGCTTGACCGCCGCGTCGAGCATATGAGCCGGATCCGCGACTGAGGCGGCGAGCGACGTGGAACAGTCAATCACCCGTCTCACAGTGGCAAGCGGTCACTGTCTCGTATCCGAACGGTACGCCTTTCTTTCGCGGGGTTCGTTCGGATCGTATGGATGCCAGTAGTCGGGACGACGACTCGGTCGGTGTTGCGCTGTTCGTCGACGGCCCGAACGTGTTACGCGAGGAGTTCGATGTCGACCTCGACGATGTCCGGGAGGCGGCTGAGGTGGAGGGGCAGCTCGTGACGACACGGCTGTATCTCGACGAGCACGCCACCCCCGGTCTGATACAGGCTGCGGAGGCCCGCGGCTTCGAAGTGATCGTGACAAGTGGCGACGTCGACGTGAAACTCGCGGTCGACGCGGCCCGATTCGCCGCTGAAGGGCGGATGTCGACGCTTGCCATCGCCTCGCGCGATACCGACTTCAAGCCCGTTCTGGAGACGGCTAACGGCTACGCGATCCGGACGCTCGCCATCGCACCGGGTGCGTTCGGTCGCTCGGACGCGCTCCGCAACGCCGCCACCGATTCGGTTACCCTCGACGAGATGGACAGCCCGGACAAGGACCTCAACGAGGAAGCACAGGCGGAGGGAAACGGAGCACAAGCGGAGGGAAACGGGACTCCCGGGGGGGCCGGGAGACAGAGCGATACGGAAGCCGAGACGGAGACACCGACGACACAGCATGGTGGCGGTAGTACAGACGCCGAGACCAACTGACGACCGGTCCCGAAACCTACCGCCGCGGACCTCGTTCCTCGGCGTTGTCGCTCTCGGTACGCCGACCGTCCCGAACCCGTCCGATGACTACCGATCCGACCCCGCCAACGCCAGCGACGACCGTGACGATCCCGACCGTCGCCGGGAGGAGCCCGAACCGGGCGATCGCCGCGTCGACGCCGATCCGGACGTAGCCGACGAGGGGAATCGACCCGAGCGCTTTCGCGTGAACCCACTCCTCGCGAACCACGGGAGAGATACCCGCGCTCTGGTCGTACGCCCCGTTCGCATCGCCGTACGTCACGTAGCCGTCGTGTGGGGCCGGACACGATCGGAGGTCGGCACAGTCGTCCGCAAGCAGGTCAGGATCGGCACGCTCGGTCCAGTCGTCGCCGGCGCTTACCTCGTATGCCACCCGATGAAGGATCGGTCGTTCGGGAGCGTTCGGTGAGGTGAACACGACCACATCGCCCGGCCCGCCAAGCCGGTTAGGGGGATCGTCCTCGTCGCTTCCGACCACGCCGCCGCCCCAGGGGGGCCTGTCGGTCGCGGTCACCACGACAAGGTCTCCGCGCTCCACGCCCGGCGTCATGCTATCGCTCTGGACGGCGACGAGCGGCGGCCACGCTCCCGCGGTGCCGGCGGCGACCGCCGCGAGCAGGACAACGACGAGGAGGGGGCCGGCGTACCCGATCCGTGACCCGTTCACGACTGATTCGGCGGTGCCGGCGAACTTGAGGCTATCGCCAAGTACCGCTCACGGAGCCGAAGCGCCGTCAGTCACAGTTTTGACTCGTCGCATACGGTTCAAAACGACCCGATAGCAAGACCTTAGGTCTGTCCGAGAGACCTACCGACATGACCGACCGGACTCCGCCACTCCACGGCGTTCACGAGAGCAGCGGCGCGACGTTCACCGACTTTGGTGGCTGGCAGATGCCCGTCGAGTTCGACTCCATCCAGATAGAACACGCCGCTGTCCGCGAGTCAGTCGGCGTGTTCGACGTCTCTCATATGGGTGAGATCGAGGTGTCCGGCCCGGACGCGACGGCCCTCTTGAATCGACTGACGACCAACGACGTAGCCGCACTCGATCCGGGAGAGTCCCAGTACGCGGCGATCACGAACGAGGACGGTGTCATGCTCGACGACACCGTCGTCTATCGGCTCCCCGACGGGACTGACGCCGGAACGGCCGCCGAGAAACTGAGGGACCTCGACGCCGACCTCGACGAGCCGAGCGGCGACCCCGCGTACCTCTTCGTCCCCAACGCGGGCCACGACGTCGACACGCTCGATTGGTTCGTTGAGCATCGCGACGAATTGGGACTTGACGCGGCCGTCGAGAACACGACCGAGGACTGGGCGATGATCGCGGTTCAGGGTCCCGATGCGGCCGAGTCGGCCGTCAACGTGGTCGAAAGCGACGGCGAACGCGTCGCCGATCTCTCCCGGTTCGAGGCGACGGTCGCGGCAGTCGACGGAGTCGCGGGGTGGATCGCTCGCACGGGATACACCGGCGAGGACGGCTTCGAACTCATGTGTCCCGCGGGCGATGTTGAGGCGGTCTGGTCGGCGTTCGTCGACGGATCGGTCGGGGCACAGCCCTGCGGACTCGGTGCGCGCGACACGCTCCGGATGGAGATGGGCTTTCTCCTGTCCGGACAGGATTTCGATCCGGAGACGGAGCCACGCACCCCTTACGAGGCGGGGATCGGCTTCGTCGTGGCACTCGATACCGAGTTCGTCGGGCGGGACGCGCTGACGGCCGAACAGGAGGCTGGCGGGCCGACCGAGACGTTCACCGGGATCAAACTCCTCGAACGCGGCGTCCCGCGGAACGGCTACGCGGTGACCGACGGGGACCTGACGCGAGTCGGTCACCTCACCTCGGGAACCATGAGCCCGACGCTCAACGAGCCCATCGGGCTGGGCTATCTCCACGAGGAGTACGCCGAACCGGGGACCGAGGTGAGCGTGGTTGTGCGTGGCGACGAAAAGCGTGCCGAGGTAGTTGAGCCGCCGTTCCTCGATCGGTGATGGCGCGATGGTCGCGGGTGACCACGCCCGCCCGACACGCTTAACACCGGAACCCGTCGAAAGACGTGTAATGAGTACCGACGCGCCGAGCGACGCGGAGTCCGCCGACGGCGAAGTCGCTGACGCCGACGAGACGGGCGTGAGCGGCGGCGACGAGGAACCCGCCGCGTTCACCCGTACCTGTGAGCATCTCGTCGATCAGATTCTCGCCGGAGAGATCGACCGCGACGACCTAGAGTCCGCCAAACTCGACGCTTGTTCGGAGTTCTCCTCGCCGAAGGTACCCAAGAACACCGATATTCTTGATCACGCACCCAAAGAGTACCGGGACGACGTGATCGAGGTTGTACAGCGAAAGCCCGTCAGAACCGCTTCCGGGGTCTCTCCGGTCGCGATCATGACCTCACCGAAGCTGTGTCCACACGGGAAGTGTCTCTACTGCCCGGGCGGTCCCGCTTCGGAGTTCTCGTCTGCGCAGTCTTACACGGGCCACGAGCCCGCGGCAGCCCGTGGAAAGCAGAACGACTACGACCCGTACGGACAGGTCACACTCCGACTCGAACAGCTCCGCAAGATCGGTCACCCAACCGACAAGGTGGAGTTGATACTGATGGGCGGGACAATGACTGCCCGCTCGCACGATTATCAGGAGTGGTTCGTCAAGCGCGCGCTGCAGGCGATGAACGACTACGACCTCGACAAAGACCCCGAGCCGGCCGAGGAGGAGTCGTTCGCACCCGACCCGGAAGACGTCGAGTTCGAGTATCTGGAGGACGTGATCGCCAAAAACGAGACCAACGAGATCCGGAACATCGGCACGACCTTCGAGACGAAGCCCGACTGGTGTGACCCCGAACAGATCGACCGGATGCTCGATCTAGGCGGTACGAAGGTCGAGGTTGGGGTCCAGACCACCTACGAACGAATCAACCGCGAGATGCACCGCGGACACGGCAACGAGGCGAGCCGGAACGCCAACCGTCGGCTGCGGGACGCCGCGTTCAAAGTTGGGTTCCACATGATGCCCGGACAGCCCGGAATGACGAAAGAGATGTGCATCGAGGACTTCCGGCAGCTGTTCGAGAACCCGGACTGGCGGCCCGACTACCTCAAGATCTATCCGACCCTCGTCGTCGAGGGGACCCGCGTGTACGACCGATGGCGCCGTGACGAGTTCGATCCACTCACGAACGAGGAGGCAGCCGATGTCGTCGCTGAGGTAATGGATCTCATCCCGAAGTACACTCGGCTCCAGCGCGTCCAGCGTGACATTCCCGCGGACTTCATCGAGGGTGGGGTCTGGAAGTCGAAC
>LFFM01002852.1_pt1 | contig 11155 bp, 8 predicted proteins | sample 643131 | NCBI WGS metagenome assembly LFFM01 (sample SAMN03777445, study PRJNA286221) | soda lake metagenome | biome: soda lake; feature: Kulunda steppe; material: water; isolation source: sample Tc-Br brine of Tanatar trona crystallizer | place: Russia: Kulunda steppe | collected 2011-07
TGTGTGTAGTCGTCATCGCTCAGTTCACGTGCTGAGTCGACAGCGCCATCCTGTTCGTAACTGATGATGCCACCCATCGCAAGATACTCGACGATCTGTGATTGGATACGAGCCTCTGCGTCAGCGATTTTCTCATATTTCTCTTGTAGTTCTGTTCTGAGCCCGGAGAGATCCCCGTCATCTATGGCGGCCGGGAGGCTGTTGGTGCCCGCGCGTATCGAACTCAGGCTGACGCGGGTCTCTTCCGCTTCGAGGTCGGGATAGAGCGTGAACAGATAATCTCGGAATTTCTCGGGGAGGATGGGTTGGACGTCGTATGCGTCTTCTGGGACGTCGCTGTCGGTGAGTTCTCGGGTTATCTGTACGTCAGCACTGGTAGTCAGCACGAGGTGTCGATCCGACGGGTCGTCGATGAGATCAGCGACAGCTGTTCCCCACCCATCGATCGTTGGTTTATTCGCGTGTTCGATCTGGTGGATGTCATCTAGGAGGATGAACTGTGGCGCGTCGTCAGGTGCGCGTCCGTAGACACGGCTCTCATAATACCGGATGGCGCGTACGAGTTGCTCATCGGATTGGAGTTGATACAGTGGGTTTGCGTCGAACGGGAGATAGAGGAATTGCTCGGGGGCATCGCCGGCCTCGATTCGGTGGTGGATGAACTGGTGGAGCAGCGTGGTTCTACCGACGCCGCGACGCCCGACCAGTGCGAGGATGGGTTGGTCTTCGAACTGACTGCCGGACGCGTGTGGCCGGACGAGATGGTAGAAGTCGCTTTTGTGGCGCGCAGGAAGATCGAACGCGTCGGCTCCGTCGTCCCACCACGGATTGTGTTCGTGGAGGGATTCAACAAGGGCGTCGCCAGCATCGAGAGCCATAGGATGTTGTATATCAAAGAGTACCATCGCAATGGTTGTTCCGGTTGATTACTCTGCGTTGCAGCGTCCGCTTTGCGCGGTTGATACGCATTTTCCGTCTGTTTTGGTCCCTCGATATCGATAAAACGCACCACGATGTTGGTTATTACTAATCAGATCGCGCTCAAACTCATTTTAGCGAAGGAGTTAAAACAGTATAGCGCATATTGTTGCGTGTAAGTATGGGAAAAGCGCCACTACGATGGTGCTTATCTGATAAAACGCGGCGTCGATGCGTGTACTGTGGTTGAGGGCCCGCGGGTTGCCCGGGTAAACGGCAGCCACCACACCACTATGGACGACACATTTACCGACACATGGCCCTGGGATCGACTCGATATCGACGCCGAATTCGTCACCATACGCACGATCGACTGTGACGGCGCGCCAGTGTCCCGACTCCTCGTTACCGACCAGACAGGTGATCAGCTCACAGTGCTCGCCACACCAGACAGCCATTCGCTGTGGCCGCTCAAGACCGGTGCCACGTACGCGTTCTCACAGCTGCTCGTTGCCGACCCTGTGGATTCCTCGTCGACGACGGCCCACAGCTGTCCGCATTGTGGCGATCAGCTCCGGGTCGGACAGGTACTCGACACTGCTGACTCCGCAGTCGTGAGCGCGGCAGACACATTCGGGATCGACGAGCGCTTCCTCATCCTCGACTCGACGTCGTCGCTCACACGCCTCTCTGCTGGTGCACAAGCCGACGACTGGGTGCCGATGCGTGATGAGCCGGTCACCGCACCCGACTACGTCTGTCCGTCCTGTGGCCGTCACGTCGATGAGTTCGAACTTCGTCATGCCGAGCACGGTGCCGATGCTGAGATGCACGCAGATGCGAGTCCCGGGGGACTGAACTGCATATCGAATTCCGAGACGGTCGGTCTCGCTACTGGTGGAGCGAAAGACGTGACGAATTTCCGGGAAAACGTTGTAAACGGATACACTCCGGAACCGGACGCGATCAGTGACGAAGGGTTGTTTTACGACTACTACTTCGAGACGGGCGAGCGAACGGCGACAGAATCACTGTTCGCACCACGGTACGCAGCGGCAGTCACAGAGCATCCGATTTCTGGTGAGACCGAGCAATACCTCTCGGTCGGACTCGACTCGACGCTGTCAGTCGACCAGTTCGAGCGGCCGCGACTCGACCTCGTGGCGGTGCTCGATGTCTCGGGATCGATGTCTAGTCAGTTCGACGAGTACTACTACGACGAGCAGGGCCGCCAATGCGAGGCTGACACCGGCGGCCAGACGAAGATCGACGCCGCGACGCAGTCGCTGTGTGCGCTCACCGAACAGCTCCACGCCGAGGATCGGCTCGGTGTCGTTCTCTACAACCACCGCGCCCACGTGGCGAAACCCATCCGCGATGTCGGGGCGACGGACATGCCCGCGATTCGACAGCACATCCATGAGATCGCAGCCGGCGGCAGCACGAATATGGAAGACGGGTTCGCAGCGGCCGTCGATATGCTGGCCGATGGGACGACCAGTTCAGACGTTGAGCGTCGCGTCATCTTCATGACCGACATGATGCCTAACACCGGTGAAACGGGTGCGAGCGAGCTGACCAACCTGTTCGCCGACGCGGCTACCGACGGTATCCACACGACATTTATCGGCATGGGGTTGGACGCAAACGCCGAACTGGCAGACGCGGTGTCAGGGATCCGCGGCGCGAACCACTACTTCATCCACTCCGCAGACGAGTTCGAACAGCGACTCGGCGAGGAGTTCGACTACATGGTGACACCGCTCGTGTACGACCTTGAGTTAGCACTGGACGCAGACGGGTACGAGATCGAGGCCGTCCACGGATCCCCATCGGACGATGCTGCCAGTGACCGACTCATGCACGTCGGGACGCTTTTCCCGTCGGCCAAGCAAGACGGCGAGGCCCGCGGCGGGGTGCTCTTGGTTCGGCTCGCACCAACAGGCCGAGAGGAGAGCCTCGCACTACAGGCTTCGTGGACGGACCGTAACGGGGGCGAACACACCGAGCGCACGTCGGTCTCGCTGCCTGACGAACCAGGCTCGTTCACGCACAACGGTGTGCGGAAGGCCGTCGCACTCGCCCGGTACGCACGAGAGCTTCGCGCATGGGCCCGCGACGTCCACGACGGCGCTGCCACCGGAACTGGCGTCGACGACTGGCTGCTGCCGGACCAGCGCGGTGAGCACGAGCGCAAGTCAGTGCCGCTAGTCGTTTCCGACCAGTACGCGCACCGCTTTGCCACGCTCTGCAGTCATCTCGCTGATGAGATGGAGACTGTGAATGATGAATCGATGACCCAAGAGATATCGTTGCTCAACACGCTTTGGCGGTCGAACGTGCAACAGGAGGCCGAGATTTCGAAATGACGCTGGTCTCAGCACTCGCCGCTTCACCCTTGGTGCACATAACCAGCCGTGGTCACGAGGCAGCGTATGACTCGTTCTACGCTCAGCCACTCGTTGACCCCAGCGCTCACTGCGTGGCGAGATCTAGTGTCGAATGGGTCTACCGGCCCGGAATCGATTTTACTGAGACGAACCGAACGCACGCATGCGAGCAGCACCTCGACGCGTTTCTTACTGACCCGTCTCCGGAAACGTTTCGTGCCTTGTGGAACGCCGACACGCTGGCGAGTTATTGGGCTCCGAGTGCTGCTGTCCTCCTCGGTCCTGATTCGGCGGTTGACTCATTACACGATGTGTGCGCTGAGATGACCGACGCCGATGGGTTCAACCCGCCGTGGCTTGATCGATTCGCTGGGTCCGACCCTGGTAATATCAGAGGCCTGCCGAACGTGTCGGAGACTTCATCTGTTCTTCCGTTACACTCTTCGGGCGCTCAAATGAGGTGGTGAACATGGGATACGTCACTGGGCTATTGAAATACATAATCAAGACACCACTCACAGTCGTGGGGTTTGTCTCTATGTACATTTTCGGAGGGGGAATTCTCTCTGTGGTGGGTGGTCTATCACACCTATTGACGGAGCAAAGCGTCTTCGAAGCAATCTTGGTGTACTTTATTTCTGAATATTTACCACCAACATCTCTCGAAGAGATTATTCTACAGACAGCAGTCGGTACTGTTGTTGGTGGTCTACTCTGGTTTTGGAAAACTGCGTTATAACGTGTAAGCGCTTTATTTGAACCACCCAACTGTGAGCCGTTTAGCAGCAGAGACTAATTCAGTCACTCTCGAAGTGACATGCCCGTCAAGTGATATTGAATTAACTCCTCAATCGCCTAGTGTGGCGTTCGATCCGCTACACAAACGACAAATCGATCCACGCAATACCTCCGCTGAGTTCGATTTCGGTCATAAGCACTCTGAATTCGAATGCCTCATCCTCTAACTTTACGCGCCCGTTTCCGATGGACTCAGTATTAATAATCTCCTGCTATAACTTTAGCATCATGTCGTCTTGGGAGATCTGCTGCGAAGGAGAACGGGTAGCGTATTATACCAGCTATGACGAGGAGAACTCAGAAGAAGTCCTCGGAAACGTTATTGCAATATGGACCCGCGACATCCGTGGTGTAATCGAGTGGGATGAGGCGGGTAAGATGGCATCTATCGCTTACCATTATACAGATCTTTCGCCAAGCAAGATTGAGGCGATTTTCCGAATAACGGGCGAAAAAAGGAAGCCTAGTGGACCTCCCTGGGAGCTATCCCACCCAATCGAGGAGAGTTCTATCCGGATTCAACGCCCAGAAGAGTAGCACTCTGAGCGTGATAGTTGACTTTTCGTCTCCATCGCTCAAGCAGTATGATATGACAGTGAGGCTGGCTACTTTTATGGGATAGGATTTAGAATCGTGCTACCACTGGCCGGTTCGTTGCAGTATTTCTGGTGGGCTCGGATTGCCTTCGACATCTAGTATTGCATCAAGAACAGTCCGCTTTCCGGACTCATTGAACTTGTTGATCACTGTTTGGATTTCTATGGGAGTGACAATATCGGAGTCAACGCTAGCCTCTGCGACGGCAGCCTCTTTCCCGAAGAACCATGCGTCGATATTTTCAGCTTCTGCATTGTGTTCTCCGGATGCACTTACGAGATCATTCACCTTGTCATCGGCAGCAGATTCGAACGTAACCTGTGAGAGTATTGTTTGCTCTGTGGCCAAATCTTCTGCTACAATATCAACAGACTGGAGACTTCCACCGACTGGGTACGTGTGTCTATACTGTTCATACGGCTCAATATCTACGGAATTTTTAGTTTCAAAAAGCCCTTGCCGGAGATACTCAGAACACAACGTTTCCAGTTCGTCATCGGAAAGAAGAGAGCACAGCGCTTCTAATTCGTCATCGGAAAGAAGATCTGTTGATTCAATTGAGTCGATGTCTGTCAGTCCTTGATCTGCTCGTAGATCCTCATCTAGGATACTCGACCTGTTTTCCGCGTGGATGTACGCGGCGAGCAGTTGTTCAGACCCGGTGTTCCACCCATTCGTTGTGCCTCGATGATTGATTGAGGCGAACAGGGGATAATCACGATACCAAACCCATTTTGTGTGGTCAGAATTCAGTCGAACAACTTGTAGGACAGTTATACAATCCAACTCTCCCCTGTTATTAACTTCGAACATTTCATCAAACGCAGTGAATGTTCGGTCCTGTTCGTCTACCGTGTGTAACTGACGGAGAAAATCAACGACTTCCGGATCCATCTCCGCTTGGTTCTCAATTCGTGAAATAATCTCGTCACCAGTCAACCCCGAGGACAACGGGATATCGGCTATGACGGAGTCATATTCATCTGGCCCGAAGTTAGACGTATTCTGCCGAATCCGATCGTATCGCGCTTGATCTGCGTCATCGACATCGTCACGATCGCTGAGTGTTACAATAATCCCCATTGGGTTTGTAGGGTGTGAACTTACGTCTCCAGGGGGGATGACGGACCCAACCATCATCCCACCTTTGAGCATTGGATGGGCGTTATTCCGCACCCCGATGATGTGTGATTCAGTAGCATAATCGTAGAATGAATCAAATGTTCCCGAACCAGAACCGGTATACTCGTCTTTCGAAGTAGTTACCGGAGCGTCTTGATAATGCATACCTGCGAGTTTATGCCGTGCCAGATACAGAGCAGTTTCTTCTGGAAAATCCACGTCACTTTTGTGATTAATGTAAGCAGTATTCATCTGTCTGTCCACCAACAGTAACTAGTATATAAATCCACAGTCGCCTCTTCTCAATACTTAGAATTCCACCTGCAATGACAACAACCGGTGAGTAGATTTAACGATTATACTGAAAGAGTTCAACCGACTGGTACCGGCTACCGATAGCGATCAGTCTTGGCCAATTTTTAAACGCCTAGTTTGTGACTCGATAGTATGGCGACTACCTCCGGTTCTGCTGAATTGTTTGATTGGCTCAGTAATGAGAAACTGTCAGAGTTCGTTGTCAAATTGAATCGGCTTCCATCAGGGAAAGAGTTTGAACGCCGCGTCGAAGAGGCGATGACTGCAACAGTGGGGGTTGACGATCGAACGTATGAGGAAGTTGTAGATGAGCATGGTGACCTCATTGGGTATGTTGATGAAGCTGAGTCACGGTTACCGTGGTGGTTGCGCGATTTCGAGTGGACCGTAACAAGTGAGCCGCTAGATTCGCTCACCATTGATGCGAGATCGCTTGATCAGTTCGAACAGTATCCACTTGATTCGACGACAATTGATGAGATCTCACTTACAGGAGCACAGCAAGTGAGTGACGGATTAGACGCGTTCCTCTCTATTGAAGAGGAATTAACTTCGGCCCTCAACATTGACGTTACAGAAGTCACCTCAACAGCCGAGGATGATCCTGCGGAGTTTGAGTTGCCAGACAAGCTATTTGTGGTGCCTGAATCTGGCCGTATCGCAACAAGTGACGCTTTCGAGTCATGGTTTGAACGAACGGTCAACCTCTGTCCGCCAGCTGCCCCTCAAATGACGGCTTTGATGCGGGTGAACACAAATATCAAGCGGAAACTTGCAGTGAAAGCACTTGACAAGCATCAGATTGAGCGACTCACCGAATTGTCTGTGTTTCAGTCTGGTGATGCTGATGCTCATGCACACAACGACGCGTATTATGGTTCCCTGACTACGTTGTTACAGATCGAATCTCCATTCGACTTGGACATTGAGATTCCAAATGATAAGGACGTACTCACAGATCTGCAGTACGCGTTCTATTGGTCATGGGCCTCAAACACATCTCGAATGTCGGGTGAGCAAAGATGGCTTAGAGCAGCTGTACAATCTGACTCCGTTTCTGAAGAGGAGCTCTATCGGTTTTCCGAATATGCCTTCCGGATGCCACTCCGAACCGAAAACGGGTCTGTAATTTTCGAAGATCAGGACAGATTTGGTAATTCTCAGGACCGACAGCAAATTTCTGAGATACTGGAGGAACACGGTCACCCTGCAAACGATGACTGATCGAGGAGATCGGAAGAAGCGACCGGAAACCAATTCAGAACAGGGTGAAGCAGAATCCTCTGAATTCGTAAGTGGTTCAAACGTGAATTCTGCGGCCTCTGATGATGAAGCAGAAAGTGAATCGGGGACGGACGGTCCGTTAACTGTTGAAGAAACGATTCAGTTATCACCAACTCGATCAGAGGAGAAACTCTCTCATTCGATATCTCTGCGTCCAGCCATTAAGTCAGTTACACCGGAAGGGCCCAGAACGGCGCTGCTTTCCGTGAATTCTGAGCCGGACACCGTCGTTGAGGCAGTCTCCCCCCGACCTCGTATATCTGTTACCACCAGTAAAATTGCGCCTCATTCAATTGAGGTTCGTCGAATTACGGAACGGGCACGTTCGAATACCCGACCAAAAGTCGGTCGTACGGAACAACGAGGTCAAACACATCTTGATTCACAGCCGCTTACCGTCACCCGAAAGCCGGATGTAATTTCGAGAGAAACCCGGCCGTCAACCTCGTTGTCTCTGGCTCGTGTACAAGGTGGACAAGCACTCTTAGATGAAATTGAAGAGATCGACCCCGTATTCGGGTGGAGTGGTGGAGTACCGTACGGTACGAACCGCCCAACGCTAATTTTGCACTGTGCTGAGGAGGACATCTCGTCGTTTTCGTTTTTGAAACGCAGCCTCCGCGATACATATGCAGAACTTGAGGGTGGTGAACCAACTGTTGAACCGATTGAGTTCGTTGCGAACGAACCACAGGTTCCGGTCGTCGGTGGCCGAATCGTTACGTTGGACCTGACTGAAGGAGATTGGTCGCCATCGGTCAGCAGTGATCGGCCAACAATTGAGCGAGGTGGCATCGATATCGTTCCGACACTCGTCGAACTAGCACAAACGCTCTATTCGGGCGGACTCGGCTACGCCGTGGTTAATCTTCCATCCGAGTGGGAAGGAACATTCCGCCGCTCCCAATTTTTTGCGACGCTGGTTGACTACATTGCTGAGGCTTCGTCACCGGAGACGGCGTCTACAGAAGAGACAGGAGCGCTCGAAAAGCTTCGAACCGCGCCTGTCACGATTGCACGTCCTCGTGTGACTGACGCCGACGCATTTGATGCGCGTGTCGCGCTGTACTTTGGGTTTGATCGCGTCCCAGAATGGGAGACGATCGCACAAGCTGATACCACATTTTCGAACCTGCTCCGCAGCGAACACTGGGCGCAAGTGGCGTTGACTGAACGGCAGTCCTACGGCGAAGAGAGCAGTCGGCACTACAACTGGAAAGGGCTACTCACAGAAGGGATCGCACGGCAATTGTGGATCGCCGCGACCGACGGGGAAACACCATTCAATACCTTTGTACAGCAGTTTCTTCGCAGTGAGGATCTGTTGCAGACAGAATACCCACTCGGCGGTTCTGATCCTGACGACGCGGCTGCGATTGCGGACATCCATTTGAAAGAGGAGCGAGATTGGGTTTCGCAAGCTGTGGAAGCGTTCGCGCCGGAGGGCGAATATGAAGCGCCGCTTGTGATTGAATTCGAAACCGGGTTTAGCGAGGGCGCGTTCCAACATCGAAAGCTCGTCGAATCAATCGAGAAATATGAGACTGTAGGGTCAGTTGAGACGGTCCTTCTGGCCATTCCCCCGCGGTTGTTGTATCGCGGTGAACGTCAAGCACGTCTTCTAACCCAACTTGTTGATTCTGAGGATGACCGCTTAGAGAGTACTACAGCCGAACTCTGTGTCCCAGTGCTCGCAGAGGGCAGTTGTACTGGTGTACGACGTGCAACTGAGATCATTCAGGTCCTCTATAACGATGACTGACCGACCACCTCTCACAGACTGGTCTCGCCTCCGTTCGATTGACGACGTCCGAATGGCTGTCGAAGAATCTGGTGAGCGCATTCGCACTGCAGAATTCACAACTAGTAGTGCCAATAACAGAGAGTACACGTTTGAGCTGAGCGATGCTAATACCGTTGAAGCTCGACACCGGGTCAGAGTGGACACAGCTGCCGGGCAACTACAACACAACGAATGGTCTCGCTATACTTTCGAGCTTGTTGACGCGTCATCTGCAGGGTCAGAAGCGATTGAACTTGTAGTTGAGCTTCCTCAGGATGCGGAGGCATCGATTATCGGGAATCAACTTACGGTAACAGGGACTGAACTCGTTGAAGCGTTCAATCAAGATCGTCACTCGGTACCTGTCGATCGTGTCGCTGGATTAGATACTCAAAAACAGCAATTACGCCAGTTCCTACAGACCGACAATAGTGACTGGGGACTCTCAAATCGAGCCGGGATTTTGCTTGAAGGCCCACCGGGGACCGGTAAAACAGAACTAGTTATTGAGACGTGTGAAGAGCTGTTCGGAGGGCTACCAGTCACCATCTCGGGACCCGAGATCCTCAGTAAATGGGTTGGTGAGTCAGAGCGGTTACTCCGTAAGCAGTTCCAAGAAGCACGTGAGAGCACGTCGAAAGTGCTCTATATCGACGAGATTGATGCGATTGCCCGAAGTCGAAGTGACTCTACCCAAGAACACAGTGCCCAGTTAGTTGCACAATTGCTTGTGTTGCTTGACGGAATTGATGCGAAAACAGAAGAGACGCCAAAGGTGATCGCGTCAACAAATCTGGCGGAGGTTCTTGACCCTGCGTTACTCCGCCCTGGTCGATTAGGAAACCAGCCGATTACGTTTCAACGTCCCGGACTGCAGGAGCGAATGGCTATCTTCCACCACTACTTTGAACAGATTCGAACAAGCCAGAACGGCTGTCTCGACACAAAGATTCGAGAAGCGGTGATAGACCCACTGAATTCAGACTTCTTAAGCGACCTTGCTGCAGAAACAGACGGGTATTCTGGTGCTGATATTGAGGATGTTATCGTCACAGCAGTCACTCGCCTCCAAGCCAGTCACACCGAACTCTCAGAACTGACGGCCCCAACTGTTCGTGAGCAAATTGTAGAGCGGAATATCCAGCCACAAGGGCCAACATTCATCGAAAAATCAATCAGCGCAGAGACAACTGATTCGGTTCACCTTCACGGAGACGGCCAACTCGTCCAACTCGATAACCCAATAACAGACGAAGACATTCAGTCACTGGCCTCAGCTTGGAGACAGTATCTCGATCACTCCGCGGATGAGGTCATGGTTCGAACAGTCCCCTCGAAGCAACTCATCGGGTCCACACCATCGGAAACCCGTGACCGAGTTGTTGCCGTCTTTCATCATAACTCAAAGACGTCGCTTTGTCTCTACCTGTCCGACCTCCACGCAGTTGCACGCGCTGCAGATCACACCCGTCTTGCAGAGATCGTATTAGAGACTATCCATGAGCAACTTCTCCAGTGGGATGAACAGAATCTGCTCCTCTACGAACACAATACGACTGAAGAATCGTATCTGTCGGCAGAGCATCTCGATGTGTCTGACTGATTTAGAGAGGATATCGCAGCTGAAACACTTCATGTCGTACGAGAGGGTAGTGATGATCGCATACTTGGGTAGCCACGAACGCTCACAGTCACACCGAGTGCCGCGTCGTTGTCACCCCGACATCTGTAATCGATAGCTCCGTCACGAACGCGTCGCGGTCACGATACGGCCAGCTCACTCGGGCTGTAGGCCCTGTGTACAGAACTGGCGTTCCATCCTGGATCTCGGGACGAAAATTGACAAGGGTTCGATACCTTAAACGGCTAATCTCTCTCTTTTAGCATCTAATCAATTTGTATGGGTCCGACGTGAGTGAGCGCCTAGATATCCAGTATCGCATGAACA
>LFFM01002855.1_pt1 | contig 11144 bp, 9 predicted proteins | sample 643131 | NCBI WGS metagenome assembly LFFM01 (sample SAMN03777445, study PRJNA286221) | soda lake metagenome | biome: soda lake; feature: Kulunda steppe; material: water; isolation source: sample Tc-Br brine of Tanatar trona crystallizer | place: Russia: Kulunda steppe | collected 2011-07
CCCTGGATCTCGTCGTCACGCCCGACCGCGTCATTCGATCGGAGACGTCCTTCGAACGTCCCGACGGCGTCGACTGGGACGTCCTCGACGAGGAGACGATCGCGGAGATCCCGGTGCTTGCGGAGCGGGAGGCGTCCCCTAGACACGACAAATAAGCGGCATCATCCGTTTCACTGGCTGCCACTACAGTATATTCACAACTGGTCGAAGAACATCGAACGTCGTCACGAGAAGCGATTCACGACGCTATCCTCTTCGACGAGAAAACCGCCAGCAGCAAGGTCGTAGGTGGCGTTTCCGTGTCCGACCGGATGTGAGAACACGTTGACGTCGGGATCGTGTCGGCTCGATCCATCCACGGGACTGTGTAGTCGCAACTGATCGGCGTCGCGTACGGAGACGCTAACACGCATGTCCGCGAGTTCCTCCAGTCGTTCGTATCCCTTCCCCTCGAACTCATCGAAACGATTTCGTAGCATTGCCAATCGACGATCGTCGGCGTCGGACACGGCTACGAGGAAGTCGACGGTTTCGTACTCATCACCGAGTAGGGAACACCGACCGAGACGTTCCGCCTCACACGCGTTTACCCATTCTCTCAGTTCATCGTTCGTGAATCCTTGCTCCTCAACGAAGTCGAAGAATTCCTGTACGGTCTCTAACTCCATGGTGGACGCGCTGATTCCCTCACCGTCTCTCGGGGAAGCATCGATCAAGAGAGAGGCGATCCGGTCCAGATGCTCTGCTTCGCGGTAAATGTACTGCGTCGGAAGCGTTGAGTCCGTTTCGGGATCGATGGCATCTAAACACCAAACCGTTGCGCTCCCGCCTTCGATTCCCCATTCAAACGAACGGTTACACCGTCCAGCAGCCTGAACGATGCTGTCAAGCGGGGCGACGTCACGGTACACGTGATGGAAGCTTATGTCCACACCGGCTTCGATCGCTTGTGTGGAGATGAAAACGAAGGGAACGTCGGCCGTTGAGAGTTCGTCGGCGATGCGGACGAGTACCCGTCTGTCGAACGGCCGGTAGCGAGCGTTGAACGTCCCCACGAGGACCGTCTCGGAGCCAACGGAATCACCAACCCACGTACCGTCATCCTCCTGATCGAATCCTAATTGCTCCATCGTTGCTTCCGTGAGGGTCCTCGGATTCGGCGGCGAGCGCGATGGATCCGTATCGGTGTCACACAATACCGTCTGATACACGTCTCCAACCTTTTTGACGTTCTTGTTCGCCGTTTTAGCCCGCTTACACACGTATTCTGTTAACTGCCGAGAGCTAGCAACGGTCGAACACACGGAAAGCACCGAGGTCCCGAAACCGCTACTTTCGGAACTTGTGGCTCGATGCACGAGACGCGTTGCTGCCCTCTGATGTGAGATTGGATCCCCACTAGCGTTAGCGGTTAGCGTGCCAACAGAATCATCAACGTAATATCGGACACGAGCGACCGATCGGTACGCACTTCGCTCGAAGGACGACTCATTCTGGCCGGGTGACGAAGTTCGTGACAGCAGCGAGGTCGTCTGAAACTCGTCTTCAGTAAAGAGCGTTGGTTGTGTCGCAGTCATGGAAACGATCCTCACATCGAACTCGTCTATCAACGTTCGCGAGAGCCGGCGGACGGCCCCCCACCACGGCTTTGGAATGGCCTGCGGTTCATCCAGTACGATTATTGCATGGTTTAGTGCAGATAACTTAAGCCCCGCCCCGTTAGACGGTCCTGCCAGACTTTCGACGAGTTGGACGAACGTCGTGAGCACCACCCCGGAGCGCCAACTTTCGCCGAGTAATTTCGCCCGTGACGCAGTTTGATCAGTATCCGGTTTCGAGCCTCCGCCGTTTTCGGAGTTGGTGTACGTGACGGTTTCCGTAAGGTAGTGGTGTGTCGTAAACGCCCGACCCGTTGGATCCGCCTCGAACACCTCTGTTTCGAACACGTCTCTCGTCTGTTCGATGATCGAGGTGTATGGAAGCGCGTAGATAACTCTCGGTGTGGAATCGAGGTCAAGTTGCCGTCGTCGCTCATCACGAAGCGCAAACGCACCCGTGATCCCGCTAAACGTCTTTCCGAGACCGGTCGGAAGCGTCAATATCCCCACTTCACTCTCGACCAGTCGGGGTGCGGCTTCCCGAACGCGTCTTCTCGCTGCCTCTCTTAAGGCATTGAGTGATGTTTCATCGTGGATCCGCATGGAACCGTCTGCTGCGTCGTTGATCCGTGTTTGACTGACGCCGCTCTCAGCTAACTCGTGATCAACGTGCTGATCGAGCGGATCGATGGGCAGTGTTGTGGGAAGCAGGTCGGATCTCTCGATCGAACCGGAGGCGACGGTCTTATCAGCAAGCGTGAGCGTGCTCCAGAAACGTATCGCCCGATCGTACGTTCGTTTCGGGACCGCTTGAGGATTCGCCTGGCCGGCGCGCGGTGGTCTGTGACCATCGATACCCACTGCACGCGCCAGGTTTCCGTGGACCGATCCGTTCTCCATTTCATCATGAAATCGATCCCAGTTCGTCATACCCTCGGAGGCTTCCGTGAGCAGTTCATCAAGGACGGATCTCGACGGCGCGTGTTGAGCTATCGAACGTAGCTGTTTCCCGACGTATGCGCTGTTTTCTTCCCGTAATTCTGCACCGATGACATCCACCGTCTTGCTCGCCAGATCCGGTAACTGACCGTGGTGTTTCATAACGGCTGCCCACGCTGCGAGCAACTCCCGATCCTCGGCACCTAACTCATCGAAGACATGTGCGACAGCAAAGGCACCGAGGCGTGCATGATACGTTTCCTTGCCCTGCCTGCGTTGGTTTCGGATGTAACGCTGAAACGCCGGAGTTGCTTTTCCCGCATCGTGGAGCCATCCGATGCTTCGAACGTGTTTCTGTTCAGTCGACTCGTTGGCATCGTCTTCGGCGCTGGTCAACCAACAGGCCCGAGAAGCGACGTTCTCAGCGTGTTCCGTGAGTAGTTCCGTCGGTACGTTCTCCTCGTCCACCCGGGAGACGATCGAGTTTGGCTTCTCAACACCCATCAGTTGAACGCGATCACTCGGCCGTCCACTCGACCCATGGGAACCGTTTCTAGCGCGGCTCGTGTCACCCGGAGATCTGAATCGTCGCTGAACGCATGGTCCACGAATCTCGTCGTCCGGCGACCGTTCCCGTCACGTTCCATGAAAGCGGGCAGTCGTTCGACGTGATGGGTGTTTCCCTGTTGTGGTATCACCGCTTCGGTTGCGTCAGGGAGCGTTGATCGGATGGTTAACTGATCTTCGTCGTGGTCCGTGGTGATCGAATCGACCGATATCTCTCCGTTGTCAGTCCACTCCGGTACAGTAACGTTCACCAGCAGTTCCGAGAGCCCAAGCGTTGGCGTGTAGTAACTTGTTCCTCTCCGAAGGTGCGTACGGAGTCGTTCGTAGAACCGTTGGTCCTCCGTTGCAACGTACAGCCTGTATGACGGACGGACTATATATTCGTAGCTATGGATCTGACGATTATCGGTACTATCCGGGAACTCCACCTGTACCGTTTTCCGTCCGGTACCACCGGCGCGATCGTAGGTCTCACTCGGGTTCGTTCCGAGTCCCAGCGTTGGCTGTGTCGTCGTTCGAAGGTCACTGAGAACCTCGAGTCCGATGGCGGACCGCTCTGCGGTGAAGCTTTCGTAGTATTCATCCCTCCCGACGCCGACGATCGCTGCGAGCAATCCGGCGATCGTGGTCCGGGGCGGGATCAAATACGTCTGTTTGGTCACCGTTCGATCAATGCGCCGAAAGTGACCCCAGTCGCCGCTCACCGTACACACGAGACACCGTTCCGGTACGCCATCCACTATTCGTGGTGCCCCTTTGTTACCTACCGATCCTCCGTCGACGTTCGATCGATCGGACATGGATCAGCTCGACGGATCGTCGGATCTCTTCGGAAGCGTGCGCTCGAACTCGTCGTATACTTCGATCTCGTGTACCGGGATGTCCTGCTCAGCGAGGACCGTCCCGAGTTCGGATCCCGAATACGTTTCACCGTCATATTCGATGTTCAGGAACTCATCACCGAGTACGTGTATCCGTTTCAGATGTTTAGTAACGGAGGTTAGTCTGTCGACGAGCTTCGTTACGTCGATGGTAACATCGGTGATGTTTCGTAGCTCTCGGTCCGGTTTCGATGCGTTCAATCCGAGACCGTTGTGCAGATCTCCGACGTGGTATCCGTCGGTTTCGTACTCCGCTCGGAGGTACAAGCGCGGCTCCTGTCCGACCTTGCTTCGAGAGATGGTTTGATTCTTGATCGCCCGCCAACAGAGCGTATCAAGTCGCTCGACGTCGGAACGTTGGAGGTGAGTATCATCTGCACCGTTCTCGTTGACCACTCCGTGGAAGGGAAATAATCCGTATTTAATACGATGATCGTCCAGCCCGAATCCTCCAACGTCCTGCTCGTCCCCGGTCGCGATCACGCTCGTGAGCGTGTTCGACTGTTCGTTTAGACTCACTCTATTGAGCGATCTCGACGGCGAGAACTGCACCGGACCGGTATAATTTCCTTCTCCGAACACTTTGCGTACCTCCCCGAGTAGGCCCTCCTGATCCGCGTTGAAGCTCAGCGTCGCTCCGAAGTATCGAACGTCGACGGCGCGTTCGAGAAACTCGTCACGAACGTTCTCGATCGCGTCCAGCTCGTCTGTGCTTTCGATATCTCCGAGGGCATCCAATGCCAACTGTGCACGGGACGTACTCTTTCTCTCCTCGGTCTTCCGGACGAACACCGAATGTCCGTCTTCGAGGAGTTGGTCACGGAGGTACCGTTTGAGACGGACGTCAGTAATAATTCCGTGATCCGTGTCTGGGTCCACCCGTGGTCGATTCTCACCCAATGGATTTCCGTTTGGATTGCAATCCTGTGCATCGGTGAGGAAGACGATCTCGGAGCGATTCTCGACTGTATTTTGTTTCGTTGACATGATGTCGTTGTATCGGTAGTGATCAGTTAGCCTAGCTATTCCTCCCCTGCAGACGTCTCATCGAACACGCCGACTCGACGCCCCAACTGGCGTGCTTGATATCCGGCACTCGACCCATACTGGATCCCGAGTGCATAGAAGAATCGAAGATCGTTTATTGGAAGATTCCATTCGTTCGGCTTCGCTTCAGCAAACGCATCACGAAGTTCGTTTTGTGTTTCCGGAAACAGCGGACCGATCCCCGTTTCTCTGCCGTATACTCGTGGAAGTCGCTCAAGATCACCGGTGTAGATTCGTGCCAGTCGTGTTCCATTCATCTGTTCCGGTGGATGCCGATCTCGAATCGTCCGACTCATCCCGCGACCACCCTTTCTTTCCGGCGTTGCTTGGTGGTCGCTCAACTGCCCGACCAACACGCCCGCGAGAAACGCACCTCGACGTTCGTCGTTCTCACGAAGGGCGGATCGTTCTTCGAGGAACCGTTGTAGACGATGTCGTCTGATGTCGATGAAGCTCGGATCGCTGTCCGAGTCGAACTCCGTCAGGTCCAGCAGTTCTGGTGAATCGATTCCGCCGTCAGTGGCTTTTACACCGTCTCTCGTGACGTTCATGTCGTTTACTGTGTATTCGAGCTCGGGTCTGTCTCCCGGCGCATTCAGAAGATCGGCTCGTCCAAGGGCTTCGAACTGTGCGTACTGCCCCCGTACGAGTCGTCCGATGGGCTGCTCATCCCGTCGTTCATCCTCCAATCGCGTGACGTACTCCGATAACAACCGGTCCACGTTCACCGGGTCACCGGTGAGAATTGACGTGGTTAGCCACTCTCTCGGATCGTCGGTCGGGGGCGCATCAGCACCCGGATCCGGCAGCGTTCCGAACGCATACAGCCCGTTCGTGATCGATTCGACATAGTCGCTTCGTCCCGTACTCGGAGAGATACCGTACCAGTTCTCATCGGGAGCGAAGCCTGCGGTCGACGAGAAGCTCGTCGATCGTTCCGGATCGAGGACGGCTTCGTGTGCCTTCGCGACCTCGGTCGGCCAGTATATCATCGCATCCGGAATCTCGAAGAGCACGTTGATGTCGCCGCTGTCGTCTCTGACGCCGATAATGTAGAAGCGAAGGTCGTGAATTTCTCGGTCCGAAAAGTAGCCTTCCTGAATGTCGTCATACAGGTGGCTCATTGCGGCAGTCTCGCCGTTGACAGCCTCATACAGCCACTGGGCCCGATCGACGTCAACCGTAAGGAAGTACGGGATGGTGTACACTCGGAGCCCGTTGCGCGTCTCACTACAAGCATCTAGCAGTGACGCACCCGACTGGAGGAGTAGTCCAGCTTCCGATGAGATCGGGTGCGTCCGCCATGAGTTCGACTTCGAGAGGGAAGGAAACTTCTCGGCGTGTTGCACGGTGAAGAATGCTAGCGGGTCTTCGGCCGTCCCGAAGACCTGATCCGTTTGCCCGGTCACCATACAGGTCCCCTCTCCAACTGAGGGATCCGCGGTATCCGGGAGGTTCTTTCGCGCGAGCTTCTCCTCCTTGCGGGCACGCATGCCCGCATTGAGGACGTGAATCTGTCCCGGATAGTAGTACCCGTCCTCGTCGGGGTCGCCGTCAGGAGAACGTTCAAGCTGATCGGTCGGGACGTTCACACCGACGGTCGCGACGACTCGGGGGTTACCCGGTGGGTATTTCGCGTCGATCAGCTCTTCGATCCGCTCTTCCGTACCGTCCCGTGAGCCGACCGTACGGAGTTCGTCGATGACCCACCCGTCGGGATGATCTTCCGCGAGTTCACCGACTGCCTCTTCTTTTCCGGTGCCGTTCGTCCACCGCTGTAGACACTCCACACAGTATCGAGTGGCAGTCGACGCGTTTGAACCGCCTTTCGCACCACGGCGCGTGATGCTGTTGTCGATTCCCCGACCCCAAGGATATCGGGAGAATCCGATCTCGGAAACGAGTTCCTCACGTAACGGTCGTACCTCCACGTCCGCGAGCGTCGGCGTTTCCGACGTGAGATCGATCTTGACGGCGACGAGGTATCTATCGTCGTCTCCACTGGAGATGAACTCGTCAAGTTCACCAGGGGTGAGATAGAGTCCGAACTCCCCGCGTTCGCCACCCCTCTCTGCGGCCTCCTGTGCCTCCGCTATCGCACCGTACAAGGCCTGTACACGACGGAGCGAGGATATCACCCCGTCAGGGCGATACGCGTTGAACGTTGCTTCGTCAAGCTCGCTCACTGTTTATCCTCCGTTCCGCGTGAGATGGAACCGGGAGTTCGCTTCGATCCTTTCTGGACGTTCATAAACCCCAGCCCGAGCGCGTTTCGCTCACCGAGCCCGGCATCCAGCGCGAGGTTGAGATGCCGACGGTGGTGCTCATCGCGGACCCGATAGCCGAACCGCCACTTCGAAAGCACGAACGTACGTTTCACGCCCTGTGTAACCTCGATTGGGACCGCGAACGTCTTGATAAGTTCGTGTTCCTCAAAAATTTCACCGTCGCGATCACTTGGACCTGGCAGGTGGTCCGGGCAGAGTAGTCGATGTTTTTTGTCGAGATTGTTCTCTAATTGCTCTTTGAGTGGTTCCATGCTGTGTTCGGGACGCCAAAAGACGGACTCGTCTCCATCGGGATCGATTCCGTAGTCGTCCACACGCCACGGTGGAATCCTGACGAGTAGGCCCGTTCCTGATTCCATCGTTCCTTTGGTCCCGGGTTCGCCGACGTCGGGAGTGACCGTCGTTACTTCGGTCACCTGAAACGGCATGTCACCCACGTTGAACTCACGGTCAGTGACGATACCTTCCGCGACGGCGGTGAGAAGGTCACGGTCCGTGGCCGATACGAGAACAGTTCGCTCGTCTCCCTCGGAGATCTCACCCCAGGGGAACACGTTCGAGAAACAGAGTCCGATCGGTTGCTCCGCATCATGGAGGTCGTCAAACTCGGTCCCGTTCAGTCCGTTCCAGATCCGGCCACGGAGCTTGTGATGATAGTCATGTTGATACGCGGCGTCTGCCCGCGCTTTTAAACGGATCAAGAGCCGCACGTTATGATCCTCCGTCGATGTGTTCGAGAGAGCACGCCAGTCAATTGCGTGAACCGGACAACATATGAACGTTTCCCGTGCGGTGAACGTAACGTCCCCCACGGGGGATCGTCTGGAACTATCCATAGCACCCGTCGCATAATCCCCTCTTCAACCGCTTCTCGAACGATCATCTGTAACCTCCGAGACGGGTGCATGTTCATCCACGGGTTAGGTGCTCTTAGATCCATCGGGGATCACCTCGAATTCGATCGCGTCCGGTGGGACGTCCTCAACTAGACGGCGAGTCGGAACGACGTTCATACGACCGCGCTCACAAAGTTCGATCACCGTTGACGGGACCCCCGTTGATATCGGAATCCCCCGTCGTTCAGTTACAGTCCGGATCTCTCGAAGCGTAAGACGCTGCGACTCCCGACGCTGGAGACTCTCCGTCAAAAGTCTCGTATCTTCGTTCAGGCGAACTTCGTACGATCTCATTTTTCTATTACTGGGAATATGCTTAGATTAATATAGTCTTTCGGGTTGGGTTTATAAATGACCCTCCCACTTCGATCGACGGTGCCGATCCGGATCGACAGGATCTGATGCCCGGCAAAAAATACATACGCAGAGACGTGATCATTCGCTCGTGGCAGTAGTCGAAGAACACGTCGCGGCCGAACGCGACCCACATCGAGAGCCCGACGTACGCATAACGGGACTCATGGTTCAGTACTATCACGTGTGTCGCCGAGAGCTGTGGTTCATGTCCCGGGGGATCGACATCGATCGCGAAGCGACGAACATTCAACGTGGAACGCATGTCGACGAAACGAGCTACGCGTCCCGTCGACGGTCGTATCAGATCGACGGCCGTCTCCAGCTCGACATGCTCGACTCCGGTGAGGTGATGGAGGTGAAGGTCTCCTCGACGCTTGAGAAGCCGGCCCGAATGCAGCTTCTGTATTATTTATGGTATCTGGAGGAAGTGCTTGACGTCGAGCGTGACGGCGTCCTTGCGTATCCACGTGAGCGAAAGCGTGAATCCGTCACGCTCGACGACGAAGCACGAGGGCAAATCGAGAAAACGATTCGAGGGATCATCGAGACCGTCGAGAAGGACTCACCACCGGCGCTGGAGAAGAAACCGTACTGTGATTCCTGTCTGTACCAGGACATTTGTTGGGTGTGACTCGTGCCGAAACCGAATCATCACGTGTTCTCGGATGGACGTCTCGAGCGACACGAGAACACGCTCAAAATAGACCTTCTCGAAGGGGGAAGCAAACACCTGCCGGTTGAGAGCATCGATGCACTGTATCTGCACGGTCAAATCGAATTCAACACTCGAACGCTCGGGCTACTCAACGAACACGGAGTTCCGATCCACGTGTTCGGTTGGAAGGATTATTATAAGGGATCGTATCTTCCGAAGCGATCGCAGACGTCCGGGAACACGGTCGTCGAGCAGGTATTAGCATACGACGATCCGACACGCCGGATGTCGATCGCTCGTGACGTCATCGCGGCGAGCATCCACAACATGCGTGTGAACGTTCAGTACTACGATGGTCGTCGGGGTTCGTTTACGGATGCCGTAGCTGAGTTGGCCGAACTCAAGAATCGCGTTTCCGAGATCGAGGACGTCCAGAGGCTTCGCGGGATCGAGGCGACTGCACGGAAGAGGTATTATCGCTGTTTCGACGTGATCCTTCGTGACCCGTTCGAGTTGACCCGCCGTGAGTACAACCCGCCGACGAACGAGGCGAACGCACTCGTTTCATTTTTGAACGGAATGGTGTATGCGACCTGCGTATCGGCGATCAGGAAAACAGCACTCGATCCGACCGTCGGATACGTTCACGAACCGGGTGAGAGACGATATACTCTCTCGTTAGACATTGCGGACATATTCAAACCGATCCTCGCGGATCGTATCGCATTCCGCGTCGTCAATCGTCAACAGCTGGGAGTGGATGACTTCGAATCCGAACTCGACGGGTGTTTGTTAACTGAACACGGGCGAAAGGTCGTTTTAGAAGAGTTCGAAAAGACGCTCGACGAAACCGTCGAACACCCACGTCTCAAACGAAAGGTCAGCTATAAGACGCTCGTGCAGACGGACGTGTACAGCTTAAAAAAGCACGTCCTTACTGGCGAGCCATATCGCCCAACTGAGAGGTGGTGGTAATGTTGGTGATCGTGATCTACGACGTTCCTGCCGAACGGACACACGTTTATCGAAAACTCCTCAGGCGTCATCTCGAACACATTCAGTATTCGGTGTTTTATGGTACCTTGACTGAAGGACAGCTCACTGGGTTAAAAAACGAGATCGAAACGAAACTCCAGAAGGAGGATTCTATCGTTATATTCGAGTCCCAGAATGCGGCTGCGGTTGAATACACGACGTTCGGTGATGCCGAAGAGCCAGGGAGCCGATTTACCTGAACTCCGTCGACCCCCTGGGGGTGACCATCAGATTAGAGGTCGACGGAAACATTTGTTACGCGTCGGTCCATAGAGGGCCTCAGCCGGTGATATACGGCATGGTTTCAGACGAACCTTTGAGGGGTTGAAGCGTCGGCAAAGCGGCGGCTGAGGGAGCGACGTTCCGAGTTTCAGACGAACCTTTGAGGGGTTGAAGCATCGAGTGGTCGCCGTCGGGCGAAGGGATCCACATCGTTTCAGACGAACCTTTGAGGGGTTGAAGCGCGCTCCCGCGTCGAGAGGTGTCGCCGGTGACTGACGTTTCAGACGAACCTTTGAGGGGTTGAAGCTCATTGACGACCTCCGCTTCGGCTTCGTCCGCGGGTTTCAGACGAACCTTTGAGGGGTTGAAGCACGCGTGTTCGGTCCGAACACGGCCGTATACAACCGCGTTTCAGACGAACCTTTGAGGGGTTGAAGCCAACGTCATCAACATCAAGACCGACGTATTGAGGCAGGGTTTCAGACGAACCTTTGAGGGGTTGAAGCAATTCGTCGACGCGCCGATCCCGCTGGTGCTGGCAGTTTCAGACGAACCTTTGAGGGGTTGAAGCTCGTTGTCGATAGCTCCGGTGTCGTCGTCAGTTGCGTGTTTCAGACGAACCTTTGAGGGGTTGAAGCGGTTCGAGCCCATGTCGATGA
>LFFM01002856.1_pt1 | contig 11142 bp, 10 predicted proteins | sample 643131 | NCBI WGS metagenome assembly LFFM01 (sample SAMN03777445, study PRJNA286221) | soda lake metagenome | biome: soda lake; feature: Kulunda steppe; material: water; isolation source: sample Tc-Br brine of Tanatar trona crystallizer | place: Russia: Kulunda steppe | collected 2011-07
CGGGTTCGGATTCTTCGTGTACGCGATTTTCCCGATCATGCTGATCTTCGCACCGGAGAACGTCTGGATCTTGGTCGCACTGTTCGCGTTCTCCGGGCTTCGATTTGCCGGGTTACCCGCGCACAAGGCCTTAATCGTCGGACCGGCAGAGCGCGGTGCGGGCGGGCGAGTCACCGGGACGTACTACCTCGTCCGCGGCGCGATCGTGATCCCGAGCGGTGCGATCGGAGGCTTCCTCTGGGAGTTCCTCAGCCCCGAACTTTCGTTCACGCTCGCCTCGATCATCGGGATGATCGGCGTCGGCTACTTCGCGCTGTTCGGCAAGGAATTCGAAGCGTATCGATGATAATTGAGTCAGGTGTTCTCTCACCTCTATTCGAGCGAAAATGCAAACCCAGCGTCTCGAGTCGCCCCATTCGGTGACTTAAATACACCTGCTCAGATGGAAGCAACCGCCTCGGAGATGGCTTCGAACGCTGCATCGTCGACTGAAACGCTCGCTTCGCGCATGCTCTCAGGCAAATATACAACGAACAGCTGGTAACCTGTTCGATGTATCTGACGCTAGTATTCCGGAGGCGCGTACACGTTGATCGTCACCAGCGGGTCCTCACCGTCGTTGTGAATCTCGTGAGCCTCGCCGGGTTCGATCAACAGGAGATTACCGGCCTCGATTCGGTGCGATTCGCCGTCGATCGTAGCGACACCGCTGCCAGAGTTGACGAACAGCCACTGATCCGAGTTTCGATGGCGGTTCTCCGGCCCGCCGGTCGACTGTCCCGGTGACAGTACCATCGTCGCCGCCTGCGATCGGTCGGTGCTCGCGACGACGTCGAAGAAGCCTCGTGGGGATCTTGTGTCGATGTGTTTCATGTTCTGACAGTCGTATCAGTTCGACGTCCACGGTGAACGCTTCACCAGGGGGCGTTATCGCGTTCGACGTAGCGTTCCTCGCGCTCGATCGCTTCGATTCGTTCGACGTCCTCGTCGTCGAGTTCGAGATCGCGGGCGTCCCAGTTGTCGCGGATGTGCGCTTCGCCGGTGGCTTTGGGAATGACGACGACGTTCTCTTTCCCCATCAGCCACGCCAGCGATACTTGCGCGGCGCTTGCGTCGTGTTTGTCTGCAATGTCGGTAAGCACGTCGTCTTTCAGAACGTCGCCGCGGGCGAGCGGCGAGTACGCGACGAAGTAATAGTCGTGCTCTTGGGCGTGTTCTATGAGGTGTTCTTGCTGAAGATACGGGTGACACTCCGCCTGATGTGCGAAAAGCGGGGTTTCGAGCGTCTCGATGGCTTCATCGAGCAGTTCGATCGTGAAATTCGAGACGCCGGCGTGTGTCGTGATCCCGTCGTCGACGGCCCGATCGAGTTTGGGGAGCGTCTCGTCGGCCTCGTAGCGACCGATCGGCCAGTGGACGTACAGTAAATCGAGCGCGTCGACGCCGAGGGCGTCGAGACGGTTTCCGGCGGCTTCGTAAAATCGGTCGTATCCCAGTCCCGAGAACTCGTCGTGAACTTTCGTCGCGAGGAGGAACTCGTCGCGATCTACGTCTGCACGGGCGATCCCCTCGCCGACGTACGGTTCGTTATCGTACGCCTGTGCGGTGTCGATGTGTCGATACCCCAATTCGAGAGCGAACTGGACGCTGTTCGCGCACGCCTCGGGATCGGTGTTTTCCCAGGTTCCCAATCCGAGATTTGGAATCGTCTCCATGCAAGAGCGTCATCGCTTCTCGTTAGTTAAACCTCGTATTCCTCCGTACGTTTCGTCTACGACTACTGGAGCGATCCCGATCACTCATCGCCGGTCTTCGACGCGTTCCGATATCGACTGTGTGTGGCACCCTCATGCATTTTCTGTACAGATTTGGTCCGCTTCCCATCTCCGTTTTTCCGAGTGTTTCCGGCTCTCTTTCCCATTCCCTCCGCAGTTAGATCGAAGATCTCACCGGCCTGTCGCGTTGTCCGTTCGGCGAGACGATCGGTTGTCGGTGACTCTTCGAGCGAAACTTTTGAATTCGAATCGAGATCGGGCGTGTACGTGTACACGACATCGTCAACGACGTAGTATATCGATCCGGTCGGATCCTCGATCACTCGATTGTTCGTATCGATTGCGATATCGACGAGTCCGTCGAGCGAACCAGTTTCGATCCACGTGTCCCGGGTGATCACGGATCGTTCGATACCGGTCGTGATCCAATCGTCGAACTTCGCCCGCTTTCGACGGTGGTCGAGTGTCCGTCGTTCAGTCGCGGAGAGTGCGATCATCCCTCGGATCCGAAGCCACCCGAAGAGTCCACCGAACAGTAGCCCGGTTAGTAGTAACAGCGGTCCCGCAATTTCCGTCAGGGGTCCGTACGATCGATCGACCGGCTCTCGGGTAGAAGATTGATGCGTTTCGGTATACACCCCGTCGGTTTCGACGCCGTATATCGAATCGCTCGGTGTAAGAGAAAGTGTATTCGTGTGGTCTGCTTCGATAGAGCGGCCTTCGACGGTGCCGGTCGAAACGACGGAGCCTTCGACTCGTATCTCCGTCTGTCCGGTCGAACTCCCGAGACTTTCTTCGATCGCTTGAATCCGCTGTTCAACCGCCGGAACGTCGAGTTCGAACGAAGCGGTGACCGTCTCACCGGGCTGAACCCCTTCGAAGGTCTGGTTGTCCAGCTCTTCGGTGCGCTCCCAGAGTATCTCATCGTCGCTGACGGAGCGAATAACCAACTGTGTCCGTACCGTCGCATCGATCTCTCCCTCGCCGGCCGCGTACTCGTACTCGTAGGTGCCATCCAAGGTCGGGGAAACTCGCGTGAAATACGTGCCCCGGTCCCGGAGCGTCTCGCCGAGCTCGAAGGCTTCGCTTTCGTTTACCACCGTCGTCTCGTGTGAGAACTGTCCCGATTCTTGCCACTGCATTTCGACCTGTTCTTCGAGTTCGGTTCCCGGATCGATGTGAACGGTATACGTCAGTACACCGCCTGCCGAGATTGCGAATACGGCGATCAGTACTGCGAGGAGAAAGTACCGATCGAGTAGTTGCCGACCTCGAAGTCGCCGCGTCGAACTCGGAGCAGCCGTCTGTTGCGTTCGCTGCTTCGGGTTCCAGACTGTGTCTGGGGGGGATTCTTCGCCGCTATCACCCCCAGCTTCGTCAGTCATAGCCGATACCCGGTAGCAGCCTCTCTCGCCGTACGAGGTCGCCTGTGAGAACCTCTCGAAGCTCGGAAATCGGTCGGTGAGTGACTGGAGTGAACATACTGGTCCGGGATTCACTTGCTATTCGTTTAGGTAATGAGACTATGCCGACAGAATGTCAACTACAATGAGTGATTACCCGCGGGACGGACTGCTCCACGAGACGTCACTCGCTTCGCTGTTTTCCTTTTATCAACTACCGTCGGTCCCGGCTGGACGTACCGCATCAGGCAAAACTGTTCGCAGGGGGTGAGATATCTGTGGTCCACCCGTCTGGTGGCGTACGTAGGTTGTCTACTGGAATTCAATCCGACTGTATGTCTACGATCTGAGCTATCCCGAACATCGCGAACGAGACGAGCACAGCCGCCCCGACCGCGCCGGTCGACACCAAATCGAACGGATACACTCCGAACCAGTCTGCGGTAACGACTACAACGGCGACTATCGACAGTCCGAGATAGTAGGCGTACCAGGGAGTGTCGTTCCCCGGGGCGCGTTCGAGATAGAGACGTGCGTCCGCGGCCGATTCCGTGAACGCGATTCGATTCGTTTTCGGATCGTAATCGAGTATCCCCATCTCGTCGAGTTTCGGCAGATGCGTCTGTCGAAGCGTGTTGTAGACGCGCTTTCGCTCGGTTGGAGAATTGCCGTTTTCCGCAGTGCCCGGCTCGCGAGCTGTGACGTAATCGACGAGGTCGCTGAGCTCGAAGGGGCGATTAGTCCCGTTTTGTTCTACATAGCGAATGATATGCTGACGACGCTGATTACGTAACACGTCGAAGATCTCCTGTCGTGAAGGCGTCTCTGCTACGCGAGATTGCAACCAGCGATTCCTCCTCTCTTTCGACCGTGCCATTGATTTCATACGTCTTTACCTCGTGACCCCCGGACGCCGTGGTGTCTTATTCGGGAGGACAGCCCATATAAACAAAAGTAATTACAGCGTCCAACGCTGGAAGAAGCTCGTAGGAGCCCGATAACGCTCGATGGACCCTTCGTTCTATCCCGTGGGGACACTTTCTGCCCGCGTTGCGGCCTCGCGATCGGTTCGCCGTTCGTGCCCGATCCGAGTTCCGGTTCACTGCAGTATCACGCGCCCAGGTAGCACAGCTTGCGTGCTGGTTCGATTCCGATCGGTCGAAGGGCGCTCGGTACGAGTCTCACCGTGAGTAAGCCCTCTCATTCTCCGGTTTATTGTGGATCGTCACCATTCCCGTCCGCGTCGGGGGCATCGCCACTTTCACCGGGGGTTCCGTCACAGGAAATCGTGACTGATTCCGTAACTGAAATCGAGACGGGGACCGTCGCGCTTGTGGCCGCGATTTCGAACTCGAACGTTCGTGACTCCGTTTCGTTCAGCCCATCGCAGACGGGGACGCCGGAGATCACACCGGATTCGTTCGGTCCCAGAGAGGTGGGCCACTCACCGTGTTGTTCGAACCGTTTTAGCTTCGGTGGAGGTCCATTGTGGGTCTCTTCGAGCGGTCTGACGGCAGTGATCTCCAGTTCCGAACCGAAGTTATTCGTGATCTCGAACAAGCCCTCCTGCTCGCTGTTGGGTGGGGAAAGCCCGTCGGGATCGAGCGGTTCGATTGCGAAATACGCGTTCTCGGACTCGACGACCGATACCTGAACGTTTCGATCGGCCTCCATCGCGCTGAACCCGCCGGTCCCGAACATCAGTAACGCGATACCGATCGCGGCGAGGGAAACGCTCAGGAGTGTTCTGCGATTCATCGGTATTCGAGCTCCGGCGGTTTTTCGGTCGCTCCGAGCTGGTAGCGGGTCATGTAGAAGCTGTGTGCGAGCGCGAAGACGCCCATCGTCACCACCACGAACAGGCCGACGGTGAGGTCGGGCAATACCGCGAAGGGCCATACACCGATATAGGCCGCAGCGAGCGCGATCACCCCGGTCACAGTCAACCCGAGATAGTAGCCGCTCCACGGGAGGTCCCGTCCCTTGACGACGTCGACGTAGACGCGCAGCTGTTCCGTCGCAGCCGTGGGTTCGACGACTCCGGCGCGGTCGTCGAACGCGACGATCCCACTGTCGGCCATTCGCGGGAGGTGAATCTGCTGGAGCGCGGTGTAGACGCGCTTTCGCTGGGCGTGGTCGACCTCCCAACGGTCGATTTCGTTCTCCCAGGCTGCGATCTGCTCGGCCATGTCCCCGAGTTCAACGGGTTCATCCAAGCGTTTGAGGAGATGGACGGCGTACCGTCGCCGGCGATTCGACAGCAGCTCGAACAGCTCGTCCTCGCCGATCGGTCTACCGTCCCCGTTCACGTCCGGCCCCTTCGAGCCGTCGCGTCCGTTGTCGTCAGAGACGGCTCTCGGGATGGAGTCGGTCGATCCCCGTTCGACGTCTGCGACACCGGCCATACGGAGAGCACTACTGGTCACACCCCTAAAGGTAATTACAGCGTTCAGATCGAACGCGGAAAACAATCGGACTATGCCGTTCTGACAACTGTTCATTGATCCGCCTCCACTCCAGCGGTTTTCGCGTATTCGTCGGCCGGAAGGGGCCACAGCGGGAAGGTCGATTAGGTGGGGGCAAATCGTTTACCGAGGGGCGTTAGCGATCGATAGGTTCATCGGAAATCGAACGTTGTCGTTACTGCAGCATTCGATTGTACGGTTTCAGACGGCTCAATACCACACCGGATACGATCATAGCCACTCCTGCAGCGTTCCCGGCCCGCTGGGCAGCAGCGCGGTGCTGCGGCGGTCGTCCCGTGGACACGGGGGCGCACAACAAAGGTGAAAGAAACTATGCAACGACGCAAATTCGTAATCGGAATGGGAGCATTGGCAGCTGGCGGCGCAGCCTCGATAGGCACGGGCGCGTTCAGTCAGATGACGACGGACCCACGTGACGCAAGCATTAGTGTTGTGAACGACGATGAAGCGCTCATCGCCCTCAAGCCGGGGGCGAATTCGGACAAGGTCGCTGGTATTGACGATAACGGCGACCTCTATATCAACGCCGAAGACATCAACACTAACTCCGAGTACCTGTTCGGGGACGTGTCCGTCGACGAGGGCGGGTCGACTGCGGATATCTACGACCTCGACGATCTGTCAGACAACCGTGCCGTCTGGCTGACGACGAAGTACGAGAGCGCCGACGACAACGAGTTCGACGGCGACCCTGCAACGATCACCAAACGGGACGGCGAAGGCGACGCACCACCGATGTTCGATCCGGAAATCCTCGTGTCTAACGAGGAGTACCTCTTCGGGATCTACAACAACAGCTCGACGGAGCGTGATATCTGGCTTGGAATCGACAGCAGGCTCGGAAACACCCTCGGATTAGGGGATGAAGGTGCTGGTGGACGTTACGATGATGATGACACGCCGAGTTGGGCAGTCGTTGGAGAAGGCGTCCCGTCTGGTGGAATGGTTGCGGTCGCGCTATACGTCAACGCGGACGACGAAACCCAAGACCCAATCGACGGCTCGATCAGGGTCAGCGCTGACCGCCAAGCGGACCTCGACGATCTGCAGTCCGAGAACGCAGAGTACTAGCACGTTTCCACACTTCCTTCTCGAAGTCGACGAACGTGTCCTCATTTTTCCGAGGCGAGAGACGCTCGTATCGACGGTCAGAAACGAGTTCGCCGTCGCCCTACACCGCATCAACTTCACGCAGGATTTCGGTGAGATCGAGTTACGTTCGGAATCCCTGTCGAAACGGAGGTCGCACTCGCTGACGATTCAGGTTCCGACAGTCATCTTGGTTCCGCATCACCGTGCACACAACACTCGTTGTGAAACGTCCGTATCGGTAGCGTGATCGAGCCGATCCTATAAAAATCGGATTATTTAGTATTATATGTGAATTCTCGTGACAACTCACGCCGCGAAACATCCGATTGTAGACATAGTACGCTACGCATACCCAAGGTCGGTACCGGACAATCGCGACACTAAGATGGTCAAGCCGGGGATAAAATCGGACGAGAGAGCCGGCGGCGGTGATCGTGCGTGAGCATCCGCAGGTATCTCTCAGTAACCCTGCAACTCCTGGTAGTGCTAGTGATCATCGCCCTGTTCGCGGGGCAAGCACTCGGTCAGCCGATCCTGCTGAGCTTCGTCGAAACCGGCAGCATGGAGCCGACGCTCGAGCCCGGCGACGGTTTCGTTGCGATTCCCGCCGAGCTGGCCGGCGAACCCAAAGAGGGCGACGTCGTCACCTTTGACGCCCAGGAGCTTCACGGCGGCGGGCTGACCACACATCGTATCGTCGGGGAGACCGAGCGGGGATACATCACCCACGGTGACGCGAATTCGTTCACCGACCAGGACGGCAGCGAACCGCCTGTACAAGACGCACAGATCACCGCCAAGGCCCTGCAGATCAACGGCGAAGTCGTGGTGATCCCACACCTCGGGACCGTCGTTCAGGGAACCCAGTCCGGGCTTGAAACCGTGCAAAGTCAGCTCGCAGCAACGTTCGGCACGCAGTCGCTGCTCGGCACGCAGGGGATCGCGTATCTCCTTTTGGCCCTGTCGGGCGTCGCGTACGTCGTCGATTGGTGGTTGACCCGGGGACGCGATCGCGACAGAACGCACTCTCGAGAACGCGATACCGGGACTTCGATGCGACTGGTGATACTGGCGTTCGCGGGCATCGTGATGCTTTCGGCGACGATGGCGATGGTCGCTCCGGCCGGGACCGAGGAGTTCGGAGTCGTCAGCTCGTCGTTCGAGTCCGACCGTCCGACAGTCATTCAAACCGGGACGACGGAGACGATCGAGTATCTCGTCCCGAACAGCGGACTCATCCCGACCTACGCGTATCTGGAACCGGGTAGCGACGGCGTCGACGTCGAGCCGGATCGAGTGTTGGTCGACAGCCGATCACAGAAGAACGCGACGGTCGCGCTCACCGCCCCGCCGGAGACCGGCTACTACCCGATGTACGTCGTCGAGTACCGCTATCTGGCGATCCTTCCCGGATCGACCATCGACGCGCTGTACCAGAGACACCCGTGGCTCCCGATCGTGACGATCAACGCCATCCTCGGCGGATCGATCTACGCGCTCGGGATCACAACGGTCGGAACCGGACGCGCTCGGATTCGTCGTCGAACCCGCACACGAGACGGGCCGAGTGAGTGGGCATGAGTGATCGGTGCCCGCTAGTTGAGTATGCTGTGTGGAATATGTATTCGTTCCCCCAGAGGAACGTATCCCAGGTCTTAAGGGGGTACTAACGGACGACGGACGCAGGCGTCGCTCCAACGACAACGACACGGGAGAACTTCCCGATAAAAAGATCCTAGTGTATCGAAGTCAGCCATTAACTAATGGTCATCACTTTCTACGCGTTGTCGGGGGACAATACGCATCATGTACTATCGAGACGGGGTCGGGGACTATGTCGGGTAAGAGTAAATTACTTGAGGGAAATGCCGAAACGGCTTCGGAGATCGAGCACAGGTATTCGGACACCAACGCTTCAGCTACCGACTCCACGGCACAACCCGCGATACAGCGCGAACAGATATTCGAGATACTCAGCAACGAACGGCGTCAGCTGGTTCTTCAATATCTTCGGAAGAGAAACGAGGACGGTCAGGTCGAATTTCGAGAGCTCGTAGATCAAGTTGCAGCCTGGGAGAACGACACGACCATTCGGGAAGTGGATTCGAGCGATCGAAAGTGCGTGTACACCGCCTTGCGGCAAACACACTTACCAAAGCTCGATGCGTTCGGTGTTATCGAATTCGATCACCAACGAGGCTCCCTTGAACCGAAAGAGAATCTCGGGGAAGTCATCCCATACATGGAGTATTCTCCGGGGCGAGAGACCTTTTGGAACCGTGTGTATCTACTGTTAGCAGCAGTGTGTGTACTGTCAGTTCTGTTGCTGATAGGCGGTTTCGTTCCGTTCGGAAGTGCGTTACAGGTTGCAGTTACGATCGGTGTCGCTTCGGCGTTCGGTATTACGTCGTTCGCTCAACTGTACCGATCCAACCAGGCGGAGATACAACCGACCGACCCGGACCGTCGTTAATCAAATCGCTATCCGGCGCTATCTACGTATCAGTTCGCTTGAGATATCCCACGACAGTCTCTCCGTCCACATCGAGGCCACCCGCTTGTGCGACGTCCGGAGAGCCGCCGCCACCGCCGCCGAACTCCGCAGTCAGTTCGTCGACGATCTCACTAGCGTCGATCGGACCGGAGCCGACCGCGAGCTGTCCGGTGGGTGTTATGAGTACCAACACGTCGAGTTCGTCCGGGCGATCCCGCACTGCCTCGGAAAGATGATTCGCGTCCGCCTCGACGACACCTGCGGCCCACCGTAATCCGTCCCGTTCGAACGGATCCTCGATGATCGACGAAACGCGCGTTTCGATGAGTTCGGTTCGAGCCGATTCGAGTTCGTCTCGGAGTGCGTTTCGGTCCTCACGGATCCGTGTCGCTTCATCGGCCAACTCAGTCACACTCGTTTCGAGTTCGGTCGCGGCATCGAGCGCGGCTCGTTTTTCCGACGCGCGGCGGTCGATCCCTTCCGGCCCGACGGCGAATTCGACACGGGTCATCCCTTCCCCCGGATTCGATCGCTCGAGCACGGTTACAGGGCCGATTTGACGAGTATTTCGAACGTGGGTCCCCCCGCAAGCGGCGACGTCCCAACCGTCGACCTCGACGATGCGAACCGTCTCGCCGGTGATTCCCTCCTCGGTTTTCGTGTTGAACGCGACGTCGTCGCGAGCGAGCGCTTCTTCTTTGGGAAGCCGTCGCCACGTCACGTCCCGGGATTCCCAGACGCATCGGTTCACGAGCCGTTCGAGTTCGACGAGCGTCTCGTCGTCGACTCGGCTCGTGGTCGTCAGATCGACGCGGACCTTCTCGGGACCGATATCGAATCCTGCATAGCCGAGCTCTTCGAAGAGACGCCGTCCAGCCCCATAGAGGACGTGACTCGCAGTGTGTGCGCGCATGCAGTATCGTCGGAAATTCGGATCGACGACCCCGCTGACAGTTTCGCCGGCCGTCAGCTGTCCGTCGAGGACGTGAGCGATACGTTCACCGTCGCTCCGAACGTCGAGTACCTCGTGGCCGCCGATCGTTCCCCTGTCGGGGGGCTGTCCGCCCCCCTCCGGATAAAAGTACGTCTCTGAAAGAACGACGTCGCTTCCCCCGTGCTCGACGGTGGCTTCGAACTCCAGCGTCTCCGGATCGTCGGCTGCCTTCGACGAGACCATGCCGGTGTTCGGACGCGTCGGTACAAAAAACGGGTCGGTCGAGTTACTCGTCAGTGAGTTCGATATCGAAGTGCGCCTCGAGCGATTCGATGACCGAACCGCCGACGCTGGCACGGGCGGCACGTCCCTGTTCGATCGCCTCCAGATCGTCGACACTGATGTCGAGCGTGTCTGCGAGCTCTTCGAGTTGGAGTCCGGCGTCCTGGCGCGCCTGTTCGACGATGTCCCCGTATCCCCGGACGAGGTACGGAAGCGGGTCGTCCTCGTAATCGGCTCCCTCTTCCCAGTTGGTTTCGGCCGACCGGGCGTCGTCGAGTCGCGCGACGTTTTGTGCGGCCTTCCGTCGCCGTTCGCGTTCCTCCGCACGCTCGCTGTCGTCTTTCCCGCTGCTGTCGCCGTGACGAGCGCACTCGCTGCACACTTCCAGTTCGGCTCCCGCGACGGTTGTTGTGCTCAACGACCGATCCTCCGCGCCACAGAGTTCGCAGGCACCGCTCGAGCTTCCCCCGACGCCGCCCGTAGAGTACTTCGCCATACCGGATACGACTGTGTGATCGTACTTCAACCCCGCGTTCGTCGACACCGTACCGGGTGAACCACCCACGGTGGAACCAAAGGAAAGCGCTTTTATTGTCCCCCGGGTTACGGTCTCGTGCGGAGAAAGACACACCGTGCGTGGGTAGCCAAGCCAGGCCAACGGCGCAGCGTTGAGGGC
>LFFM01002857.1_pt1 | contig 11142 bp, 6 predicted proteins | sample 643131 | NCBI WGS metagenome assembly LFFM01 (sample SAMN03777445, study PRJNA286221) | soda lake metagenome | biome: soda lake; feature: Kulunda steppe; material: water; isolation source: sample Tc-Br brine of Tanatar trona crystallizer | place: Russia: Kulunda steppe | collected 2011-07
ATCAGCGGCTACGGCGAGAGCGGGCCACAGAAACACCGCCCGGCGTACGACCTCATCATGCAGGCCGAGGGGGGCATGATGTCGATTACGGGCGAGAAAGACGCCGAGCCGGTCCGGGTGGGTGTCGCGATGGCCGACCTCGCCTCGGGGATGTACGCAACTCAGGCCATCCTCGCCAGCCTCTTTCGCCGGGAGTTCGCACAGACAGGTGGCGACAGAATCGAGGTCAGTCTCTTCGACAGCATCGTCGCCTGGCAGACGTACATGGCGTCGTATTACTTTGCGACCGGCGAACCACCGGGTCGAATGGGGAGTAGACACCCGACGATTGCCCCCTATCAGGCGTTTCGAACGAACGACGACTGGGTGGTCGTCGCCTGCGCCTCAGAGAACATCTGGCCGCGTTTCTGTCGGGCGCTCGACCGTGAAGATCTCACCGATGACGAACGGTTCGTGACGAACGAACAGCGCGTCACCAACCGTGAGGAACTGGAGCGAATTCTCACCACAGAGATTGAACAGTACGCCACAGACGAAATCGTCGACATACTCCGAGACCACGACGTTCCAGCGACAGCAGTCAACGACATGGCCGACGTCTTTGCACACCCACAGGTCGAATCCAGAGGAATGCGACGACGCATCGACCACCCGACTGCCGGGAGTGTCGAAATGCCCGGCTCACCGATGAACTTTCTTGCCGGAGAGATTGCGTTCGACCGACATCCGCCGATGCGTGGCGAGCAGACCGAGGAGATCCTGGCCGAGTTTGGCTACTCTGCGGCAGAAATCGAGCAGTTCCAGGAACAAGAGATAGTGTAACGACCAAGACGCAGTGCTCACGTCAACTGGATGTCCTCGATGTCGTGGTGACGGTCGGCGAGCATCCGGGCTGCTTCGATGTTCTTGCCCTCGGTCCCGATTGCAGCACCGTGGTCCTCTCTCGCCACCTCGGCGTACGCGAGTCGGTCGTCGTTCTCGCTGATGGTGACGTTGTACACCGCCGCCGGTGCAAGCGCGTTCGCCACGAAGTCCTCTGGAGTGGGCGCGTCCTCGACGAGTTTGACCGACTTGCCGATACGCTCTTCGACGCGTCTGACGTGTTCGCCGCCCTTCCCGATGGCTTTCCCCATCTGGCCGGTCTTGACGAGGAAGATCACCCGGTCGTGTTCGTCGTCGACGATGCAGTCCCGGACGATGGCTTCTGTCTCCGTTTCGAACAGCGCGGCCAGCTGTCGTGCCTCGTCTGTGAGGGTGATACGCATAGTAGTCCGTCTACTTTTTGCCTGCGCTCATTCGCAGGTCGACGTCACCCGTTCCGAGCTTTATCGGCTTGCCGACGATGACGTTTTCTGTGACCCCGTCGAGTTCGTCGACCTCTCCGTGGATGGCCGCATCGAGCAGGTGGTTCACCGTCACCTCGAACGCCGCCCGCGCGAGGACGGAGTTCTTCGACCCCGAGATGCCGTGGCGGCCGATAGACTCGATGGTCCCGTCGTTGGTCATCATGTCTGCGACCAGCATCAGGTGGCGAACGTTCACGTCGTCGAGCCCCTGCTCTTCGAGCGTGTTCTTCGTCTCCTCGATGATCGACTCTCTGGCTGCTTCGACCCCGAGGTGGCGGTATATCTCGTGGATGTTGTTACACGTCGTTCGGGTCGCATCCACACCCTCGATTTCCAGCACGTCCCCGAACGCCGACCCCTCGGTGTAGAGGACGAACTGTTCGCCGTCGTCGGTGTCTTCTCTGCGGATGACGACGCGCGAGACCTCTTCGATTCCCTTGAACGTTATCTCCCGTAGCTCCTCGACGAGCTGGAGCAGGTCTCTGTACGAGGGTGCTTCAGGACCGAACTGGATGTCGAGTCCCTGCTGGATGGTCTCGACGCCGAGTTTCGACTCGATGGTTGCTGCAATCTCCTCGGCCACTTCGAGCGGGTCGCTCACTGTTGGCCAGCGCTCACGGAGCGTGTCCTCGTTGAGCGACACCAGCACCACCATGTCCGCAACGTTCGTCGAGACGTCCCCAAGCTGGAGTACCTTCGTCGACTCGATTTCCCAGACGACCTCGTGTGCCCGGTCGCGCTGTTCGGCGTACTCGCCTTCGAGGTACACCGTCATCATCGGCGTGTCCGGCTCCTTCCGGGCGTCGACGAGTTCGATGAGCCGTGGAAGCCCCTGTGTGACGTCGATCTCTGCCACACCCGCGTAGTGGAACGTGTTCATTGTGTTGTGCGTGACTACTCCCTGAGCAGTCGTGAACGTCTCCAGCCCGGCAACAGAGAAGTCGTAGACACACTCGTGTTCCGGTTCGACTGTCTCGATTGATTCGATGCGCTCCCAGACGACACCTCCTTCGACGGCCTGTTCTAACTTGTCAAGCTCTGCCGGACGCTCTTCGCATCCGTCCTGTATTTGTTCGATGAGACGTTTGAGTCTGCGTCGTCCGATTCGCTGACGGGTATGCGCGCTGTGGACATCTCGGGATGGAATATCTGCTTTCTTCGCTGCCGATTTGAGTATCCCCCCAAAGTTTGGAATCTGGTCGATCACATCAGGCGCATCAGGATCTATTTCCCGGACGAGCTGTGTCAGTTGCTCGTTGCGCTTTCCGACGAGTCCAATTTGCTCGTGGAACCGTGGAACGTACTTGCACGGAATGCGAAGTGTGTGTGAACTGTCTTGCTGACCTCTCGTGGCATAGATACCGAACCGCGCCAGTAGTAACGAGACTCCTTCCAAGAGGTGTTCCGAAGTAGAGCTAGCGCGTACCGCACGGTCTGCGACGTTCCCGTCTCCGCTAAAGTAACCGGAGAGAAGTCCAGCAACGAAGACATCGTTCGCACCGAAGGCAAACTCGGGAACCACTTTCTCTCCATCTTCGAAGCAAACTGCTCGCAGGAAATCTGAGAGAATCGTCCCATTGAGACGGATATCGTAGCCGGTTGCAAACCCACTGTTGTTCTCGTACTCGTTTGTGGTGAAGTCGAAGCGTTCTGCGAACGCTCTGATTCGCTCTTGGAACTGTGTGTCGACATTCGAAACAGAAACATAGTGTGCTGTCAAGTTCCCCTCGGCGAGAAATGCCCCGATGAAGAAACCAGTTTCCTCGTCAAGTGGGAACTGCTCTGGGAGCGAAACTGTCCCCTGGCGCGGATACACGGCTCGCTCTGCCAGTTCTCCTGCTTCAAGCGCCTGTCGCTTGTTGCGACGCTGATATTCCCCGCCGGGATAGCTCTCGGCACCGCCATCAGTGAGTGTCGAGGTGTACCAGTACTTTTCAGAAGGCAAATAGTCGCGGAGATCTACCTCTGACAGTTCGGCACCGTCAAAGTCCGTCACAACAGGAAGCCAGTCACCTTCGGACAACTCTTCGCCTGTAATAGGGACTACCTCGTTCTCTCTTCTAGTCACGAATGAGTGGGATTTCGTCGCTCGAATCGTTCGCCCGGATTGAAGTTCGAACCGGAGCAGTTCCGGCGGTGCCTCGTGTCGACTCACCTCTTCGACCGGCTTCCACTCGACCTGTTCGTCCGCACGGAGTGACAGCACTTCGAGTTCCGATGGCGCACGAGCAACCTCGTGTCCGTCGAACTCGTGTCCGTCCCGAACTGCAAGGAGTCCGTCGACGAGTGGTCCAATCTCGGTTATCTGTGTCTGCTCACCTCGGCGAACGAGGACCCGTTCGTCGTACGGGACACTCATCTGCGTCCCGGGCTCGCCGATACTCTGTGCGCTGACGGTGCCCACAGGTTCGAGCGCGTCGACGCGGGAGCGTTCGTACTGGGCGACGGTCGCCTGGACGATCTCTTCGGCCTGGTCGGTCGTCACGTCTCGCGTCTCGAACGTTCGGTACAGGTCGTCTCGAAGCCGCTTCGGAAGTGTCGTCTCCTCGACGAGCGCCGTGATGTTGTCGGATACGTCGTAGTCTGTCATGGTATATCAGTCGTCGGTGTGGGCAATCCACCACTCATCAGCCTGCTCGGAAAGGTTGGTCGGGTCGCGTTTCTCACCCATGAAACGCTGTCTGTCTGTCTCGCTGTCGAACTCGTTGTCGAGGACGCGGTCTGCTATCTGTTCGACGTCGACTGCGGGTTCGGTCTCCCTGCTGGATACCTCGACCGGCGAGGTGCCGTCCTCACCGAACTCGAACTGGACGATGGTGTCCGAGGTATCCCGAACAGTACCGTCGTACTGGCTTTCGAGTTCTGCCAGCGCGTTGATGAGCCGACGCTGGAGGTAGCCGGATTTGGACGTCCGGACAGCCGTGTCGACCAGCCCTTCGCGTCCACCCATCGCGTGGAAGAAGAACTCTCGCGGCTCGAGTCCTTCACGGTAGGAGTGCTGGACGAAGCCATGAGCGTCGGCCGAGAGGTCGCCCTCCTCAAAGTGGCTGAGCGTGCGGTTCTCGTAGCCGCGGTTGATGCGCTCGCCACGGACGGACTGCTGACCGACACAGCCAGCCATCTGCGTGAGGTTCAGCATCGAGCCACGAGCACCGGATTCGGCCATGATGACCGCAGGGTTCTCTGTGCCGAAGTGCTCCTCGGCGATGTCTCCCGCGCTGTCACGCGCCTGTCCGAGCGTCTGCATGATCTTCATTTCCAGCGTCTCGTCGACCGAGCGGCCTGGAAGCGGTTCGAGGTCGCCCTGTTCGTATATCTCGATGAGCTCCTCGACTCGCTCGTTGGCCTCCTCGATTGCCTCGTCGACCTGGTCCTGGGCGGCTTTCGGAATCGACTCGTCATCTATCCCGATGGAGAAGCCGAAGTGCATGATGGTCCGGACCGACAGCGACGACACCTCGTTGATGAAGATGCGTGCCCGCGTCCGCGAGTAATCCTTGGCGATTGCGTCGACAATCTCGCCACCGAACGCCCCGACTGCGTCGTCGTCGATGGTTCCCTCGCTGAGTTGACCATCCTCGATGACGACGTCGTCTCCCGCCGAGGAACGGAACTCCAGGTCGAGTCCGTCGGGAAGCAGTTCGGAAAACAGCGTGCGGCCGCTCCAGTACGGCTCCTGTTCGTCCCCGTCGCTGGCAGCATCCGCCGAACGGAGTTCGTCCGGTTCGGGAAGTTCGTCGATTCGCGTCGCCCGGAGTAAGTCGAGCGCCTGCGTCTCGTTGAACATCGGGTTCTGGTGGGTGAGCAAGAACGTCCCCGTAATCTGGTCCTGGATTGCGCCGATGATGTTCCCGCCGAAGCGTGGCGAGAGCATCTGTTCCTGCACACGCATCAACACGCGTGCCTCTGCCCGTGCCTCCTCGTTCTGGAGGGCGTGCATGTTCATCTCGTCGCCGTCGAAGTCGGCGTTGTACGGTGGACAGACCACGGTGTTGAGCCGGAACGTCTTGTACGGCATCACCACGACCTCGTGGGCCATGATAGACATCCGGTGCAGCGAGGGCTGTCGGTTGAAGATGACGATGTCGCCGTCGATGAGGTGACGCGATACCTCCCAGCCGGGTTCGACCTTCTCGGAGAGTTCCTCGCAGTTCTTCTCGGTCACCTTCAGACGACGACCGTCAGAGCGCCGGACGTAGTTGGCTCCGGGATGAGACTCCGGTCCGTTTTCGACGTAGCGCTGGGCCCGGGCAAGGTTGCGCTCGTTCACGTTCATCGTCTGGGTCATCTCCGTCGCGACCCGGTCGGGCACGCCGACCTCGTTCAACGAGAGTGTCGGGTCAGGAGAGATAACCGTCCGCGCCGAGAAGTTCACACGCTTGCCTGACAGCGACCCACGGAAGCGGCCTTCTTTCCCTTTCAGACGCTGTGAGAGGGTCTTGAGCGGCCGTCCCGAGCGATGGCGGGCCGGTGGCGTCCCCGAGATTTCGTTGTCCATGAACGTCGTGACGTGATACTGCAACAGCTCCCAGAGGTCCTCGATGATCAGCTGGGGTGCGCCAGCCTCGCGGTTCTCCATGAACCGCTGGTTGATGCGGATAATGTCTACCAGCTTGTGGGTGAGGTCGTCCTCCGAGCGCTGGCCGTTGTCCAGCGTAATCGAGGGACGGGCTGTCACCGGTGGCACCGGCAGGACCGTGAGTATGATCCACTCAGGGCGTGACCGCTGGGAGTCAATACCGAGCGCCTCAAGGTCCTCGTCAGGGATGTTCTCGAACCAGTCCCGAATGTCCGAGGGCATCAGCTTGTTCATATCTTCCTCCGTCAGGTCGATACCCAGCGCCGATTCGATTGCCCGTCGGTCTTCCTGACGTGGCCGGAAGCTTCCAGAGAGAATCTGCTGGACGCGACTCGCGTCGAGACCAGTCTCTTCGGCGAGGTCGGTCGGTGTCACCCTGTCTGAATCCTCGTCGGGTTCCATCGCTGCAGCGATACGGGTGGGATAGTCCGAGGCAAGCACCTGCTGGACCTCGTAGTACGTCGTTGGCTTTTCGTGCTGGATGTCGAACTGTGTCTCACCGCAGTGAGGGCAGGCGTCTTTCTTGCGCGCCTGTCTGATCGCCGCCTTCGTGACGTCGTTTAAGTCCTCACCGAGGTCACGGGTCCGCTGGAGTCGCTCGCGGAACTCGTCCTGTTCGTCTTCCGTGAGCAACAGCCGCGAACACTCCCGACAGGTTCCGCGCAACAGTCGACGGATGAGCTTCGAGAAGCCGACGTGAATGACCGGTGCGGCGAGTTCGATGTGGCCGAAGTGGCCGTTACACGAACCCGAGTGTTTTCCGCAGGTCTTACACTCCAGGCCGGGGTCGATGACGCCCAGCCGCGGGTCCATCAGACCCATGTCGATCGGGAAGCCATCGTCGTCGTACGTGTCGGCCGTGATGACCTTCGTGGCGCTCATCTCGCGGTACTCCTCGGGGTCCATCAGGCCGAAGTTTATCTGGCCAATCTCCTTTGGTGCGTGTTGACTCATACGGCATCCTCCAGTTCGATCCGGGGAGCGATTCCCAGTGCTTTCATCTCATCGAGCAACAGTTTGAACGCATACGACATCTCGACAGAGTGAATGTCCGTCTCTTCGTCACAGTTCGGACAGTACACTCGCCGTTGCTCGACGTTCTCGACAGCGGTCATACCACAGCTTCCACAGACGTTTATCCACTCGCGGTCGGACTCATCCAGCAGACGCTCTTTGAGCGTCATGGCTGCGCCGTGGCCGATGAACACGTCGCGTTCCATCTCCCCAATACGGAGACCACCCTCGCGGGCACGCCCTTCCGTCGGCTGGCGGGTGAGCACCTGGACTGGACCACGTGAGCGGGCGTGAATCTTGTTCGACACCATGTGATACAGCTTCTGGTAGAAGATGGTGCCGACGAAGATTTTGGCCTCGATTTTCTCGCCTGTCACGCCCGAGTACATGACTTCCTTGCCGCTGGACTCGAAGCCGTGGTCTTCGAGCGCGCCGCGGAGTTCGTCCTCGTCCTCGCCGGTGAACGGTGTGCCGTCGACACGCCGTCCTTCGAGCGAGCCGACTTTCCCGCCAATCATCTCCAGAATGTGGCCGACCGTCATCCGTGAGGGGAGTGCGTGAGGGTTGACTATCAGGTCGGGAACGACGCCCTCTTCGGTGAACGGCATATCCTCCTGTGGGGCGATGTGCCCGACGACCCCTTTCTGGCCGTGGCGGGAGGCGAACTTGTCGCCGAGTTCGGGAATCCGTTCGTCCCGAACGGACACCTTCGAGAGTTTCGAGCCGTCTTCGCCCTCCATCAGCGTCACGGTGTCGACCACGCCGTCCTCGCCCGAGCGCATCGTCACGCTCGTCTCCCGACGTTTCTGTGGCGACAGCCCCCCCATGTCGTCTGGCTCTTCGAGAAACCGTGGGGGAGAGGTTTTCCCGAGCAGGACCGCGTTCTCGTCGACCGTCGTCTCGGGGTTTACGAGTCCGTCCTCGTCGAGGTGGGTGTACGCTTCCTCGCCGCGAGCGCCCCGAACCTCGTCGTCGGGCATCTCGAAGCGGTCTTCCTGTCCGCCGGGATAGCGGCGCTCTTCGCCCTCGTACGTCCGGAAGAAGTGCGAACGGGCCAGTGCTCGCTCGACGGACCCTTTGTTCATCACGAGTGCGTCCTCGATGTTGAATCCCTCGTAGCTCATCACCGCGACGACGAAGTTCTGCGCCGCCGGTCGGTCGTCGTATCCAATCTGCTCTGTCGTCTGGGTCTTGACCAGCGACAGTTGCGGATAATGAAGGAGGTGCTGGCGGGTGTCCGGCCGAATCCGGTAGTTCGCAGAGGGCAGTCCGAGTGACTGCTTTATCATCCCCGACCCCATGGTGATTCGCGGTGAGGCGTTGTGTTCGGGATACGGAATCATCCCTGCGCCGATACCGAACATCAGCTGCGGGTCGATTTCGAGGTGTGTGTGTCGCTCGGTCAGTTCTTTCTCGTCGACGCCTACCAGAATGTCCTCCTCTTCTTCGGCGTCGATGAACTCGACGTAGCCGCGGTCGACGAGGTCCTGAAAGTCGATTTCACCAGCACGGAGCGACTCGATTTCGGAGTCGGAGATGAGTGTTTCACCGTTCTCGACGACGAGCAACGGTCGCCGTGCTCGTCCCCCGTCCGCGTTGATGACGACTTCCTGTGTCCGCTTTTTCAGCGAGACGTTCACCATCTCGCTGATGTCTCCCCGGCGTCGAGCCTGTCGAATCTGTTCTGTGAGCTGTTCCGGGTCGGGATGCGTTCCGACCAGACTGCCGTTGACGTATACTTTCGCCTCTCGTCCCTGACTCATGATTTTAGTCGTCCGCCGGGGCTTCGAGCCCCCCGAAACCGGGAATTCCCTCGACGCCCATCCCGGCAAGTTCCTGTTTCAGCTTCTGTTCGTCCTCAACGTTCTGTGATAGCTCCATCGCCTGTGCGAAGTTTTTCACCAGTCCACAGTTCGGTCCCTCCGGTGTTTCTGAGGGACAGATACGGCCCCACTGTGTCGCGTGAAGGTCGCGTGCTTCGAAGTGTGGCTGTGACCGCGACAGCGGCGAGCGAAGCCGTCGCAGGTGTGAGAGCACCCCCATGTAGTCGGTTCGGTCGACAAGCTGTGAGACGCCGGAGCGGCCGCCGACCCAGTTGCCCGTCGCAATCGGATGCTCCAGTCGCTCTGTCAGCACGTCCGACCGGACGACTGTCGAGACCGAAAGCTGGCGGTTACGCATGTTCGCGCGTTCGAGCTGGTACTTGACGTCGCGTGCCAGCTTGTTCAGCGCCGTCCGGAACAGGTCGCGCATCAGGTCGCCCGACACTTTCAGGCGCTTGTTGGCGTAGTGGTCTTTGTCGTCGGCATCGCGGCGCTCCAGTGCGAGTTCGAAACACGCCTCTGCCATCCGGCACAGGTAGTACGCCTTGTTGATACGGACGTCCTCGTCCGGAATCCCTTCCTCATGGAGATGCGGGAGGAGATACCGGTCGATGACGTAGTTTGCGCGTTTGAGCTGGTAGTTCTTGCCCTGACCCGAGGCGACACGGACACCGAGCGTCTCGATTGCCTCCTCAGTGGTCTGGACCTCCGCAGCCTCCAGGTTCTCCAGCATGAACTTCACGACCTCGGGGTCGTCGCTGACGCGGTGGACGATCTCCTCGTCGGATTCCAGTCCGAGTGCCCGGACCAGCGTGACGAAGTTGACGCTTCCGGACACCGACGGGAACGACACTTCCAGCAGTCCGTCACGCGTTCGCTCACACAGCACCAGCGCGCGGTATCCGCGGCGCTGTGAGAACGTCTTCGCAATCTCGATGGTGTCGCCGTATTTCGTGTCGGTCTCGGCGAGAATCTTGTTGGGTGCGAGGTCCTCGCTGGTCATCAACACGCGTTCTGACCCGTTGACAATGAAGTAGCCGCCGGGGTCGGCAGGGTCTTCCCCGATTTCGATGAGGTCTGGGTCTGTGAAGTTAGCGATGTTACACTTTTTCGACCCGACCATGATAGGCATGCGCCCGATTTTCGTCTCCGTTTGGTCGACGACGCGTTCTTCTTCCTCTTCACCGCCTTTGATGACGGCCATCTCCATGAACACAGGGGCGGAGTAGGTGATGTTGCGCAGGCGCGCTTCCTGGGGGTACAGCAGTTCTTCGCTGCCGTCGGCTTCCCGAACGCGTGGTGTGACCACGCGAACGTCCCCCAGTTCGACGTACACTGGCTCTTCGCCCTCTTTGTCGCCGATGTCGGTGTCGATGGTCGCCTTCTCGTCGACGACCTGTTGCATTCCCCGGTCGAGAAAGTTGTTGAACGACCGGAAGTGGTGTTCAGCGAGTCGTTCCCGCGAAAAGTACTGTCGTGAGATTGTGCGTTTGTCCTCGATGTCCATTATTGCACCACCATTCGGTACACTGTAACCTGATCAGCGGTTCGTGAATCCCGTGTGATTTTGATGACGTCGCCCACGTCCGCGTCGCTCGGGAGTGCGGGGTCGGTCCGTTTTATCTTGGGAAGATCTGTTTTCTTGATGTTATACTCCTCCATCACCGTCTCGATTTCGTCGCCGTCGAGAACGGTGTGCTCCGGTACGAGTGTGTGGTTGCTTACATCTACCATGGGTGTGGCTTGCCGGCTAAGAAGCTGTTCGTAGATACTACAGGGACTTATTTCTGCCAGCCATATAACGCTTATTAAATCAGACGGACGTAGCTACCGGACCCTCGACGAAGTGGTCCTGCCTACGTACTCCTTGGTAGTGTGTGATAAAGTATCTTGCGCGGTGAGTTGGATTGGAAAGCCTTAATACTCGAACCCGGATACGGGGTAATGCAGGCCCGGGTGGTGTAGTGGCCCATCATACGACCCTGTCACGGTCGTGACGCGGGTTCAAATCCCGCCTCGGGCGTATTTTCCTGCGAACATCACGGCGAGTACCGCGTCGCGTGTGCGAGCAATCCCTTCGTGAGCAGGAAATCGTCTCGGAGGATTTGAACCACGGGAACCGAACGCAGTGAGGTTCGCACCGGGTTCAAATCCCGCCTCGGGCGCTTCTCAAAAATTCGAGAGAGAAACGACCCGTAGAGCCAGCCATTCTCCAGAATTCGTCGGATTCAATAGGGCCGACAAAACCACCTATATTTAATTGAATTGGTTGTGAGTTGCCACTTATGACGGATGATGGCCCTGACCCCGACATTGAGGCACTACAGACTAGAATTGAAGAGTTAGAGTCGGAGCTTGACCAGCATGCCCAAGAACTTCA
>LFFM01002858.1_pt1 | contig 11139 bp, 15 predicted proteins | sample 643131 | NCBI WGS metagenome assembly LFFM01 (sample SAMN03777445, study PRJNA286221) | soda lake metagenome | biome: soda lake; feature: Kulunda steppe; material: water; isolation source: sample Tc-Br brine of Tanatar trona crystallizer | place: Russia: Kulunda steppe | collected 2011-07
GTCAGTCGATTTGCGGCGATTCGGGATAGTACTTCTTGAACAGCGACCAAAAAGGGGCGAACAGAAGCGCTGCAACGGTCAAGAACACGAGGACTGAAAGAACTCCACTTGGTGGGAGTAGATACAGTAGCGCAACTGAGATGATGACCGAGAGACCAATATAGGCGAAAAACAGCATCGAGATGCCAAAGAATGTATCGAGAGCGGTTGTTGGTACTGGTTCAATCACGAATTGAATACTGACATGTGGAAGTAAATATATTCTCCAAACGGCGAGTAGAGTACCCTTTCTCGTAGTCAGTCGGTTTGGCCCCGTCTGGACCCCAACCGGGTCAAAACGAGATAACCAACCAGTCGGCAGCGGTGTCCAGACGTGCGCGGTGCCGTATGCTTATTCAACCGGCGTGCTAAGAGACAGGCATGACTCGCTCGCCGGATCGCAGAGACGACTCCCGAGACCGCGATGAGTTGCAAGCGCAACTCGATGAGCTATCAGAGACACTCACTGAGCTCAAACGTGAGATTCGGTCCGATCAGCGTCGGACGCCACCGAAGCCACCGAGCCTCAGTGAACTGCTCCGGTTCACCGAACAGTACACGATTCCAACGCTCATCGCGCTGCTCGAAGCAACCATCCAATCACTTGAGTTGCTTCGGCGGACGCTTCGGCTTGCTGATCCAACCCGTGCAGCTCGACAAGAAAGCGAGCGAGCCCGTGGCCGACTCGACCAAGTCGGCACCGAGGCCGGCGAGCAGCTCGCGGGCGCACTCGCGGAGTTGCGAACGGCACTCTCGGAGACTGATATTCCGGAAAACCCCGAATCTCGGCAGTTGATCGACGATGCCCGTGGACTGACCGGCGAAATCGAACGTCGGCTCAGAGATGCCGAACAGACCGTTCGCGATCAACGTGATATCGAGCGGCGAGGTGGCCAAGAGACGACTCGCAGCCGTGGCGTGATGATCGATGTGACGGATGATTTCGCGACCGAGAATGAGCCTGATCAGCCTGACGACCAGCCGGCTGCCGACTCGACGGCCGAGCCGTCACCGGAAGTCGATGTCGACGCCGAGCTCGAATCAATCAAAGACGACCTTGATCGCTTGAACGCCGCGAACAACACGGAGACACGCGGTGAAGAGCCACCAACTGAGCGACCGGACGATGATGCCGATGGGCCCGAAGACCCAGCGAGCGAGCATGACGCAACTGGGGACGAAGCCGACCGCTGAGAGTGCGCTGTCCAAAATGGCAACTAGTTCCGAAAAATACGTCGGCTGGTCAGACCTGTTGTCTCATCGACTGCCGGAGCCGTGAGTTCAGCAGCGTCCCGGACTACTCAACGGGTCGAAACCGGTAGCCGTCCCACGACTGGCTCTCAGGTTCGCGGATTCCCGCACCTGGCTCGCGTAGTTCTTCGGTGTAGACGGCTTCGACCGTATCACCAATTTCAATCTCATCAGTCGTGAGCTGGCCGATTGCCCGAACCGACTCGCCATCGACATCGAAGGCGACAATACCGAGATGGTTCGGCTGTCGAACCCCCGGCGGGGTTGCCGTCGACGACGTCCAGGTGAGCACCGTGGCCGTATACTCGCTGAGATCAACAGAATCGACTGGCTCGTTGCCGTCAGGGCCGATCGGATGTGGTGGATACAGAATCGTCCCGTCGGGATACTGGGCGGCCTCCATTGGTGGGACAGTATCCGCTTGGTCAGTGCCGTTCTCGGATGTCGTCTCTCGGGTGTCGCTCATTGGTGGGCCTCCATGATCGTCGTAATAACACAGTTGCCAAAGCCACCGACGTTACAGGCGAGTCCGGTATCGGCTTCGACCTGTCGTGGGCCGGCGGTTCCCAGTAGCTGCTGGTAGATTTCGTATACCTGGGCAACACCACTGGCACCGAGGGGGTGGCCCTTCGATTTGAGCCCACCGGAGGTGTTGATTGGAAGGTCGCCATCGCGGTCGGTAACGCCGTTTTCGATGGCCTTCCAGCCCTCGCCCTGCTCGAAAAAGCCCAGTCCCTCCGACTGGAGGAATTCGAGAATCGTAAACATATCGTGGAGCTCTGCAACGTCGATATCGTCGGGGCCGAGTCCGGCCATCTCGTAGGCGATTTCGCCCGAGTCGACGACGCCGCCCATCACGGTTGGATCCTCGCGTTCGTGGACGACGTGGGTGTCGGTCGCTCCACCGATTCCGCTGATAACGACGTACTGATCAGTATACTCGCTGGCGACCGACTCCGGACAGAACATGAGCGCCGCCGAGCCATCAGTGATCGGACAGAAGTCATAGAGCCGCAGTGGATCCGCGACAATGGGTGACTGCATGACCGTCTCGAGGTCGACTTCTTTTTGGAATTGGGCGTGCGGATTGTCGACGCCGTTTTTGTGGTTTTTGACCGCGACCTTGCCGAGGCTCTCACGTGGGGCGTCATACTTATGAAGATATCTTCGGGCCGTGAGCCCCGCAAACGAGGGAAGCGTCACGCCGTGTTTGTATTCGGCTGGATGGGTGAGCGAGGCGATCACGTCAGTTGCTTCGGCGGTCGTCCGGTGGGTCATTTTCTCGCCGCCGACAAGCATCGTGAGCTCGCTTGCGCCGGAGGCAACCGACTGCCAGGCAGCGTAGACGCCAGCGCCGCCGGACGAACTCGTCTGGTCGATCCGCGCGGTATACGCCGGCAGGGCGTCGAGATCGTGTGCCAACGCGTTTGGAACGCCGGTTTGGCCCTCGAACTCGCCGCTTGCCATATTCGATACATACAGATGGTCTAACTCGTCGCCGGCGACGCCAGCATCGTCCAGACAGCCGCGGCCGGCCTCCGCGAGCAACTCGCGGATCCAGCTATCGCGCTGGCCGAACTGGGTCATCGACGCACCGATAATCGCAACGCGGTCCATATGCGTCTGCCCACGGCCAGCCGCTTACCGATTTCCCTTTCGACGACCAATCTCGGTCAATTTAACACAATCTCAGCCCAATTGTGTGTATGGAACTCGATCGGGTTGTCCCCTATCTCGGGGCGCTGGCGTGTCTCACCTTGGTCATGGTGCTTTCAGCACCGTTTTTGTTGATAGAGGGACAGGGTCAGCTGGTCAGCGACTATTATGCCTCGGGGCCCCTTGGCGTTGCTGGAGCGATCTTTCTCGCCGCTCTCGGAATCGTGATTTTTCTCTCAAGCGTCCGTGGACGCGCCGACGCCTCGTTAGTCTCGGGAATTATGCTCGCGGTCGGACTCACCGTGTTCGCGATCACCGGCCTCTGGGCGATTACTATCGAGTCGACAGTTTTGTTTAGCTTTCCTGCGGAATACTCGTGGCTCGAATATCATCCGTGGGGGAGTCTCGCCGTGAGCGCTCTTGTGGCTGTGATGGCCGCAGCGTACGCGGTGGTGGTCAACTGAGTTGTCAGCAGCTGGTGGACGAACGCACCGAGACGAAAGGCCCTTAAGGGCAACTGGCATACGAAAAAGCGGACTAGGTCGGGCAGTTAGGCCCTGCTCGTCACCCGTGAGACAGTCTTTAGCGGGGACCGAACGGCCGGAGGCGTCGGGTCGAACCGACACAGGCCTCGGGAGCCAACGTCGAAACCTCGTCCAACGGGGACAGCGGCCCGGTGTGCTCACCCGCAGGGGCGTCACACACCGGTTCGCCGGCGGCACTGGGTCAGGCGCGGAAGCGAGCAGCCCACCGCTGGACGTCAGTCGCTCGGTGGATCGCGGGGTGGAGGAGGCAACCGGGATTCCCTGTGTTTGGAACACCCGGCAACTCCGGCTCCGTCCGCCATTCATACTGATTTTTCCTGTTGAGCAGCAGTGCTATCTGCGGTTGCCGTACCGAGAATAGCAAAACAGGGGTTAGCTTCCCGGTGGTGTCTGGATTCGAATGTAGGGTTCTGTGTCGATATGTTCGACCAGAACGGTCGACCCGACGTAGCCTGCTGGTGATTTTTCGAGTGTCAGATACTGGATCCCACCGTCGTCGTGTCGGGTGTGAAGTACCTGTCTGGCACTGTCGCGGTAGAATGCGGCAATCTGCTCGTCAACAACCGAGGGGTTCAACAGGTGAACCAACAGCTCGGATTCTGTAAGGAACGCCAACTCCTCGCTGTAGCGAAGCGAACGGGTATCTTCGACGCCGAGTGTGTGTACCATTGCGGATGCGTTCTCGATTGTGAGCCAATCTCCCGAACAGCGTTGGTCGATGACCTCGTAGTGCTGGATGGCTTCGGCGACGGTGGCGGCTCGGCGAAAGACGTTGTCGCTGTCGGTTTCCCAGCCGCCAACCTGATCGAGGACGAATAGTTGGTCTCGATCAAACAGCGTCGATAGCGAGAGTCCATAGCTTTCCACCATCGATTTCACGTGTCGTTCCCGAAGCGTCAGTGTTGGAACAAGCACGAGAGCGAACTCACGTTCAACAGCTGTTTGAATAAGTTGCCCAACAAGCGCAGTCAGACTCGCCCGGCTATCATGCGTCAACAGGGTTCCGGCTCCCCGAATCAGTCCGCCACCGGTGAGCTCGTCAAGCCCATCGATTCCCGTTGGATACAGTCGCTGGTCGGCGAGGGCTGTCGAATCACTCCGCCGTTGTGGAGAGACGGTGAGGCGACCGTTATGAATCCTGAGTTCGACTCGGCGACGGTCGTGGTCGACACCGCGCATTTTTGGAACCGACAGATAGCGGTGGGCGTCGTCACCAAGCAGCTCCGTATCGAGTTCGATCACACCATGGGCGGTAAAGCGGAGCACATCTCCACGCGTGTCACCAGGATAATCTTCAGCCGTAAACACGGTTGTCGCGGCGAGTTCGTCGGTGAAAAATCGAATGAGATCGAACATCAGCCGCCGGTACTGTTCGATACTTTCGCTGATAACTGCCAATCCGGAGGTACTATCGAAAACAACCCGATCGCAGGGGCCAAACTGTTTCAGATGGCTCTGGATATACTCGCTGGTAAACGGTGTTTCAAACCCTCTGTCGAACCAGTTGTTTTCTTCTGCTGTTTCGAGTAGATAGCCCTCATCGGCGTCGAGCGTCTGTCCACGCCGAGCGTGAATTGTCGTATACTGTAGATTTTCGTGATCGAGATCAAACTCGAAGTCACGAAATGCGCCGCGAAGTTCGTCAGTGGTCTGTTCGGTACTAATATAAAGACACTTCTCGCCCGACGCAAGACCGGCTTGAAGAAACTGCATTCCAAGCGTCGACTTCCCAGCGCCCGGCCCACCGGTAACAAGCACTGCTCTATTACGCGGAAGGCCTCCGGCGAGCATCTCGTCGAGAACCGAGATACCCGTCGGAACGGGGTCTGAGAGAACGTTGTTCATCCAGTTACTGGAGGGTTACCAAGACCAACATATAATTGCTCGGCGTTAGCTATCAGCCATGATAATTATGTTCTTATACCACACACAGGGAAGTGGCTACCCGAACAAACCGGTAGTTTCGACTATCTCGACAGCATAGATTCTGTATGAGCGATGATGCGGCGACGGACGCGACGACAGCGACCGCAGACGAGATTCACGCAGACTATGTCGAGACGGGTGGAGAACGCCGGCTCACATTCAACCACGCGGGAAAATCGGCCGTCGTGGCCCAGAACATCGACGGCTATGCCATGCTCATGGTTCGACCAACCGCCGAGGGCGACGAGCTTGAACGCTACTATGGCTTTGATATGGCGCTTGATCACGCCGGTGAGCTGCTTGGCGTCAGTCCACACAGCCTGCCGATTCCCGAGGCTGCAGCCGACATGGGAATGTAATTGCCCGTCCAAACACACGTACACCATTGGACGGAGAGGATGTCAAGGTGAGCCACGAAAGAGCCGTCTGAGTCGACGACTATCGAGGCCATCACGCCAGTAAAATCGCGGAGCCAACGTGAGGTATGCCAGCGCCAAAAACAGCAGGGCGAACGCGAAGACCCGGCCGTAGTAGCCCGAAAGCAGGATTGCCAACAGCTGAACGACACCCATCACGAGCGCGTCTTGGGCGTGAAGATCCGGATAGGTGATTGTCGATACCATGAGTATCGCAAGCAAGCCGATGAGTGCAACGAGGAGGCCGACCGACGTATAGCCCGCCAGGACGGCCGCTGCAAGAATGGTAGCCGCAAGCGTCGTCTGGACGCCCTCGGTCTCTTCGGTTCCGATATCGTAGGCCGTATACATTCCGAGCCGGGTGACCGCCATTGCGACAAACAGCGCGGGGACGAGAAAGCCAGCAATGAGAAACACTGGCTCGCCACCGGGCATCCATTCGTCGACAACGACCGCAACGACGAGCACCGCAGGTGCAACGCCGAACGAAGCAACGTCAGCCAGCGAGTCGAGATACTCTCCGGCCGGTGTGCTGCCTCGTCGACGGGCAATCACACCGTCGAGACCGTCAGCAATTGCACCTAAGAGAATGAGCCGGGCTGCGAGACCGACATCGACGAGCGCAATTGCTGCAGCCAGAAAGCCGAGAGCTGCATTGGCGATCGTAACAGCGTCGGCGAGCCCAAGCCGACCGACGAACCGCGGTTTCATGTCACGTCGTCTGCGACCGGAGGGGTTAGGTTTTGTTATCTGTCCGGTTGATTTCGTGGCTTCGAATCCAGTAAAACCGCGCGCCCTATATGTCCAGCATCCCTACTATTGTATATGCAGCAGCGCACTCGGCGACGGTTTCTCGCGGCCGTTGGGACGACCACAACGGTTGGACTGGCTGGCTGTGTCGACCTGTTTGCAGCCAGTGAATACGATGTCGGGATGACCGCAACAGAGTTTCTGCCCGAAACGCTGACCGTGCCGGTTGGAACGACGGTTGTCTGGGAAAACACGAGTAGTCGTGCCCACACCGTGACCGCAGTTGATTCGTCGATCCCGGAGGGGGCAGCGTTTTTCGCCACGGGTGGGTATGCAAACACCCAAGAAGCTGTCGAGGCATGGGACGACGAAAGCGGCGGGCGGATGGATTCCGAAGAGCGGTTCGAACACACCTTCGAGATTCCTGGTACATACGACTACATCTGTATCCCACATGTCGCAAGCGACATGGTTGGAACAGTTGTTGTCGAAGAATAGTGTTAACAACGACACGGCCGCTTTTCAGCCGAAAGCGAGACGGCCCAGGGACTCTCTGTTTCTACGACTTAAAAAATCGGTGCGTTGAAAACGTGGTCGCCGCTATTCAGTCGTCAGCAACTTCGTCGGCGATATCGTCTTCGTCGACATCGACGGCGGTTGCTTCCTCTTCGGCGATCTCTTCTGGCCGGGCTTCGAGTTCGAACTTCTGAATCTCGACGCGGCGCAGTGGGTAGATCGTTTTGGCTTCGCCGTAGATTGCCGAGGAGAGTCGGCCTTCGATAACGCTGTCTGCGAGCTGTTCGAAGGTTCGGTCTTCGGCGGCTTCTTCGACGAGGTCGATCATGACGCGACGGATCGCGTGTTCCTGACTGTTGTCGGCCTTTTTCGTTGTAAAGGCGACCGGCTGGATCTTGACGCGGTAGTCGTCGGTCGTGACGACCGTGATGTTGGCATCGGTTTTCGAGGCCCCGCGTCGGACGAGACTCCGTAGGTAATCGCGCGTGAGCTCGTGTTTGATGAACTCGGTGTAGGCCGAATCCGAGCCGACATCCGTGATTTTGAACGTCAACTTGGTGTTGTTTGCACCGGCGTCATTGTTGATGTCGCCGAGTGTTGTCTCGATGTTACGGCCGATGACCTGTTCGGGCTCTTCGGCGATTGTCTCGCCGAGGTCGGCTCGGTCGAACTGTTCGGGGGCGTGGATGGTATACCATCGTTTGCCGCCTCGTTGCTTCTTGGATACTGATCGTTCGCTCATTGTGTTGTGTCTGTTGTCTGTTGTGTTTGGTGGTCGGTACCTTCGGTCCCAGTGGCGTCTGTGTCCTCCGCAATCGAATCGAGGACGGCGGTTGCGACGCCGAGGTTGACGATGTAGTCGTCCACTGTCGACTGCAATCCACCCGTGGTCTCCCGTCGAATGTCGGTTCGAACGGTCGTGTTCTCGACGACGGTCCGCATCGAATCCGTGTTGTCCGGCCGAACCGCACGGGCAACCTGCTTCGTGCGCATTGTGGTTCCGTGATCGGTCCGGATAGTTGCGGTCCGAACCGACGGGTGCTGATCAGCCATTTAGAGTGCCTCCCGAATTGCCGCGAGAAGCTCGCTCTCGTCGACGCGCTCGTCGACCCGGAGCGTTGCATTCGTCGGCGTCCCACCGGCGCTCGCACCAAACTCGGTTGCGACGCTCGACAGCACATCAGCAAGCCCCTGTGGCTCGCTGGCGGCTGCGGCGACATACCGAGTGTCATCGACTGGTTCGGTCGTCACAACGAGTGTGACTGGTTCCGGCGAGCGGAAGTCGTGCGCAAGGCGTGCTACGGTTGGCAGCGCCGACGGCCGATCCGTCCGGACGCGACAGACGAAAACACCCTCATACCGGCCCGTGAGTGGGTCGGTGAGTGCCTGGTGGGCAGCATCTGCGTGCTCGCCCCAGGTGTCGAGGGCGTCGGTCTTGCTGTCGGCTGCACCGAGTGCGAGGCCGACCGCAACACCGGGTGTCTCACAGGCGAGCGCTGACAACACGTCAGCATAGCCGCCAAGCGTTTCGAACGGACCGGTCGGTGTTCCGTAGGGCCGCAACGCGGCTTCAACCGAGTCGGCAGCGCGTGGGCTCGCCTCCTCGGCAGTCACGGTTTCGACAGCCACGAGCGACGCGAGTCGTCGCTGGGCGTCGTCATCGAGATCAGCCGGTAGGTCGAGGGCTGCAAGCAGTGCTTGGGTTGCCTCTTGATCGCCTGAGAATGACGCGGTAATGCGCGTCGAATGGGCGAGTCCATCGGCGAGATCAGCTGTCGGGAGCGCGATACCGGGACGGCGCACAACCAGTCCACGCTGTTCGGCTTGCTCAAGGAGGTTGCCGCTGCCGTCGGTTCCCGGCATCGAGCCCGCTGCAATCACGCCCGCGAGTGCGAGCAGTGGGTCGGGGTCGACGCCGAGTTCTCGGCTGATTGCCGCGGCGGTGACGCTTGCCGGGCGGCTGTCACCGAGCGGTGGAACGGCCGCGTCGGCGTTGTCACGGCGGCCTTGGGTGACGAGCAGCCTCAGGCTGTCGTCGCCAGTAGGCTCATCCGTACCTTCGGCGCTTGCAGACGCATCTTCGGTATCGACCTCGCTGACGGGAGTGGCTGCACCCGCCGGGTCGGTCGAGACGTGGATCTGGAACGGAACCTGTCTGGTTCGGAGTGCGACTGCGAGCAGGCCAACCGCGGCGAGTGCGTCGCCATCGGCGTGGCCGTAAATCCGGACGAACGGCGCGGCTGCTACCGCCGAGGCCACCGTGGCGGCGGCATCGGGATCGGTGTTCGCTGGCTGTCCGGTGTGTGCGTCCGACATTGGTTTGGGTGGTGTATTCGGGTGTGGTGCGGTGACGGTGGAGAAAGCTCGTTAGTCGAGGAGCTCTTTGGCGACGTCGTAGCTGTAACGGAAGTCCTCGTCGAGCTTGTCGCCACGGTAGTAGTTGACAAGCCGACGGATCTTCGACTCCGTGTTCTGGAGTGCGCGTTTGTTCTGGAAGTCCTGGCCGTTTTCGTTGACGTGCTCTCGGAGGCCGATTGCACGTTCCATCAGGCGGCGAAGATCTTCGGGCAGCTCGGGGGCTGCGTCGTTGTCTTCGAGGATCTGGCCGACTTTCTTGCCAGTGGCGAGTTTGACGTTCGGAATTGGGACGCCTTTGACGCCTTCATCGCGCAGGGTGAGCCCGATAACTGAGGGATCTTGGCCCTGTTCGGCTAGTTCGACGACGCGCGCTTCGATATCCTCGGCGTCGACATCGCTCCATGCTGGGGGTTCGTCTGCCGCCGGGCGGTCCGATCCGGACGAGCCACGGCGACGGGTATGCATTCGTGCCATTGTGTGAAATTGGAACGGCACAGACCGCAAAACGACATGTCCACACAGCCACAGTGACGGCACAGCTGTCTTACGGACCGAGGGTCCGCCTGCTGGGGCTGGTGGCGCACTGTCGCAATCCCAAGCCCCGAAGGGCGAGTCAGAGTTACGACTGTGCTGTTCCCACCTGATCTTCTACCACGCGGGCGTTAAGAGTTTTCTATTCGTGCGCGCTGGGTGTTCGGTGTTGACAGCCGATAGTTTGCTCACTATTCCGCGTCAGACGTGTCGATAAGCTCATCTTTCAGCTATCCCACAGCTCACCATGGAACACCGTGAGTCGGTTACCGTCCGAGAGCCCGACGAACTGCCGTCCGTTGAGATACCGCTGTCAGGCGTGACGGCCCACGAGGCGCTCAGTTCGTCGGCGATGACGCTGTTGCGGGTCGAACTCGAGTCGACGGCACCACCCGAGTGGATTCGTCACCCGACGAGAGACGCCTACGGTGTCGTTCTTGCGGGCGAGCTTGCGCTTTCGGTCGGTCCAGCCGAGTCGCCGGAGACGTTCGATGCGACTGCCGGGGACTGTCTTCGGATCGCGTCGGGAACTGACTATCAGCTTGCGGTACAGGGTGAAGACCCGGCGGTCGTGCTGCTCGGACTCCCCGGCGATGGGCCGCTGTTTGAGCGTTCGAGCGAGCCGCCAGCCATCGAGCCAGCCGAGTCGCCGCAGCTCGCCAGTCCCGACGAGTTCGTCCCAACCGCCAAACTCGAAAATCTCACGCGCTTGATGCCGTTTCCCGATGCGCCGATCCAGCAGGTTCGCGGGCACGCAGAGGGCAACATCGAATCGCAGCGGCACCACCACGGCGACAACGAGATTTTCGGGCATATTCTCAACGGCGCGGGCTACGTCGATGACGGCTCGACCGAGCCGCTGTTAGCGACGGCGGGCTCGTTTTTCCATATTCCCACCGGGATCGTCCACCGCGATGTCAACCCACAGGCCGACGAGCAGGACTACGTCCTTTGGCTGACGGGCTCGGAGCCACGGAACGTTCCGGCCGACGAACCGACCTGATCGTGCAATCGCGTGACTCGGCGCTGTCGAGTCGAAGGTCTTAATAGCTAAACCGGGGAACGTTCGGATGCAAAGCGGGCTCGTAGATCAGCGGTAGATCACTCCCTTGGCATGGGAGAGGCCCCGGGTTCAAATCCCGGCGAGTCCA
>LFFM01002859.1_pt1 | contig 11133 bp, 8 predicted proteins | sample 643131 | NCBI WGS metagenome assembly LFFM01 (sample SAMN03777445, study PRJNA286221) | soda lake metagenome | biome: soda lake; feature: Kulunda steppe; material: water; isolation source: sample Tc-Br brine of Tanatar trona crystallizer | place: Russia: Kulunda steppe | collected 2011-07
CGAACAGGATGCCGACGAACCCCAGCAACACGCCGAGGACGAATACCCAGTACCCGATTGCCTCGTCGTCTGTCGACGGCTTCCCAATTCGACTTCCGTACCAGGTAACTAGCGGGTTGGAACTTCTGGTTGCCATAATATGCCCAGGAAATATATCACGGCCCGTCCTTATAAAACAAGCGTCTTTAGCAAGTTGCTCGCGTACTTGCTCGACAGTTATCCCTGGAATCTTCGTGCCGTGTTTGGTCATATACGGCTTTCGTAATCAAAACTATTAGTTCCACTGTCGATGAGTATATAGGTTACAGTTCCTTACCAACAGTCAACATATCCGTTCCGTTCTTTGTCTCCCATTCGCTCCGGATCTCGTAACCGAGTGAGTTCCAGAAGTCCACGGCCGGTGATCCATCTACTACATCGGCAATCATCTGTGTTTTATTATGGGTTCTCGCAAACTCCTCCGCTTGCTTGCATAGGCAGCGTCCGATCCCTGCGTTACGAGTGGTTCTAGAGACAGCTACAAGTCGTATCTGGGCGTCACCTTTGTGCAATACCCTCGACTTACACCACACCATTAATGATCCAATAATTGTTCCAGAAGTCTCCTCAACGTAGTAGAGTTCTCTCTTGTCACGCTCAAAAGCTCGCTCAAGTGTATCTCGATACGTAAACCAATGGAGATCATTTTTGATTTCAGCAGAGTTGAAAAATTCGTTAATCGCTTCTACATCGCGTATTGACGTTGCAGTTCGAATAGAGAGTGCAGATTTATCCAATTGGGGTTTCAAGCTTCGCCACCTCCATGCTGACTTTTTCGGGGACGGATTTTCACCATCTTAACAGCCTCTTCATCATCATCAACGAAGACGGCCTCACCGACGTTGTCTATATTTCTAACGTACGTCTTTAAGTTACTCCCCATGTAGTCTTGGCTTAGCTTATCTAGCGATTTAATGTCCTCTTTTGTTGTTATTTTGTGACAGAGGGTGATGTCACACTGTGAAAGCACCTCACTATCGATTGCAGAGGGTTGTTGGCTTGCAACGACTATTGAAAGACCGGGCTGGCGGCCTTCTTTCACCCATCTAATGAGCATATCTTTCGCTAATGATGAGGAACCGCTCGGAACGAAGTTGTGGGCCTCATCAATAAATAACCATACCTTGGGGATTTCAACCCTCAAGCCCATCTCTTCACGCCGACGGGCATCCTGCCGCTGTCTGAATAGTTCTTTCCCAAGAACATCAACGACCAGATTTCGCAGTCCATACTTTCCGGGGTCAAGTACACTCACATCAAGAACGTTAATTCGAGTTTCATCGAAGGTTTTCCATACATCTTGGTACTCATCCCCAAAAATATCCCAATCGCGGGCCATTTCTAATCGGTTCAAAAGAGCCTCTTTTGTCTGATCAGATGAAGATCCATCCATTTCGACCTTATTAATAATGTCGGGTAAATAGAAGGGCTCACCAGCCTCATTAAGTTCTCTAACCGCACGGTAGAGAGTAATTCCCATCGGTTTGTTGATGTCGAGAGAAAACAAGTCACACCACCCGTCAGGGGTCATATCTGAAGGATTGAGAAGAAGCGGATTGAGATCGATTCCACGAGCTCGGAACTCACGGACTATATCTCCTCCGTATCGTTTTTCAGGATCACCCGGAACGAGAAGGTTTACCGGGAATCCTCTTTCAGTAATACCCCAATCCCAAAGTAAATCGCGCTGTTCATCGTTTTCTTCAGCCATCGTCCAATAGATACCCATCGGGTCAATGATGAGAGGTACAACATCGTTGGTTTCGGTGTGAATTTCTTCCACCACGTTCCCGAGTGTGTAGCTTTTACCGGTCCCTCGCTTCCCACAAGCGAGTATAGACCGCGCGCTTGATGCATCGATGTACACATCTTCTTTACTATCTATTTCTTGTCCAATGTACAGTCTCATATTGTGTCACCTTCGGTAACTTCGACGAGTGGAACTATGGATTCATAGTATGAGAATCCTCCGTGCACTCCCCACTCAGTATTTTTTAATTCTCTCGTTAAGTAAGGATATCCAAGTCCGGTTATCTTGTTACCATCCGCATCCAAAATCGTTCGACCTTCTTCGATGGTCATTCCACCTTCCACGAATCGAGCATGTGGATGATGCTCATCACAAACGATGGATAATTTCGATGGGAGTTGGTCTCTCCAGAGAATGCCATGGTCGGCTGTGAGGAAAATTCGAAATCGTTCTGAGAGCTTGCTAGCTGCTTTCTGAAGTTCTTGAAGATCGCTACGAATGTCTTGGACTACTGCAGATCTAGGTGGCTCTTCTTTTCTGTTGTGCGAATCTTGGTCAAGCCCCATTCGTGTGATTTGTACGTAGGTCTTTTCTTCGAGTGGATGTTCACTTCGGAGGGCGTTAACTACTTCAGAAAAGCTACTGATGCGAGTAACGCTGCTCATAGAAGAATGAAGATCAGTGGAAAGGTCGTTCTTGTCTCGTTCCCAGTAGGTGAAGGCGAGATCATTATAGAAGCGTTTCTGAGTAAGCAGATCTGCATACACAGACGTGGGTGAATAGTATTTTCCACTGTCTCCATATATAACTCGACGATATCCCAGTTCTGTTGTAGAAATGCCATCAACAAAAACGGGGGTTGCATCCATTTCCGTTCCACGTACTGATTCAAACGAGAGACCATCGACAATGATTAAGATAACAAGATCCTCCGCAGAAACTGAATCTAAAATGTATTCTTTGAGACCAGACTGAACGAGTAGATCATCTGCTAACTGCTTGTGATCGGTGTGTGAGGCCCAGTTAACAACCGAATTCAACTGTGGCTTAACCGTCTGTTCTTCGCATGATAGTCTATCAAAGTTAGGGTGGTGTTCGTCTGCGTCAATGATAACATCGTACTCAAAAATGTGATCTGGGTCATAGAAGTCTTCTTGGAACTTATCTACTGAAGAGTAAATACTGAATTCATCAAGATAGAGGTGTGCCAGTTTCGGTAGAGGAACTATGACTGGCTGTTCATGAGCACGTTCTTGGATTTCCCTAAAGTATGCCATTGGTACGTGGTCAACGTCCCCGTCGTTGTGAAATTTCAATATCTATCTGGTTGAGAACGAAGAGTTGTTGAATCCGGTCTAACAACTCCTCTGGATTGACCGTCTCACCATCTTCATGATACTCCATGAGTAGATCCTTGAAATCCACTCGACGGTGATTCATAATCCGCTCTAACGTCTCCTCTACTGCCTGTTCTTCTGGTTCCTGCTCATATCTAAACTCTTGTGCATCTTCTTTGATTTCCCGTGTTGTCTGGAGGATATCTTTCCCTCCAGACCCAAGGATCGTCTCGTTACCAATATCAGTAAACGAGAACTGCCCAAGTTCTGTCTGAAGTGATTGTAAACTTGATTCTGCCTTCAATATTCGTTCTTCAACATCGCCGGAATTTGCATCAACTGTCTCTTCTATACCGACAACACGAGCATACTCAATCTCACGTTTCCCATCATCGATATTCTCTTCTGCTTGTCTCAATACGTTCTGTTGGTATCCCTCTTTGAATTCTTCCAGCAAATCACGGCGTGACTCCTCCGGGTTTCGCATACTGAACTTTGCTCTTCTAAGTCCCCGTGTGTTGCCATCGGTCGCCTCATGTAATATATGTTTAAGCTGCTCTCGTTTCTGATCAAACACCTGTTGGTGCTCTTTCCGCTTATTGTTGTATCGACTCTCAATCCCCTCTAGATTCTCTTCAAAACCTTTGAGATTACTCAGCGCGCCGACCGGATCTTGAGCGAACCGTTCGGATATCTGGCCAATGAAATTGTTGATATCTTCTTCCTCTGTTACTGATTCTTCATTAAATGTCCGAGCGTAATCAGTTATGTCCTCTTTGACTCTTGCAACTTTGGCAGCGAACGCTTTCCATTCTTTCAACTTTTCGGCGTCGTCATCCAGCTTCTCTCTGTCTACTTCGACAGATTCCAGTTCAGATTCTGCCTGTTCATGTTTTTTAGATAATTTTAGTGCCCCCTCCACACCAGTGGAATCTTGAGTTTCAATAACAGCTTCAAGTTCACTGGCTGTTTCAGTCAAGCTATTTCGAATCTCTGTATAATCCCTGCGGATTGAAGTGCGCGCATCGTTGAGTCCTCCAACGAATTGGACACCTCCCTCAATTGTAGTGTCGAGGTGTTTTGGAACGATACTACGCGACATCCGATCAATTCGACTTTTCAGGCCCTCACACTCGCTATGGTGTCGTGTGTAAAGGATTTCCCCTTGCTGTTCGATCTTTTCAACTTGATCTTTCGCGTGATAATATAGCCTCTCTAAACGTTCTCCATCTTCTGGGTTTGTCTCTTTCAGGAGATCTTCAACGTTATTGAATGCTTCTTTTACATCCTCAGGAGCAGCATCTGGGTCGAGTTCTTCGATCTTATTTTGTAGGCTTTGTCCAGTATCAAGAATTTCTTCCACCTGTTCAATTGAATAATCAGTTTCCAGTAGCGCCAAAGCGTTATTCTCATTCAATCCCACTACACGGCGATAAGAAAGCATGTCAAAGATGAAGTCAAGTTCCTCTTTTTTGTAGCCTTTTTTATATCCTAATTGCACGACTTCTTCAAGCGGGATCTCTTCTTGTTCTCCCGATTCTAATACATCCACAATATGCTGTTCAAACGGATGGAGGGTTGCTCGGACTTCATATTCGTCTTTATTTGGATTCTCAACAGTTAGAAGATCAGCATAGTGTTTCTTGATTCGGCCATCGAATGGTGATGTGTTTTTCAAACCAAAGCGTAGAGCGACCTCGCTTTTTGACTCCGTAAGCGTCTGCATCCCGCGACAGAGTGATACGGTTTGCAAGGAATCTAAGAAATCCAGATACTCCGACATCATTTTCTCGTACTGTGTACTGGTGATGAGCGTACTGTAATCTGGATAGAGATCCTCCATCGCTTTTCCGAATAACGTGGCCACTGCCTGTTTCCCCGCTCGTCGGATCTCGAAAGGAGCGTTTTCGATGAGATCCTCTCCAAACAACGTCTGAACCGTCTGTTTGATTAGACTTTTTTGGAACGATTCGATCCGCTGTTCTTGTTGGGGATTGAGGTCTTTGTTTGTGTTGTCAAGATAGTCAACCAAAGCCAGCATTAAGAACGGAGTGACTGCCTTGGGGTCCATCGCATCTCGAAGGAACTCAATTCCATCCGGTAACTCTTCAAATGTCTCACGTCCATTTAGCATGAAGGTATATTCGCGTGCAGATTCTTTCCTGATATGTGGGTCGGCTGTTCCAGCCTTCTCCCAAGCGAGAACGAAGTTGAACGCGATGTCATTACAGTCTTCATCGGGACCGACTTGAGCCGAACCAACAATATCCTCTTCATGAGATGTGTCAGTAACAGTGATGGCGGCACTCCGTTTGGGATATGTTGGATCAAATGTGCCGATCATTCCATGTTTTCTGTACAGCTGTCGTCCTTCTTTTGTCAGGCCGTCACCAACGCCCCACCCCTCCAGCTTGCCACGTTGAGGTTTGAATATATCGCCCCCAATGAGCCGGTTCGCCAGGGCACTATGGGCATACTCAGCGTTTGGATGATTCGTGTCGTAATCACTCCAGAAATCACGGATTAGCTCCCGCACAACGTCTTGCGGACCATCACTCCGTGTCACATCGATCAGGGTGTATCCTTGATCGATGACCTTAATCACTTCCCCATGGAGCTTTTTTGACAGGTGCCGTCTGGCATCAAGCAATCCGTACTCTTCTACGGCAGCCTCAGGAATGCCTTCTTCAGGAAAGACTGCACAGATCTTGATGAATTTCTCATGCTCTTCTATTGCGACAGATGAATGATCGAGGGCATCGCCAATAGCTGATTGGATAATAGTCGAACTTCCCTGAAAACGAACTTCTCCATTATAAAAGGCCTCTGCGAGGTCCAGTGCGGAAAACGGGTCCCCAGTATTTTGATGATGCTGAAGTGCAAGTCGGAAAATATCAATTACTGTCCGAGGACCATTGCTGAGTTCTGGCCGTGAGCAAATCTGTCCGATTGCATCAAGAGCATGGACAGTAATAACGTCGTGCTGTTGCTTCTCGAAATCGAACCGTGAAGCGTATTCACTCCACAGTTCCGCAGGGAACCTCTGTCCATAGACATTTTCGAGGTTCAGCATCAGATTGTCACTCTCTAATCGATTGAGAACGTCCCCAGATCGTGTATCAAGATAACTCTTCGTCTGAGCGGGCATGGAAACAAAGAAGCCAAATTGATCATCTATTGTAGCCCCGGAGTGTATGTCCCAGATGAGGTCACGGAAATCTGCTTCTGCATCTTGTCTGTTATCCGCACCTTTGAAATACTGTTGAAGCTCGTCACCAATAACAACGAGTCCTTTAAATCCCGCCTCAGTAGCTAGTTTCGTACAATCATCAAAGAAGTCGATAAGAGTGTTTGCGTTAATACTCAGGTCAAGTTCACCAGTCTGTTGCATCTCCTCAAACATCTCGACTAGCGTATCTATGCCAACATCGTAGTCGCCCTTCTTTTCTTGAGCATAGCTCTCAATTTCCTTTTCGAGATATGAATTATGTATCCCCTCAAGATCGTCAACATACGGTGGAGCTTCTGTGCGGAGTTTGTAGTGCATCCATCCGTACGTTGCACGCATTATTTCTGAGAAGGACGTAACCGTGAATGGCGGAACAGCAATAATATCATTCTGATTAAGTTCATGCCAAATGCTAACAGAAGTACTTGTTTTTCCGTATCCGAATGGCCCGTAAAGATACCCCTTCGTCGGATCTTCGTTCTCAACAAGATTATCGTACACTTTTTGTTCAAACCCACTCGTATCACCAAGCGAGATGTGTGTCTCCGCGTAAGTCCGATACTTTTCTTCAACGGACTCTGCCGAGTCTTCGAGATCGCCAGCAGTGTGGGTTGAGATGATTCCTTCGTCTTTTCGAATCAGGTCTAGCAGTTCGTCAATGCTTGATGAAAGTTGTGTTGTGCTCATTGTTTTCCGTTGGTGTTTTTATTGATTTTGTCAGTGACACCGACACCCGGGAGCGACGCTGCGCCGATGCCCAATGCTTCCCAAGAGCCAGCTATCGTCTGGTAATGCTGTTCATCAGGTGAAAGGTGAACCCGTGGGTACACCTCTTTAGCGGGTGTTTTTGTGACGTACACTACATTCGAGAGTCCACTCAAATCCACAGTATTACGCAACTGACGCGTTTTTACCCGGGTCGGATCGCCGTGGTCATAAACTACCGCGGTCACATTGGGCTCAGTCACCCTTTTGAAGTACGACTGCTGGTACTCCCAACCATATTCACGCAATGCCCAACACAGGAACGTTTTCCCGCTGCCTCTCGGCCCATAAAGATTAATGAATGGTTCCCCGGTCTCGCGGTGAGTTCTGATTTCTTCGAGGGCCTCTTTTTGAGCGGAGGTGAGATGCTCGTGGATATCGATTTGCTTGAGAGTGTTCATCCGGGTAAGAAGGGGTGACTCAGGCGAGGTCATCGATATTCACCTCCTTCGTCAGTCGGAGTCTGATAGAGTAATCCGACTCAATCGATAATCTGCCATCCATGGACGCCGTATGTTCTAGTAGTTCGGGGAGGTCATCCTCATGAACAAGAAGAACGGTGGATAAGAAATTAATCGACTCTTCCGATAATTCAAGACGATCCCCGTAACGGAGGGTTTCGAAGATTATGTCGCTCCGGTATAGAGCATCCACTGCACCGAGGACAAGCACCTTCTGTGCAAATGAACGGAGTTCGAACGTCCCATCATCCAGCACCGGCGGGTCAAGCTTCGCAATAAACTGTTTGTAACTATTGAGACTACGTGTGCTCAGTGGACCTGGATCAGCAAATATCGGGGAATCCATCCGGTCTGCTTTCTCCATCACTTCCTCAATCACCTCTTGTCGTGAGTCAGAGAAGTTCGTTGGTACTCGGCGGCGGTACGCATCCGAAATCTGGAAATAAGACCACGAAATACCGGTCTCAGTACTTGGATTCCGGTAATATGCGGTGGAATACAGGAGGTGGAATAAGGCAAAGAATGCATCTTCGTTATAAATTATTACGTCAATGAATTCCTTACCCAACTCGGTAAGTTGTTGACGGTTATTTTTTTCAACCAGTCCTAAGTTCGAGAGAGTCGTCAGCATGCCCTTTGTGTCTACCTCCCTATCTTTTTTGTTAGGCCGTGTAAGGTTAAACTCGACATATGCATCCTGCATCACGGCACTAGCAGAATCATAGTCTCGTCTGTCGATCAAATCGAGATATGATTTGATTGCTTCAGGACGGCCAGTGCCACCTTCAATGTGGAGTTTTGTTGATGACATGGTAAGTTAGACAGTCACCCCCATTCGCGGTGTGATATTTTCAAGCCGTTTCCGATAACGGGATGAGGAGTCCATCATTTCAATGACTTCCTGACGACTCATCTCATCAATACGCTCTACGACCTCATGTGTGACGATGAGGTTGTGTAAAACTCGATCCCAGCGGTTGTTACTCAAACGAGAGATATCCTCACAGAAGGCACAACTATGGCCTGTTTCAGCTTTTAAATGAGGAAGCTCCTGTCTTGTGAGGACATTCCCGCTACGATGTTTCCGATGAGATGCATTAAGTCGCCCTTTGAATGGGAAATACACGTTTCCGTACCCGCTTGTTCGCATCCAACTCGTGGTGTCGAAGCTGTCAACACCAGCCTCATACAGCAGCGGGATACTGGTGGGGCCACCGACCCCAAACGCATGCACAGAGAGACCGTGTTCATGAGCAAGGTCGGTTGCCCACCGAAGGTTTTCAAATGCTTGAGTGGAGATTATGTTGACACCGCCATTCACACCACCCGTTGCGAAACTACCGAACCCGACTTTTGTCAGCCCATCTAGTTCTTTGTATGCATCAATACAGCGAGCAATCTGTTCTCGGGTGTGTCCTTGGATAACAGCTAACGAATCTTTACGTATCTCCTCAGGCAGACGACGGAAGCACATCCGGCTTGCACTGATTGTTTCATCAACCTTTTTTTGGACAGTCTTGTGGTCGTCATCACTCATCGGGACATTATCTGGAAGAACATACCGCTGCGCCCAGCGATTAGTGTCATAATATTCCAGCAGATAGTTATACAGGTCATCGAATGTCTTTTTCCCAACCTGTACTTCGTATCCACCCGAGTCAAACATTAGATTGAGATTAAGTTCTTCACATAGACGGTTGATTTCGTCATGAGTCTGCTCGCCGTGCGCAATTGGTGTGAAAATAACGTTCTCTAACGGTGCTATCGTATCATGTTCATTCAGAAGCCGGGAGAAGAGTTTCTGCATTGAACTCGGGCAGATGTTCATCCCGGCGAAGAAGCTCATCGTCATTTTTCTGAAGCGATCCTTCCAAGGTTCCCTTGTCGAGTCGCGTTGCTACTAGGTATCTCGTCTTCATCAAGATCACCATACTCCACTACGACATCTGTAGTTATTCCTCCCCGGGTATTAAATTGTCCAGTAATCCGCATCCAATGGGGAGAGATACAATTGGTCAGATCTTCCAGAATTTGGTTCGTTGCAGCTTCGTGATATATCTCAACATCCCGATACGATGTGATATAGAGTTTGAGAGATTTGAGTTCAATAATGTACTCGTTGGGAACATATTCAAAATAGATCGTCGCAAAATCCGGTTGACTTGGTTTTTCGGGACATAAGCATGAAAATTCAGGGGCAGCAAGTTCCAATTTCGTTGTTCGATCAGGATATTCGTTCTTAATCACGTCCAGAAGGTCTGGGTTTGGCGAAGTCATGGTTATTATTGGGCGTTCATGAGGATACTACCACATGAATTGTACAACGTAGTACACATTCACGCCTGTGATCCTCTTTTGCTGATGCAACTAAACCAGGGATATTTATAAAACTATTGTAGTTTCAGTTGTGATTTTTTAGATGTAGCTAGCGAGCCATCTATCTTTAGCTGAGCCACCCCCTCATACGGTCGTGCGTTAGTTTTTACCGGTAATTACGGACAGAGATAGTTCCAGATATTCGGTTCATCAACCGTAGGGAGTCCTCGTTGGATCTGGTGTTTCAGCGTAGTAAGATCAGGGATAAGGCGGTGCTTGAACCAGTCGTTGAGTCGATCCCAGCATCCTTCCACCGGGTTAAGCTCCGGTAATTTCGGCGGAAAGTACCACACATCGAGATGCTCCTTACCTTCTTCGTCTCCGTGCACGCACGCAACCGAACTGTCTCCGACAGTCTCGTCGCGCGCTCACCACTGACGTGCTCCCAGAGATCTCTGTTGTAGAAGTACCCAGCACGGTCAAGAAACACGACCAACTCTTCCCCAAACCTCTCTTGGAGTGCACCGAGCAGCCAGATTCCTTGCTGTGAGGTGAGATTCTCTTCGGTCCAGCAGTAGAAGCTGTCACCGTCATCGGTGACAGCGCCCAGTACGGTCACTTTCTCCCACGAGTTCGATGTCTCTATCGTTGGATTTGATCCGATTGGGTACCAGCCACGTTGTTGCACTGTGCCGACGCGCTTTGTGAACTGATCGACGACAACGACGGTTTTCTCGGTCAGTTTTGGCCGTTTTTTTGACTGTCTGTTGAGTCAGCGTATCTTATCTTCAAGCGGTAATAAGAAACGTTCTGCAGAGCTATCACGACAGCGATTTCTCGATGGCCTGGTCGAGGTCCTCGGTGATGTCGTCGACGTCTTCGATACCCACGGAGAGGCGGACCATGTCGCCGGTGACGCCGGCAGCGAGTTGCTCCTCTTCGGTGAGTTGCTGGTGTGTCGTCGAGGCGGGGTGGATGACGAGCGTCTTCGCGTCACCGACGTTCGCCAGCAGCGAGGCGAGTTCTGTGTTCTCGACGGTCGCTTTCGCGGCGTCGAATTCGCCCACGCCGAAACTCACCATCCCACCGTACCCACCATCGAGATACGTACTCGCCTCCTCGTGCGTCTCGTGGTCGGGGAGACCGGGGTAGGAAACCCACTCGACGTCCGGGTGTTCTTGCAGGAACTGTGCAACCGCGAGAGCGTTCTCGGAGTGGCGCTCGACACGTAGCGAG
>LFFM01002860.1_pt1 | contig 11132 bp, 12 predicted proteins | sample 643131 | NCBI WGS metagenome assembly LFFM01 (sample SAMN03777445, study PRJNA286221) | soda lake metagenome | biome: soda lake; feature: Kulunda steppe; material: water; isolation source: sample Tc-Br brine of Tanatar trona crystallizer | place: Russia: Kulunda steppe | collected 2011-07
CGCGCGGAAAGCGATCGATCTATTCCGGAAAGCAGGCGAGATTGCGGACCGAGAGAACGAAGATACGGTTGATGAAGGACACGTGCGCGATGCCCAGAAAGAAGCGGAACGGGATCGGACGTTAACTCAGATGCAGGGACTGTCGACCCAAAAGAAGCTCTCGCTTTACGCTACTGCGATTGTCCCCGTCTACTCACAACGCAACCTGAACGCTGTTCCCAGCACAGTTGCATACCGTGTGTATCAGTATCTTACTGACTTACTTGACGCCGATACAAAATCGCGCGACTCCTATCTCCGGTACATGAGTGAAGCAGAGACATACAACTTTGTCACCTCAGAAAAGCGGGGACGCGGCTACGGGAGCGGCGTTCACAAGGAGTACACGTTCGTTGATGATCCTGGTGTGGCTGCTGAAACCCTTCGAGCTGATATACGGATCGAGGAAGCAGATAATGAAGGTGATCTTATCAAGTCTGTTGTCAACGCACAGATAAATGACTTCTTTGAAGGAAAGTAACACGGGGCGACACCGTTGCCGCTATTAGATTCATCTCGCACGCGGGGTGTGATTCTGCCGGAAGAAATGTTATATGTACCAAGTATGTCTGACAACAGTATTCACGATTTCATCTCGCACACGGGGTGTCTCCGCTCGACTCATCAACTGATTCATCTCTCACACGGGGTCCGCCTTGGTCGTGAGTAGAATCATTTCGCACACGGGGGGTTCTAACTAGATTCCTCTGAGAATTTCATTTCGCACACGGGGTGTGTTGACCTCAATATCGGGCTAGCCATCCGTTCTACTCGTCAGGATTGACTGGAGATTTATATTTGGATTTGACTTGGTCTCCATCCCGCCACTGCCAGTAGTAGTAGCGATTGTCATTGATATCCTTGATCGTGATTGTCGCTTTGGCAGGGACGTCGTCTGGGAGATCGTCTGGTCGCTCTTCGACCTCTTCTTGATCTGTAGGCTTCTTTACATGAATGTCTCGTTCCTTGTACTTGGCTAGCGCTTCAGCGTACGTGGCAACGTCTCGAAGATGCTCTGGGGTCGACTCATTAAACGCGTTGACGACCTCCGTTCCGAGGTCTGCCGGTGGGGTCGGGGGTTCGTAGGACATCGGCTGCTTTCGTATTAACCAACACAGACCGCCAATCTATAGTCTTGTTGGTTAATCAAGTTCGGCTCTGTCAGCTTCTAAAGAGCGTGAATAGCAAACTATTCACAAATAGAATGAGCAGTTACGCATCGTCGGGCCGAGGTGCGTTCTCGTACTTGACCATCTTCTCGGACTTGTTGGAGATCGTTTTGTAGATCTCTTGCAGCGTCTCTTCGGCTGCGAGGAGGTTGTGATCGTCGAGGAATTCACGACCCTCATCGGTGAGGCCATAGAACTTCCGCGGGTACCCCTGGCGGCGTTCGTCGTCATCGAGAGCGACCTCTTTGACAATCCCAGTGTCGATCAGCTTCTGAATGTGTTTGTAGACGGTGGCTTCGCTCACGCTGGGGTTGAGTTCCTCGAGTTCGTGCATCGACGGAAGCTGTTCGGGATGCTGGAGGATGTTACTAATGAGGGCGAATCGTGTCTGCTGGGTAACGAAGTGGACGAGTTCACGGGATTCTATCTCCCCAGCAGTCCCCAGTTCGGTGATCATACTGTACGGTACGCGCTGTGGCGACAAGTAGTTTACCCTTGTGTAAATTACTCTACGGTAAATCACTTTACTTGAGCGAGTAATTTACTTCATAAACTACATCTCTTTACCACAAGAAACGTGCATTATGTTTGATGAGGAGTCGCCCGTTCCTGATGCTGTTCTCAAAAGTGCCATAGATCAACTTGACGAGGAGAAAATAACACTGGCCGACAACGAGGAAATCCTCCACGCTTTGAGCGAGCTGGCCCCCGTCTATGAGAATGACCAGTCGTACTTCGTGTTGGGCAACTACGACCGGGAGCCGATTCGACGGCTGAACCTCGTGGTCGACCGTCTTAACCGCCGGCAGAACGCCTACGCCTTCCGGATGGTCGACATCCGTGGCGAGTGGGACAACAGCATCCAGAAGTTCTGTTTGATTGCCGACATCGTGACCTACCTCGTCGGCGTCGCTGAAAAAGAGCCGAGTGACTTCCTCGTCGAACAGGGACTCCTCGTCGGCACGACAGAGTTCTTCGCGAAAAGCCACGTCCTCAAGCGGGAGTACGAGGACGATTACGACGTCACGATCGTCGGGCTCCCGATTTCGTCGCCCTACGAGCACAAAACGTTCATCGACGAGCGCGGGATGTCGTACCGACTGTTCAGCGATCCACAGAACGGTGTCGCCGAGGAATACGGGATCATCAACGATCTCGATGGGATGGCGGGGATCAGCGATCCACGGCCCGCGGTGTTCCTCATCGACGAGGAACGGACGATTCAGTACGCCTGGGTGGCGCAAGAGTGGCCGGATTTCCCCGAGTACGACGATATCGAGGGCGAACTCGCAGGGCTCTAAACGGATTACGCTTCGATCTGTGAATGGGAGAACGGGGTTCCCCGGCTCAGAGTTCGGTTTCTCGCAGCGTGTCTGATTGTCCGCAATAGGGGCACTGGAAATCGTCGACTGTGACGTCGTCGCGCATATCGTACGTGTAGTGGAGTTCGGCCATATCGAGTTCGCAATCGTCGTTTTCGCACGCGATTTCGAGCCTCGCAGGCATACCAGTCTCTAATCATCAGTGCCGAATAAACCGGTGGGCCGGGGTGGGTGCTCTCCGGTACTGGCACACGGTTCATAGCTCGGTTCATCTCACAAATCTCCGTGAGGACGGCCTGTATCCGGTCACCGAACTCCTCAACATCGTCTACGAGCTCGTCTTCCCGACGATCCACCCGAGACATGCGCTGTTCTGAAGCACATCCGGTGCCTCTTGGAGGACCCGGCGGAAGTCGCCGTCGAGTACCCTGTGAGAATTCGCTCTCGGTTACCGCTGATATCTTCGACGGTTGGATTGATCTGAACCATTCCGATGAAAAACGGACTCAATATCAGGGATATGCCAACGGTAGGTCCACACGAGTATAATACTCCGGTCGGTGTGTCAAACCGGCGTATGAACTGCTGAACAAATACACAAAGGTTTCTTAATTCTTGGTTTATTTACGTGAGGTTGTCGGTTTTTCAGCGAACGTATGCGGGCAGCTTCACGCCCCGATCTCGGACGACACATAGCAGTTCTTCCCGAAACTACCGACACGGGCGTACGAAAACACCTTAGACCTTACTAACATATCTGTTCTTATACCTATTATATATCTGTTAGAGTACTATTAGTAAGACAGAGAACAGATATTTCAGTCGGCCTGATCCGCACAGTTACATCCGCCCTGGCGGAGTAACTCCCCGACCGAATGGTCTGAGCCACACGCAGAACAGACGACGCGGACATCAACGAGAATTTCGTAACTCGTGCGCTCAAGTTCTTCGTTGGGGATGAGCGATTGGATCGTCGTGTCGGTGACCGCGGCGACACGGCTGTTGAGTTTATCGATCGTCTCGATCTTTCGCTCGACCGCGTTCTCGTCTTGCTCTGGAAGCGTCGCCCCCCGCTCTTTCGTCAGATACGTGTGTACTGCTTGATGTGTTACGAAGTCACTTCGGAGCGCATCGACGTCGACACCCTCGCGTTCGAGACGGCGCCGAGCTCGCGTCTCTTCGGAGCCGGAACCATGACGTAACGTTTCGTACGTCCCAGTCACCTCGAAATCAAGCGCTGAAATATCTAACTCTCGGAGCGTCTCCTCGAGCACTCGCTCGTTGAATTGGTCCGCGAGGTCCCGAAGACTCGTTCGCTCGCCGGACTCACCAGTCCACGCCGCTTCGAGTTCCTTTCCCATCCCGGACAACTCGTACTTTTCGATGACCTGCGCAACCTTGGTACCACGGCTGCGCGTGCTGTTTGACATATCTATCTTTACATTTGGCCTAAGCGTTACAAAGTTACCGGTGTAATTCCGGTGGAACGCGGTGGGTCACCGTGTGCCAGCTGCATCTCGGGAACCCCGGTTTTAGTTATTGTCTGTGACGTACGTGTACTCCTCTGGAAGTGCTTCGGCGTCTTCGGGTAACAGCGCCGCGACGAGATACTCGGCGTGCGTCTGGAAGTACTCGACAACGCGTGCGATCCGCGCCGAGTCGATCGCCTCGAGCGAATCGAGAACAATGACCGGAACGACTTCGTGGACGTCGTGTACGAGGTATCCAGCAAGCGCGAAGACAAGGCCGGTGACCTCTCGTTCGCTCTCCGATAGGTGATCGATGGTGTCCTCGTAGGCGGCCCCATCCGCTGCGGATCGGACGATGTGGAGATCGAATTGAGTCCTCGTCACCTTGCGACGGCCCTCGCGCACCTCCGCCTGACGACGCTCGATCCAGATGCGGTCGAGATTCTCGTACTCGAGGATGTCGAGCACCGTCTCCATGTGTTCGTTGAACGCGGCCACGGCGTCTGTCTCGAGGCGCTCGATTCGCGTCCGAAGCTCGGTGAGTCTCTCGGCGAGCTCCGCTCGTTCCGCCTCGAGTTCCTCACGGGCTTCGACAGCTTCCTCTCTCTCGGCGATGTCCTCTTCGAGGTCTTTAACGTCGGATTCGATCCGTTCCACACGGAGTTCGAGCTCGTTGGCTTTGCGGTGTAACTCGAGGGTCTCCTCGTGGTCTTCCACCTCTATCGCCTCGGCCTCCGCCTCAAGGTCTGCTATCTCGGACTTCTGTGCATCGATCTGCGCTTCGAGGTCAGTGACACGCTCGCGCGTCGCCTCGATCTCCGCCTCGATGTCGGCCAATCGTCGCTCCATTCGCTCGATCTCTCGACGCTTCTCCCGGCGTGCGGATTTCCTGTCGGAGAGCTCCTCGATCTCCAACTGGATCTCACTGCGCTCGTCGAGTTTCTCCGATCTAAGCATCCGGAGCCGACCGAGGGTCTCCTCGATCTGCCCGGTCGAAACCTCCGAGCCACAGGTCCAACACGCGATTTTGGCGTCTGTGGTCAGGCCGTCTGCAGGGGTTTTATCCCCGATATCGCGCTCGATCTCGAGCCCTTCCTCCTCGAGCATCTCCTCGTTGAAGCTGATCACGCTACCGAGCTCGTTGATTGTGTTGTCGAGCGCCTGTTTGCGGTCACGCAGCTCCCGAATGCGCCCCGCGAGGCGGTCAGAACTTTCCGCCGGCTCCTCGGTGTTAATGAGCCGTTCTTCGAGATCGTCTCGCTCCGATTCAAGCTCAGAGAGCGTCGACCGCTCCGTCTTGAGATCGAATTTGAGGTCCTCGAGTTTTGACCGCGCGTCCCGGACGCGCTGGAACGTCTCTTCGAGCTCCTGTTTCTGCGAACGGCTCTGTTCGACCCCGGTGTCGAGACTCTCGAACTCGGACTGAATGGCATCCAACTCATCCAGTGCCGCCTCGAGTTCGGTCCGCTTCTCGCGGCGTTCGGCCTTTAAATCGGGAAGGTCCTGTTCGATCTGGTCGAGTCGCTCGATCTCGTCTTCGATCTCCTGTCGCTCCCGCTTGCACGCCTCAATATCCGTCTCGATCTGATCCGTGTCCACAGGCCGCATGATGATCTCTCTGAGATCGTCACCGCGGGCGATCGTGCGACGCGCCTCGTTATTCTCAAGCAGGAACGCAAAAAGGTCAGCCAGTTCGGGGTCGTCGAGGTACGGCTCTCCGCCGAACACCACCGTTCCATCTCGGCGCGTCAGCGTTCGGCTGTACGTGTCGCCACCGACTTCAATCGTGACCGATCCGCGGTCGGCGTCTCCCTTGAGAGACGCTCGGTTGCTCCCGAGCCCGGCCATGAGCGCCGTGAGAAACGAGGTCCGATTCGTCGCGTTCTCTCCGGTCAGTATGGAGGCGCCCGGCGGAAGCGTGACGGTCGTCTCGTCGATTCCGCCGATATTTTCGACTTCGGCTCGAATGTCTCCCCCAGTAAGTTGGTTCGCTGGCATAGCCGTAGGTAACAGAATTCAGCCATTAAATATACTTATTGTGCCCCGTCCGCCTCCGCGCGCAGATATATCTGAAGATCTATATAAGTAGTATAAGAAAAATTATTGTAAAAGTAAAATATAGCTTATGCTTTGAAGCCGCTCTGACGAAGCCGACCTGAGAGCGCATGTCAAACAGTCGCTGACGATACTGACACAGTGGTATCTACCCAAGTACGCACCGTTGTCAGATTCTCTCCCGCGGCTGAAGCCGTGGGCTTCTCCTTGGTCCTCTGTGAGCAAGCGCCTCAGCTCACCTGGAGGGTCTCGGCTTCGCGCATAGAGTCCGCCTCCGTATCCACAGCGTTTTCGGGCCGAGTCTAGAGGTCATTTACTGGCAAGCGATTTGCGCATCCAGCCGTCGCCGGGCTCGTATCGCTCTGCGTCGTCGAAACTGACGGGTCCCATAGCTGGATCTGCTCTCGTGGTCTCAAGAAGCTAGCGGCCGATACGTTCGGTCTGCTGATAGTATCACGACAATGTGAAATGTACTCACAACAACCTGTCCGTTACTGTTAGGTCGCTGCCGTCTGTATCCGAGGTATGGTTACCGAAGGCGAGTCCGCACCAGATTTCACCGTTCCCATGGCCGGCGGAGACGGGTACGACGACGTCACGAACTTTACGCTGTCCGAGGCGGTCGGCCACGGACCGATCGTACTCGCGTTCGTCCCCGGGGCGTTCACCGGCGGCTGTACCACGGAGATGTGTACGCTCGGGAGCGCCATGGACGACTTTGACGCGCTTGACACATCGGTGTACGGAATAAGCGTCGACCTCCCGTTCGCTCAGAACGCCTGGATGGAGCGCGACGACTTCGATGTCCCGATGCTCTCCGACTGGGATCACGAACTGATATACGATTACGACGTCGTCTACGAGAACATGTACGGATCGATCGAATCGGCCCAGCGAAGCGTGTTCATCATCGACGACGAGGGAATCGTCCGATATCGATGGGTCCGTGACGGCGAGAATCCGGATTTCGGTCCGTTTGTCTCTGATCTGCGGAGTCGCGTCAGCGACGTGAATGATCGGTAATCTACCACTCCGAGCGGCTCGACCCCGACTCTGTCGATGAGAGAATCCGGTCGGATCAACTCGGAAACACAGAGCAGTTCGAGAGCGGAACACTTCCTTGACATCCTCCCCGCGCTGAAGCGCGAGGATTCCCACGGCACCGTGCCGCTGGGTCGGGATATTGTGGTTTACGACGTTACGTGTTCTTGAGGCGCGAATGCGCCAGTTTCCTTGTCAAACAAGAATGTCGATGGCTGTGCCAACCAGCCGTTACTCCTATTCACCGAGAGATTCGGTGAACTCGGAGATACTTTCTGCCGAATGTTCTCAGCGCCGTTCACATCTGCATTCGCCACTGTACCGCACTCATCACAGACATACAGTCCGCGTTCAACACGGTTCGCGTCACGCTTCCGGCCACAGCACGAACACGACTTCGAGGTATCCCGCTCAGACACGTGTTTGACCGTGATGCCTTCCATCTCGGCTTTGTATTCCAGGAGGTCTGTGAACCGGTCGAACGCCCACGAGTGCAGGTCAAGATTACCGTGCTTGCCCCAGTTTGTTGACTCGCCGTTCTCCTCATCCTCACGGATGCCGGAGAGATCCCCCACCACAATCGTTCCAATTTCCTCGTCAACACACCGCTGGACGATGTGCTTGGAGAGAGTGTGGAAGTAGTGTGTGCGGCGGGCCGACTTCTTCTGATTCAGCCGGGTGGCCTGCTCGGAGTTTGAGTCGTCACACCGAGCGATTCGCTTGCTGAAGTAGTAGTCATCCTGTTTTAGGCAATTAAGCGGGTACAACTCGCTGTGGCCGTCTTCATACGCGAGCGCGGCGAAGTTGTTGATCCCGAGATCAACACCCAGTGTCTTCTCACCGGGGGCTTCATCCACGTCGATTTCGACCTTGCAGACGAAGTGGAGTTCCCACTCGTCGCCTGTCCAGACAACCTTGACTTGTTGGACGTTCTTCACGGTGGAGAGGTCAACATCGGGGCGAGTTTGGTACTTGCACAGGACGAAATCCGACCAATACTCTTTCAGGTTCGATCCTTGTGAGAGTCGAACTCGGTCGTACTGGGTGTCGAGTTTGAAGCCTTTTTGCTTGAATATGACTGTGGAACGCGGGTGCTCGTCACCGTGTTTGCGGTAGCCGGGCGGGTTCGCTTTCGTGTCTCCGCTTTGTCGCTTGCCGTACCAGCCGTTGAACGCCTCAGCGAGTTCTTGAAGGACTCGCTGACTTGACTGCGAATGCAGGTCATCATAGCGTTCGTGGTTTTTGAGGTACGTGGTGAGTTCGTTGTGGTTGGGAATATGATCGATTTCATCCCAGATCCGACTGCACGTCCACCGTCCGACGTTCCAGAGTTTCGAGGCGGCGAACCCGAGGGCGTCAAGGTCGCCGGACACCCGTGACTGATTCCGTATGGAAGCAGTGTAGGTGCGCGTGACGACCTGTTTTGCCATATGTAACCTATGTAGACAAGATTACCTAAAGGTATGGATTGGGGCAGCGTGGAGTATCCAGCCGTGCCATCGAACGGTGGACTGTGAAAAGTAGTGTCGGATTCATCCCCGCGCTAAAGCGCGAGGCTTTCTCTCGATTCTCCGTAACCCGAACGATTATGATCCTGCTCTGTCATCGATACCCATGGAGCTTGGACTCAAAGGACAATCAGTGTTCGTCGCCGCAGCAAGCAAAGGGCTCGGCCTCGGTGCCGCCACCCAGTTCGCCGCAGAGGGAGCGAATGTCACGATCGCTTCCCGAAGCTCGGAGAACCTCGAGCGCGCACGCGAGACGATACTTGAGGCGACGGGCCGAGAGGATGATGCGGTATTTACCGTCGAGGTGGATCTCGCCGACAGAGAAGCGATCGAATCCGGGATCGAGGCGGCGGTCGAGGAGTTCGGCGGTCTCGACGTGCTGGTGACGAACCACGGCGGTCCGAACAACGTCTCCTTTGCGGACACCTCGCTTGAGGCGTTCGACGAGGGATACAACGACGTATTACGAACCACGGTGATCCAGTGTAAAGCAGCGCTCCCTGCACTCCGGGACGAGGGTGGCGCGATCACGCATCTCGTCGCCGCGTCGGCCGCGGAGCCGACACCGTACGGGACGATCGGAAACGTGTTCCGGCCGGGTATCTACGGACTCTCGAAAGTATTGGCAAACGAGGAGGGCGAAAACGAAGTTCGGTCGAACTGCGTCGCACCGCGTGGTGTGCTCTCGGACCGGATTGAATCGAAGATCACCGCACGGGCAGAGCGCGAGGGGATAACCGAGGCAGAGGTGCGTGATCTCCGTGTCGCTGAGCTACCGGTCCCGGAGATGGGGACGACCGAGGAGTTCGGAAAGGCCGTTGCGTTCGTCTCCTCGCCTGCCGCGTCGTACATCACCGGCTCGGTGCTTCCCGTTGACGGCGGCTGGAGCAGTCGCCTCCTGTAACGCGGGCGACCACCCCCGGCGTTCATGCCGGACGGAATGCTATTTTTCCGGAACCAGCGTCGGCGTCGGATACGTGCCGCCGTTCACGTGTAACACCTGTCCAGTCACGAAGGAAGAGGCGTCAGACGCGAGGAAACAACAGGCGTCCGCGATCTCGTCCACGTGTCCGAGTCGGTCGAGCGGCGTCGACCGGATCACTTCCCGCTCGATCCGCTCCCACTCCTCCGTTCTGGATCGGTCGACATCGATGAGGCCGGGTGAGACGCCGTTGACGCGAATTCCGTCGCCGCCGAGCTCCGTCGCTAACTGACGTATCTGTCCCTCGATCCCGAGTTTGGAGCCGTACGAATGGGAGTGGCCGCTCTTCCCGAGATACACCATCGCGCCGATGAGATTTACAACCGCACCGCCACCGCGTTCTTGCATGTCGGGGACGACGGCCTGTGTCGTCAACAGGACGCCACGGAAGTTGACGTCGAGCACGCGGTCGACATCCTCTGGCTCGATGTCGAGAAACGGCTTTGACGGACGGTACGTCGCGTTGTTGACGAGAATATCGATGGGACCGAGCCGATCGCGAACGTGGTCGACGACGGCCTCGATATCGTCGGGATCCCCGATATCACCGAGCGCGACTGCAGCCTCGCTTCCCGTGTCGCGAACCTGTCGAGCGGTCTCCTCACAGCCGGTTTCGTCGCTGCGAGCGGTGACCCCAACGTCGGCACCCGCCTCGGCGAGGCGGACGGCCGTCGCTCGGCCGATGTTCTTGCTCGACCCAGTGACGAGCGCCGTCTTTCCAGCTAACTCCATCGTGGAACCCCGGCCGTCGCCGCCTCGATCGTCAGACATCGAACTCCGTCTGGTACTCGGTCGCGTCAACGCGGTCCTCGCGGAGCGGCCAGAAAGCGAGGAGTGTGGCCGGCTCGTCGGAAACGGCGCGGGACGCGTGTGGGACATCCGGCGGTATCTCTACCGCGTCGTGTTTCGACAACGAGATCCGCTCGTCGTCGACGATGAAGTCTACCTCACCGTCCATGACGATGTTCACCTGCTCCCACGGGTGTGAGTGCGGCGGCTTGTCCTCTCGCTCCGGGCCGATCGTGGTCATACCGACCATCTGGTCGAGACCACGAAAGACAACCTGCTCGAACCCCGTCCCCTCCTTTGCGACCGGTGCCTCTCGGAGATTATACACTGACGGAATCTCCGATGGGTTGTACTTGCGTACCATACGCGATCAACTAACGAGAATGACTTAAAATCGTAGGTGAGGTTCCGTCGTCTTCGGTCAGGTGAGAGAGTGAGATCGCAGCGGCGACTTATGACAGTTTGTTAATATTTTCGACGACGGCGTCGGCGAATTCACTCGTTGCGAGTTTCTCTCCGCCTTCGATCTGTCGGTGGAGGTCGTACGTGACCTGTCCGGACGAGATCGTCTCTTCGACCGCGTCGCGCACGAGGTCGGCAGCGTCGGACCATCCGAGGTAATCCAGCATTTCGCGGCCAGAGAGGATCATTGCGGTCGGGTTCACTTTGTCTTGGCCGGCGTATTTGGGTGCGGAGCCGTGGACGGGCTCTGCGAGTGCACGACCCTCTCCGCGGTTGATTCCCGGCGCGATTCCTAG
>LFFM01002861.1_pt1 | contig 11124 bp, 12 predicted proteins | sample 643131 | NCBI WGS metagenome assembly LFFM01 (sample SAMN03777445, study PRJNA286221) | soda lake metagenome | biome: soda lake; feature: Kulunda steppe; material: water; isolation source: sample Tc-Br brine of Tanatar trona crystallizer | place: Russia: Kulunda steppe | collected 2011-07
CTTACCGATACGTTCAGCTCAAGCTATATGAACAAAGCCCAGATCATCAAGTTCATAGAAGAAAACATTGAGCAGAGTGAGATCTACGAAGTCGACCAGTCACAGAGACAAGACAACGTAAAGATACAGACGATACACAAAGCCAAAGGTTTAGAATATCCTGTAGTGTTTGTCGCCGGAGTCAACCAAAGTGTATTCCCATCAAGAAACTTCGACAGATCCAACATAATCTACGACGAACTCATAGGGTTGAGACAGAAAAAGATATACGACAACACAGAATACGCCTACAACTACGATAACTGGCGGACAGAAATACTTACTCGTTGTCTGACAGGACAGTACAACGAAGAACGCCGACTAATGTATGTAGCGATGACCAGAGCCGAACAACACCTATACATAACAGCTAAGAAAAATAGAGAAAGCCCATTCTACACAGGCTTGGAACTGAAGGAAGAAGAGATAGAACCAGAACTAGAAGAGCTAGAGTTCGAAGAGGACTATAAACCTGTACTGAAAGTTGAAAATAGACAGAAAAGGCCTGAAGCGAAATCAGTACACTCTGTTCTAGAACTGGGTGACGTAAATGAGGCTGGAGCAGAACACGGAACACAGGTCCACGAATTCGCGGAGAAATATGTTAGCGAAGAAAATATCGAGCCACAGAATGAAGATGAAGAAAAAGTAAAACAAACTATAGACTCCTTAGAAGGCGAACTCGTACCAGAGAAACCGATCAAAGTGCCTATGACTAATGACAATCAAAAAATAGTGTATAATGGCGTAGTCGATTTACTGAACATAACAGAAGAAGAAATTAAAATTATTGACTGGAAAACAAGCGACTCTAAAGAAAAAGAGTATCTCAAACAGCTAGAGATCTATGAAAAAGGTGTAAAAAAGATATTTTCGGATTTAGACATTAAAAAAGAACTCTTATTCACTAACAAACCGAGTTAATTAAAGGTCAAATCTCGTGTTCAAAGCCCAGTCCGGACACTTTTACACTGTTTTAACCTTTAATTCAATAGATAATTGAATTTCAACACTTAAAAACCTAATCTAAGACTTAAGAAGCAATTAAAGAGCTTATTATAGTCTTTAACAAGCGTAACAACTGTAAAATATGGCTGATATAAAAACTATTATTCTGAAATACTTTAAATTACAAAACATTCTGTAGTGCTGGAACTAATGATTAAACTATTTCTTAGTGATGGTTAGGAAATAGGATTTCAGAGAGTTCATTTTCAAACCAATCATTAAATTCTTCAAAGCTATTTTGAAACTCTTCTATCTCATGTTCTATACTTATATTATCTTCATAACTGTCTAAATATTTCAGTACTTTATCATTGTCTTCTTTTTCATTATTCAAGTCTTTTTTAACGTCTTCAGCTCTAATTCCAAAGTTCGCTCCCTCATTCATGTTGTTTTTCTCAGTTTCAAACAGAGTCACTATGTTTATCTTAGGAACTTTGTTATGTGTAATCATGTTTCTTAACTCAATTAAGAAGTCTTGTCTAATGCTCAAATCAAATTCTTTCTTTTTTTCTTCATATAACTCTGTATTCAGTCTGTCAGATTCTATATCATTTTTCGCCATTGTCTTACAGATTTTCCTTGATTTATCGTTACAGCTATAATAGGCTGCAAGATAATTATGTAGGCGTCGCAAAAATTCGTCAGCCATATGGTATGACTTGTGTCTTTCAGAAGTTAGTCCTTATTTCTTATGCTCATCTATTAGATCTTTAGCAACTTGTAATTTCTTTCTAATATAATTATTCTAGAGGTGTCTAGTCTTCCTTTCCTGTCTTTAAGCTCTTCTATAACTTTTTCTTCCTTCTCCACAAGCAAAAATAATGATTAACTTCCATAAACTTGACTGAAATTAATCTCGGCTGAGCATTACTGCTAAAAGACTTCCGCTACAACAACTATAACTGATCTAGGATAAGTTTATTCATGATTCACATAACTTCTTCGCTTTTCTAAGGTTTATCAAATGGATAAAGATCCTAAACCATCTAGTATCTTCGTTTTGCCTTATAGCTAGTAAGGAGCTTTCTAATCCCTCAATATTCTTTACATTGAGATGAAAGTTTATTGATTCTCCAACAGTCCACCTCTTAATCTTTTTATCTAAATTGCCTTTTCTTACTTCTGTATCTGTTATAGACGAGTTATTTTCTTCCAACGCTTGATGGTTATTATTTATTTGATTTATTTCTATTTCTACATTTTCTCCGTCTCTTGGTCCCTTATTCTTTAATTCAAAGTTCACCCATTTCTCTATTTTTCTTATTTCCAACAGCATCTTTAACTATAACATCTTCTATAGTTAAATTCGGCTCTATATGTGTCATTTCCAAAATTTGTTTCTGATCTCTTGAGATCTTGTAGACTAATTAGGTTAGAACTAAAAATGCTATAAGTTGCATTAATGGGCTCCAATCGTTCATTAAATAAGCAAGAGAGCGAACTGGACTCATCATATAATGTTAATTTCTTCGATAAAGTCAAAAAATTAAGGAGTTTGAATCCAAAGTTTTGGATGCTAATATTGTCTAAATAGGTCTAAATCTAAGAAAAGAAAGTTTTCTAGCGAAGAAGAATTTGAATTTCTCAAGTATTTTTCACATTCAAGGTCAGATCCAATAACGTAAGTTCTAATAGAGAAATTGTATATAAATAGAAATTAATTCAACTAGTTTGATCTACTTCTATCTATATAATCGAATTATATAAGTCCTGGGTAATAATTATGGCTCAGGTCATGGTTGAAAAATCAGAAGAAAGGGAAAGATTTGAACGATTAGCCGAGAAGAGGACTAATGCTGTAATCAAAAAACTTGATGTTCTCGGTCACTGCGCAAACAGGAACCAGTACGAATATGAGAAGGAAGAAGTGGACGAAATCTTTAAGGCAATCAGGAAAAAAATGAAGAATGTGAAATCGCAGTTCGAATTTCCAGAGGAGGACGAATTTAATTTATGAATATAACTATTGAGTGGGATTTTGCTAAAATACCGGACAATATGGAGGAAAGAGATCCTCATGAGGATGTATTTTTCAATAAAGGGAATAAAGCCGAGGCTCTAGTAAGAGAATTTATTCAAAATGCTTTAGATGCAAAGAGAGACAATAGTGACAAAGTGGAAGTTGATATTACATTCGACGTAATTTCGGACGATATGACAAGACCATATCTCAAAGGTTTAGGACCTCACTTGGAAGAGTCAGGACTAAAATCAGACACCTTCGGGAAGACTGAGCATAAAGTCTTGGTACTAGAGGATTTTGGTACAACAGGTCTAGATGGAGAAACACAAAGAAACGAGGCAAAGTCTAGCGATCAAAAAAGTAATTTTTATGACTTCTGGTGGAGCGAAGGGAAGTCCAAGAAGGGAGGCGGGAATATAGGAAGCTGGGGTCTTGGTAAGACTACATACCATATGGCTTCAGATATAAAGACATTCTGGGGTCTGACGATTCGACAGGACGATAGCAAAGAACTTTTGATGGGTAAAAGCCTCCTTAAATCACACGTTCTGAATGGAAACCTGTACCACTATAGTGGAAAGTATAAGGTAGGCGACAATGAGCCTATTTCGGATGAAGAAATAATTTCTAAATTCAAAGAAGACATGCCTATCCAAAGAAATACCGAGGAAGGTTTTAGTGTGGCCATACCTTTAGCAGATCGAAATATTGACTTAGAAGCTGTCACAAAATACGCAATCAAACACTATTTCTTTGCGATTTTAAATGAAGAATTAGAGTTAGAAATCAGAGACCTAACAGAAGACGATGACCCTATACTCATCTCTGCAGAAACTATGCCCGATCTAGCAAATATGGTGGAATGGGATGACACAGGATGGGAGGACAGGAATGTTAATGAGTTGATTGAATTCACTCAGGTGGCGATAGCCGAATTAAATTCTGATGAACTGGAAGAAATAGATCCTAAAAACAAATTAGAAGGGCTAGAAAGTTTCGAAGATAAGGAAGAATTAGAGGAGAAGTTTAACCAAGGAGAATTTGTATCAATTAAGATTCCTGTTCGGCTCAACAAGAAAAAAGGAGGACGCATTGAATCCTCAGTATATCTCTTCATGAAAAAGTTCCCTGACCGATACGACATGATGCCAGATGAATTCTACATACGCTCAGGGATACACATAGCTGACGAATACAGTGATAAACTGGGAAGTAGGCCTGTTAGAGCAATGTTAGTTATAGAAGAAGATGAAGTTTCCAGATTTCTTGCTGGTGCAGAAGAACCTGCTCATTTAGAATGGAACGCCTCATTGGATGGGTATAAGGAAGATTATGAGAATGCCTGGAGCACATTACGGTTCATTAGAAACAGTTTAAACAGGATGGTTCAGACTTTAGACCAGAGTGAAGAAGAAAAGATCGAAGATTTACTTGAGAATATTTTCTCTGTAGAACCATCGAGAGACGAGAGAGATGATAAAGAGCGTAAAAAGGAAAAAGATGGACAAAACCAAAAAGGAGGAGATAAGTCAAAAGACAAAAAGCCGGGTAAAATAGGACGGGGAAAGAAATATACTCAAGTAAACCCGACTGAGAACGGTTTCAAGATCAAATTTGATCGAGAAGAAGATGATATACCTGTTAAGAGGAAAATTAAAGTTGCTTATGATACCTATGCTGGAGACCCATTTAACAACTACGAAAAATTTGATTTTGATCTTTCTGATCCCAGAATGGTCGTTCAATCAGAGAATGTTAATATAACTAAAAGAGAGGAGAATATAATCGATTTAGAATTTATTTCAGAGGATTCTTGGATTAAGGTTGAAGGTTTTGATCCAAACAGAGATCTTATAGTACGGGTGGTATCTCAATGAAGAGGGCGCTAAATTATACAGGCAGAAGCAGGTTGCCCAAAAGCGAGATTGAGATTTACCTTAATAGAGGTCAAGAGAAGTTAGAATCTTTCGAAATAACCATGAATTTAGATGAAGTTGATGAGAATGAAGATGTAGATGTAATAGTGGAAGCTTATCACAGGTCAGAAGTAGAGGAATTTAACTTGGGCAATGTTTCAGATGTTAAGAAGAAAACAAAGATAGAAAGATCTTTAGGTACAATAGGTCATCTCTTTGAAAATATTACCTTCCGAGTGCTGTTGGTTGACGAAGAAGGACGAATAATATCACTAGCGGAAAAGATTAAAGCTGAAAAAGAAGAATCAGAGCCTCTTTTGCCTGTTAACTTGAGAGATATCGGTAGAGAGGTTTGGGAATTAAGATATGAAGGTGATGAAGGCGCACCAGAGTTATTGGTCAACAAAAAAATACCTTCGATTAAATCAACTGCGAAATCAGATTATAGGTTCATATTGGGTGTTTATCCAGAAGTTCTGAGATCAATATTGGCAAGAATAATATATTACGAAGATGTCAGTTCTATAGAGGATATAGACAGAAAGTGGATTAACCAGTGGCTGAGCTTTGCTGATGAGGTCTCTAATGTTGAGTTACCCGATAACTTAGAGCCTAGAAACAATAATCATAAGACAAAGCTAGAAAAATGGCTAGACCAGACTGTTTCAGCTTTTGCGGAATCTAGAAACTCTGAATGGCAAAAAATGCGTGAGGGTTGGTAATAATGAGAGTTCGAGAGTTTACTGATAGAGGCGTGGACGAATTTGGAAAATATCTAGATAGTTTAGAAGGAAGTAAAAATTTCTCTAAACCTGATCTGAATAAACACCCATATTCCAACCCTGCTGATGTCGAAATAGATATTGATCCAGAAAAGTCCTTTGAAACTCGTGCAGAAATTGGAAAATATCTTGTGGACAAACTAGAAAATAAAGATATCGATAGAGCCGATTTATTGAGTTCTACAGGCTTGTGGACTTGGTTAACCTACATCTGGCTTGACAATTTTATTTTTTGGAAAGACGGTAAGGTGGACTTAAGAGAAAGAGCGAGATATATTTGTAGCCGTGATTGGAAGAGATACTATAGGCACTATGTATCTATAAATTATCTATTAGTTTCTCTTCATGGAGCCGAAAATACAAAAATATTCTTAGAATATGATGCCAGAAAATATAAAGATACAATTGAACAGTTAGTCTCCTATCAGAACATACTAAACAACCAAGATCTAGTGGCGATAGCAAACGATCTTTATTGGAATCCCGATAAAGAAAAAGTGAAGACTAATGCAGGGGGTAGAAAACCCGCGCCAGGAACGGCGAGGAGATTCAACAAGGTAATGGAGCAGTTAAGAAAGACTTTCTATTTACCTCAAATGGAACAAGAACAAATTAGAGCGATAATGCCCGATGAATTTGACGAATGGAATGATTAGAATTTCACAAATCTTTATCAGCATCTAAATCTATCATGCTTAGGAAAAAAGCCCTCGCTATCTCAGAGTCTCTAGGCGTCAAAGCAGAGGTGAGCTCTCTGAAATATTGGCTATTATGTGGTCTCTTGTCTAGATCTGATTCGAAGTTTTTGTCGAAATGTCTTTCCACATTTGGATCAGGGAAGCTATGGAGTAAATCCTCATATACTCCTTCAACCTGTTTTCCCGGCGCCCTTTGTAGAAGCACCTCCGCAATGAAGACTTCACAGTCATCAGTAGTTTGTCTCCAAGGAAATACTTCTCCATTGTTTTCCAACCCCTCAGCATCTGAGGAACATCTTGAATAAATGAATTATTTGACTTCGGAATTCCTTGCTTCTTTCTTTTTTAGTAATCTTATTGCTTTGTGAAATTCAATCTGGCTTCTATAGGTCTCAGAAGTTATTTGTGCTTTGCCGAATGGCAGGGTTTCTTCGTACTCCATACGATTTATCTTATTGTACAGATTTAAACAGCTATTTTTGAAATCGCCAAGTATAAAATATTCCTAGAACTCTTCCTAAACATGAGTGATAAACCCAAAGCAATTGATCTTTTCTGCGGTGGAGGAGGCATAACAGAAGGACTCAAACAGGCAGGTTTTGAAGTAATCTACGCGATTGACTCAAATGAAGAATGTAAAATAAATTACGATGCCAATCATAGTAATGCAAGTTCTGAAGGTCATGAAATGGAAGTTGGAGACATCAGGGAAGTAGATCCCAGTGATCTTGATATTGAGCCTGAAGATGTGGATGTTGTCGCAGGGGGACCTCCATGCCCAACTTTTTCGGTAGTAGGCAGAAGCAAGATTAATTCTATAGAGGGCAGGAAAAACAGTGAAGACGAAAGACATCAGCTCTATATGGACTTCTTGAGATTTGTAGATTATTTCCGGCCGAAAGCATTCATAATGGAGAATGTGGAAGGCATGAAATCGGCGAAAAACGCAGAAGGGGAACATGTTGTGGAAGTAATCAAAAGTCAGATGGAGGGTGAAAGAGAGGTAGATGATTTGGATCTGGACTTAGACTATAGTGCACGATATCAAATCGTGAACGCGGCTAATTACGGCGTCCCACAGAAAAGAAAGAGAATTATATTCATAGGTAACAGAGATGGAGAAGAAGTACTTGATCTAGATAAGTGGGGAAGCCACAGATCTCCAGAAAGTGATAGGGAGAAGAATATTAAGCCTAAAGATCGACCTGATTCAGCTATCGGCAAAGATCAGAGAGATCTTAAAGAATACTCGGATAAAGAATCCTTTGAAATTGGTAAATTTACGAAAAATAAGGAAGTTAAAATGCCTTGGAACACAGTTGCGGATGCAATCATTGATCTCCCTCCTGTATATCCTAAAAGAACACAGGGCGGCCCAAAACTTGATGAAAAATACAGAACTGCTACCCGCTATAAAGCACCTTCAATATCTCAATTCCAAGAATGGGTTCGAGATATACCTGAAAACGAAGATCCCTCAAGCGTAGACCTAAGAAATCATGAGTCCCGAGGACATAATCTACGCGATCTAACGCTTTATAAAATGTTAGGAGAAGGTACAGCATACACTATTGGAGATCTACCTGACGAAGTACAACCCTATAGAAAAGATATATTTAACGACAACTACAAGAAACAAGACCCAAAAGAGCCGTCCAGTACTATAGTAGCCCATATCCACAAGGACGGACATATGTTTATCCACCCTACTGAAGCGAGATCTTTGACACCGAGAGAAGTGGCCAGACTGCAATCGTTTAAAGACAGTTATATCTTCGAAACTTCAAGAACGGAAACATATAGGCAGATAGGAAATGCAGTTCCTCCACTTCTTGCGAAAGCAATAGGTATTGCTGTAAGAGAAGAGATTTTGGACAACTAGTCCAGACTCTTAAGTCTAGTCTTCGCAACTCTTATCCTCTTTTCCAGTTTCTTCTTCAAGATTTAGTGTTTCAATTATTCTATTTTTCGTATTTCTAACTGAAACTTCACTAACATTTTCTTCTTCAGCGATTTCTTTCTGAGTTTTTTCTTCAGTCAAGTATCTAATTCCGGCAACTAATGTTTGGGGGCTAATACCTGTTCCGCTCATTTCCATAAACCAGTCTTCCTTATCATCCGGAATTTTCTTTAGATATTTTTGATAATAGTCCAGAATATTATCTGCCTTAGGGCCTTTAACATAGTATTTTGATGCGCTCCCTCCACTTAAGATGCTAAATTGAAAATCCTGCTTCTCTAAATACTCCTTTAGAGAACTTGCATCCATCGTATTGTATGAATAACCTGTATTAGAAAGTTTATCTCGCAATTCATCAACCGAAAACCTCCCTCTCACATCTCTCAGCTCATCTGCCCAAGCGTTAAGAACCTCCTCAGGCGGGTTACCTGGTTCAGGGGCTTTAAGACCAATTTTATCCCTAAACTCTGCAAAAGTATAATCTCGTAAAGTAAATACGCCTGAACTAAATTTACCATACTCCTCATATGCAGAGATGGTAAGCGGCCTTCCAATTTCTTTCTGTACTCTTTTCATGTCTTTCTCAAGTTCCTTATCACTTACTTTTTTAGCATCTCGCTCAAGTCCAGCCTCCTGCTTTGCATTCCCCCAAGAACCAAAATTATCTCTTATATCTCTTAAGGAGTATTTTCCTGATTCTTCTGTGTATCTGCTCCAGCTGAGATTTCCTGTAATTTCACTTTCAGTTTCTTGGATGTCCTTAATTATTTTGTCCCTTACCGACAATCCTGCATCTTTGAGAGCATTTTCCCAGTTTCCGAACGCCTTTTTTACATCATCCACCGAGAAGTTTCCTGCCAGCTTATACCGGATAGGAGAGAGTTTTCCACTAGTATCAGAGTCAACCTGTCTAATATCTTCGAGAATTTTTTCTTTAGGCTTTATTTTAGCTGACATACATACTATTTACATTTTAAAAATTAAAATATTAAGTGACGCCAGTAAAAATCGAATATCTGAAATGTCAAGAGGTACCCCGGGGGGAGCCCCCGGATGGATTGGAATCAGCGAGCTGGCGTTATTAGGTAAATTTTACAGTTGTTACAGAAATTACATTTTTTAGATAGATAGACTTTACAGAGAAGAAAAAGGAGAAAGAGAGGAAAGGATTCTTTTCTTGGTTAAGACGAGAGTAAAAGATTCGCAGTTGTAGAAGTTTTTGTCTGTCTTAGGACTGTCTTCAACCGCTTTTATCAACGGTTCTAGCCATTCATCGTTAACGTCATACCTGTGTCTCTCACGTTTCTTACTGTATTTTTTGTCCTCGAGTTCTACGGTTATGTATTCTTTTCCGTCTATGAACTCGATGTCGAACTGTATGTCTAGTTCGTTAAGTCCGGCGAGCTCTAGATGTGTCCGGAGGTATTCTTCTATCTCTTCTGTCTTATGGATCTCTTTTTCATAGTTTATCTTGAAGCCTTTTCCTTTGCAGCAGAGATAGTTTATAACAGATTTTTTTATCTGTCTCAGAGTTTCCGGGTTTTTATCCGGGAAGTCTATACGGTAGATACTGGTGTACTCCTTGTGTTGTTCTTCGTGCTCTGAACTGTTTCCTAGTAGTAGTTCAGAGTCTATGCTGTCCAGCACGTCTTTCTGTTTGAGCTCTTCGATTATAGACCTGTAAACCGAGTTCGCTACGGAGCTGGTTATCAGGTCGTCTATCATGTCACGTCTTTCATGAGAAGTAACTAGGGTATGACTGTCTCTTACTAGACCATGATCGATATCTTTCGACCCGTAGATCGCATCATGGACTACGTCTTTACTGTCTTACGAACGTTTCATGGTTTGCCAGAATAAACTTGACTTCTTGGACATTAAGGTCTCTACCGGAAACAATCTTCCTCTTGATTAAAAGAGTTCTAAGGCTGCGAGGTATTAGAGAACTGAGATACTTAACCATAGTAATCACAGGTTTAGAGGACACTTATAACTTTGATCTGAGGACTGAAAAGTTTCTTGAGAAGAGAAAAAACCGAGGTAACGGTAATTCCTAAGGCTGTTGAAGCAGAAAAAAAAGAATATAGATTTCTATGCTAGGTCTTTAAGTGTTTTAACACGTCTTCTCCGACCTTGTCGACTACACAGATCTACAATAAAAAAGGAGAGCTATGGAATGAACCGTTCTATCAACTGGTTTAGCCAGTTCTGTCCTGTCATGGTTTCTAGCTTTTGGAGTGTTTGTTCTTCGTCTTCTAGGTTGTTTTTGAGGTGTTGAACGGTTTCCTTTTCTAGGCCGAGTCTTTTGCTCATCCTTATGAGGCCTTCGTAAAGTGTTATCTCTGTTCTCTCTATGTTTAACGCAGTGTTTATGAGTGAGAGATCCAGCATTTCCGGTTCTGTTATATCTTGTTCTAGATGTTCGGCTTCTCTGAAAAGTCCTTGGATGCTTGCTGCCTCATGTATCTCCGGTACTTCTCCCATATCTGCGAAGACCTGTTCGATTCTCTCCACATGTTCCAAAGTTTCTGCTTGGTGCCGGGTAAACAGTTCCGCTAGTTCGTCGTTCCCGGCTTGTTCCGCCATCTCCACCAGCTGCTCCTGTAGACGGGTTTCGAAGTAGTAAACGGTTTTAAGGTCGTGGAGGAAAAGCTGTTCAACATTGTTGATACTCATTTTCTTCTCGGCACCTCACTCCTAATGTTTAACGGTGACGGGTTAAATGGAAGATTCTACTCAAGTCTGGTCTTACATGATC
>LFFM01002862.1_pt1 | contig 11121 bp, 7 predicted proteins | sample 643131 | NCBI WGS metagenome assembly LFFM01 (sample SAMN03777445, study PRJNA286221) | soda lake metagenome | biome: soda lake; feature: Kulunda steppe; material: water; isolation source: sample Tc-Br brine of Tanatar trona crystallizer | place: Russia: Kulunda steppe | collected 2011-07
GACCTTCTCGGCGGCGCGCCAGGTGAGCGCACGGGCGCTCTCGAACTCCATGCGCATGTCCGCGAACCCGTGCTGGACGGCCTGGAACTCGCTGATGTTCCGACCGAACCCTTCGCGGTCGTGGATGAACTCCCACGTCTCCTCGATTGCGGCGGCGGCGAGGCCGATGCCGTGGCCCGCAACGACGACACGGCCGTGGTTGAAGAAATCGGCAACCATCCAGAAGCCAGCGCCTTCCGCGCCCACGAGATTCTCCTCGGGGATCCGGAAGTCGTCGAAGACGATGTGGGCCTGTTTGGAGGCACGAAAGCCCATCTTCTCCGGGATATGCTCTGCGTGGAACCCCTCCCCTTCGGTCGGGATGATGAACATCGAGTGGTTGCCGTAGCGGTTGTTCTCGTCGTCGTCGGTCCGGGCATAGAGCGTCAGCCAGTCGCCTTCGACCCCGTTGCCGATCCAGTACTTCTCGCCGTTGATGACGTACTCGTCGCCGTCTTTCTCGGCGGTGGTCTGCATCCCCGCCAGATCACTGCCGGTGTCGGGTTCGGACACTGCGAGGCCGGTGATCTGCTCCCCTTCGGCGACCGGGCGGAGATACTCCTCTTTCTGTGCCTCGCTGCCGTGCTCTTCGACGATCTCCGCGCCGAAACTGGCGAGCTGGAGCGTCAGGGCGATCCCGGCGTCGGCCCTGTAGAACTCTTCGGCGATCGCCAGTACCTCGGTGAGCGAGAGATCCCGCCCGCCCAGATCCTCGCCGAGATCCTGTGCCACCAGTCCGGCGTCCTGTCCGGCTTCGAGGATCTCGTGGGGGTACTCCCCTGTACGGAAGTACTCCTCCGCGTTGGGTTCGATATACTCCTCGGCAAATTCGCGGGCTTCCTGTTTGATCTCCCGTGCGTGCTCGGGGACGATCGTGTCGTCGAGTAGCTCCATGGTCCCTTCGTAGGACGGGGCGAGCATATAAGCACGGGAACTGCTAACATAGGGACAGGAGTTCATCACCGTGGCGTCCGTGGCTGCTCAGGGACTCGCCGGGGGAATCCTTCAAGACCGCCCGGGCGTAAATAGCGGGTATGAGTCAGCAATCGGGCGGTGTCCGCCTCACTGTCAAAGCCGCCCAGAAACGTGACGCCGGACGCGGCGTCGCACGCCTTCCAGAGTCGGCCCGGAGCGAACTCGGCGTCCTCAGCGGCGACACTGTCGTCGTCGAGGGCGAACGCCGGACTGCGACGAAAGTCTGGCCAGCGAGCGGCGACGTACAGGACGGGGCCGTGCTCATCGACGCCGATACCCGGGCGAACGCCGGCGTCAGCATTGGCGATACCGTCACTGTTCGACAGGGATCGCTCAGCGACGCCATCTCGGTGAAGCTCACGCCCCCCGAGTCGCTCGCGGACGTCGACCAGCGCGTCATCGAGCGGGCGGTCAACCGCGACCTGCACGACCGCCCCGTAAGCGAGGGCGAACAGGTTGCACTGGAGCGGGTCGCCAGCCAGCCGTTTACGGTCACCGATACGTCGCCGGAGGGGCCGGTCCGGATCACCGACCAGACGGTCGTCGTGGTGACTCCGCCAGCCGTCACAGCCGACGACGAGCCGGACGTGGCGGGCGGTGCGTCGACGGACTCGCCGACAGCCGACGACGAGGGCGAGGAGGAGGCGAAGCCGCCAGCACGCGTGAGCTACGAGGATATCGGCGGGCTGGACGAGGAGCTCGAACAGGTTCGCGAGATGATCGAACTGCCCCTCAGCCGCCCCGAACTGTTCCGTCGGCTGGGTGTCGAACCGCCCAAGGGGGTCTTGCTCTACGGTCCGCCAGGCACCGGGAAGACGCTGATCGCCCGTGCCGTGGCCCACGAGGTCGACGCGGAGTTCATCACCGTCTCCGGTCCGGAGATCATGTCGAAGTACAAGGGCGAAAGCGAAGAGCACGTCCGTGAGATCTTCGAGGAGGCCGAAGAGTCGGCTCCCGCGATCATCTTTTTCGACGAGATCGACTCGATTGCCGGCCAGCGAGAGGACGGCGGAGACGTCGAGAACCGGGTCGTCGCCCAGCTGCTCTCGCTGATGGATGGGCTGGACTCGCGTGGCGACGTGATCGTCATCGGTGCGACCAATCGCGTCGACGCCATCGATCCGGCGCTCCGTCGGGGCGGCCGCTTCGACCGCGAGATCGAGATCGGCGTCCCGGACAAGACGGGTCGCAAGGAGATCTTCGACGTCCACACCCGTGGAATGCCTCTCGCTGAGGACGTCTCGATCGAGAAGCTGTCCGCACAGACCCACGGCTTCGTCGGCGCCGATATCGATGCCCTGACGACCGAGGCCGCGATGTTGACCCTCCGACGTGCGCGTAGCGACCCCGACGGGCTCGACGACGCCGACCTCGAAGTCTCGCGAAGCGATCTCGAAGACGCGCTGGCCGCTGTCGATCCCTCGGCGATGCGCGAGTGGGTCGCCGAGACGCCCGACGTTTCCTTCGCCGATGTCGGTGGGCTCGACGACGCCAAATCGACACTCAGGGAGGCCGTCGAATGGCCGCTGACCTACGACCGGCTCTTCAGCGTCACCAACACCGACCCGCCCAGCGGCGTCCTGTTACATGGCCCGCCGGGGACCGGTAAGACCTTGCTCGCCCGGGCGCTCGCGGGAGAGAGCGACGTCAACTTCGTCCACGTCAACGGGCCCGAACTGCTCGACCGGTACGTGGGCGAAAGCGAGAAAGCCGTCCGGGAAGTGTTCGACCGCGCACGCCAGTCCGCGCCGAGTATCGTCTTCTTCGACGAGATCGACGCCATCGCTGCCAAGCGTGACGACAGCCACGAGGTGACCGAGCGGGTCGTCTCTCAACTGCTCACCGAACTCGACGGGATGGTCGAGAACCCGAACCTCGTCGTACTCGCGGCGACGAACCGCAAGGACGCGATCGACCCTGCCCTGCTCCGGCCCGGCCGCCTCGACAACCACGTTGAGGTCCCCGCGCCGGACGCCGCGGCACGGCGGGCGATCGTCGAGGTCCACGGTCGCGGGAAACCGTTCGCCGAGGATGTCGATCTCGACGAGATCGCCGACCGTCTGGAGGGTTACACCGGCGCAGATATCGAGGCGATCGTCCGCGAGGCGTCGATGCTGTCGATCCGCGAGACTGCCGAGGAGTTAGGCCCCGAGGAAGCCAACGAGCGCGCCGACGAAATCGAGATTACCGAAGAACACTTCGAGCGGGCAATCGAGTCGGTCGACCCGACGCTGGCATCGCTGTGAGTTCGAGGCAGCCCAGCCTCTCTACCAGTACATCTCGGTCGCGCGATGGCCCGTATCGTACGCATCCAACCCTTCGCCGGTGAGCCGCGTGACCCGAAAGTCGTCGTACATCGTCGTGTCGGTGTAATCCACGAACGTGATCGGCAGCATCAGCTCGTCGTCCCGCCGGAACAGGCTTGCGATCGCTGTGTACACGTGTTTGTGCCGAGCGTTGCGGACGTAGCCTGCGACGACGGGCTGGCTCGCCGCGTGGGCGGGGACGGCCTGTAACGCCTCTGCAGATCGACGTGTCAGCTCGGTACAGAACAGCCCAGTGTTCTCGCCGTCGGCGATCGCCGCGAAGTCGGTCGGCGACTCGAAGTACTCCCGGAGCTCGACCTGACTCATCAGGACGTTGTCCTCGACGGCTCCCGCCAGGTACCGCGGCACGTCGTAGTTCGAGTACTCCCGGAACGCCGCCATGAGTTCCACGACCACGCGCTCGGGATCGGTCGGTGGCGAGCCGAGAAACTCCTCGACGACATCGGGATCGGCGTCCGTCCACAGGTTTCGGGACGCGCCCACCGAGTGTGCCCGGGTGTCAACCTCGCGCAGTCGGTCGAAAAACGCCTCGTAGCCCGACGGCTCGACGACGTACTCGCCCGCCCGGATCGTCTCGACATCTCGGACGAGCTCTTCGAGTGGGCTGCCGGGCAGGTCGTACTCGGCGTCGACGGCGGCCGCTTCGGCGGGCGTTGTGTCGCTCAGTGACAGGGTTTCGACACGTTCGCCGGACGCTGAGAGAGCGAGTTCGTCGCCGGACAGCGAGATGGCGTACTCACCCAGATCGGCCCGATAGTCGTCAGCGCCGAGGCGCTCGGCGATCAACGGGCGCAGGTCCTGCTCGGTGAGGTTCGTCCCGGTGATCCGGCCGTAGCCGATGACGGTGTTGTGGGCCGCCCGACCGGTGCCGACGGCGAGCAGGCCGCCGCCGATGTACTTCAGCGCCTGCCGTCGCTCCATGGTCGGATCCATCGGATGGCCGGTACTAAGCTTTGTGTTCCCGGGTGTGTCTCCTGCTCACTCCCGGGCTAGCACCGTCTCGCCGGCCCGCACCGTCTTGCCACGCTCGACTGTGAGATCCGACCGGTCGTACTCGGGGGGCAAGAGGACGTCCGCACGAGACCCGAAGGAGATGTGACCGATCCGGTCGCCCCGCTCGATGCGCGCTCCGGCCTCGGGATAGGGGTGGATCCGCCGGGCGAAGGCACCTGCGATCAGGGTCACCGTGTGATCCTCGAAGCGCAGGTGGACCCGCTCGTTGTGATCCGACTCCTTCGAGAAGGCGGGCCGGTGTGCGCCCGGGACGTGCTCGACGTCCTCGACGACCCCGCCGAGCGGCGCGCGATTGACGTGGACGTCCCAGACGTTCATGAACACGCCGACGCGAAGCCGACCGTCCTCCTCGCGGATCACCGACACCGTCCCGTCCGCCGGCGAGACGACGCCCTCGGCGTAGGGCCGCCGGTCGGGATCACGGTAGAAATACAGCACGCCAGCCGCGAGCGCGACCAGCGTGAGACCGACCGGCGGAACGAACAGGATGCCCGGAATCGCGGCGACGAGCAACGGGACGGCGTATCTGCGCGCTCCCGATGCGAATTGCATGCATCGATGTTGGTGCGGGGACCCTAATGAGGTTGGGGGGTCCGTCGACAGCCGTCAATCCCGGGGGCGGGGTCAGTCTCGGCCGATTGGTCAGTCCCAGAACGACTGTGTTCGGGCGTACTGTCGCTCCTGTTCGAGGATGTCCCGGTAGAACTCGTCTTCGTCCTCGCGCAACCGATTGATGATCCGGGCGGCGTTGTGCGGGCCGACGCCGCGAGCAGCCAGTGCGATCACCGCCTGTTTCCCGTGGGTCTGGACCAGACTGCCGGCGCGGTAGGCCCGCTCGGTCTGGCGTTCCTGTTCGTCGTCTTTCTCCTGGGCGCGAACCGCCTGGACCACCTCGTCGGCCCACGGGTTCAGCGCGGCGACTCTGGTCGACCCACACTCGGGGCATTTGGGCTGTTCACGGACGCGCCGGACTGGCTTTTCGGTCTTCCACTCCGTGCAGTGGAGACAGAGCAGAATGACCCGGTCGTCCTGGATCCGCTCGCGAACGGTATCGATCACGCTCGCGTCGGCGTTTTCGGGCGAGAGCAGCTCGGTCCCACTGGAGCGACCGCCGGTGCCGATCGGCGTGCGCCCGCCGACGATCTCGACGTCCAGCTCCTCGCGCTGGATCGCCGCCAGCACGTCGCTCGCCGCCGCGACGTCTAGATCCTCGTGGAACACTTCCCGGACCGCCTCGTCGTAGACCGGCGTGTCCTCCAGCGCGGCGAGCAGGCGGCAGCTGGAGACGCTCGCGTCGCCCTGCCAGCGCTTGATCCGGCCGAACTGCTCGGCGACCTGTGCCAGCCGGAATTTCAGCGTATCCGAGCGTTTGAGGCTCAACTCGATGATCGCCTCGACGTGGCCCGGGTCGGTCGTTTCGAGCACCTCGACGACGTCCGGGGCCTCGATCCGGCCGGGCGTCTCCAGTTCGATCCGGTAGGGGTCGACGTCCAGTGCGATCGACGAGCCGGTGCGCTGGCCCAGCAGCGAGGAGAGCACCCGTCCGAGCGTCTCGTTAGTCTGGTGGCCGAAGGCTGCATTGACGACGATCGTCCGGCCCTCGCGTTCGATCACCAGCCGGTCGTCGGTCGGCATCGGATGCTCGGTCTCGGCGTGGCGCTCTAGCTGGGTTAGAGCGTCGCGAGCAGTGTGTTCGTCTGCCGGATACCGACGCGTGAACTCGCTCGCGACGCGCCCGGCGTCCGCGCCGCCAGCGAACTGCGGTTCGGCGACCCGGCGCATCTCGCCGACCTCGCCCGCGACTGCCCCGGGGACCGGGATCTCCTGACCGATCCAGGAGGGGACCTCGCCCGCCGGGTCCTCGATCGGTGAGACCTTTACCTCTCCGTCCTCGTCGTCGATATCGGTGATCCGCCACATCTCGCCGCGCTGGATGAACACCTCGCCCTGCTGGGCGAAGTTGACGACAAAGCGCTCGTCGAGGGTGCCGATCTGGCGGCCGCTGGCCACGTCGTGGACCTCGTAGGTTTCCTCGTCGGGAATCATCGAGAGGTTCGCGTAGACGTACTGCCAGGTGCCGCCGGTTTTTTCGATCCTGTCTTCGCCTTCGTCGTACCAGATGACGCGGTTGCCCGCCAGTTCCTCGACGATCGACCTGAACGTCGACTCGGTGAGTCCACGGAACGGGTAAGCCCGGCTTACGAGTTCGTAGGCGTCCTCGACCGGGATCTCCTCGTGACCCATCGCCAGCGCGACGGTCTGGTTGGCGACGGCGTCGAGGCTCCCCTCGTGGATCGGCGCGTGCTCGACCTCGCCCGCTTTCGCGCGGCGGGCGATCGCCAGCGCCTCGAACGTATCGTCCGGCCGGGTCGTGATTACCGTGCCCGATGAGACCTGATCCCGACGGTGACCGGCCCGTCCGACGCGCTGGAGCAGGCGCGAAACCTGCCGCGGACTGGCGTACTGCACGACGTGATCGACGTGGCCCACGTCGATGCCCAGTTCCATCGAGGAGGTACACAGCAGGGCGTCGATCTCTCCCCGTTTGAACCGGTCCTCGACCTCGATCCGGGCGTCCTTCGAGAGCGAGCCGTGGTGGACGCCGATCGTCACGTCGGTGTCGAGCGCGCGCACCTCGCCGTCCGGTCCGAGCGTTTTGAACCGCGATCCCAGTGCTTCCGCCGTCTGGCGCGTATTAACGAAGATCAGGGTCGACTCGTTTCCCTCGACCAGTTCGACGATCCGCCGAACGTGGCTGGCGACCGACTCGTTGGTCATTAGCTCTCCGGCGAGGCGTTCGTCAGTCGGCGTGATCGCCGGCGTCTCGACGTCGATCTCGATCCGTGATCCGACGTCGACGCCCCGGATCGCACACTCGCGGCCGCCGGTAAGGAAGTCGGCAACGGCTTCGGGATCGCCCACCGTCGCCGAGAGGCCGATCCGCTGGAACTGGCCGGCGACCTCGCGCAGGCGTTCGAGGGCGATCGACAGCTGCGCGCCGCGTTTCGAGGCCGCGAGCTCGTGGACTTCGTCGATGACGACGTGATCGACGGAGTCCAGTCCCCGGCGGAGCTTCGAGCCGGTGAACATCGCCTGCAGGGTTTCGGGCGTGGTTACCAGCACGTCGGGCGGATTCTCTGCCTGCTTACTGCGCTGGTAATCAGTCGTGTCGCCGTGGCGGACGTCGACGCTCACGTCCAGTTGCTCGCCCCACCACTCCAGACGCTCTCGCATGTCGCGGTTCAGCGCGCGAAGCGGCGTGATATACAGTGCCGCGAAGCCGGGATACGGATCGCCGGCCTCGGCGGGCGTCTCGGCGCGCCGCGTTGCGATCGCGTCGAACACCGGAAGCATCGCCGTTTCGGTTTTCCCCGTTCCGGTCGGGGCGATAACGAGTCCGTTTTCCCCGGCGGCAAGCGGTGGAATCGCCCGGCGCTGTGGCTCGGTCGGCGTCGAAAAGCCCCGCTCGGAAAGCGCCGCCCGGACCTGGTCGCCCAGATGCGTGAAGGCCGCAGAATCCGGGGCGACCTCGCCTGCTGTCATTAGCCGTAATTCGGGCGCGACGGGGTTAAGCCATTTGTTCCCGGCCGTTTCGCCCGGCGGCATTCACCGCGTTCCGGTAAGCGCCCTATAGTCATTAGGCCGTATTCCCATTTCTCTCGCGGGCCCACAGCAAGTACTCACCGTGGCGCCTTCCCCCTTCATGACCACAGAGCTGTTTGCCACGCTCGTTCGACTGCTGATCGCACCACTGGCAGTACTCGCCAGACTGGCCGCGATGCTACTGCGGCTGGTCCTCGGCGTAGCGAAAGCCCTGCTTGTCGTGCTCGTTCTGTCGCTTCTCGTAGCCGCCGTCCTGCAGGCGGGCGGTGTCGGCATTGATCCCGGCCCCGCCGAAGAACTGGTGGTACCGGGCAGCGACGATGGGGTCGCACCGGGCGACCCGAACACGTCGACCCACAGTTTCGACGATGGTGACGTAAACAGTACGGGTATCGAACGTGAGATTCACGAGCAGGTAAACGAGCACCGAACGAACCGGGGACTCGACCCGTTAGCGTGGGACCGCACTGTTGCCTCCGTCTCTCGCGCCCACAGCAAAGATATGGCTGACAGGGAGTACTTCTCACATACGACGCCGGAAGGCGACGGCCCACACGACCGTTATCGAGAGGCTGGACGCGGCTGTTCCGCCTACGGCGAGAACATCGCCATGTCGTGGGCCGGTCAACCGGTCGAGGTCGGCGGCGAGACAACCACCTACGAAACGGACCAGGAGGTCGCACAGGGTCTCGTCAGGCAGTGGATGGAATCGCCGAGCCACCGCGAGAACATGCTTCACGACCGCTGGGAATCCGGCGGTGTCGGCGTCTACGTCACTGACGATGGACAGGTGTACGCCACGCACAACTTCTGTCGGGGCTGGGTTCCGTGACTTACTCCCGGGCGACCGCGATGTTGCGAACGACGCCGCCACACTCCGGACAGTTCCCTTCGACCTCCTCGGTTGTTCTGCTCAGACACTCCGTGCATTCGTAGTACGGCGATGATGGCGTATATGGATCGGATCGAACCATGTGTGTTGGTACCAGCATACACCGTACTTATCTTTTGCCTCTAATGTGCACCAAAGTGGAATAACACATCTATATATTGGACACACGGTCACATATCATCGGTAGGGGCGAGGAGTGTCACACTTCCTCGTACGGCCCGAGTCGTGTCCCGTCCAGCAAGTACGCCTGCCCATCGACGAGTGCGTCGGGCAAAAACGGTGCGAGAAAGTCGTCGTTCGTGTTGACCCACGTTCCGCCGACGAGTTCGTTGAACGCGGGAACGACGATCAGCTCGGACGCCGCTACGGAATCGTCGCATTGCTCCTCGAAGGCGCTCTCGTCCACGTCTCCGCGCAGCCAGACGCGTTCGGCGCGACTCCCACCGACCTCGTCCTCCAGCCGGACCTGCGGATGCTCGTGGGCAACACAGACGATATCCGCCGCTAGCACGTCCGGATCGGGCCACGTATGACCGTGGGCAAAGCCCACCTGACCGAGGCGAACGCCCCCACCGTCGGTGACCGTGACGCCCTCGATCCAGGATTCGATCTCGCCGTCGTGGTTGCCTTTCACGAGGGTCATGTCGACATCGTCGGGCAGTGATTCGAGCAACACCTCGATCTCACCCCGCTCGGCGCCGCCGGGACCGCCGATCGAGTGCATCAGGTCGCCGAGGACGACCAGACGCGTTGCCCCCGTCTCGGCGAGCAATCGGTTTATCCGCTCGCGGCGGGTGTCGGCCCTGCTGTCGAGGGAGAGTCCACGCTCCGCGCGCAGCGCCGATTCGATCCCCGCGTGGACGTCCGCAACGACCAGCACGGGGTCGCCGTCGATATCGGCGACTGCAGCCGGTTCACCGGGGATCGGTTCGACGGTCGCCATCAGATCGGCTTCAGCGTGTCGTCGGTCGGCTCGTAACACCGCCCGCCCATCAGCGCTTCCTCGATGGCGTCCTCGACGTCCGGCTCGGTCATCCCCGTCTCGTCGATTACCGCGTCGATCAGGTCGTACCGGTCGACGCCGTCGCCGTCGTCTAGCTCCTGCATCGTCTCGATGACGACGTCGGTCAGCGTCACGTCGTCCGGGATGTTCACCGTTTCCTCGCCGGGGGCTGTGTCCTTGCCTGGTTCTTCTACGGATTCCGCTTTCTCCCCTGATCCTGTGTCGTCGTCGGTGGACGCCTCGACGTCCTCTTTGGCTTGCTCGTCGGGTTCGTCCGGATCCGGCGTCTCGATGTCGGCCTCACCCGGTTCGGGCACCTCGGTTCCGGTGGAGAACTCGGTGCCGTACTCTTCTTCTATCTCCTCACGTTCGTCTTCCGAGAACTCGTACATCTCGCCCGTCGCCGAGTCGTCGGACTCAGTGGCGGTGGAGTCGGCGTCCTGATCGGGCTCCGTATCGTCGTCTCCAGTCTCGAAGTTACCGACCGACTCGCTGGCCGCCATCGCATCGTCGGCAGTCACGCTCCCGTCGATCCCTTCGTCTGACCCCTCGCTTACCGTTGCCGTCTCGGATTCGCCGGTCGAATCCGTCGATGCTTCGTCTACCGGTTCCGAACCGGCATCGTCGTCGCTCGCTGAATCCGGATCGTCGTCGCGTGCCGTCTCCTCGGTCTCCGATTCCGCCGGCTCCTCGGGGGTAACCGGTTCGTCCGAGAGGCTGTCGTCCCCACTCTTGCCCTCCACGTCGTCTGGATCGGGCATCTCGCCGAGGCCGTCCGGCAGGTCATCGACAGCCACGCTCCCGTCGCCCTCGCCGGGTGCAACGGCAAGCTCGGCTACTTCATCGCGCTCGCCCGCGACGGTTTCGGTCGCCTGGACGGCGAGGTCGCGGACCGCGTCGAGATACTCCGGCGTCGTGCCGTAGTGCTCTATCGCGAGTCGGATCCCGTTCGCGTGGTTGGGGGTCGCGCCGCCGTCGACGAGTAGCGATTCGAGTTCCTCGCCAGCTTCCGGGCGCTCCAGCGCGGTTGCCATCGTCGCCACGCGCTCTACCGTCTGCTCGGCGGTGCCGACGATCCAGCGGTCCCGCGTCTCGGCGTCGACCCGGTTGATGCTCTCGGGCCGGATCGACGTGAACACCCGATCCGAGTCCTCCGGCTGGAAGGTCCGTGCCTTCCCGGTCACTGCGAGGAACGCGGGCGGCTCCACGCGTTCGAGGAAGGCCAGTTCGTCGGGCTGGTACTGTCCGGCGTAGACGACGAACGCGCC